>Ga0315900_10002496_pt1 | contig 28043 bp, 50 predicted proteins | sample LakEriMetagenome_FD_203521 | JGI IMG/M metagenome (GOLD analysis project Ga0315900, IMG submission 203521) | Freshwater fungal communities from buoy surface, Lake Erie, Ohio, United States - Buoy 12 MA114 | ecosystem: Environmental > Aquatic > Freshwater > Lake > Lake biofilm | place: USA: Lake...
TGAACTCAGTCCACGCTTTAGAAGCCAACGTGTCAGAAGCAGCGTAGGTCGTGCCAGAACCGGGACCGGTTACCAGACCAAGATACCAAGCGGCGCTGTAAGTCACACCCTTGAAGTACTTGTTGTTTAAGTCTTGCAGCCCTTCGTTGACAACGAGATTGTGGAACTGATCTTCCCACTTCAGATTACCGTCAGCATCGAAGCACTGCACGTTAAATACACCACCCAGACCTACACGAGCGTCGCCCTGCGCGGACTTGCCTACGCCAGCCTGAACGGTTTCACCCATAGTTGATTTTGCGATAGGCATGATGACCTCTTAAGGAAAACGAATTAAAGCCGTCGTTGCCGTATTCGCTGGCATGGTGACGGTGTTGTTGGTTGAAGTAAAAGTTTTGTCTGAACCGAAGTCCAGCACAGCTACAGACTTGTTTGACCGAGTCACGTTGTAGATCAATGCGCCACGGGCTGTGAAGTTAGCTCCGGGCCACGACACATCGGCAAAGTCCACATACACCGTACCCGTCTGCGTATCTGTTGAGATGGTCGCACCTGTAACTGCCTCCCCGCCAGCGGTATAGCCTGTGCCGGTAATCTCGTTGGTTGTGGTGTAAGCAGTAGTCAATGGACCGATGTCAGAAAGCGCCGTATACAACGCCATCTTGAGCGTGTCCGTAGCAAGGTTCTGCCCTGCTTGGAGCATCTCCTGCTTGAAGCTATTCGTCAGTCCTTGCTGGATAGGCATTACGGATTCACCTTAATCTTCGCCTGACCATCACGGTAAGCATCACCACGCTCAAGACCTGTACCCAGACGGTTGAGTTGACCAAGTGCATCTTGAAACTTTTTCTCGTAGTACGCCATCATGTCTTGCTCACCCTTCATGAAGATATACGCTTCCACGAGTGAGCCATACAGCAAGACAGGATCATAGTTGTCACCCAACCATGTACGGTTCGCTGTAACGATGGTCTCTGGGTAATAGTAGTAATGCAATTCAACCGAGTAGGCAGCGTTGGGCGTTGGGGCTAATATAAAGCTCAACTCATCTGTGATGATGTTGTTAGCAACCGTAGGGCCAAACAGTGCGTAATACTTGGGCAAACCGGTTGTACTTGCGCTAGGGTATGCCGCCCGCATGAAGTTCACATCTTTGTTCAGCAGGTATTCGTAGTTACCGCCGTCAATCACTGCCATTGAAAACACTGACAGGAAGTCAGCAGGGCAAGACAGATATTTGTTACCGTTGGTTGTCACACCAGTCACGTTCTTGCGGAGCGCAGGAATCTGCACCGTGTTGTATACACGGGTCTCCGTCTGTTTTATGAACGTAGGAATATTTGCTACGAAATCAGCTTCGTAGTTCTGTGTGTACGCCGTAATTGCGGTAACAAGCTCTGTATACGTCATGATTAACCCATCGGGCCACGCGCCATTACACCTTTAGTTGCCGCACCAGTACCGCGAATCTTGATGCCGGAAGTCTTAGCTTCTTTGTAGTTGCCTTTGCTAACTACACCACCACCGATGTTCATTTCGTTGGTGTATTCCGTGCCAGTTTGATTCTTGACTTCGGCTTTGTAGGGTGAAGGTTTGATCTTTTCCATTATCGACCTCTTCCAGAAGAACGCTGATTCATCGCACGAGCCATATTACGGCCCATTTTCTTCATAGCTTCGCTGGTCACGCCACCTTTAGCCATGCCCTTGTGCATCCGCTTTTCATGCGCCTTGACTTCTGCCTTGGCTACTTTCTTCATGCTGTCCATAGTTGCTCCTACGAAATTGTGACGTTACCTACTACACTAATAGGAGCCAAAGCATTTGGCGTTAGCCCCACATCATTTCCACTTGCCCCACCCACCGGAGCCCAGCCCCACTGAAATATTCGGCTACCGCCCATCGGGTACCCATCTTCATCTACAGTAGGCCCGGTTGTATCAAATATCTGCAACCCGCTGTAGCCCGACTGCTTGTAGCTGTTATCTGGTCTCGGTTCCCGTACAGCTTGTGGGTCGTTGACCGGGTACATACCTAACTGCAACTGCGGTTGATCTGGTTCCCAGCAGCTTTGGCAAACTTTGATCGACACCTGCTTGGTCTTGATCGTCAGTTTGCGTAATTCTTTCAGCTTGAAGCGAAACCCGCAACGGTCGCACTCCGCAATACTGTGTTTGCCGCTTGAATACTTACTCGGCATACATCACCTATAAAACAGCGTACGCGGCACGAACCGATCCGGTGCCTTTTCACGATCCTCCGAAGAGGCCAAATCCCAAGCCTCGTTATATTGCGCTTTTAACATGGATATACGATCCACCGTGATGTCAGGCAACTTCATTGCCAACATATAGGCCAGCCCTGCCACCATGCAGTTCTGGAAGCGGAATGGGATATCTTCTACATTTGTACCTGTGCCCGCGTCGTACATCCGGCGCATGCGCCAATACACAAAATAGTAAAAGGGCGAGGCTAAACTTCCCTGATCCGGCGAAGGCCACACATTAATTTGAGGCACTTGTGGTGTCGCGCCTAACAAGTCAGTTGTCTGCCCACTGCGACGGTTTACCCAGACCTGTATGGGCCTACCCTGCGCTAATTTGTTTGGGATCGTCGAGTAGGTTGAGACAGAGATACGGTTGATGTTTATATCTGTCTGATTACCAATCTGTCCGGGACTAGTACGAATAACATGCTCAAGAAGATCAACGGTATCATCAGGTAGATCATAGGTAACTGTCCCTTGCACTAGTGGAATCTGCCCCTGCTCAATCGTCCACAGGTTAATACCCCGGTTAGCCCACTCGGTAATCAAGAAATTAAGACTACGCCTCGCCGTCCGGAAGTCATAACCGGTACGCAACTCGCGCCCACAACGCTCAAACGCCTCTTCAAAGAGTTCGTTTACGTCGGGGTTAAAGTCAGTTGTGGAGGTGGTAAAAGCCATTATCTAAACCTCGCGGTCTTCTGGGCTATGCGTTTCGGTTGTGCGACGAACTGCTTTCCGGCTTTCTTTCCTGCCCGCTTTGCCTTGGTCGTTGCTGCGTACTCGGCTGGGCTGAGAGACTTGATAGCGCCTTCTGGCAGGTACCTTTCCCCAGTCTTCGACGACGGCTTGCCACTCTTTGTGCGCCATTTCTGCTCCGTCCACGACTTCAGACTTTGTTGCGGGGCTTTCATCCTTTGTACCCGCCGCCTTTTGCCTTGTACTTCTTGGCGAGAAGCTGTGCTTTTCTCGCGCTCCATTGTCCTGCCGCTGTACCTTGCGTAGCTTGGGACTTGATGCTCTCAAAGAGCGACTTCCGCATCCCCGGCTTCGTATAGTTGCCAGCCTCATTCACGCGGGACTTAGTCGCACCGCCATCCTTGTAGACCTTCACAGGCTCGTTGCCGTCCCGTTTCTTGATCTTCTTGACTTTGGCAGGGTTAATGTCACCCATCCCGCGTGAGGCCATCATGTCAGCAAGCCTTCCCGCCGCTCTTCATACCTTTGCCGCCAGCCATCGTTACCATCTTGCCACGGGTCTTGCCCTTGACTGCAACACCATCACGGCTAGGAGCAGCAGTTTTCACAGCGCCCATTTTGGAAGGCATAACACCGCCGCCTGCGTAACCACCTTTAGCCATCTTCTTCATACCAGCCTCCGCCATTTCATGTTTAATCATCGATTTAGGAGCGCCCTTTTTCTTCATGAACGCAATCTCTTTACCAACCATCTTCTTTGACTCAGCCATACCGCCTCCTGATTTAGTGAACTCTTTCCCCACGGATTGGGGCACTCCTACCTTCTTGGCGAAGCTCTTATTATGAGCAACCGCCTGCATAAATTTTTCCTGCTTTTCACTCTTGGCTGGCATCGAGTTTCTTCCGGTTAGTTAAACCACGAACCGTGTCGGATTCCCAGATACGGATGCTAAACCACACAATAGTGACAATAGAAAGCACGTTTGGTAACCATCCAAGAATAACGCCCAACCCCGCAAGGATGGATATGTTGTCCATCAGGTCTGGTTCGATGTGTTCTTTCAACATTTCCAAGCCCTCAAACTTTTATTGATACGGCTATTCGGATCGTTCGCGGTTTTGGCGCTTGTCAGCTTTTTCTTCATTCCTGACATACGTGCGCAGAAGGATTTCTTCCTTGCGCCGCCTTCCGGCTGGGGAGGTTTCAAGTTCATGCCTTGCGCTTTCGCGGAGGCGCGTCCCTTGGCATTCAAGCCGCCTTTGGGATTCTTTCCCTCTTTCCTCGTCCATGCCGGAGTCTTAGCCATAATTAAGTATGTCCCGCGTCGTAGCTGTTAGCCACTAGCAACAAAATAAACATCGAAGAAACACCGTTGTTATTGGAACTGCCAATTGCTGTTGCCTCAATGGTGGTCTTTTCCGAAACAGCCAGCGGATACTCAAAGACATAGTCAGCCACACCGTTATTCAGAGTTGTAACCGCAGCAGTGCGCCGAATGTTGTCTGTGCCACGAGTCAACAGCCGTCCCTGAACTTGGTTGGAACCACCAGCTTGACCAGCAGAGAACAAACCCTGTGAGACATATGCCGTGTAACCAGCAGGAACCGTCCAACTACCCGTGATCGTGGTGTTGTAATCAAACTTAATGATGTCGTAGGTGGTCACAGGAACACCAGCGGTCACAGTACCCGTGCCGATATAAATGTCACCAGCAGCACCATTTCCAGAACCCGCCGTCGCTACATAAGCGTAGTTGATACGAATCAGGAACGCGGTCATCGTCACAGCCGTCTGACCATTCATCGTGACGATTTCTGTAACTTCGTTGTAGTTTGCATCCAAGCCCTGCACAACAATCGTCCGAGCGCCCGTACCGTTGCTTGTATCGTTTGCGTTGGTTGAACTGACAGTCATCTGAAGCGGAGCCGCTGGGAAAGTGATCAAGCTAGGCAAAGGCCAGACGGTTACTTGCGCTGTGTCTACATCAGCATTAAAGCCAAACACCGTCACATTCCGGTGAAAGGCGATTTGCCCGCGCGAGACTTGCAACTCAAACGGCTCGTACAAGCCTCGCTGAGTTACGGAAGAAACTTTTCCGTAATTAGCCATAGAACACCACAATAGTCGCGCTAGACAGCGTAGCGTGTACATCAGTATTGAATTTGATGCCCTCGCCGGGGAACAGAATATGCTCTGACCCCGCTATCGCTGGTGCCGTAAACGAGAACCGCGTAGTGCCGCCTGAACCACCGTCTTTCAGGACAACCGTACCACCAGAGGCGTAGCTGACAGTCACCGCTTTTACACGGGTCGTGTCGGCATACGCCGTATTGGTAGAAGTTACCTGTGCCGATTTAACGTCTGTTTGCATCATGATGATGCTCCTTAATTAGACGTTCTGCTGACCAACCAGCGGATCGGCGACGAAGTAAGTGATGTAGCCAGCAACAGTGCCAGCGCCCGAAGTGTTATCGGTCACGGTCACATACGACAATTCAGTCGATGGTGCAAAAGTCAAACCAGAAGTAATAACGCCCAATGCCGAAACAGCCAAGCCAGAGGCGAAGAAGTTGTTGTCAGCAGTGCCGGAGTTGTAGCCGGTAGCGCCAAGGTCACAAGTACCTGTGCCAGCGTCAGTAATCACTACGGACAGAATAACTGCGCCAGCCGGGAGAACCAGAGCAGGAGCGCCAGCAGCCGAAGAAATAGCGACGTTAGTGCCAGCAGTGGCAGGAGAAGCGTCAGCGATGTAGAACTCAGCAGCCATCACGCCGGAGCCACAGTATGCGGTGCGAGTCTGATCGCCGCCGCCCGAACGCCAAATACTTTGGGTGGTAGAAAGTGCCATTTGAATTTTCCCTCATGCGGTTAGGTACGTCGATCTGCATGAAGTCAGCCGGGACTGTTCGACGCACCGGTATTCCCGGTATTACCGCTCTTATACTACTGGGCAAGGGGGGAGTCAAGGTATTTAAATGACCATCCTTTGTAGGGGCCACGCTTCAACGGCAAGCCGGATTTCAACGCTCGATTAGCTGTCGGCGGCTTTATTCCTGACGCTTCTCGCAGTGCCTGAATACTGTCGTATTTCAGCGTTCTTCCGTCCGGGCTTGTAGCTACAACTTGCCTACTAACCTTGACACCGTGGTCAGGGCGCTTCTTACCAAACCAATAATTGCCTTCGCCAGATAGGGTGGCGGAGATTTTTGCTTTGGTGGACGGCGCTACATGATGCCCCCGCATGGATTTACGCCGCTTGGCTTTTTCCTCGTCGGTCTGCACCCTAGTTTTGGAAGCGGCAGCAATCTTGGCTTTGGCCTCTTCGGTATGGGAAAAGGTTTTGCCCCACATTGAGTTCTTTTCCCCGTACATACCTGTTTGGGGGGACGTGGCGTCTGTAGCTATGTTGTAGCAATACTCCTTACCCACATGCTCTTTAAGCCAAATATTCTCAGCGGCTAGAACATCTACCCCTTCGGGCAACTCCTCAACGATAACAAAAGTAAAAGCCTGCTCACCGTACTTCCCCCATGCAGCTTGAAGATGCTTATTGCCGTGAGTTCCGCGCCGTAGCATCCACCAATGTATCCGTTTACGACGCGTAAAGTTTTCCGCGCTACCTACATAGAACTTGTTATTGACTACGTTGATGATCTTGTAAATACCTCGTGCCATACACCCTCCGATTCGATATAGGTAAAGTGAGGGTAGAATACACTAATGTAACGAGTAACACAACACATATTTAAAAAGGGGCCGAAGCCCCCTCAAAACCCGCATAAAGCCTAGGTTTTAGATCAAGCCCCTTGGCTGCCGTACATGCCCAGAGGATCCGACCAGCCGAACGAATAACGCTCACGTGCTTTGTAGCGGACGTTCCCTGTATCGAAGTCTCCATCCATTGACTGAGACAGCGGCGTACGAACAAAGTGCTTCATGCCGTTAGGAACATCAGTGGTCAGGAACCATGCGTTCGTATCGGTCAAGAAGTGGTTGATCGTAAAGCCCTCTGGGATCGAGCCGTTGTTCTTCAGGGCGTTGATGTCGTTGTCATTGGTGCCGACGCGGAGTTCGGTTTCCAACAGACGAGTAGCAACGAACTGGAGAGCAGGTGGGACGATCAGCTTACGTGGCTTAGCTGCGATCAGCAGGCCGCGTTCGTCAGTCCACGCAGCGATTTGAATCACAGCGTTTTCCAGCGAGGTTTCGTTCAAGTCAGCAGCCGTCGAAGGAATGTTCGAGTTGGTGCCGCCAGAAACGAGTGGGTGGTTGTTAGCAAACAGAGCCTTGCCGTCGCCGCCCGGATACGAAGCCGAGAAGCCGTTGTTCAGCACTGCTGCCGCTTTAACCTGCTTGGTGTACGACATGGCACGAGCCAGCGCCTTGGTATAACGAGCCGACAGGCTGTCATACAGGTTGTCTTCGATGGCCTCTTCGGTCAGCGAGAAACCCAAAGCGATGGTTTCGTGGTTGTATCGAGCAGTCCAAGCTTCCTGACCGTTGTCGTACGCGATTGCAGAACCTTCGTTCTTAACCGGTGCGGCAGAAAAGCCAGACAGTTTGGTTTCTTCTTCGAACGAACGCTCGGAAGTCTCGGTTTCGTAGATTTCCTTGTGCTCTTCGCCGTAGCGGGCATACTCCAGACCGAACAGTGCGTTCAAGCCGGGGAGCAGCTCTTTCAGTAGTTGTGCGCGTGAAATAGCCATGGTTTACTCCCTTATACGTTGGCAGTGCCGGTCGGGTTGAGATATTGATGACCGCCAGTCACAGTTACCGTAGTAGTGTAAACAAGCGGATCGCCCGTAGCCGTTGTGGTAGCTGCCATATACGGAGCATTCCACTTAACGATTACTTCGCTGTAGTTGCCGTTGGAATCGACGGTCTCTTCAATCAGACCAATTACCCGCAAAGGCAACGATGCGGCAGTGTTCGAACCCGAATCGTAGGCACCAATATTCGAGTTACCCGAAATAGTGGTGTTCGAAGAAGGCTGCGAAATAGCCATGTTGTTACCCAGAATCAGGTTGTCAATCGGTGTGATGGTGGTCGAAGTTGCACCGCCAGTCACAGCAACCTTAAACAACTGATCAGGATCATCTGCTACATAAGCCAAAATGTCAGAAGCAACAACGCTACCCGGATACGAGTTAGCGAACAGCTTTTGACCAGTCGATGGGTTAGTGTAGCTGCACCCAAGAAAAACACCGACAACACCTGTCGCGGAAACAGTAGTAGTACCTGTCTCTTTGACAATGAAGCCAGACGATAGGCGAACAATGTCGCCATTGTTGATAGCACCAGCAGTATTGCTGGCAATCGGGAGTTCACGAGTCTGGCCCGCGAACACCTGACCGCCGATCAAATTGATCGGTACTAGGCCGTAGGGGGCCGATACAGTCGGATATGCCATGTTGGACTCCAAAAATTAAAGAATTAACTTCCTTTGCCAAACGACGCAGTGGACTTTCTCTCGTTAAAGAGCGGCATCCTCGGGTCGCTTTGACGCATCAAGTTGTTGTCCACGGACTCAATCTGACCTTCAGATTGCTTCTGGTAGTAGCTATTACGCTGTGCCACCAACTCCTCGGGAGTCTTGCAGAGCAACAACCCACCAACCTCAACGTTGTCCTTAAAGCGACTATTCGGGTCGATTAGCAGTTGGAATTTTGGTTGCTCCTCGATTTTGACTGGCTCCCAGCCTTCACGCAGTTTGGCGGAAAGGTTACGTGGGTCAGCGTTGTTCAAAGTCGAGACGCGAATCCATCTGTACGCGAAACCGGGCTGCTTATCTGGTTCAGGGAGAAGCTCAGGGGGAGTCCACTGCTTTGGACGTTCCTGCACGGTACGAGTTTCAAGTTCACGAGTGAGTCTGTTTTCAGCCATTGTTGGCCTCCATTTTCATTAGTTCACGGGCGTATTGTTCAGGAGTAATCCCAAGCCTTTTAATAGTGTCCAACTGCGACTTTTTCAGCACGATCTTTTTGGAGGATGTGCTACGGGTCGCAGGTGCTACGACCGTGGACGGCTTTTCTGTGCGCGGCGCAGCCCTTTCAGGTTGCGGCGAAGAATCACTTTGGAAGTAGTCCGGGAAGCGTTGACGCATTGTGTTGTCAATCTTCTGCCAATACTCGTCGGTGGACGTGTACTGATTTCCGTACTGTTTGACCAGCTTTTGGTGTAGCCCAAGTGCAAGACTGGTCATCTCCTCGTCTTGACCGAACCAAGTATTGCGCTCTTGCCACGCAACTGCCCTTGGGTCAGGACGAGCCACTGGGACTTCTGGATTGCTTTGTACCTCATCTTCATTATATTGTAAAGAGGGCACGTATTCTTTTGCTTTTTGCAACTTAAATTGGGCGCTATTAAGTCGCTCCTGCGCCTCAATCACCTTATCGGTATCACCCGCGTCGTAAGCTTCCCGATAAGCACGTTTAGCTGCGTCCAACTCCAATTCTGCTGCTGATTGGTAGGTTTGAAGGTATTCCCTTTCACCTTGGGAAAGCTTGCCTTTAAGGGATTTATTTTCCTCAAGGATACGCTTTGCCAATTCCTCCGCCGCCTGACGCTCACGCAGGGCTTGTTCCTTCTCCCGGCGTTCATCGTGAAACACCTTCTTCATCTGCTTCAGGCGAATTTTTACCTTCTCGGAGTAGTCCTCCAATTCATCCTGCTCAAGCTCTTCGACAATGTGTTTGGGTAACGGCTCCCGACCACGATCTTCTTCTGGGGTGTCGTCTTCTACTTCGAACTCGACCTCATTCTGCTTGGCCTCAACCGCGCCACCGGCTTTAGCTTCTTTTTCGTCGGGAAATTCAAATTCAACTTTATCCATGCTTTCTCCTTATGCGCGGCTAATGCCACGAGGGTCTTGTACGACTGCTTCTACCGTATCGTCGTTAATGAGGCGAAACTCTCTACCGTGAATTTTTAAACGAGTGCCGCTATTTGGACGCGCCAAAATAAAGTCACCCTTCTTGCACCACGGGCCATTCGGGAACTTCTTCTCATCTTTGTAGCAGTCAGGGCCAAGCTCGACAACAAAGAACACGGTCGCTAGTACTTCCTCGAACCGTCTAGTCTCATCAGCTTTGATAATCCCACTTTCATACTTCTCCTCTGCTTCCGGCAGTGCTACAAGGATGTGATACCCACTTGGTTTAGGTAGCTGTGTTGCTTTCGCTTCGTTTGATTCGGGTAACGTAGATGTTTCCCCGTTCTCCGTTGCGATTAGTATTTCACTCATCTTGGCTATGCTCCATTTGGTCTGCAAGGTCTAAGATAAAACCTTCTGCGATGGATAGACCCCGAATCTCCCCGCAGATTGCGCGATACTCTGCGTAATCCTTCATTGTGCCCTCGCTTACTGCATGAGCAAGCTGGGCTTGTTTCTCGTTAATACGTTCTTTGACGATTGCCAGTGTTTTGTCCACTGATTACTCCTTTGGTTTAGGGTTTTGCGCAGGGCGAGATGCTTCTCTACGGTCTTTAGCCGCTTGCATACCAAGGCGAACTCCTTCGGCCTCCATCTTGGAGTCAAGGTCTTGTTGCGATTGCATGGCTTTCGCGCCCACCTGTAGTCCAGCGATAAGCTGTTGTGCAGCAATTCGCTCACGCTCAATCTGCGCTCTTTCGTCTTGTGCAGCAGCATCAACTTCAAGCTTTTTCTCTTTGATGCCAACTTCACGCTCTTTGAGTTCCAACTCTTTCTGTTGCATCTGAACAATCGGGTCTTGCGCAGCTTGTTGTGCTTGCTGCTGTGCGGCTTCCGCTTGGTTCTTCTGCGACAGTTTGGTTGCTGCCATTGCCATCATGCGGCTGATCTGAACCTCCATCTCCTCTGGAATAGTCTCGCCATCCTCATAGTCAGGAATATCAACCGGAACACCCAACTGCTCTTCAATCTGTTTGCGGTACTCGAACGCGATGTGTTCGTTAATATGAGCCATCATTGCACCCATGATTGCGTTGGCTTGCGGGTTTTGCCCAACAAGTTGTGCAATCTTCGGGTCTTGCATTGCGGTCATATGTACTTGGATATGTGCTTCATGGTCTTGATACAAGAACGCCTTGACCGGCTTCATGTTCAGAATTGCCATGTTCTCTGACACAGGATCTTTTGGCTTCTGATCTTCCGAGGCAGGTACAAGCTTGTGAATATTCTTGATGCCCAAAACTTCTAGCATCTGCTTGTTTAACTCGACCATGTCATAGATTTGCGGATTAGCTTGTGCCATTTGCATAACCGCTTGGTACTGAACCACCTTCTGCGACATCGTCGCCGCATTTGGATCAGATACCGGAATCACATCGACGTTGGCGTAGTCTTGTTGACGTGCACGACGTGGGCCTTCTTGTGGTTCGTAGCTGTACTCTGTTGGGGCATACGCCGCGATGATGTTCTTCAAGAGCTTGAACTCTTGTTTCATCGCAAAGTGAATCCGCGCCTGAACAGCCGACATCACTTTCAGTTGACGCTCCAGCAGTGCGAGTGTCGTTCCAACAGGAGCCTGCGCCGACATATCTGAGACCTGCAAGTCAGCAGCAGAAGCAAAGCGCCGACCTTCATCGACGATCTGATCCATCAACTGCTTCAGGACAAGTGACGGCTCCTTATACGGCAGGGGCAGAATGTTGTCCCTGATAGTGCCGGAGGCCACGTCCACGTCACGCCATTCTCCCGGAGAGATCGGAGTATCGTCTCCCTTGGTACGCATTCCTTTGGTCTTTAGACCGCCCGGCAGGTTTGACAGCGTACCCGCGTCAACAAGTTGACGAAGGATGGAAGTGCCCGACTTGGCGTACGCGCCAATCAAGTGGATCAGGCCAAAGTAGTAGAAGCCAAAGCCCGGTATGTAGCCGTAGTGAACGAAGTGGGTTCGCTTCTGATGTGTGTCATCGTCTGGTTCCCAGTTGCGACGGATTGCCAGAATAGTGCCGCTACCCTTTTCCATCGTGACGATGTACGGTAACGCTACGCCGTCCTCGCTTTCAAACCCTTCCAAGTCGAGGTCAACTTGCATCTCAAGGAGCTTGTAGCGATCATCGGTGGTAGCACGGAAGCCCATCTTCTCCGCGATCTTCTTCTCGACATCATCCAATGTGTTCATCGGAGGGCCAAGCTCGATGTCGCGGTAGAAGCCTGCAACTTGCAGTTTCTTTAGCTCGTTCTCAGTCTTACGCATCACGTGGGTTACACGTGGCGCATTTTGCAAAGTCTCTGAGCCGTAAGGCACAACCACATCTTCAGCAGGTACAAAAATAGAGACCTGACGCTCCAGCGATGGGTCGTAGTACACCTTCTTAAACGCATTACCCGACAGGCCCAAGCCCCACAGCATGCGCTCATGCTCACTGCGGTACTCGGTCATCACCTCAGTAAGCTGATAGTTCATATCCGCTTGAACGCGCTCCGCAGCGTCCTTCTTTTGAGTGGTCTCCTTTCCAATGATCTGCGTCTTAACCGGGCCACTCGCCGGGAACGTCGCCATAATCGTCTCGGACTGGAACTTAACCAGAGCCTCAGATAGAAGGGGATGGTAAACCCCGCAAGCGCCTTCCCACGGCTCACTTCGTTCCTCCAGTCTCATACCGAGTAGCTCAAGGCCATCGACGTAGGTCTGCATCCAGTCTTTGCGACTAGCCACGTCATCCTCAAAGTCACCCGTCAACTCACCTGCCAGCGTCTCCAGCGCGTCTTCACTGATCTTCTCAGCGAGGTTAGCGTTAAAGTCATCGTCCTCATCTTTACCCGGCTCAATCTCAATCTCCAAGCCACCCATGCCAATAGTTACCGACTCCGGGTCTTCGATCTCAATCTCGATTGCGGGTTCCTCGTCCATCATTCCCATAGCGTCCAGCCCTAGCGGCGCGCGGTTTAATGCTTTATCAATAGCCATGATCTATCCTTAGTAATAAGCTTTTCTGCGTCTGAACTCCGGCACCTCGTCCGGCTCGTCAAGTACCGAGCGAATGTAGCCACCTTTGCGAAAGCGCATTAACGCGAGAGATACCGAGTCAACATAGTCATCATGCTCCCCGCCGGGGAACGACGCTACCTCATCCACCACTTCTTCCGCCCAATGTGTGTTGGGTACCCAGACGCGCCCACTCGCAAAAATGTCTGATACCGCATTTAACCGGCTGATCTTGTCATTGCCTTTACCCGGTGTGAACTCTTGCACGGGTATACCCATCGACCGCATCTCATAGATGAGCGGCGCTCCGGTTGCCTTCTTCTCGATGATGATAGAGTCCGGCTCCCACTCCTTGCACTCCTCAATTGCCTTTTTCTTTAGCTCTGGAAACTCCATGCGCTTACGGAAGGCATTTAAGAGGATGATGTTGGCCTGCATTATCCCGCTGGCATCCTCCTGATAGAAGACCCCCCACGTGGTGCATGCCGAATAGTCAGCACGGTTGTGTTTCTCGAACGCCGTATCCCAGCTTTGCAGTACAAATTCACACTGCGGCGGGTTGTCTTCCTCCCATTCCTGCCACCATTCACGCTTGATGATTGCAGCAGACTCGGATGTGGGGTTCTGCATGTACTGCGCCATCCATTTCTGGTTGGGCAGTTCGTTTTTCAGGGCTTGGAGTTCTTTAATTGACCAAAACTCAGGCCAAAGCGGGTTGCCAGAGGGCAGAATCGCCGGAAACTCAATCACTTCCCACTCATCGCCGTCACGTTGCGCAGCGGCTTTCAATACTTGGCCCGTCAAGTCCTTCTTTGACCAGCGTGTCATCACGATGATGATCGATCCACCCGGCTGGAGACGCTGACGAGGCCCCGATGTGTACCATTCGTAGGTCTTATCGTAGATTTCCGGGTTTACTTCGGCTAATGCAGCCTCTTGTTCGCTGTGCGGGTCATCAATAATGAGAATATCCGCACCCTTACCGGTCACCGCACCGCCCACACCGATAGCGAAATAGTCACCGCCCTTGGATGTGTTCCATCGACCCGCCGCTTTGGAGTCTGATTGCAGTGAAGTCTCGGTAAAAACGTCTTTGTATACGTCGCTGTCCACCAAGTTACGGACTTTTCGACCAAAACCGACAGCAAGCTCTGCTGTATGAGACGTTTGAATTACCTTTTTGTGAGGAAAATTGCCCAGAAACCACGCTGGCAGCAGGTATGAGGCGAATTCTGACTTCGTATGCCGTGGTGGCATGTTGATGATGAGTCGTTTGCACTCTCCCCGAGCCACCCTTTCAAACGCTCTAGCCATCTTCGCATGGTGTGCCCCATCAATAAAGGAAGGCCAGACCTTATGGACGAACGCCATGAAGTCTGTTTTGGCTGCATCTGCCGCTTTCCTCGCTGCCAACTCCTCCAACAACTCCGCTGCTTTAACTTGAACTTCTTGCGGGAGGACGTTGAGCAGGGCGGGGTTAGTCTTGAGCGTCTGTAGCAGGTTCGGTTGTGCTGGGTTCTGGGTCATCCAGTGCCGCCAATTCCGCGTCTAGGTCGATCAAAGGTTTAGGCCGGGCGGTGTTTTCTATCACCTCGGCATTCCCCATGTATTTCTCCAAGAGCGTCACTAACTCGCCTTCAAGGTCGGCAGTAGACTTTTGTTTTATGGTGATCTCCATCTGTTCGCTGAACAGGTTCACACCTCTGCGTTTACCCAGCAGTTCTAGGGCTTTTAATCTGACTTTGGGGTCTTCGTCTTCCGTCTCTTCAAGGAGCCGGTTTGTGACGTAATTGGCGATGCGGCGGTTGGCACCGAGAAACTCGTGATCGTAATGTGTCAGGAGTGACTCTAATTTGAGGATAGCGCCGGGAGGAGTCTTGGCGACATTGAATGCTTTCTGCTCGGTGAATAGGTGGTGTGCTTCCACGCTGTCTTCATCCGTTACCTCAACCTCCGCACCCTCGTTCATTAGTTCTTGGAGTGTCGCGCATGCGGCGGCTGCTCGTTCACGAAACTGCTCCACCTCCTCCGGCGTTACGTCCAGTGGTAGTGGTATGCCAACTTCAGGTGTGATGACGAGGGGCATAGGCAAATTGTCATGTTCTGCTTTCGCAGATTTTTTACATACCCCCCGCCATATGGAACCTAAATAAAAAGGCAAGGGGGGTGTTTCTATTTTGCGCAGTATAGCCCTGCTTGGATTTTTTGCAAGGGGGTGGGGGTACCACCGCGCCTATCCTTGACGACATGTTAACAAATTAACATCGACAGCACCCCCTCCGCATAGTGTAGCTGTTTTCAAAAAATGCGTATCGGATGTGTGGAATACAGCGCAGCGGCGGGGGCGGAGTCCCATCTGCCAGCTTGGGGGGTGGGGGTAGGGTGGGGTCGCGGGGTGGCGGAACTTACTGTCTGACAGTAACTTCCAGGAAAGCTTGACAAGCGGAAAGCTTTATGGTGTAATGACGTCACTGCATCAGCGGATGCAGCAATTAACAAGGAGTTATCATCATGACTACTAAAGCCAAACAAACCAAAATCGTTAACGCTATCGACCAAGCTGTTAAGACATTGTCACAATCAAAACGCGATACTGCGAAACCTTCCGCAGTTACATATGTTGCAACAAAAGCGCATATTGAGTTAGCGCGTGAGGCCGGTGGATTGTCGAAAGTAATTCAGGACAATCAGGAGTACTTCAACAAAATTGCAGGTATGTTGCGTGATGCAAAAGTAGTAATAGGTGATGCGCGTAAATGCCCACTTGCAAAAGCTTTTCTTGCCGCGCGTTTCACTGGCAAGGTAGCTGCATCGACTAAAGCTAACGCGCTGTTAGCGTTTCGCAAAGCGGTTTCAAGCGGCAAAGAATATAGCGAAAATGCTTATCGCAAGGCCGATGCCAAAAAAGAAACAGCAAAAAAGGGTGCGCAAACCGCACCAAAGGCCGACGATACCAAAAAGGTAACGCATGTCGAAGCAAGCGAAACCGCAACGACGTATCAGTGCACGATAGCGCGTAAGGGCAGCGCTAAAAAGGCCGCGCAAACTCTGCGCGATTTGATTAACAAAATGAAATCGTCAGAAGAATACAGTGGCCTATGCTTGGCGCTGATCGACGCGTTGGACGAATTCGACGGCGAATAATTAACTCGAGGCCGCGAAAGCGGCCTCATTATTGGAGATATCAAAATGGAATTAAATAACGAAACCGCAGTTGATTTAGCTGATTATCTTTTGGAATGTTTTGCAGTCGCTGGGTACACTGACATTCATTCCGACCATATCGCGGCAGTTATCAAAGATTATATTTCAAGTTCCGAAGCTTGCGACGCTGATTGGATAGCACGGCACGGATAATCGACCCACCCCGCTTCGGCGGGGTTTTTTATTGCCTGCGTTTTTGACGCAGGAACTGGTGTCAATGCAATTGGAGGGTGGGCGGGTTGGGCGAAGCCCACGAGGCACTCAGTAGGAGAGAGGGAGGCGAGTCGCGCACAGCGCGAAAGGTGGAACTGGTGTCACCGCAGTAGCCGAGCAGGGGCAAACTTACTGTCAGACAGTAAGTTTTTATCAAATTGATATTTGTTCACAATGTTCCGCATGTTCCAAAATTTGTGAACAAGCTTTTTTTAGCATAACTCTTTGTTTTTATTAGCTTTTCTTGTTGTTATATTTATATTTGTTCAAATGTTCAAATGTTCACAGATAACACAACGGATTCCAAAAATTTTTTTCTCTCTCACACGTGGTAGCAAGAAATTTCTATGTGATCTGCTTTCTTTCGTTTTATTTGGCAGCGTGTATTTTCACGGAACAAGTGAACAAAATGCAAAACCCATATGACATCCGTTGAAAACACAGGGCAAAAGCTATGTTTTATTTTTCGGAACATCGTGAACAAATCCGCCCATTTTGTGAACAAAGCCCACACCCCTGCCTAAAAAATAAGCAGCAACCCACTGCCTAAAAAATAGGCAGCCTAAAAAATAGGCAACCACACAGAATCCGAGAGCTACCACGTGTGACATCACATGGAAAGCTTGACACATAGAAAGTATTAGGCTATAATGTAGTCATGTTGGTAGAGCAAACCAACAAAACGAGCGAAACAAAACTTACTGTCAGACAGTAACTTTTTTGGGAGACCGAGATGATGATTGCAAATACCGACACAGTGGCATTCCCAGTAGAACTCACAGTGGATGACTTGGCTACGATGTATGGCGCACTTGCCACCGAACATAACCGTCTATTAGCAGAAAAGAAAAACCCAAAGTGCAAAGCATCGGGGCAGATACTCGAGCGGCAGTACACACGCTGCCTTGGCACATTGGCAAAAGTGCAAATGGCAATCGAAACAATGTACTCAAACTAACCCACGGGGCGAAAGCCCCTAACCCTTGGAGAACATCATGACAACCAAAACCAAAAAAGCACCTACCGGCTACATCATCTATCGTGGGCATTCGCTGCTGGACGGCAAGCCCATTGTGGCAGTGGCCATCGTGGGCGAATCCAAAAATGTCAAAACAGGCAACATGGTGCAAACGTACATCATGGCGGACAACGGGTTGTCACCCGTGGAGAGTGCTAGAAATTTATCGGACGTGTCAGTGTGCGGTGACTGCAAGCACCGGCGTGGCATGGGCGGTTCGTGCTACGTCAATCTGGGTCAAGGGGCTCGGTCTGTGATGGACGGACTGATGCGCGGTATCTATCCAAGCGCAACACCAGCGCAAGTTAGCAGGATTGTAAGTGGGCGCAAGATCCGGCTCGGTACGTACGGTGACCCAATGGCAGTGCCGGTATGGGTGTGGGACAACCTAGTATCCGAAGCGGACTCACACACTGGCTACACGCACCAATGGCAACCCGAAAAGCGCAAGCGCATGGACGTGCTGTACCCAGATCAGTATGACGGCATACGTGCTTTGTGCATGGCAAGTGTCGATACCGAGGATGAGTGGGTAAGTGCGTTGATGGAAAACTGGCGGACATTCCGCGTCCGGTCTGCGGATGAGCAAAAAGAAACAACTGAGTTCGTTTGCCCAGCAAGCGAGGAAGCAGGCAAGCGCGTGACGTGTGCTCAGTGCATGGCATGCAATGGTGTGGGCGAGGATGACGTGCGTATCAAGAAAGCAACACCGGTCATCATCGTGCATGGCTCATTGAAGAGCCGGTTCGAATCTACTGTCAGACAGTAACTTTGGGGAGAGATGAGATGAAACTTGTATATGAAAACACTGGGTGTGAGGTCAAGTGCGGCGAGGTGGCACGGACATTCCGAGATGAGGTTGTCTATATAGAGGGCTGGGATGAGCCAGCTCATCCGGGCAGCACTGGGCGGGTGTACATCAAACACTTTGGGGACAATGGCTGGACACAAGGGGTTTACCCGTCAGTCGTTGGTGCTGTGTGGGTACAGTGAGGAGAGCGAGATGAAATACTACATTGGCGAAGTGATGGAGCAAAACGGTGATCTGGAATACCGCGACAAATTCCTGTTTGCTACCAAGGGTAGTGCGGAGAAACACGCTTGGAAGGTAGCCAAGGATTGGCGCGGCTCCACTAGGGGTGATTGGGACAAAGAGATGCAAGCTTATTGGTCTGACTGCTCTTTGATCTGGGCGGGTACGTACCGTGAAATACCCCAAGAGGATTTCGAGGTGCTGAAAAAATACCTAGCAGTTTTATAAGGGGGCGATCATGAGAGCAATCGAAGCGCAGTATCAAATTGAAAACATGGAGGAGATCATGCGAGCAGCTAATACAGAAATCAAACCAGCGGACATCGATGGTTCGTATCGTACTGGGTCACTAGTAGGTGTGACTCGAGAGGACATCGTCAAGGCATTGGGGTTCGAGCCCAACATCAAGGACGATCCGGACAAAGTAGAAAACTCGTGGGCGTTCACACTGGACGGACACCCATGCGCCATCTGGGATTGGAAGGGTTCGCATCATGCCAAGGTCTGGTCGGTGTATGACCCACACAAAGTGCTGGATCGGGTGTTCGACATGGGGCATCTGTCACAGGGAGGCTGGTAATGGACAGAGAAGAGTGGATCTACCTTTGTGCTGTGCTGCTCGGAGTACTGATGGGTACGGTGCTGGGCGTGGCGTTGTCGGTGTATTGGTTCGGGCTACCCACTTGACACAGAGAAAGGTTTCACTCATAATACACACCTAGTAGTAAACAAGTACAAACAATTCAAACCTTGGAGAATATACATGGAAACTACCTTTTACTCGGACGTTGACCGTCTCGGTCTACTGCTGGCGCAGATTGCTGATCTGACCAAGCAGGCAAACGGCATCAAGAAAACCCTCAAAGAAATGCCATACAAAACCTACGAGGGCAATCTGTTCCGCGCTGTTGTGGTGGAGCAAGAGAAGACCACGTATGACGTGGATGTACTGAAGGCAGCAGCAGATCAGGCGGTACTTGATCTTGCCAAGCGCGAATCGTTTGTCGTGTCGGTGAAGGTCACCGCACGTGCAGCAGACTGACTCACCCTTAACCCTAACGTACTGTCAGACAGTACCTTTTATATGACGCACTAACTCAAACCCTTGGAGAACACTATGTCACGCATCAATCTGAACACACGTATCACGCTGGCTCAAGCCGCACACGGTATCGCAACAGTAGGTCATCAGCGCACCATCATCCTGCGCGGTGAGCCGGGTATCGGCAAGTCGTGGGTACTGAAGACCCTTGGCAAGCAGATGCCTACGCATCGCACGGTGTACATCGACTGCCAACTGCTGCTCGATCAGGGTGACTTCTTCTACCCACACATCGAGGTGACTGAGGCTGGCGGCAAGGTAGCCAAGCGCGTTGCACTCGAGGACTTCGACTTCTCTGACGGTACGCCATTAATTGTCATGCTGGATGAGATCGGCAAGTCCAACAAGTCGGTGATGAACGTGCTGCTGACGCTGTTATATGACCGCCGCATTGGGAACAACCACCTGCCCGAGGGCAGCATCGTGTTCGGTACTACCAACATGACCAGTGATGGTGTGGGTGACTTCATTGCAGCGCATGCACGTAGCCGGGGGATAATCACCACAGTCAAGAAGCCGCATGCTGGGTTCAATCACGATGGCTCGGTGGACGCTGATGCGTGGGGCTACTTCGCACTGAACAACGACATCGATCCTGCGATTACTGCGTGGGTCAAGATGAACCCGAACTGCCTTGAGTCGTACCTTGACCATACCGGCGGCGAGAAGTGGGACAACCCGTATGCGTTCCATCCTACGCAGGGTGCTGAGTCGTATGTGTGCCCACGTTCGTTGCATGCGTCCAGCGATATCGTCAAGCAGCGTGATGTGCTGGGTCATGAGTTGACGCTGTCGTTGCTGGCGGGTGCGGCTGGTGAGTCGTTCGCCCGTAGTTTCTCGGCGTTCCTGATGATCCAGAACAAGGTTGCAACTGCGGATGCGATTGCTGCTGCGCCTGAGTCAGCGGTTGTACCTGATGCGGGTGACGGCGTGGCGTTGTGCGTGACGGTGCTGAACCTTGTGTCGTACACCACAACCAAGAGTATCGATGCGCTGGTCACCTACATGAAGCGACTACCGAGTGAGTATCAGGCGTTGTTCGCACGGTCACTGATGGCTAACGAGAGCAAGAAAGATGTGGCGATCAAGTGCGAAGAGTTCCGCAAGTGGTCACTGGCTAATCACTGGATGTTTTAAGGGGGGCGTATGAACAACCTAACAGCAGAGCAACGACTGATACGTGCCACGGTGTGGCTCATGAACCAGCCCAAGTACGCAGCATTCGCTGGGCTGTACACAATGGGCAGCGTCGAGGTCAAGGACGGCATCCCGACTGCATGCACCAACGGACGTGATGAGTTCTATGGACGTGCGTTCCTTAACACGTTGGCTGAGCCGGAGATTCGTGGGACAAAGTTGCATGAGACATGGCACAAGGCAGGGCGGCACATGATCATCTACAAGCACCTTGCCAAGGAAGACCCGAAGCTGGCGAACATGGCAATGGACTACGTGATCAACCTGTTCATTCATGACAGTGACCCAGAGGGCAAGGACGTGCGACTACCCAAGGGTGCGCTGTTGGATCAGCGGTTCCGCAACATGGACATTGTGCAGGTGTACAACTTACTCAAGAAGGAGAAACAGAATGGACAAGGCAACGGTGGTGGCAAAGCAGGCGAGGGCACGGCGGACGCTGGCGGCGAGGGCGAGTTCGTGGATGAACATGACTGGGATTCTGCGGACAGCATCAGTGCAGATGAGGCAGAGGTATTCTCAAAGCAAGTTGATGAAGCACTTAGGCAAGGACAGCTAATCGCAGGCAAGCTGGGTGGTGACGTACCACGTGCCATCGAGGACATGCTGAAACCGTACATCGATTGGCGTGAGGTGTTGAGTGAGTTCGTGTCAGCGCATGCAGCAGGTCAGGACTTGCCATCGTACAAGAAACCTAATCGCCGCCTGATGGGTAGCAGCGTGATCATGCCGACTCACATCTCGGAGTCGGTAGGCAAGGTGGTGCTGGGTATCGATGCGTCCGGGTCTATCTTCGGTGACACGCTCAACGGGTTCATGGCCTACGTCAAGATGCTATGCGAGTCAGTAATGCCTGAGAGTGTGGAGTTGTTGTACTGGGATACAGAAGTATGTCAGCACGAGACGTATGACGCGAACAGCTACGCTGGTCTGTTGACATCAACCAAACCGAAAGGCGGTGGTGGTACACGCCCAGCATGTGTGGCTGAGTACTTACGTAAGCGCAGCATAGACGCATCCTGCATTGTGATGCTGACGGATGGGTATGTAGATGGTTGGGGCAAGGACTGGCCTGCGCCTACCTTGTGGTGCATAACAGAGAAACGCATTACCTCGCCGATAGGCAAGTCGGTACACATTGACGCTTAATTATTTTTACCTTGGAGAACATCATGACTATTCAGAACACATCAGTATTGGTTGACCTGAACATCTCGACATGGACAGGCCGTAAGCTCGACAAGAAAGTATCGGGCGAGATCGACGCAAGCAAGGGCACCAAGACCCGCGCTGGTAACTATCACAAGCAGTTGATGGCTGGCACTGACAAGCTTGAGGAAGTGCAGAAGATCGTGGGCGCGGCTCGACTGTGGCACCTCGAGCAGACACTGCCTTGGTCAGATGCTGGCTCACGCCTGCTGCCGATGGCTAACTTCTTCGAGTACAAGCAGAAGCTGTCGGTATTCGAGAATCAGTTCAAGGCTGCGGTGGAGGAGTTCGTTACCAAGTATCCGGAACTGGTCTCAGCGGCGGCTTTCCAGATCGGCGCGTTGTTCAACCGCGAGGATTACCCGCAGGTCGAGGACATCAAGCACAAGTTTCGTTTTGCGTACACGTTCATGCCGGTGCCGACTGCCAATGATTTCCGCATCGAGACCAACGATGAGACGATCAAAGAATTGCAGGCGCAGGCTGATGCAGTAGTTACGCAGCGTGTGAACGCAGCTATGCAGGAGATGTGGGAACGACTGCACACCCAGCTCAAGCACATGTCGGACAAGCTGACTGACTTGGCGCAGCCACGTGTGATGAAGAACGGTGACGAGCGGTACTCGCAGATTTTCCGTGACTCGCTGGTGACTAACGCTGTGGAGTTGTGCGGTCTGTTGACCAAGCTCAACGTGACTAATGATCCGAAGCTTGAACAGGCTCGAGCCACACTGGAGCGCACGATAGCAGGCGTGACTGCGGATGAGTTGCGTGACGATGATTACCGCCGTGCCGAGGTCAAGACCAAGGTTGATGAGATTCTGAAAGCATTCGATTTCTAAGGGGAACAGATATGACTGCACCGACAACTGAAGAAGTACTTGCCAAAGTACACCCGGACTTGCACCCAATGATTCGCGAGTTCATGCGCAGAAGCAAACACGTGCTGAGCATCGAGCAGGCGTACATGTATTACGAACGCAGGGAGGGTGAGGAGATCAAAACCTACTACTCTGGCGTGAGGTTCTATGACAACTCAGCGAAGGCTGAGTCAGTAGGTGGCATACGTATAGAGCATAAAGGCAAAGGCAAGCCCGTGTACCAAGTACGTACACGTCACGTCATCAACTCGCGATTCAAGAACAGTGAGCGCAAGCGGTCAGTCGAGACCACCGATGCCAAACGTGCAATGAAGGCAATGCTTCAGTACATCACGCCGTACACGTTGGATGAGGTATTCAAAGACCACGAAAGCACTGCGACTGGTGTGGTGTCTCGGTGGCGTTCGCAGTTGCAAGAAGATGTAAGTGCTTTGTCCGTACCTAGATCAGCAATGGTGACCGAGATGCAGAACCTCATTCGACAAGGTGTTAAATTCATCACGCCCGAGTTCAACCGGGTGGCAGAGAAGGCGTTGGCTGCGAACGAGGAGACCCAGCGCCGCATGGGAGCGAAGATCACCAAGCACTTCGTGTCGATGGGCAAGGAGCAGATCGCTGTGCTGACAGTGCATAACGACAACACACGTGTGTCCAACTTCTATCAGTCGTTCGAGTCGATGCCGATGCTGTTACAGGAGGGCGTGGCGATGTTGCGCATCATGCAAGACAACCAGCACATCGATGGGTTTGGGGCGCGGATCAGCGAGAACATGTTTGTCGTTTTAGAAATTGACGGACAAAAAGCTTGACGCTTCTTAAATGTTGTATAAACTAATGGAACTATGGATCATGATATCGAGCGAATGAGTCGGTACTACACCGTCCGCGTGGAACTTAACGAGGGTGAGATCGTCAGCGCTATTCCAATACACCCCGAGGCGTTTCATCCACTTAATGTGCCGGGGTTGTTTGAACAGAAGCTGGCGCTCTTGAAGATCGCCCCGGTGGGCACCGAGTTGGATGGTGTAGGTAAACGCAAAGCAGAGAATATTTATTACGTTCGCTTTTACGAAAACGAACCAAACTGGAGTGACATAAATGAAATGCTCATGTGGCGGTGAGACGGCAGTGCTGGAGACCCGCACAATTGATGAGATGTTTAGACGTAAACGGAAATGCGGTACTTGTGGGGAGTATTTCTTTACCAAGGAAGTGTTCCTATATGCGGCGAAGGACAACCCGAACGCAGCACCAGCAAAGCCCAAAGTACTGTTAACTAAACCGGAGGTATCCAAAGCGCAACGCAAGAAGGTGGAGACTAGACGCAAGCTGGAGGACATCAAGCGCGAGAGGAAATCCAAAGTGCCGAGTTACTTTATTGAGGAGGACTATTGATGTTACGTGACGGTAAGTTCATCAAGGAAGACCCACCCAAGATCGGTAAGTTCTACGTACCGAAGGTCAGAGAAGATGATCGCACACCAGAAGAACGGTTCGCACAGAACCTGCTGTTGGGTTACCAAGAAAAACAATACTCACTGTTGTCGAAAGTTTTTGGATTCATTTTGCGGGTGTAGTGGTGGTTGTAGTTGTAGCAGTAAATTAAATTAACCCTTGGAGAAACATCATGGATATGAAAGTCAAAGAAACCCCAGTCGTAATTTCAGCACCGAAGTTCAACACCGTTGAGGTGCTATTGCAGGGCACTGCCCCGCTTGTGGTTGCACGATTCAGCAAGAAGGCTGAGTTGATGGCGAAGATGGCAGAAGGCAGCACCGCCAAGAGCAAGAAAGAACGTACCGCCCGTGACTATGACAAGGAAGCAGAGGACGCACGTTACCGCTCGGGTGAAGGCTGGGAAGGTGTGAACGCTGCGGCGTTCCGTGCAGGCATGATCAGCGCATGCCGTCTGGTCGGGTTCAAGATGACACTGGCTAAGCTCTCAGTATTTGTCGAAGCCGATGGCTGGGATGTACAGGATGGCATTCCGCTGGTACGTGTGTACGGCAAGAGCGAGACCTTCACTGCACACACTCGCAACGCAACAGGTGTGGTTGATGTACGTAGTCGTCCGATGTATCGCGAGTGGGCTATCAAGTTGCGCGTCCGCTTCGATGCTGATCAGTTCAATGTGCAGGACGTGTACAACCTGATCGCACGTGTGGGTGGTCAAGTAGGTCTGTGTGAAGGCCGTCCTGACTCTAAGTCATCCGCTGGTTGTGGCTTCGGTACGTTCGAGGTGGTGCCGAATGATCGCCAGAAGGAAGTCGCGAAGAAATTCAGCATTAAGTAACTAGGCAGGTGGGGCTTCGCTGCGCCCGGTATGGCATTGCTGGGTGCGGCGCGGTTCGGTAAGGCAGGTATGGTGCGGCTGCGTAAGTTTGGGTTCCGTCAGGTTCGGTGAGGTATGGCAGGTGCGGCACGGCCCGGCCCGGTACGAAGCGGTTGGGTCAGTTCCACTTAGGTAAGGCAGGCGTGGCTCGGTTCGTCGCGGTACCGTCAGGTTCGGTCAGGTAAGGCAGGTGGCGCAAGGTACGGCTCGATGCGGTTCGGCAATGTCTGGTCGGGTATGGTTGATAAGGCAGGTATGTCGGGGCCGGGAGCGTTCGGGTTAGGTTGGATTTGGTACGGCAGGTTGGGCAAGGCTCGATCAGGCACGTTGCGGTTTGTTCCGGTAGGGCAGGTGAGGTGTGTTGTGGCGAGTTTTGGTAAGGATTCGTGGGGTAAGGCGAGGTAATGCAGGTGGGGTACGGCCCGGAGGTTCCGGCAAGGCGGGGTGTGGAATGGTGACGCAGGTAAGGCGGCGCTAGGTGTGGTGCGATGCGGTTTCGTAAGGTCTGGTTATGCAGGTGTCGTTGCGACTGGTACGACGAGGTGGGGTAAGGCGAGGTCAGGCAGGTAAGGCGGCGCTAGGTGCGGCGCGTTCGGGTAACGCAGGTGAGGTGTGGCACGGCGTGATTCGGTCGGGTGGGGTGACGCAGGTGAGGAATGGCTAGGCGCAGTAGCGTTCGGTCGGGTATGGCACGGCAATGCAGGTAAACAACTTGGAGAAAGCAATGACTGAAACAATGAAAGCAGAACGTAAGTTCTTAGAACGATTAGCAAAACAAAACGGCGGCATGCTGATGGTTGATACGGTGCTCGACGCAGCCCGTGACCCTAACTGTATCTTGCACAAACATTTCCAATGGGACGACACGAAAGCCGCAGAGTCATTCCGTAAGATGCAAGCACGTCAGCTTATTCAGAAGTGCACCGTCACGATTGAGAAAGCACCGGACGTACAGATCAGAGCGTTTGTAAGTTTGGCACCTGACCAACACGCAGGTGGTGGCTACCGTATGACAGCGGACGTGCTATCCGATGACGATCTCAAAGCGCAACTCTTGTACGAGATGCAAGCAGCGTTGGTCAAATGGAAGAAGCAGATCAACCTGCTGGACAGAGAGACTCTCGACATCATCAACAAACTCGAGGGCATCGTCGCAACCAAAACAAAAGGCAAGCGCAAAGAGGCGCGGGTATGAACAGAGATGAGTTTATTAATTTAGTCAGTGAAGCCGGGGGCTTTACTGAACTGCGTCCACTTATAGAACGTGAGTATTGGGTGTTCCCTTGTATCGATGATTTAGAAACTTTTGTTGGGCTAGCCTGCGCGGACATGGTGCAGGCAGCGGTGAATGTCCAGCGCGAGAAGGTCGCACGGTGGATGATCGCGAACGGTTATGCCACAGGCCACGGCGAGAAGATCACAGACTTGCTGGAAGAGTTGAAGTGGCAGATCGACGAGAAGATTGCGATTGAATGCGCGAGGAGAGAAAATGAACAGAGATGACATTATCCGCATGGCAAGAAAAGCTGGCGCTATGTTTGACCACATGACGTGGGTTGAGCGTGACCTTGCTCCAGTGTTTGAACGCTTTGCCAACCTAGTCGCAGCGGCGGAACGCGAGAGAATTAAATGGGACACCATTCATTCCTGCCACCCAGAGTGCGACAAGCCTGTATGCGTAGCAATGCGTAAAGCTGTATTAGAGGAGCGCGAGGCGTGTGCGAAGGTGTGTGAGGCTGAAGGCGAACGAGTCGATGCGTCTTGGGTAAGTTGCGCGTTCGCTATCCGCGAGAGAGGTGCGCCATGAGTGACCGAGAACTGATGCAGCCGACTAACAAACTGCGATTCGTGGAGCGAGATTGCTACGTCAAAAATGGTGAGTCGTTTATCCATCCATTTAAGCAGCGGGTGTTGCAGCAGTGGTGGCATACCGAATGCAATGGAGAGGGTGAATGGCGTGACGTACCGCTGGAGGCAGAGCAATGACTGATATACCCACCAGACTACGCAAGATGATGCCGCAATCTGTTTGTGCTGATGATCTGGATGAATGGGCATCGCATATAGAAATGTTGGAAAGTGACCCTGCCTCAGATTTCTGTCACCGCTTTGCGATCCTTATGGAGTGCATGATGCTGTCCAACGACATCAATCTTGACAAGTATTGGGATGAAGCCCATGCCTTGCTAGATGAGTACAACTCGGCGAGAGACAAGTGGATGGAGGCGCAAGGGCAACCGTATGTCTCTGGATTTGGAAAGGATTGATATGAGCGGAGATCACAACATGAATCAGTTTACATACGGCAAAGCCATCATTGGCGGAGAACACAACATGACCCAAAAGCAAGACATTGAGCAATACAAAAGCCAGATTGAGCGCCAATGTGTAGAGATGCAAGCCACGATTGACTTGCTGAAAGCCACAGTTGAAACGCTACGGATGCGCCTCAAGCCAGTAATAGCAGATGCACCGATGCGTACAGCCGATCATGATTTGCCACCAGTGGCTTCACCGCTTGGTTTGTCCATCAATCAATACCGACAGCAAACAACAGCCGTTATTGATGATCTTGTCTACCTCATTGAAAGCCTTGAGATATGAACAACCAAAACGTAATCGCACTACCAGCATCAACAAGCTACACACCAGAACAGGCGTTGCAGTCTGCTTTGAACGAGTCGCTTACTGATGTATTGATTATTGGGTACGACAATGAGGGCGAGTTGGTTATACGCTCATCAAAAATGAGTCGCATGGATGCTTTGTGGATGACAGAGAAAGCGAAAGAGTGGGCGTTGCGGGGTGGGTTATGACTGACGCTCTGCTAATGGACATGGTCTATGTTGGCTGCGGCGTCATCTTTGGGTTAATCGTTCGCAAGCTTGTCGTGACGTACTGTAAACGCCCGTGGGTGGGGCTGACAGAGGACGAGGCACTTGCACTTGGCAAACAGTATTACCACAGTCCTGTTT
>Ga0315900_10002505_pt1 | contig 27940 bp, 34 predicted proteins | sample LakEriMetagenome_FD_203521 | JGI IMG/M metagenome (GOLD analysis project Ga0315900, IMG submission 203521) | Freshwater fungal communities from buoy surface, Lake Erie, Ohio, United States - Buoy 12 MA114 | ecosystem: Environmental > Aquatic > Freshwater > Lake > Lake biofilm | place: USA: Lake...
GCTGCGGAGTGCGAAGTACGCAATCCGGTCAAACGCTACCTGATCTGTAAGAAGATCAGTCGTCTGAGTCTTAGTCATTACCTGTTATTTCTTTCTCCCGACAGGACGGGAGTCCCGCGGGCTAGAGGTTTTCTGCTTCTTGCCTTGCTTGGGCCAAGAGAGTCATAACCTCGTCCTGCGAGCGAGCGTTGTTGATGCGAGCGGCCCAGTCGACCGGAGGTTCGCTAGTCTGACCCGCCCTCTGTGCCTTCTGCAGTCTGTTCCAGGCGTTCTGTTCGGCCTGGACTTCCGGCTGCTTCTGCTGAGATTGGATGAGATTTGCTTCTTCCAGCGCTGCCCGAATTGCTTCGGGTGTGAAGTCACCGTCGTAGCCCTTGATGAAGTACTTCGAAGCCGGGTGGTCCATCGGGACTCCCGCCTTTACGAAGGCCAACTCTTTCTTGGCTGCTTCGGCTTCGGCTGCTGCTTGGCGCAGTGCCTTGACCTCTTCTTCCAGTTTTCTCAGATGCGAGCGAACTGGATTCTTGGCTGACTGATCAACTGTCTCGTCTTCGAACGTGTCATCGACTTCCGACATGACCCACTCCTTCTGCCCACTCCACAGACGGAGGTCCTGTGAAGGCTGCAATCTCACCCTTGTGAACTGCTAAAGGCGGGGATTCTCTAGCAGGCTCCCTGTTCGGGATTGATTAGATGTTATGTACAAATAGTCCTTGCGTCAAGGATCTACTGCGCCATGCCCACGCCGGTCTCGCGTGAATACGAAGTGGCACCGGTCGTTGCGGTGAATCCACCGCCAGCCTGAAATTCAGACAAGCGTCGACGCTGGCGCTGTAGCAACTGCTGCTCTGCTGCCGTATCGAATCCGAGTGCGGCTCCGACCTTCTGCTCGGTGGTCAGTGCCTCTTCGCCAGCCATCTCCTGGTACAGACCACCAAGCGCACCAGCCGTCTGGAACGCCTGTTGTGCAGCCTCAGCGGTTATGCCGCGCTCCACGAGTTGTTCAGCCGTCTGTGCGGTGAGAGTGAATCCTGCCTGCTCCTGGGCACGCGCTGCGATGCGGGCGGCCTGAGCCTCACGCTGGATCAATGGGGTAGCCCGAGTTGGGTCAAGGAAGTAGGCAGCCAACTGCCCCTCGCTCACGTTGTAGAGGCGCTGCATCTGCTGCTTGACAGCAGGATCTGCCTCGGCAACAGCACGGTATCCATCCTGGATGCGAGCCTGAAGTTCAGCGGGGGACACGTCGTTTTCGATTAGCGCCTGGAAGTCCTCCTGCTGGTCATAGAAGCCAGTTGGCATTCCGTTGGCGCGCATGAGATCGCGGTACTGCTGCTCCAACTGGATGTAGGTGTCGGGCGTCAGGGCGGGCAAGCCCTTTGCTGCACGGCGTGTGTTGGCTGCAAAGCGGGTCTTGTACTCCTGAGTGTCACGCAGTTCGTACAGGATTGCGTCAGCGTCCTCGATACCGCGGGTGACGAGATCACGCAGACGCGTCTCCATACCAGGCATGCCAGCACGCGCTAGGAATGCCGACAGGCGGGCGAATGCGTCCTCGTTGAATGAGGGGGCGGCAGGCGTAGTGTCGCCATCTCCGGTGTCGTCTGGTGTCAGGTCGACGCCATAGAGCGGATCTCCCCACGGGCGACCGTACTGGTCCGGCGGCTGGTTGCCACGACCACCTTGACCAGCAGTGTCTCCTGGCCCGGGAAAGAAAACCTCGTCCGGCCTCGTGATGCCACCAAAGAAGTCTGCCCTTACGTCACTCATCGCACCATCCCAAATGCTTTCTCAAGACTCATGATCGTGTTGCGAACCTGGTCGTTGGCGTTCTTCGTGAAGCGCCAGTTGTAGCGCGGGTCTTGCTTGATGCGCTGAGCCCACGCGAGGCCGGACATCGGTCGGCCATCGGGACCAGCATCAAGAGCGGCGGCAAACAATTCGTTGTCCAGTGTCACTTCTTGTGGGTTCAGTTCCAGGACCTTGGTGGCAATTTCTTTGTAGGGCTCAAATATGTCCTCGACCGTGAAGTCCTGGTCAAGCAAATCCGACAGGTGGTTGTACTTGGCCTTTGCGTATTGCTTGGCCTTCTTGATGAGCAGATCCGAGGTCTGGGTAACGCCGTCCATGACCTGGCCACCGAGGGCAGCCTGGATGCGATCATTGATATCAGCGGGTGAGTAGCCGTATGCCTTGAGTGTGCGGCGCAGTTTGTCACCCTCAGTGGTCGTGGTGGCCACGGCACCAGCGCCACGCTCGCCCACCTTGTTGTAGGCCAGGTACTTGATCTCAAGATCGCTGGCCTTGTTCTGCTCGGCATAGAGGGCCAGGTCGGCAACCTCAGTCTCAGTCAGTTCAAGATCACCAAGTGCGGCAGCAAGGGTACGGCGGCGCTCACCAAGACGCGCCTGCTGGTCGACGGGCTTGAGAACGTCCCACTCGATCCGGGCTTGCTTTGTCTTGTTGTAGTAATCCGTCGCCTGCACGCGGCCAGTGAATGCAGCCTGGCCAGCCTCGCTAGTGAAGTCAAAGCCGTCCGGGTTCTTGGCCACCTCAAGGAACAAGTCGATGAGTTGGTTGCCAAACACTGAGCGTGCTTGCTGCTCACCCTCTGCACCGTCGATCATCCCCGCCAGTTGCGGGAACTGCTGACGGAAGTAAGTGCGCCAGTCCTCGGACGATCCGCCCAGGTAGCGCTTGTCGTATTCAGCACTGAGTTTCTTTCGGTTGGCGGCGGTGTTTGCCATCCCACGCGCGGTGAGTTGCTCAGTTACGTAGGTGTCTTTGGTTACTGCCATGTCCCTAACCCGCCAGTGCGCGGAATGCCAAGTTGATTGCTTGTCCGACAGAGTACGCGGCACGCTCGCCAGGGGCAGCCTGCTGAGCCTGAGCCTGAGCAAGTACGGACGTAGACGGAGCCGTAGTGCCCCTGCCAGAAGCGGCACGTTCGGCATTCTGGATGTACTTGATGGCTTGGTCAACCTCGGCCTTTGTCGGCATCCGGCCCAAGTTTGACAGCGACGCTTGTTTCATGTAGTAAGCAATGTCTTCTTTCGGGGTCACCTTGACAGTCGTTCCACTTGAGACCGCGCTGTACTTCATAAGTTCGGGCAACATCGCACGAATCGTTTTCTGATTCACATTGGAGTCACGCATGAAGCGGAGCATCGCCGCCATGTCGGTTTCGTTGAATCCACTCTTGCGAATGATGGACTCACTTACGTCGGCTGACCCGTAATAGCCGACACGCTTGAGTTGCTGCGCGAACAGCAGGCGCTCATCTGCGGTCAGGTTCATCAACTCGGTGTTGGCGGACTCTGTGTCCAACTCGTATACGGGCCTGGCTATGTACCCCTCTTCATCGAGGAGGGCTGGGCCATTGAAGAACACCGCACCGGGGAGACTTTGTGGAAGAACCTTGATGGCTTTATTGTCCAGGTCCTGCTTGATTCTCGCGGCCCAAGTTCCGGTGGTCCTAAAACCATTTGCCTTACGCGTCGGATAGTTCACTGCCTCTTCGTATGTGGGCAGCGTTGAGGGGAACTGGGACGGATCAACAGGAGTCTCACGGGTTGTGTTCGGCGGTGTAGTTGTATCTTCAGCCATTACAGTTCCACTTCCTGGGACAAGAAACGCGACCAAATTCTATCAAATTCCGGCTCGACGCTGGAAAGTGACTCACCCAACTGGAATAGATAGTCGCGATATGGAGCGGCTTTCTTGCTCTTCAGACTTCGCGCACCGATGCGGGACAGGGCCTGTTTGCGTGCATCCAAGTACTGCTTCACAATTGGTGTGATCTTGTTGCTCTGCAGGCGGGGATCATCGATTGCATCTTGTAGTTCAAGAATGCTGTTCTCAAACTTGTTGGTAGTAAACACGGGTAGCGCCGGGAATCCGGGCATCAACTCATTCAGGTAAGTCCGGTATGCCCTGAGAACCTCTTGCTGCTTCTCGCTGGGGTTGGCACCAAACATCTGGCGCATCTGTCGGTACTTGACCGAACCAATGCGCAATTGTGCAAGATCCACCAATTCGCGGTCGGTGAGCCGCTTGCGCTTGCCCTGGTTCAGTTGGCGCTCCCACACCGAAAAGTTGTACTCAGCACCCATCGGTGCGAAGTAGGCACCGACGTTGCGGTACTGCTCGATAATTCCCTTGTTGTTGCGCTCCCAGACGCCGAACTCCTCGGTCGCCTCAATACCGTCGGCCAGCGCCTGGCTCTTGGACGAAACGTACAAAGCAAGGTCGTCGCCGTAGAGATCCAGAAAGCGGTCGATGGAGGTGTCGTAGTTCTCCTGCTGGAACCGGCGCAGTTCCTCCAGGAGTACGCCGACGTACTGGTCGCCAACCTTGGTCGGCACCTTCCATTCCTGCGTACCAGCGGATGGTCCGAGGAACTGGGACACAGCCCTCATCATCGTCATGATCCTGGCCTTCTGCTTGGCATCAGCAAAGAGTTCGATACGGCCACTCTCGGTGCTGAGGTCGTACTTCGGATTCACCGACAGCGAGCGCATTGTCTCAAGGTACGTCTGTGCGAACTGGGTGGTCATGTCCTCGGTATTAGCGGTGAACACATCCTTGAGTTTGCGTATCGTTCCGGGGATCAAGGACGAACCAAGTTCACCAATCGTTGTTTCTCCGTACGGGAGGAACATCTCCTTCAGCGAGTCATAGTTGGGGGTGTCTGGAACAAACTGGCTGAGTCCGAACTGTGCATAGGGTCCGAGCGCTGGCATGAAGTTGATGCCCTGCGACAAGCGCCCGAGCGGGGCCGACAGAGGGGCATCGATACCAGTCATCAACTTGCTCAGCGATCCCGACAGCGGGAACTGGAACTGAACCTCATTGGTTGTCGGGTCGCGGAAGAATACGCCGCGTCCATCTTGATCCGGATCGGCTTCCTCAAGTCCGGTGTAGACGCGACCAAACTTACGCACAAGGTGGATGTTGTGCTGCGCGCCAAGGGTCATGTAGGTGCCGAGAACTTCTTTCCATGCGTCGGCAAAGGGCATCACGATGCGCAGGGCATCCACAATGTTGTTGCGGTCCGATGCGTCGTACAGGAGTTCCTTCGTCTTGCTAATGCCCATGAACCGCGAGTAGTCGTCGAGTTCTCCAACCGTCAGGGTGCCGGTTACATTCTTGCGATTCGGCAGACCCTCGATGATCTTCGTGATCTTTGTTCCACCGGTGATCTTTGATTCACCGATGTACTGGGCAATGGTTTGACCCTGTTCTTTAGCCTTAGCAGAAATATCTTTGTACAGCCGAACGCCCTCGTCATACGACAGGCGATCTGCGTTCTCTGCGATTGTCTCGTAGTAGAAGCCACGGTAAGTAACCGACCGCTCCAACTTGCGTACAGCCGGGTCGTTCAGCAGATTGAACAACCAGTCCGTAAGGGCGCGAGGAACAGCAGTTGAGTATTCGCGCCAGTCTGCGTTTGGACCCTCGGTGAGGATTTGCTCCGCCGGAATCTTGACTGGCAGTCCGCGACCAGTCAGTTGGTCGTATTCAAACTCGCGACGCTCCAACAAGCGCTTGGCCTTGATCGAAGCATTGCCTGCGTCGTAAGAACGCAACGCATGCTCCTCTTCAATCGGGACGATCGTGGCCAGTGGGCGCGATGAGGTGGACTCATCAATCTGGGTGATGATGCTGCGCTCTTCACCGATCTCCACCTTGTCGCCAACGTTCCACTTCTTCTTTGTTCCGGTCAGCGGGATTTCATCGAGGAAGATTGTTTTGGCTGCCTTGAAGTTTGGAACTGCGTCGTAGGCCAAGAGGAACTGAATCTCGGGGATTCCTCCAGTCAACTTCTGGATGTCGTCGTACCAGACCGAGGTGACGTAGCCCCTGAGCAGGCCACGGACCTCATCTTCCCTGCCACTCTCAAGCAAACGCTTGAGGTTGATTGACGCAGAGATGTCGGAGTACTGGGTGTTCTGCTTGCGGAACTCAATGCCGTCGAAGAACTTCTGCTCAAGGTTGCGCCAGGACTGGCTGTTGCGGTTCTTCAGAAGCCAGTCAACAACCTTATTTACGGAGTCGTCAGCGGAATCTCCCGCAGCGATAGAACGTGCGAGGATGCGAGTCGGCTCAAGGGACTGCTTCATCTGCAACTGTTCAATCATTCCGCGGGTCCATCGCCCGCCACCATCTGCTTTGCTGAATGTGGGGAACGAACCGGTGCGGGTCTTGTGCCGGAGTTGGTCGGTCACCGTCATGCCGACGCGCTGGCCGTTTGCACCAAGGCTGCGCAGCAACTGCTCGTGGACTTCGCTCGCTGCGGTTACGTCGTCGAGATCAACGCCGTCGTCGATTGGGTAGAAGATGGGGCGGTTGGTGCGCTTTGAGTGGGCTGCCGCGCGACGACGACCGCTCAGTGTGTTCGGGAATTCGCGCCCAGCAACGCGCAGTTTGTCGCCATCCTGACCACCAATGATTGGCTGAATGACGCCTTTTCTCGTTTGTCGCGCAACTCCAAGTTGCGACATGTCAACACCCGTGATGCTCCGGCCATACTTCATGTTCTTGCCCGGCAGCCCGAAAGCGATGGAAATGTAGTCAAGCGGGTTTAGGTTGAACATTGATGCCGGTCCACCCATTGCCATGCGGATCTGGGCGTCGATGCCGTTGCGCACGATGTAGCCAATGGTCGCCAAGTTGAGAGGCTTCCAGATTCGTGACTGGATAAAGTCCGCCAATTCGATTGGTGCGCGGGCACGACCGGTCAGGGTCTTGACAACTTCCTTGTACTCAAACGATTCCAGTTCTCGGTTGAGTTCGTCAATCTGCATAATCGCAGACCGCTTGTTCTCGCCCTGCATTGACTTGGCGCGCTCACGGAGTTCTTTAATCTGGCCCTTGAGTTGCTTTGCCTTTTCCGGGTCGCGGTAGCGAGTGACCTCGCGCAGTTCTCTTCGGCCAGCAATCGGAAGTTTCTTCAGACCCTTGACCTCTCCGTCCGCACCGGTCTTGGTCAGCAACTTGTTGAACAGCGGATTGCGAGTGACGCGCCTGAGTTCGCGGACATCGGGGAGAACCTGAACGCGGTTTAGCAACTGGATCAAGTCGGTCGGGCTGGCGAACACAACGTCGTCACCCATCTGCCCTGCGCGCTCAAGGAATTCGGCGTACACCTTTGAGTCGGCGCTGTGCGCAAGTTGATACATGACTGTCTTGAGCAGTCCGTTGTCAGTCTCGATTCCCTGTCTGTCGCTGAGGTACGACTTGACCTGATCGATATTGCTACGGGCGCGGCGGAGGATCTCGTTTGCCGCTTCCTCCACGACACCGTTGGCAACCATGATCTCGCGCACTGCTTCCTGGTATGACTCATACGCGCGGAATCGCTCGGTCTGGGTACCACCGCTGGTGAATGCCAAGAGGGCTTTGTTGCCCCACTGATTGATCTTCTCGGTCTTGACTCCGGCACTGCGCATTGAGTTGGCCATGTTGCGCACGGCATCAACGTTGTCTGCGTCATCAAGACCGGTGACGATGATCGTGTTCCTCGGCATCTGCGTGAAGAAGCGCATGTTCTGGACCATCAACTTGGCAGGGTTGCGGTCAACCTTGTATCTGCCGATGTTTGAGTTGAGGGTGTTTTCACCAAGGGTGAAGGGCTTGGTCAGCGCAGCAATAACCTCATCTTCGGTCTTTGCTTTGGACAGGTCGTATGCCGTGTCTGTGCTGATCTTGTAGCCGAAGGTGTCCTTCATGATCTTGAAGGCGTCTTCTTCTTCGCTCAGGTCCTTGACCAGTTTCTTAGCCCAAGAGTTGGTGCGCATGAAGTTCACGAACTTCTCGCCATCCATAGTCGGACCAGTGATCGTCTTGGCCATTCCAGCCTGAGACTTCAGATTGCCGCTGATGTTGCGCATTGCCCCTCTCACGCTTTCTGCATCTTCGGCACTGAGTAGCGGGACAAGGCCCCGCATTCCACCACCAGACTTGATTGCATCCATGATGTCGTCGCCGGTAGCAAGTGCGCGTGCAGCACCCGGAAGAACGCGGCCAGCCGTATAGATACTCTTGGAGATGATCTTTGTAGGGTCAGGTACTGCCATCATGACAATGGCGTCGATGACTCCAGATCCGTACTTGTAGGCCATTGACTGCTCGCCAAAGATGGAGGTAAGTGCGCGGCCTGCGGTGAACGCGTTTCCGTAGACGGTGCCGCGGAAAGCACGCGCACGCTTTGCCTGCTCCTCTCGGAGTGTCTGGCTCATAAAGAATCCGTCGCCCTGGTCGTCCGGATTGTCAAGCATTGTTGCCAGTGACGTTGACTCCCACAACCCCATCAAGTCCATGTTCGAAGATCCAAAGATCATCGACAGTGAGTTCTGGACTGTTTCCGGGATGATGTCGAGAGTTGCCGTGGACCAGCGGATGGCTGGCTTGATGGCGGTGTCCATCACCTCGGTCGTGACTTGCCTAATCGGATCGAGCACATACTTGATTGCACCGCTAGCGCTCTTGGGGATGGTGTATTCGGCAACCTTGTTTGCCGTCTTGGCCATGTACCCAACAGCATCAAAGGCCCATCGCAAGGGTCCGGGCATATTGCCAACGGCGTTTACCTTCTGGTCGTAAGACTGCGCTTCTCGCTGTGCTGCATACTGCGCGGCAAGGTCAACAGCGTCGTCGGAAGCCTCAGCCTTAGCAAGAGCAACGACGGTTTCCGGAGCAAGCCACGGGCTGCGCTGAGCAATCTGCTGCGCGCGCTGTGCCTGCCAGTAGCCCATCGGTGTAACCGAAGCCATTGGCTTTGCAGAATCCGCAATGGCGACCTGCTCTTCAGTTGTGAACAGATTGTTCTTGTCGACCATTACATCCCGTACCTAGAAAGCAGATCCTCCAGATCGTCGCTCGGGAAATACTGGGCGATCATGCGAAGTTCCTCAAGTGCCTGGCCGCGCGGGTTGTACATGGGAATGCCTGCTTCGACGGGACCCATGCCAGCACCGAATGGCGCTCCTGCAGTAATCGGCTCGTCAGGACGACCAGTTGGTGCGGTGATGGGCGTAGGCGGCTTTGGCGCAGTCTTTGACTGACGAGATGCAGCGACATCCGTCGGTGCTGATCCCATCGGGACAACAGCCTGCGATGCCATCTGTTGTCCGGCTTTGCCGTATGTTTGACCAGGTGCAGCCTGGCGCGCAATCTTCTGTGCCGGGTTGTTCAGGTCAACCCGGTTTCCTTTCGCTTCTGCCATTTATATCCCCAGTTGCGCCAGTAGTTGATCGATTCCAGGCTCTCCAGCAGGCGGCGCAACCGGCGCTTCAGCGCCCATGCCGGGCATTGCTAGGCCAGGCATTGTCTCTGGTGAACCCATTGGCATTGCCATCGCCTGTCTGTCTTGTGCTCTTTGATTCGTTCTGCGTACTGCTTCATACAGCGTAACGTCCTGCTCAAGCACCAACTTGGCAAGGTACGCGAGATCTTCAGGCTGGTACGGTCCGTTAGGGTTGACTGCCTGCTCCTGGATGGATGACAGCAGCGCTGCCTCGACGCCTTCCGCAATGATGCGGTCGTGCTCAAGTTCCGGATCGTCGATGAGCGGATCTGCCTCGCGTGCGGACTCCTTGCTGATCATGCCGGTGCCCAAACGCTGGCCCAAACCAACGATGAGGCTGTTCACGTCAGAACCGGCAGCCGAGTACGACACGTAGTGGAAGTCGGTCTGGAAGATCTTCTCCGGAACGTATGTCTCTTGGCCCACCGAACTGCGCGACGGGATGAAGAATGACTTCTCGACGTTGCCCCAGTACGCGCGCTCGATGGCGATGGCAATCTTGTCTTCCTCGACGAGCGACTGCTCAAAGATGTGCTGTGCTTCTTGGACGCGGAAGTCCACAGTTGCGGACAGTACGTTTTCGCCACGGCGACCGGTGCGGATGTTGGTGGCTGACTCGCCACCGAACTCTGCCGGGATTGCACCTTCCAGGCGCTCCTGGCGCTCTAAGCGATCAAGTGCCGTGTCGGTCTTGTAGCCAGGGTTCAATTGCAACTGCTGGATGTCGCCACCTTTGACGACGCCAAGGACGCCAGATTTGCCGTCCGCCAACTGCAGAATCTCCGGCTGCTCACCTGTACGCGCAACGAGGTATTCCTCGGGGAAGATGCCGCGCTCGATGGCGATCTCGGTCAGCGCCTGCAAGCGTGCACGCGTGTAGTACATGCCAAGCACACCGTCGAACTGACCGCGCGGCTTGTCCAGCGTGATGCGGTTGGCAACTACGGCAAGCGGGCGGCCAGTCCGGTTGGGAATTTCCTCAAGCGTCATGGCCTCCAGGCCAACGCGCTCAGCGGAATTGAGTTCTGGATTGTCTTCGGCACCAAGAACCAACAACTGGATGGTGTCTGCATCAACGTACTCAAGCATCGTGTACTTGGAGTCCGCATCAACGCGGCCCATGCGCAGTACGCCAGACACCATGTCGCCGTAGTTCGACAACAACCAAGAAGCCGTAGCCTTGTACGTGAAGATGCAGTTCTCCGGAAGCATGTCGTCCGGATCGTCAACTGGCGCAGCGTAGGTATCGAGCGGATTGCGCACAACCCAACGCGGGTTGAGCGTGCGAAAGTCCGGGCGCAGCATGACCGTGCTCTGCGAATAGGCGAGCAGGTGGCGAGCACGACGACGAAGTTTCATCTTCATCTTGTTCTCGTCCCACATTGCGATCATGGCGCGGCGACGCGTGCGCGCGTATGACTTTGCTCGCTCGCTGCCCTCCTTGACGGGCGGGAAGTACGGCGTCGGCATCGTGGATGAGACGCGCATCGACATCTGATCGAGGCCCTGCACGAGAAGGTTGGCAACCGAAGCCTTAGCGTTCTTGTCCAGTTCGTTCAGCGGGATGATGATCTCGCCGTTAGCCATGTCGCGGACGCGGCGCATCTGCTCATGGATAGGACCCATCGCCAGACGGCGCTGGTTATAAAGTTCAACAACTTCTTCTGTTGATGGCACTTAGATGCCCTTCCAGACGCCCTTGGTCTGACGCAGTTCTTTGACCTCTTTGGCAATCTTGCGCTTCTGCTTGTTGGCCTTCTTCTTGGTTTCGGCCTTGATCTGTTCGCGCATTCCGCCAGTGACGCGCATCATGCCAGCCTCTTCACCACTGACAGGAGCCATCATTTCCTTGATTGCCGACTCAAGGTCACCAGTGCGACCAGCGCGACGCTCAGCGAGGTTGAATTGACGGCGGCTCATGTTCGGGAACTTTTCTTTGAAGTATTCGAACTGTCCGGCAGAAACTTCTCTTGGTGATTCGCGCGGTCCAATGATGTCCGTCGTGCGCTCGGAGTGGGTCCTGGGAGGTTCAACCTCTCCGGTGTAGCGCTTTACTTGGTTCTTCTTGGCCGTGAAGAACTCGTCCTCTGCCTTGCTGAAAAGACGCTCTGCTCGCTCCTTGGGGAGACTCTTGCTGGAAATCGGGATCTCGGTGACCGTGGATGTCTTGATCTTTGCGGGACCAACGACATTGATGTCTTTGCCGCCCACGGTCTGAACACTCAGTCCACTGCGTGACTTGACCTCTCCAACCGTCTTTGGTCCAGTCGAAGCCTTAGTCTTGATTTCAACGGGCTTCTTTGCTGGCTCAACCTTGGCTACGGGTGCCGTCTTTTGCTTGGGTGCCTTCTTCTGCGTGGGTGCTTTCTTCTTAGTGGGCGCAGCGGTTGTCTCAGGGATGTAGCCCTGTGACTTGAGGCGCTCGCTGAGCGAACCAGTAATGCGACCTTCGCCGCTCATGGCGACGCCTGTGCCCTCGTAGTCCTCTACCGCGGCAAGATCTGATTCGCGCACTTCAACGGTACGCGGCTTGGGCTCTTCATTGACAACTGAAGCCTTCTTCTTGGGCTGGTTCTTTTTGGCTGGAGCGGCTTTTACTGATGTAGCGGGTTTGACAACTTCTTTGGTTTCAATAACTTTTGACTTGGAAAGACGCGACCTACCCTGGGCTGCGCTTTCCTTGTTCATCCATTCCCAGTTCTGGGGATGGCCGGGGTCCTCGATGTCAATAACTTGGCCAGATTGCACGTTCTTGGTTCGTGTGGTCTTGGTCGAAGTCTTTACCTCGGCAACAGGAGCAGCGGTCGTCTTGGCCTTTGTCTTAGTGCTTGCCTTGCTGCCGCGAGTTCGTGTTCCAGCACGCGTCTTGGGGGCAGTTTTTTCTGCTTCCCTGACAACGTTTGTCAAGCCGCGCATTTCGGCTTCGACCATTTCTACGCTGTCAATTTTTCCTTTTCCAATTGGGCGATTGCCGGTGCCCCTTGCGCGGATGGTATTGAGGGCACCGCTGCGCTCGGCCTGGAGCAGGGACTGGCGAATCGTCTGGTTCCTGGCGATGTTGCTGGCGGTGTACTGGGCACCCTGTCTGACGACCGACGGGAGGATGCGGCTTTCTCCAGCGCGGATAAGCGCACGCTTGGCGGCACTGGAGAGAACGGCTCCGCCTGTCGCGCCAGTGGCGATACCAATGCCAACGTCAGCAGTGTTGATTGCGGCTTCTTTGAATCCACTCTGCGGGAGTGGCTTGAACTTCTGCTTGCCCTGAACACCACCAAGAACGTCGGCAATCCGTCCGGCAAGGTTGATGGTGGGGCTAATGAACGTGCGTCCGTAAGACTTGAACTGCTCGACGGTCCCACGACCAGTGGCAGCAAGATCTTTCTTGAGCGCTGAGACGTTGGTCGGCAGTGCGTACGAGCCGCTGCCAAGATACGTCGGGCCAGAAGTCTTCTTCTGTGTCGTGGTCTGCGTGGTTGTCTTGGGCTTGACTGGACCCATGTTGCCCATGCCGCGACGCGCCTGCATGCGCTGCGACTCGGTGTCGCGCATCTGTGGTGAGTAGAGGCTGCTGCCTGTGCTGCTGATGTCCCCACTGGCGCGGCTGGGCAGGTTCTGCGCGAGGCGCTGCTTGAACTCCTTGCGCTGCTCCGGCGTTGCCTGCGATAGAACTTTTTGTGCAATCGTGGTGCGACCCTCTTTTGTCTGCGCCAACTTGGCAAACCGATTGCGCAATTGTTCACGCTGGTCGGGTGTCATTTCCTCAAAGCCCTTTTCCTGGGCACGCGCCTGCACAAACTGGCGTTGAGCGCGCTGGTAGGGGTTCTTCTTTTTCTGCGCCATCAGTGAAACTGTATCATGCGCCAATCCAGGACGGACGCCACAAACGGGGCGGACTCCTGAACGGCGCGAGTTGCGGAATGTGCAATTCGGCAAACCAGTGGGCCATCACCAAGTCTGTCCCGTTCTTCTTGCCGCGGGTCCACGAAGTCATCTCGTCGACGAACGCCATCGTCTTCCAGTTGTCACGCATACTGGGCAGACGTACCGCGCCCGTGCGCCAGAGCGGAGGAAGGAGGGCCTCGACGCCGAGTTCCTCGTCCATCTTGTTGCGGCCAGTTGTGTGGCCGATGATCTCCACACCATGTAGCGCCCGCCACTTGCGCACAAAGTCGTGGGCGAGGAGAAAGCGCTGGGCGGCGTTAACCTCTACTACCCAATGGGAGATGGGGTAGTTCATGAGGACGGATCGGTTCTGCCAGTCCTCCATGATCCCCGAGTACTCGCGGTAACTGGTGTCGTAGCCGAGCAGTTCTTCAGCCGTAAGTTTCACTCTCTCAATGTCGACCAGGTAGCGCAGGTTCGTGTGCGGCTGGAACAGCCACCACTGGATCGCCCAGAACATGGTCGGGCTCGGGTCAACCGTCGCAATGGAGATGATCGTCCCGTCAAGATCGGGCGGTGGGTACCCAGGTCGCCTGTCAACGTCAATACACCCCGGATACTCAAAGCCATCCGGTCCGATGCCGCCGGTAGCCCAAGCACGTTCAATGAGGTACGCGCCCTCAGCCATGTTCTCCTGTTGGTACACGATCTTGAACTTGCTGGGGGAGTTGTACTTGATGTAGGAGAGGTCCTTCCAAGAGAGGCGGAAGGGCTCAAGAAGCGGGCCTTCTGGCCATGGCGCAGAAGTAGTGCGCCGCGAATCTGGACCGCTATCAAGTTCCTCGTAGTATGCCTTGTACACGAGGTGGTCGTACTTATGTTTTTTCAGTGGCTCACGTACTTCTTCATTGCCCTGAACGTCGCTGCCGTCGTAGTCATCGGGGTCTTCTTCGTACGTAATCTTGGACAGACAGTGCGCGTAGAGATCGTTGGGTCCGAGTCTCTGCCCGATGACGGCAAGCACTCCACCTGGGTCGACACGCGCCTCCGCCATGGAGTCCCAACGTTCCAAGAGTTTATCTCGTGCTGCAGACTCTTTGGAATTTTCTGGGCTTGCAACGTCGTCGAACAAGCAGAGGTCCGCGCGGTGTCCGATGAATTCGGACTCGATACCGTAAGCAGAGACGGTTGGTTCCTTGTTGTCGAGCCCCGCGGAACCGTACTGCTCAACAATAAACTCCTCGGCCCGCCAAAGAGCCCCAACATGGGTTGGCTTGAATCGTCCGTAATCCAGGGCGAGGCAGGCTTCGGCATTGAGGGCGAGCCCCCGTTTGATCATCTCGGGATCGGGTTGAAGCGGCGAGGTGCGCTCTAGGGTCTCGCGGATACGGCGCGAGTACATCTTGGCCAGGGTCTGGGAGATCGACCCGATCATGACGCGGATCGACCGGTTCCGCACGATGCACCATACGGCTACGTCATGGAACAGGGTGGACTTACCAGCACCCGGCGGGCAGTTCAGGACCAGGAACTCCTTGTCATTGGAGTACAACTTGTCCACGATCTTGTAGGCCGCATCGACCTGCCAGGGGCTGGGCACGCGGCCCAGGTAGACCCGGCGGAAGTAGTCAAAGTCCTCCAGCCCGCGCTGGGCCCGGGGAGATAGACGGCCCGAGGGGATGACCGGGGGCACGTCCTTTTGGACCTGGAGGTCCTTGGCCAGCATCTTGCCGCCGTCTGGCTTTGAGGCCATCAGGTTCTGCAGGTCCCGCTCGGCAGCCGTAGCCTTTGCCTTGGCCACCCATTTGGTAGCCGAAGAGTACGAGATGCCAGCAATACGCGCAGCCTCGCGCATGGTCATCCCGGATTGCATGGACTGCCAGAACAGTGCCCTGTCCTCAGTCGCTACCGAACGTCGCCCCTTAGCCATTTACTGGTGCTATAGTACACACGCCTGCCGGTACTCCGTCGAGCGTTGGGTTGTCGCTCCGGTTTCTCCTAGTACCGGCAGGCACTTTCGCCTGTTGCGACTACTTCTTGCGCTTCGCCTGCGTCTTGCGCTTTGCGGGTTTCTTTGTCGGCCTCTTTGAGTTGGAGTACTCAGTCGCCGGATATCCACCCATTGACGGGTACGCACCAAAACGCGCCAGTTCATCTGAGACGCTTACGCTCGGCTCGGGCATCCACTGAATGCCAGTGCCGGGGTTTGCGCGCTTGTTCGATTCACGCACAAAGCCACGACGTTCGACCACTGCCTGCGAGAGACGGCGAGCCTCGGCCATCTGGCCACGAGTGAGTTTTGTTTTCTTTCGTTCTGCCACGGGAAAAACTTAGCACACGGGTTGCGAAGAGGGGTGGCATGTGTATACTGACCGCCACAACCTAACGAATACCGGACCCTAAACGGTTACATTCCTCCTCGCTTGCAACAGCCAGGGCAGCATGGTTAGACCGCACGGGATAAGTGGCCTGAAAAGGGGACCGTTGATTGTCGTCTTCTTTTGGTATTCAGACAGACGGGTTCAGACGTGAAAGAGAACTTGGGGGGGCTAAAGAACTTGTGACCAGTCGTAACCCAAGCATTGAAACTCGGGCTACCCCCTGGCTACCAGAATTACGTAGATGGAGAGGGAGGCATCGTCCCCCCCCTCCCTGCCACGGTAGCGGCAGATCACCGGTGCGAAAAAAAGACAAAAAAAGGGGCAGGGGCGTTAGCCCCTACCCCTTCTTCGGCTACTTAGCCTTGCGCCTTCACGCCGACGAAGTATCCATACTCAACGCCATTGCTGACGCCTTCACCGATCTTCTCGATCAGTGACATGATGGACACGCTTCCGTCCTTCTTCGTGATGAGTGCAACCCGTCCTGCCGACGGAATGCCGCACTTCTGTGCAAGTGCAAGGCTAAGGACGAAGCCGTCGCCGTGCTTCTTCCACGAGCCTTGCAATAGCATTGCCTTTCCTTCTTCGATCAAGGCAAGCGCCTTCTGATCGTTATTGGTGGATTTCTTCGCGGACAAGGTATGTCCCCTTTCCTCTCGTGCCAAGCGGGATCGCTTGGTCACCATCATCATGCCAGCCGTGTCAAGTACCCCGACCCCGCCGTACATAAATAAGGAACGCACGTGCGTACATGAGGAACAGTCGTATGCGCATAGTTCGGACTCGCATCGGTAGCGGTTATGCCCTAAGAACTAGCGACTTAGCGGTAGTTAGCCACTAAGCCGCCAGTTCTCGGGCTGTATCGGTACGCTTAGGCGATGTTGCCTAGAGAGACTTAGGGCTTCCTAAGCGCAACCAATAGGCTCACCACCATAGCGATAACTATGGCTGTTACTACGTAATCGCTAGTCGTTGGCTTATCCGCTACGACCTTAGCGATAGGCGCAGTAAGGATAACGAGTGGTAAATACTTCCACTCCATCACTCACCTCCATCTGCTTCACGCATACGCTGTTTCCATTCCTCGTACATCTTGGCGAATAGCCTCGGGTACTGCTGTCGCAGGGTCGATGGCGTCCCCCTAAACGATACGAGGTTCTGGACTAGCGACCTAGCGACTTGGGTTAGCGAGGTAGTGCTAAAGAAGTCGTCAGGGTCTATGCCGTCAGGTTCTGTGTAGTAGGTGACCGTCTCCGTCCCGATGTGCTTACGCACTACGAGACTTGCCCGATAGAGCAAAGCCTCTACCCGTTCACCGTTACCGATGTAGATGAGCACGTTACCCGTGTCGGGCATCGTCCCCTCATACGCCAGTTGGGTTGTCGGGTCAGTCATCATGTCGTTAGCCTCTTCGGCATTAGCGAAGTGATGGACTTTCTCTATCTTGATGGCTTGGTAGTCACCTGCGTCTAACTGCTCGGTAGTAGGCGTCTTGCCGTCTAGGTCTACTGCCCCTGCGGCTTCTGCGTTCTCCCGTGAGTTAGGCACGATGGCATAGAGATAAACGCCGTCGCCGTCTAGGTCGTTGGCTACCTCCGTGCTATCCGCTACTACTGCTATGAACTTACGCATCTCCGACTCACGGTCAGCCTTGACGCTTTCCATTGAGCCGTTGATGATCTGTTCTAGTTCTGCCATAAGGGCATCGTGGTTGTCGCTCACTTGCGCCTCCCTGCCTGAAGTCGCTTGAGCAACCTGACTGCCTGTCGTGGGTTAGGCACAACGTGAATGTCGTGCTTGTCTACGAGTTTCCGACATTGGCGATGTAGTTCTTGGCTGTAAGCATCACCGATACCAGTAACTTTCTCGTCAGATACCCAGACGATCGGGCTACCGCTTCGCTTGTACGTCAGGGCGAACTCCAACGCAGGGGCGTCTACGCCGTTACCGCCGGGGAAGTCTGGCAAGTAACGTGCCTGCCGTCCGTTCCTAGCGATGAGGTGTATGTTGCCGTTGAGTGCGTCGTCGCTACTGCCTGATGCTGAATAGCAGACGATCGTACAACCTGCGCTAGAGCGCATGATCGCACGAACGTCGTCCTCGCTAAGCGACATAGAGCCTGAGCAGTCCACGATAACTACGCCACCTAATGCCCGTGTCTTACGGGTAAAGATGCGTCGTTCGGGGTCAGTCACCATACGGTAAAAGTGCTTGGGGAACTTGCCCTCTTGCGTAAAGATGTTACGCCTGCCCATCTTGCCCGTATGCGGTATGACCAACTCTGGCTTATGGACGAAAGCACGTTGCCAGCCCTCGCTACCCGTAAAGATCTCACGGACGTTCTTGCCCGTAGAATACAACGAGTTACGTGGTGGTTGGTTAGTGCCTTGCTTCATAGCCTGAGCCTTAGCCCGTTCTTTCTCGTGCTGTTCTCTACGAGCACGGCTAACCGAACGATCAGCCGTACGCTTGAGATCCATGACGAGATCCTTGTAGGTGGCTCGTGCTTTCCTGCGGCTGTACGAGTTACTGCTATGTAACCCGTTGAGTGCTGCCAGCCTGTAGTTCAGGAACCACTCGCATTGCGTAGACATGGTGTCTAAGGCATCTACGATGATCGGATTAGTTACTGCCGATACGACTTCACCGTATGCCTTAGTGCCATACAATGCCTGAACCCGTAGCAGTAACTCAGGTGTGAGTGCTGTTTCGGGTGCGTTGATGGAACTGATCAACGCCTTGACGTTGACCGTATCCGTTGACGCATCGTCACTAAACACCTGCTCGTACATGGCGTTAGCGACTATGCGACAAGCGGCGTTGACGTAACTCATACTTACGTCCCAACGCTTGGCAAGCATTGCCTTGTCCTCTAGTGACCAACGAGCAAGCACCGTGCCGTAGTTACGCAGACGCTCATCGACTTCGCCGTGACCGTCAGGTGCTACGAACGTACCGCCAGTAGCATTAGTGCGAACGTCAACGTCTACACCGTCAAGGGTAGAGACGAAACCGTTACGCGCTTTGTATTTATTGGTGGCTTGCGTTGGTCTCTTTGGTAATGCCTGAGGCATCATCTGTACGGGCTTCATGACTTGTTCACCGCCTTGCTAACGGATACCGCCAACGTGCTGATGATCTGCCCGTAGTCGTCAGGAAACACGACCTGCGTAGCAAGGTCGATGCTGCCTGACTTGCCGTACATCTCGTGGAAGTCTACGAACGAGCGCAGACTGTAGCGAGTAGGACGTTCGGGGTCAGTCATAGTTACTGCGAGGGTACGCAGATACTCGGGCAATGAACTGATCGCATCGGGGTGAGGCGTATTGACCTCACACCTAACGATCAAGCGGTCAAGCACCGCAGGTGCTAGATCCTCGGGCAAGCCGTTCATCGTTGCGACAACGCTGAAGTCCTGATGAGGTGTAACTACCTCGCCAGTATCGGGGTGTTGCCATGACGATGATGCGTTAGTGTCGATGAGTGCCATCATTCGGCTCTCAACGTCACCGTTCATGCGGTTGATCTCGTCTACGACGAGACGAGCACCCTCACGCCATGCCTTGATGCCAACGCCCTCAGCGAACGACCAAGTGCCTTGTGCGTTCTGCTTGTACGTGCCGATAAGGTCAGCGTCAGTCATCTCCTCGGTACAGATGAGGCGATAAGACTTCTGCTGTGGCTTGAGGTTGCTGTTCAGCCCGAAGTAGGTCTTACCAGTACCGGGCAAGCCATAGAGCAGGACTCGTGAGCCATGCGCCATAGCGAACTCAGCACGTTGCCATGCGGTAAGTTTCTCTTTGGGCTTTACGGGTGTTTCTGTTGTGGTATCCATTGGTGTCTCTCCTGTTTGTGGTTATTGCTATTGGGTTGTTGTGACTAACTAACGGGTAGTCACTTGCCGTCTTGTTCCCTAAGCGTCTCCTGACGCTCAAGGACATCTTGGTAAGCAGCCTCGTACAAGTCTGGGCTAACTCGCTTCATCGTGTTGGGTACGGTGAAGTGTAGGAACAGAGCGTCTAGCACCCTGCCGTGTTCACCATGCTTGTATTCGCTAAGCGGTATGACCTCACCGAGTAGCACCTCGTTGGTGTCGTGCCTACGGACTGCCGTAGCCATAGCACTTGGCGTAATCATGCCGGTAACCGTAAGGTCATAGCGGTCATCGCATTCGCTAGGTGCTTTGCCTGTTTCCATTGCCTCGTTGCTGCCCCATGCTTCCGTCCTAAACACGAAACCGACACGGTTATCGGGCTTGTTGTAGTAGATGGCAGCATCTTTGTTGCCAAGCAACATGGCAATGTCGGGCATACCGCACTGCTCAGCAGTAACCAGTAGCGTCATCTCCAAGCAGGCATTGGCTTTACCTGCTTGGCGAGTGGCATCAACGACTACTGCGTTCTCTTTGTGGCTTTCTCGGATAGCGTCCACCTCAGCCTCTGTAGTAGCAGCCATGTCTAAGGCGTACAGTTCGTAAGTGCCACAAGCACCACGATCGTCCCAGATGGCTTTCTCAATAGTGCTGATGTGGAACTTGGTTTCGTCGATCATCTCCTGATCTACGGTCTTAGCCGTGTCGTTCAGGATCTGACTAACTTCTTTCATCAGTTCGTCCATTGCTGTTTCTCCTTACTCGTAGTTGATGTGATGACGGTTTGTGCCAAGAGCAGCATTGACCCTTGCCACAATGCGGTTGTATTCTTCCTCGCTACTAACGACCTCACCGAGTTCGGTGAAGTGCTGTAGGTATTCAGTAGGCGTAATCTCTACGCCGTCGCTATCAGACGCATAGTTGTAACGCTGATCGTCTGACCAGTTGATGAACAAGTCCCAGTCTTTATCAGACCAAGCCTTAGCCTCAAGCATTCGCATTCCCTGTACGTTGCCGTAAGCGAATGGTGTTACGAATAGTGCCATTGCTATCTCCTTGTTGTGGTTGTGAATAGATACGCCCCGCCGAAGTCACGTACTTAGTTGCGAGAGGAATAAGCGAACTAAGTAAGCGACCCCGACGGGGCGAGATCATCATGCCAGCCGTGTCAAGCACCGCCCCCCATAACTACTCGTAGTTAGAGTACGGGCTAGTACTTACCGCACGCGCGCGCGAGGCTAAACGATCATGCGCGCGGTATTACATACAGTTGTAGTTGATTCTTTCTGTGGCAGTGGTAGTGGTAGCGGTAGCGCTACTGTCCGGCAGCGACACGCGCCCGGTAGTTGGCGTACTCCATGCTGCGCTCCAGTTCCTCGATGCCGAGGATCTTCGTGAAGCCTTCAGCGAGAGCAACGAAGTACTCACGCAGGTGGGGGCTGACCGTCAGTGTCAGGTACAGGATCTCAGTCAGGACTTCCTGCGCGATCTCTTTGTCATTGGCTGTGAATTCAGTTGTCATTGGGTTTCTCCTGCATTGGGATATGGATACTGCTGTGTCTATCTGGGTTGCTGCACATTGGGGCAGCGCTTGGCTTGACGTACAGGACGATGCTGCGTCCGCACTTCGGGCACTGCCACTCTGTCTTCATTTCTTCTTCCTCTTCTTCCAGTTGCGATCCTCTGAGGTGAGGAGTCCCTTGGCATAGAGATGGCACCGGCATGAGCACTCATCGAGAATGCTGTCCGGCCACTTAGTCAATGCCAGGGACACCTCGCCGCAGTGGTCACAACTAGAACGCTGGCTCTGCTGGTTCATCCTTGAACAGAGACCACAGTTCTGCGTCATCGAACTTGGCTACACGCTTGCCGAGGATTGCGTCCTTGACTTCGCCTGCCTTGTTCGTGACCTCGATGGCCTCGCCTTCGGTTCCTTGGTGGCGGATCTTGACGCCCCACGTACCGTCTTTCAGTTTGTACCAAGTGTTCATAGTTCCCTTCCTTGGCTAATGGCTATTTGTAAACGCTCCACCATGCTGTTCAGCGTGGCTACGTGTCCCTCTAGTTCCGCAATGCGTCGCTTGAGTTCGTCCTTGTCATCACGCAATGCCTCGATGGTGATCTGCTGCTCAGCGCACCACGATTGGTAGGTGATTAGATCAGGGTTTGAAGTCATTGATTATTTCCTCCGGTGTTCGGCGTCGTTCTTCTGGTGTCAGCCCACCCCAGATGCCATGGTTGATCCCATTGACAATGGCGAAGCGCATGCACTCCTTGTAGACCGGACACTTGTAACAGTATTGCTTGGCCTTCTGCACGGAGAAGCGATTGCCACCACGCTCCGGATGGAACACGCTGGTGTCCACGCCCTTGCAGGCAGCATCGTCCATCCACTTGAAGTTGCGCTCAAGCAGCGCGTACTCACCCAGCAGTTGCATGTACGTGTACTTTCCAGGGGCGCCAGCCGTTTTGCGACGCTTCTTCGGAGTAGTCATACAGGGCCTTAGCCGCCTTCAGGTTGACGAGGGGGTCGAACAACTCCGCACATCCCACGTTATCGAGCACACCCACCGCCTGCAAGTACCCCTGCGGGTACCACCGAGTGGGCAGGCACCATGACCTGTCGTTGATCTGCATCAGCCCGATGTCAGTCGAGCCGTCAGCATTCAGGGTCTTGTTGTGCGCGCTGGCCTGGCACCGGGACTCACGCCACATCACGTAGTCCAGGGTCAGCATGCTGTCGGCATGCCAGCCAGCCTCCCCCGCCAGGGCCTGCCACTCAGGGCAGTGCAGGTTCAGGGGTGGGGTTGTGGTGGTCGTGGTAGCGGTAGCCGACCACGTTCTAGCCCAGCCGTAGGGCTTGGGTTCTGGGGTCGACAATGGGTCCCCCCTGAAGCCAAGCACTGCGAGGCTGGCGGATGCGACGGCCATCAGCCGGACAATCCAATCCATTAGTTCCTCCAGATACTAGTCGGTGATGAGCAGCGAGACAAGATCCGAGAACTCGTCAAGGTCCATAAGGACAATGCCCTTTGTTGTGCCGTCTGGCATGGCGACCATCACGAACGGTCGTATATCACCAAGTGCTTTAGCCGCGTCGCTCTGACTCTTTGCGAGTAGGAACCGTGTCGCAATCGGACCAACCTGTGCGCCAGCCTTGACCTCGGTACGAAAAGCACCGCCCCAGTTCTCTTCGTGACGGGTAAGGTGACCACCCAGCCCAAGTTTCTTACGCGCGCGACGGGCTTTCGCATCACCCTTCGCTCGATTCCGTTTCCCACGAGCCGCAGGATCACCACATCCCCTGACCCTACGTCGTCCTTGTCGATCGGCTCGACCAAGAGTTCCGTACCGGGGACACTGTTCCCCCAGAGAACACTTCGATCTGTCGCCTTGGCATTCACCTTTGCGATCATCGGTCACCGCTTACTCCTGGCGTCGAGCGCCTTGATCACCGTGTCTGCCTCGCCCTTGGTGAGTGCATCGAGGTTGGGCACGGAACGGTTGACGATCTCAGCGATGTAGTCGTGCTGGTCTGCGCGTGTGCTCAGGCCAGTCCCGTTCATCATGGCGCGGATCTTGCCAAGTTGCGCGGGACTGGCCTTTGCGGATGGGTCCTTGATTGCCGGAGTTGCATCGGTGGCAGACGGGAACACCTGTTTCACCTGCTCAACGATGGCGTCCTGCTGGCGCGCCACCTTGTTCATCTCCTCGCGCGACGGGCGCGGTGCTGTCTTGGACTGGAACTTCCAGTTGGCCAGGGCCCGGCCAATCGAGGAGGTCTCTGCATTTTCCACGTGGCTGGTTTTGTTGACCGGGTTGGAATCGCGCGTCTCCTCAGCAAAGCCGGTGGCTACCGGTCGTGGGTCTGCGATGTCCCTGTATACCTCGGCCTTGAACACGACCTTGTTGTCGTCGTAGTGGAAGATCGATGTGAAGATCTGCCCGTTGGGGAACTCGTCCCAGAACTTGGCGAGACGTGACTCGACGGTCTCGTAGTTGTCCAGATTGAATCTCATGACTTCTCCTTCGTCACTGTGAATGTTCGGTATGTGGTTGTCTTCTTGTACTTGGCAGCGAGGGCCGGGTGGTCCTGCTCCAGTTTCTTGGTGTCCAGCGATGAACGACTGGACTGCTTCCACTTGCACGCTACCTGTCCATCGACGGATGCCAACTCGGCATCGCCCATGTATTTGCAGATTCGTGCTTTCAGTTGCTCTTCGGTTTCCTTTAGTGCTTCGATGTGCGCCTTGACGCTTGAGTACTGGCGCAACAACTCTGAGTGCTCGGCGTCCAGCGATACTGACTTGCCAGACTCTGACTCTGGGTACAGTGCCTGCACTGTGTAGTACTCGTACTGCGCCCACTCGGGCACGTCGCCCTTGTCGATGGCGGCAAGGAACTCGCGGCATGCCTGGATGTGGGTGCCCTTCTCGTCGCTGTCCACCGTCTGGGTATGGAAGTGGAGCCTGAGTGATGTGTCAAAGATGACCCACTCGATCTTGTCCACGCCTGCGCAGATGGCCTGGTGTACGCCCTGCCAGTACCAATGCTCGGGCAGGTTGCCATCCCACCGGCGCTTTACCGTCTTGATCTCGAACACATTGTCCTGCATGTCCACTGCATCGAGGGTCGCGATCAGGCGGACGCCCGGCTCTTCGTATACGTACATGACCTGCGGCTCGTACAGTTCGATTCCCTTGGTGTCGGCGGCCCACTGGCGAATGGGGCCCTCAAGCGTGGTGCCACGCTTCATGTCATCATTCATTTCCTTGGGTTCCGGTGGCTCTTCGGCCAGCAGTTCCAGGGCCAGCGCACCCGCAGACATATAGGGGTGGCAGTTGTGGACGGCGGCAGCCACGGATGCGGAGATCCGGGCGTACCCCTCTTCATCGTGCCAGCGCACGCGCAGCCATTCGCGGCTGCCATGGGTCGGCTTGTCAATTGCTCTTCTTACTTGGTCCATGTGGTTCTCCTTACCTTGGGACTCTATTGGCGGGGTGTGACTAGGTTAGGTACACCACGCGCGTGATCATCTTATCCAGGATGTGGGTGACCATTCCAACAGTGGTGAGGTCCGGAAGTTCATCCGGGTCCCACGTTGATGTGACACTGTGGTATCCGGCCAGTAGATCGGGCAGGAGGAAACCAATGGTCCTAAATCTGGCAACCTTCGGTTCGTAATCAGCCAGGTCGATCCACCCGTTGGGTGAGTCAAAGGCATCCTCCCAGTCGATCTGTACCAATTTCCATGGGCATTCAGTCAAGGAAGCAAACATACTCGGCGGTTACCCTACCCTTGATCGGGTCCACGAAGTGAAGGCGCTGGGATGGCTTGCCCACCGCAGCAACGAACGTCTTCGCGTACTGGTTGTCCGACTCGGGCGAGCCGGTCACCCAGATCCTACCCCCGTTGGCCATGGTCAGGTTCATGGGGGTGTGGAAGTGGCCGAGGATGGCGTCCTGGAAATCCAGGAAGGTAGCCCAAGCATTGATCTTGCGGAGGATCGAGTACGCCGGGGTCTGCCCACCGAAGGATGGAATCTCGTCTCCGTGAATAACAAGGAGTCGGTACTCTCCGATCTGGACCAACTGGTGCCAGTCGTCGGAGTGCTGCCACGTTACGTTGCTGAGCATGGTCAGCCTGTCCTGTGCGATGCGGTAGGCCATGCGGTCCACGTTGTCGCCAGCAGGCATGTCGCCCTTGCGCCCGATGCGCCCGTGGTTGCCGTACTCACATACCACGTGCACGCGATTGAACTCGGACGCGAGCCGGACCACGACCGCTTCGATCAGGTTGGACACGGCGAACAACTGTTCGTACACGTGCGCGCCGATCTCGTACTGTTGGCCCGGGAATATTCCGAGTCCCTCGACCATATCTCCACCCAGCACAAGCACACAATCATCGACTGGGTGGTGGGCTCGCTGGATGTTGGTGAGGTGGGTCACCTTGTCCATCATCTGTGCCATGCGCGCGCGCAGGACATCGATGTTGTAGGACACGGACACCTTGCCTGCCTGCCAGTCGGTCAAGTGGAGAAGGGCGACCTCGGCCTTCTTGGACTCCTTATTCTTCTTGGGCGCGCGCGGAGGAATGACGACGGACGGACGGGGCTGTGCCAGCGCAGCATCTTTGGCTGCCATGTACACGGCCTCAACGAGATCGGCAGTCTTCTTCTTGGCCCTGGCCTCGGCGCGTTGCGCGTTGGCCAGGGCACGGCGAAGTTCCGCTACCTCTTCTTCAGCAGAGAACTCGCTGTCGAGGCTCATGCGTCTTGGCCTGCATTCAGGCGATCACGCATGTCTTCGATGGCGAAGCGCGAGATGGTGATCCCACGCTTGTTCAGTGCACGGGTAATCGCAGCCACGGTGAAGCGGTTGTCCTTCAGTGCACTCAACAGTTCCTTGTATTCCTTGTCAGTCAGGGCTGTCTTCAAGATGTCGGTCTTGCGACGGCGACGCTTGTCCCCTTCTGCAGCAATTTCAGTGAGCAGTGACATTCTTTTTCTCCCTTACCATTTGTAGGCAGCCGAGATACCCGGCTGCATCGCGGGTGTTTTCTGGATTCCATTGCTTTGTTTCAAGTTCATGGGCGAGACGTGACAACTTCACGCCGATCATGAACAAGATCCCCTGTTCGACAGTCAGTTCAATACCTGTGACTGCCTTGAAGATTGCAACCGTGCGCTGGTAGTCATCCAGCGGATGCGAGTAACTCTGCTGACGGTCGCCAGTGATTAGTGCCAGTGCCTCAGCGAGGACTTCGGCTCCCTTGTGATTCTCCATGTTTCCCCTTTATCAGTGATTCTATCTTCTGAATCAAGAACCACAACTCGTCCTGTTGGCTAGTGCCAGGATACACCTTCGTCAGGTAATCGCGTATCTTTCGCAGATCACCTTTGTTTAGCCCCTCCATGTTTTCCGCCCTTCTCCTTTTCAGCGTGGAACTGTAGGTGGTCGGACAGGCGTTCATCAACCTTGTCGACCTTATCTTCTGTGCGCTGCTGGGACTTGTGCATGATCTTCAGCATGCCCATCACAACCTCATGGTCTTGGCTGTTCTCTTTCCGGAACTTGTCAAGGACGGCGACGATGATGGCTCCCACTGCCGTGACAATCGCGGCGAGGATCAGCGCCCAGCCCGCATCCATCACTCAGCAGCCTTGGACTTTTCTTCCAACCAATCGCGCACAGCCTTGGGGGTGTCATTGCCCGCCACGTAGCGCAGGTGCCAGGGCTCGCTCTGCACTTCCCATGAGAAGCCGAAGCGCTCAGCGTTCTTGAGCATCCACTCCAGGCGCTTGCCGCTTGCATTGGCAATGTCGATGGCAATGCCCAGGTTGTGGTTGCTGGTGCCCGGAACAGCCATCGGGGCTAGGCCCTTCTTCAGGTACCAGGCCTTCCCTTTGTAGATGCGGGGCGTTTGCTTCATCAACTTCTTGTTCGGCTTGTCCGTGTACCGGGCGTAGAAGCCGTACTCTTGCGTCTCCAGCGAACGGTAGGTATCGGCTTGAGAAGTAGGCGCCAGGTCAATTCCGTCAGCGTTTGCTGCAGCATCCATAGCCTCATAGGCGTCAGCCGCACAATGGTGCAGACGGCCCTTGCCCTCAATACCGCGAAGCAGATCCGCAGGTAGTTCACCCGGTTTGCAATCCTTGAGGTGGTCACAGAGTTTGACCTTGATGACTGGGTACTTGTCTGCCATGGCTACTTCTTGAACGCTTCAGCGATTTCCTCGGACGTGAGCGAGCCATCCGTCGAGGCGGCAGCCAACTTCTGGAGCACTCCGGCAACGGCCATGAAGCCAGCAATGAGGGCCGACTTCACCACAGACACACCGATCACAGCGCCGCCAGTGATGGCAGGCAGGGCCGTGGCAACGAACAACGAGAACAGGCGCTGGCCCAGGTCAAGCGTCTTCGCAATGGTCTTGTTGGCAACTTCCATGAATGTCATGAGTCCTTCTCCCCTGTCGTAGCGGTAAGTACAGAATGTATCACGAGAGCCACACCTGTCAGCAGGAGCGCCTGTCGGAGGGTCGGGCCACTAAGTGTGATGAGGACAAGCCCTACCCCGGCGAGCGTCCATGTCTGTTCTTTAATGTAGTTCCACATGGTTGGTCTTAGATTACTTCATGCGCCTAGAAACAGGGACCGGGGCGGGCAACAAGAACACCACGGCTGTTGCTGCCACGATGGTCCGGCGCTCGGCCACGCTAATCGTTGACCCGGCAGGCACGTAGTCCTCGTATGCGCCGGAGTAGATGTCGACGGTCGACTCGAACTCTTCCTTCTGCTCTTGGGTTGCATCCGCCGGAGGAGGCGGTACGATATCCAGCACCGTAGACGCGACGGTGGTTTCAGTCGTTGTCTCTGGGGAACCAACATCCAACCGTGGGGGAGCCTCAGGGACAACGGCTGTAACATTTACAGGTGCACTGGTTTCTACGGTTGTGGATGACAACGGGGCTTGTGTTGTTGTCGTTGTTCGCGGCACTGG
>Ga0315900_10002507_pt1 | contig 27905 bp, 24 predicted proteins | sample LakEriMetagenome_FD_203521 | JGI IMG/M metagenome (GOLD analysis project Ga0315900, IMG submission 203521) | Freshwater fungal communities from buoy surface, Lake Erie, Ohio, United States - Buoy 12 MA114 | ecosystem: Environmental > Aquatic > Freshwater > Lake > Lake biofilm | place: USA: Lake...
GCTGCGGGTCTGGGAGCGCCGCTACGGCTTCCCCCAGCCCTACCGGGATGCGCACGGCGAACGCATCTACCCGTCCGACCAGGTCGACAAGCTGCGCCTGCTCAAGCGGCTGCTCGACCAGGGGCATCGACCCAGCAAGGTGATCCACAAGTCGCTCGAGGACCTGACGGCGCTCTGCGCGGAGGCCGAGACCCCGACCCACAGCGCGGAGGTCGAGTCCCTGCTCGCGCTCGTGCGCACCCACGACTCGGTGCAACTGCGCCAGACCCTCACCCAGATCCTGCTGCGCGACGGGCTTCGCCGCTTCGTGGTCGAGGTGGCCGTGCCGCTGAACCGGGCCGTGGGCAACGCCTGGATGCGCGGCGAGATCGCGGTATTCGAGGAGCACCTCTACACCGAGCAGATGCAGAGCCTGATGCGCAACGCGATCGCCAGCGTGCAACTGCGCGGACACTCGCCGCGAGTGCTGCTCACCACCCTGCCGACCGAGCAGCATGGCATGGGCCTGCTGATGGTCGAGGCGCTGCTCACCCTCGAAGGCGTGTACTGCGTGCCGCTGGGCGTGGAGACGCCTGCGACCGACATCGTGGCAGCGGCCCTGGCGCACGACGTGGACATCGTCGCGCTATCCTTCAGTGCCGCGTTCCCGGCGCGCCTGGCCACCTCCAGCGTGCGTGAACTGCGCGACCTCCTGCCCCCGGAAATCTCCCTCTGGGTGGGCGGTGACGGCATGCTGAGGGCGCGTACGCCCGGCGACGGCGTCGAGGTCCTGCGCAGCCTGGAAGGCGTGCTGGGCGCGCTCGGCGAATGGCGCGCCCGGCTCGCAGACTGACGCTGCCTGCGGCACACTCCGCTTCGACCGCACCGACGAGACTTCCACCCCATGCTGTACCCCCAGATCTTCCGCCAGCTGGAAAAGGTCCGCTGGAACATGGCCGACGACATCCCGTGGGATTCGTTCGATCCGTCCAGGCTCTCGGACGAACAGGCACAGACCATCCGGATGAACGCCATCACGGAGTGGTCCGCCCTGCCGGCGACCGAGATGTTCCTGCGCGACAACCGCCACGACAGCGATTTCTCCGCCTTCATGTCGGTGTGGTTCTACGAGGAGCAGAAGCACGCGCTGGTGCTGATGGAGTACCTGCGCCGCTTCAGGCCGGAACTCGTGCCCACCGAGCAGGAGCTGCACGCGGTGCGCTTCGAGTTCGACCCCGCGCCGTACCTCGAGACGCTCACGCTGCACTTCTGCGGCGAGCTGCGCCTCACCCAGTGGTACCAGTGCGCCGCCCAGTGGCACACCGAGCCGGTGATCCGCCAGATCTACACGCTGCTCTCCCACGACGAGGCCCGCCATGGCGGCGCCTACCTGCGCTACATGCAGCAGGCGATCGAGCGGCTGGGAGACGACGCGCGGCGGGCGTTTGCCCGGGTCGGCGTGCTGATGGCCTCCGCGGCCCGTACCGCCCAGGCCCTGCACCCGACCAACCTGCACGTCAACAAGGCGCTGTTCCCCAACGACACCGTGCAGAGCCGGCTGCCCGACCCGGGCTGGCTCGAACGCTGGCTCGACCAGCAGATCCACTTCGATCGCGACTGGGAGGCGAAGGTCGTCGGTTCCATCCTGAAGAAACTCTCCACCCTGCTGGGCGAGGAGTTCGATACGGTCCAGACCCTCAATCGCTATCGCAAGTCGCTGGGCACGGGCAACGCGATCGCCGCCTGAGTCGACACCGCGAGCACCGGATGGATGACCCGACGCCCGACTTCGAGGCGAAGTGCTGCAGCCCCAGGCAGGCTGCCGAGCGACTGGCGGGGCTGCCGACGCCACGGGTGTTCACCAATGGCTGCTTCGACATCCTGCACCGGGGGCATGTCACCTATCTCGCGCAGGCCCGGGCACTGGGCGCTTCGCTGATCGTCGCGCTCAACACCGACGAGTCGGTGCGCCGCCTGGGCAAGGGCGACGATCGGCCGGTCAACGGCCTGGCCGATCGCATGGCCGTCATCGCGGCGCTGGGCTGCGTCGACCTGGTCACCTGGTTCGACGAGGACACGCCACTCGCGCTGATCGAATCGCTCGCGCCCGACGTGCTGGTCAAGGGGGGCGACTGGCCGGTCGACCGCATCGTCGGCCACGAATCGGTGCGCGCTCGCGGCGGACGGGTGGTTTCCATCCCCTTCGTGCACGAACGCTCCACCACCTCGCTGCTCGAGCGCATCCGCGAACAGGGTTGAGCAGGATCGGCCGATCGGCGCAGACGGTACGACCCGGCGAGTCCCGTCGGCGGTGCGCCCTGCCGGAGAGCCGCGGGCGAAGGGCACCCGTTGCACCCGGCTGGGCGATCGCCGCCGCCCTTGCGCACGACCGGACGCAGGGAGTGCTCAGCGCAGGCGTATGCCCAGGCTGATTCCGCCGCCGGTAGCAAACCCACCGTGGAGACCCCAGGGGGCGATCCACGGACCGAACGCGGCCCCGCCGTGGATGCCCGGCAGCCCGCAGAAGACGGGGTCGACGCACGGACGGGCCCCGACCGCGAATCCCGACGGCCCCCACCCCCAGGGCCCGTGGTAGCCCGGTGGGTACCGGTACGGGGGCAGGTAACCGGGGTGACGATGGCGGTAACCCGGGGGCAGCGCCGGGCGCGGCGGCTGGATGTTGACCGGCGGGCCGACCTCCTTGCCCGGCGGCAGCGTGCCCTCGGGCAGGCGCTCGATGCGGCCGAGTTCGTGCGAAGAGGTGGCGCAACCGGCCGACAGCACCGAGACGAGGACGAGCGCGCCCGCGCTGGCCGGCAGCCTCCCGTGCGGGGAGGGCTTTGGTACGAGGACGGCGGATGGAAGGCGCATGGCTCGATCAACGCGCGAGTCGGGGCGGCAGCCGACCGCGGATGTCATCGGGCAGGCGCCGGGCAGGGTTGCGTCCCCAGCCAGCTCTGCGGAAAACGGGCCTGCTTGATCTTCAGCACCTCGCCGACCAGCGCCTCGTCCGGATCGCGCACCCACCACTGCGGGCCGCCGGGTCGCTCGGTCACGACGGCTGCACGCACCCCGGACGCACGCAATGCCGCGAGGCGTTCGCGCGCCGCAGCCTCCTCGGCGTAGAGGCCAAGGTCGACGGCGTTGACCAGCCCGGCCGGACTCTCGACCATCCGGGCGCCCTCCACCCCCTGGGCAAGCAGTTCGCGCACACGCCGCTGGGCTTCGGCGCGGTTGCGCTGGGGCGGCAGGTGGACCCACCAGGCGCTTGCGGAGAGTTCCCGGGCAGCGACGCGCTCGGCGCCCGCAAGGCTCGCGAGCACCTCGCGCGCCGCCTCGGCCTCGCCCGGCCCGAACGGTCCCCAGGCGAGGCACAGGCCGGGGGCCGCGCGCGGCGCGGCGCGATCCTGGCCGCCTGCCACCACCCGTACCTTCGCGGCGTTCATCTGCAGGTCGAGCAGTTGCGCATCGGACCGCTCGACCTCGCTCCCCGCCACGCCGAAATGCACGGCCAGCGCGAAGGCCAGGTTGAGCAGAAGCAGGACCCCCGCCACCCAGCGGATCATGCGCCTGCACCCTGCATCTCGAAACCGACCAGCCCCTCGAGCACGAGTTGCGGCGCGAGCATCGGCGAGCGGACGGCCAGCAGCGGTGCCAGCCGGGACAGGTCCCCCCCGGTGAGCAGCAACGAGGGCTCCTCCCCCGCCTGCTCGCGCAGCGCCCGGAGCGCGCGCTCGACCGCACCCGCGAGCGCGTTCAGCGCGCCGGAGACGATCGCATCGTCGGTCTGGCGGGCGAACTCCGCGTATCGGCCATCGGCCCGCGGAAGCTCGACGGTTCCGCGCGCCAGCGCCTCGATCATCAACCGGTAGCCGGGCACGATCATGCCGCCGAGGAAACGGCCATCAGCCGCCAGCGCGTCGACCGTCATCGCCGTCCCCGCATCGACCACGAGCGCCGGCCGCCGTACCCGGGCTCGCGCACCGATCAGCGCGACGAAGCGGTCGGCTCCCAGGGCGGCGGGATCGCGATAGGTGTTGGTCACGCCGCCGCGCGCGGCCGAGGCCACCGCCCGTCGCATCGGGATGCCCTGCCGACGCGACCACGCGGCGAGTCCGGCCACCGGCGCCTCCCCGGCCACGCTGCACCAGGTGATCGACTGCAGCGGCCCGGACTCGAGGCATCGGGCGAGCGCGTCCGCCAGCGCCGACGGCGCGCACTCGCCGGCCGCGACGAAGCGATCGGCCACCGGGGAGGTCCCGGGATGCAGGCCCCACTTCACGCGGGAGTTGCCGACATCGACGACGGCGATCATTCGGACGGGGCGGCTCGATCGCCGGGTACCGCGATCGCACCGTCGAGTTCGGCCTGGCGGATGCCGCCGTCCGCGCCGGTAGCGCGCGGCGGCCGCGGATCGAAGTCGCCGCTGAAGATGCGTCGCACCGACTCTCCGGTGTCGATGCGCAGCGCGCCCTGTTCGTCCACGCCGAGCATGCACCCGCGCACGACCTCGCCGTCCGGCAGGGCGACACGGACGATCTGCCGATGTCCCGCGCTGTGGGCCTGCCACTGCGGGCGCAGCGCGGCGAAACCGCCCCGCTCGAAGCGCGACAGCGTCGTGGCGAGTTCGGAGAGCAGTGCGGCGAGGATCGCGTTGCGGTCCGGATCGGCGAGGCCGGCGCGATGCAGGTCGGTCGCCGGCTGTCCGACGGCCCGCAGCGCCGCCGTCGGCACCCGCACGTTGAGCCCGATCCCGATGACCGCAGCGGTCGGTCCGAGCATGTCGCCCCGTACCTCGACCAGCACGCCGGCGATCTTGCGCCCCCGATGCAGTACGTCATTGGGCCACTTGAGCGCGATGTCGCGCAGCCCGAGCGTGCGCATGGCCTCGGCGATCGCCAGGCCGACCGCAAGGCTGAGCCCGGCGAGGTCGCGCGCGGGACGGTCGAACCGCCACAGCAGCGAGAACGTGAGGCCTGCGCCCGGCGGGCAGGTCCACGCCCGCCCCCGACGTCCGCGCCCCGCACTCTGCCACTCGGCCAGCAGCACCGTGCCGTGGACGGCGCCCGCGTCCGCGCGACCCGCCAGTTCGGTACTGGTGGACGGACAGTGGTCGGCGAGTTGCAGGCGCAGGCCACTTGCAGCCGGCCCGAGCGAGGCGACGACACGCTCGGGATCGATCCAGCTGGCGGGTATCCGCAGCCGATAGCCGCGCCCCAGCCCGCTGTCGATCTCCACGCCCGCGCCGACCAGGCTGCGCACGCCCGCCCATACCGTGCTGCGGCTCACGCGCAGCTCGCGGGCGAGCTGTTCGCCCGAGGTGTGCCGGTCCGCCTCCAGGCGCCGCAGCACGGCGAAGGCGATCGGCCGCAAGCGGGCCGCTCGCGGCACGCGAGCGCCGGAGCGGCTATTCGCCGACGGTACGACGGCCCCGCCCGCCTCCGGGGCGCGGGCCGCAGACGGGCCTCGGGTCACGGCTGCGCAGCCTCCATGGTATCGGCGGATGCTAGCACGCACCCCCGTCGCCACGGCGCTCGCGAATCGGTTACGCTGGCGCAGGATTCCCGCGCCGGGGCGCGCGCCGATCCTTCCTCGAGCCCTCCGCGCCCACGAGGAGACCTCATGCCGGATCGACTGCCGCCGCGAGCCCCCCAACCCTCCTTCGGACCACGCCTGCCGGTGCGCCTCGCCTGCACGCTGTCGGTGCTCGCCACCGGCATCGCCGCGACCCCCGTGATCGCGCAGACCGCGACCACGTTCCCCTCGCGCCCGATCCGCGTGATCGTGCCCTTCACCCCGGGGGGCTTCACCGATCTCATGGCACGCGCGGTCGGCGATCCCCTGTCGCGCGCCTTCGGCCAGCCCGTGCTGATGGACAACCGCCCGGGCGCCAACGGTATCATCGGCGCCGAAGCACTCGCGAAGTCGGCACCGGACGGCTACACGATCGGCATGGTGATCGCAGGCCACTCGGCCAGCCAGACGCTCTACGAGCGCCTGCCCTACCACGCGGTGAAGAGCTTCCAGACCGTATCGCTGGTGGGCATCGCCCCGCTGGTGCTGGTCGCCAGCAACGCCTTTCCTGCGCGCGACGTCAAGGAGCTGATCGCCATCGCCCGCGCGAAACCCGGGTCGGTATCCTTCGCCTCCAGCGGCGTGGGCGCCGCCGCGCACCTCACGATGGAGCTGCTCGCACAGCAGCAGGGGGTGTCCATGACCCACGTGCCCTACAAGGGCACGGCCCCGGCACTCGCCGACCTGATGGGTGGACACATCCAGGTGATGTTCGACACCCTCTCGGCCATGCTGCCGCAGATTCGTGCGGGGAAGATCCGCGCGCTCGGCCTGTCGAGCGATACGCGCTGGCAGGCCGCCCAGGAGATTCCGACGCTCGCCGAGACCGGCCTGCCCGGATTCGTCTCCGGCTCGTGGGCCGGCCTGCTCGCACCGGCAACCACTCCGCGGCCCGTGGTCGACCGGCTGTCGGGCGAGATCCAGCGCATCGTTCGCCAGCCGGAGGTGCGATCGCGCATCATCGAACTGGGGGCGGAGCCGGTGGGTAACACCCCCGACGAGTTTCGCGCCTTCCTCGAGGCCGAGGTCGCGCGCTGGGCCCGCGTGATCAACCAGGCGATGCTGCGCCTGGACCTGTGAGGCGCCGATGAATCCGGTTCGCCGCAACGCGCGTGCGTCGACGAGCGCCCGGGCGACACGCAAGGCGTCATCGCCACCGGGCGCGGCAACCGGCGCCGCGCTGCTGGCGCTGCTCTGCGCGACGATGGGCGCGCTGCCTGCCGGCGCGCAGGCCTGGCCGACTCGCCCGGTGCGCATCATCGTTCCCTTCGCGCCCAGCGGCGTCACCGACGTCGTGGCGCGGCTGCTCGCCGCGCGCTACACGGAGGCATGGGGGCAGGCCTTCACCGTCGACAACCGGGCGGGCGCTGGCGGCAACGTCGGTGCCGAGCTGGTCGCGCGCGCGCCCGCCGACGGCCAGCTGCTGCTCTTCTCCACCGCCTCGCTCGCAGTCAATCCAAGCCTCTACGCCAAGCTCGCCTACAGCCCGCAGCGCGACCTGTTGCCGGTCACCGGCGTGGTCTCCTCGCCGCAGGTGCTGGTGGTCCACCCCTCGGTGCCGGCGCGCAGCGCGCGTGAACTGGTCGCGCTTCTGCGCAAGCGGCCCGGCGGACTCAACTTCGGCTCCAACGGCGTGGGCACGACCAGCCACCTGGCCGGCGTACTGTTCGCCCAACTGACCGGCGCCGAAGTCACGCACGTCCCGTACAAGGGCGCGGGGTCGGTGGTGGGTGCGGTACTCGCGGGCGAGGTCGACATGAGCTTCTTCGCGGTGTCGATTGCGCTGCCTCACCTGCGAAGCGGACGCCTGCGCGGGCTCGCGGTAACCACCGTGAAACCTTCGGCGCTGCTGCCCGACCTGCCGCCGCTCGACCGTTTCCTGCCCGGCTTCGACACCGACAACTGGTTCGGCCTGTTCGTCGCCAGTGCCACGCCGAGAGCGATCGTCGATCGCCTCAATGCCGAGACGCTGCGGGCGATGCAGAGCGCCGAGCTGCGCGCCGCCTTCGATCGCGACGGCCTGCAGCCCCTCGGCCTCGGCCCCGCCGAGTTCGCGGCCTTCTTCGCGAAGGAGGTCGAGAAGTACGCGAAACTGGTCGCCGTCTCGGGCGCGCGTGCCGACTGATCCTGCATGAGCGCGGGGCCACGCGCCCGGACCGCGCCTCAGCCGGCCGAGAACTGGAGGGCGGCGAGGCGCGCGTACAGCGGCGAGGTGGCGAGCAGTTCGCCGTGGGTACCCACGGCCTGGATGCGCCCCTCGTCGAGCACGACGATGCGATCGGCGCGCTGGACGGTGGACAACCGGTGCGCGATCACCAGCACGGTGCGGTTCTGGGCCGCGCGATCGATCGCTGCCTGCACGTAGGCCTCGCTCTCGGAGTCGAGCGCGCTCGTCGCCTCGTCGAGCAGAAGCACCGGCGGGTCCTTGAGCAACGCGCGGGCGATCGCGATGCGCTGGCGCTGGCCGCCGGACAGGCGGATGCCGCGCTCGCCCAGCGCGGTGTCGTAGCCCTCCGGCAGGCGCGCGACGAACTCCTCGACGGCGGCCATGCGGGCGGCCGAGCGTACCTCCGCCTCGGTCGCGTCGGGCACGCCGTAACGGATGTTGTCGAAGACGCTGCCGGCGAAGACCACGCTGTCCTGAGCCACCAGGCCGATGGCGGCGCGCAACCGCTGGGGCTCGATCGCGCGGATGTCGATGCCATCGATCAGGATGCGTCCCGCGGCCGGATCGTAGAACCGCAGCAGCAACTGGAACAGCGTGGTCTTGCCTGCCCCGGACGGCCCGACGAGCGCGACCGTCTCCCCCGAGGCCACCTCCAGGCTGATGCCGGAGAGCGCCTCGACCTGGGGCCGGGAGGGATAGCGGAAGCTGACGTTGTCGAAGCGCAGGGCACCGCGTTCGATCGGCGCGGTCGAGGGCAGCGCGGGCGCGCTCACCTCGGAGCGCGCCTCGAGCAGTTCCAGCAGTCGTCCCGCCGCCCCGGCCGCGCGGTTGAGTTCTCCCCAGACCTCGGCCAGCGCGCTGACCGAACCCGCGGCCACGACCGCGTAGAGCACGAACGCGGCCAGTTGCCCCGCGCTCATCCGCTGCGCGAGCACGTCCTGAGCGCCCAGCCAGAGTACGAACACGATCGAGCCGAACACCAGCACGATCACGGCGAGCAGCAGGCTGGCGGTGGCCTTCGCCCGCGTGAGCGCGGTGGCGAACGCGGTCTCGACCAGACCGGCGAAGCGGCCGCTCTCGCGCTCCTCCTGGGCGAAGGCCTGGACGGTGCCCACCGCTGGCAGGCGCTCGCCGGCCAGCGCGGCGGCATCGGCCAGACGGTCCTGGCTCGATCGCGACAGTCGTCGCACGCGCCGGCCGAACAGCGCCAGCGGCAGCACGACCGCTGGCAGCAACACGAACATCCACCCGGCCAGCCGTGGGCTGGTCACCACCAGCATCAGCAGGCCGCCGACCAGCAGCAGGCCGTTGCGCAGTCCCATGGATACGCTGCTGCCCACCGCGGTCTGGACCAGCACGGTATCGGCGGTCAGCCGCGACAGCACCTCGCCGGAACGCAGGGTCTCGAAGAAACGCGGCGACAGGCGCATCACGTTCGCGTAGACCGCCGCGCGCAGGTCGGCGCTCACCCGCTCGCCCATCCAGGTCATCAGGTAGTAGCGGGTGCCGGTGGCCGTGGCCAGCACCAGCGCCACCACGAAGAGGGCGACGAAGTAGACGGTGATGTGCCCCTCGTTCTCGCGCGCGAAGCCCAGGTCGATCAGCCGCTGGAAGGCGATGGGGACCAGCAGCATGGCGCCGGCGGCGGTCAGCAGCGCGCCGAGCGCGATCAGCGCCCGTCGCCGGTAGGGCCGCACGAACGGCCAGAGACGCAGCAGGCCTTGCAGTTGCATCGTCGAATCCTTCCGCCGCCATTGTCCCACAGCACGGGCACGTGCATTGACGCTGCCGCGCCCGGCCACCGACAATCCGCCGATGAACGGAACCGTCTTCCATGCCGGGCGTTGACCGCCTGCGGATCGGCTGCGGCGCGGGCTTCCAGGGCGACCGGATCGACGCGGCCGTGGTGCTGGCCGACCGCGGCGAACTCGACTGGATGGTGCTCGAGTGCCTGGCCGAACGCACGATCGCGGCCGCGCAGGTGCGGCGACGCGCCGATCCCGCGGCGGGACACGACCCCCTGCTGCGCGCTCGAATGCGCGCGCTGCTCCCGCTCGCGGCCCGGCGCGGCTTCCGGATCGTGACCAACATGGGGGCAGCCGACCCCATGGGCGCAGGCCATGCGGTGGTCTCGATCGCCCGCGAGCTCGGCCTGCCGCTGCGCGTGGCCGTGGTCAGCGGCGACGACGTGCTCGACCGGATCGACCCGACCACGCCCGCGATGGAAACCGGCCAGCCGCTCGACGCGCAGGGTCCGCTGGTCTCGGCCAACGCCTACCTGGGCGCAGACGCACTGGTGCCGGCCATCGCCGGTGGCGCCGACGTGATCGTCACCGGCCGGGTCGCGGACCCTTCGCTGTTCCTCGCCCCGATCATCCACGCGTTCGACTGGCGTGCCGACGACGCGGACCGGCTGGCCGCGGGCACGCTCGTGGGACACCTCCTCGAATGCGCGGGCCAGGTGAGCGGGGGATACTTCGCCGACCCCGGACCGAAGGACGTGTCCGATCTCGCGTGGCTCGGATTCCCCTACTGCGATGTCACGGCCGATGGGCGGGGCACGATCGGCAAGGTCGAGGGTACCGGCGGCGCGATCACGCTGCGCACGGTGCGCGAGCAGCTGCTCTACGAGGTGACCGACCCCGCCGCCTACGTCACGCCCGACGTCGTCGCCGACTTCACCGCGGTCGAACTGGCCGAAGCCGGCGAGAACAGGGTCGCGGTCGCTGGAGCCCGCGGGCGGCAGCGGACCGCCACGCTCAAGGTGAGCGTGGGGTATCTCGCAGGCTTCCTGGGCGAGGGCGAAATCTCGTATGCGGGACCGGGTGCGCGAGCGCGAGCCATCCTCGCTGGCCGCATCCTCCGCGAGCGGCTCGGCACCGAGCTCCCCGACCTGCGGATTGACCTCATCGGCGTGGACTCGATCCACGGGACGAACTTCGGACACGACGCCGAACCGTACGAAGTCCGGCTGAGGCTGGCTGCCAGCGCCCCCTCGCGCGAACAGGCCACGCGGGTCGGCATGGAGGTCGAGGCGCTCTACACCAATGGTCCCGCCGGCGGGGGCGGCGTGCGTCGCGCCGTCACCGAACGCATCGGCATCGTCTCCACCCTGCTGCCGCGCGAAGCGGTCCAGCCCGCGGTGACCTGGCTCTGCACCGACGAGCGCGGTTCGAGCGGCGCGACGCGTTCGGCCGGCACCGCAAGCGCTTCGCGACCATGAGCCGGGGCGACGCAGCTCACCGAACCCTGCACGACCTCGCCCATTGCCGCGCCGGCGACAAGGGCGACACCTCGATCCTGTCGGTGTTCGCCTATCGCGCGGGGGACTATCCGCTGCTGGTCGATCGCCTCACGCCCCAGGCCGTGGCCGCCCACCTGCGCGAGCGGGTCCGCGGCCCGGTCACGCGGCACCTGGTCCCGGGGCAGCACGCATTGCAGTTCGTCTGCGAGCACGCGCTCGGCGGCGGCGTGACCACCTCGACGGCGCTGGACGCGCACGGCAAGGCGATGGCCTTCGCGCTGCTCGCGATGCCCATCGACTGATCCGGTCGACGCACGCGACCCGACGGATCGCAGCCGCGTGTCCGACCCTTCGCCCTCCGGATCCTCAGCTCTTCGACCCTCGAGCCGTTCAGCCCTCGGCCCTGCCGCCTGTCCAGACCCAGACCCGCCCAGCAACCCTCCCCGGATCCCTGCCATGCCCGACACCCTCCATCGTCCGTGCACCCCCGCCAGCCACGCCGCCCACGTCCGCGCGTCCGGATCACGCGTCGACCCCAGCAGGCTGCGTTCCGCGGCTGCACCCCGGTCGCTCGCCCGGGCTGCCCTGCTCGGGGCCGTACTCGCGGCACTGCCGCCGTCCGCAACCGCCGCGACGGCGAGCGCCCCCTGGCCGCAGAAGCCGGTCCGCCTGCTGGTGCCCTTCTCCGCGGGCGGCGTGACCGACCTGCTCGCGCGCTCGGTCGCGCAGCGCATGGGAGATTCGCTGGGCCAGCCGATGGTGGTGGACAACCGGCCCGGCGCCAACACCATCATCGCCTACGAGATCCTGGCGCGCGCCGGCGGCGACGGCTACACGCTGATGCTCGAGGGCTTCAACGGCCTGGTCCTCAATCCGCTGCTCTATCCGAAGCTGCCCTACGATCCGCAGCGCGATGTCGCGCCCGTCGGACTGATCGGGTTCTCGCCGCTCATGATCGTCGTCAACCCCCAGGTGGCGGCGAAGTCGGTCCGGGAACTGGTCGACCTCGCGCGTACGCAACCCGGCCGCCTCAACTTCGGATCCTCGGGCATCGGCGGAGTGGTGCACATCTCCACCGAGTGGTTCATGGCGGCCACCGGCACCCGGATGACCCACGTGCCGTACAAGGGAGGGGCCTCCGCGCTGCCCGACCTGATGGCCGGACAGTTGCAGGTACTGTTCAACCCGCCGATCACCGCCATCCCGATGGTGAAGGCCGGCAAGGTTCGCGCGCTGGCGGTCACCTCCGCGCGACGGCTCACCGCGATGCCCGAGGTGCCCACCGTCGCCGAACTGGGATTCCCCGGCTACGATGCCGCCACGTGGTTCAGCCTGCTCGCCCGCAACGGCGCACCGGGGCCGGTGATCGAGCGCCTCGCCGCCGATCTGCGGCGGGTGGTGGAGACGCCCGCCCTGCGCGAGCAGTTCGCCGCGCAGGCCATCGAGTTCCAGTGGGGCGGCGCGACCGATGTCGCCGCACTGGTACGCAAGGACCTCGCACGCTGGGGCGAGGTGATCCGGCGCGGCGGCATCCGCGTCGATCCGCTGTAGCGGCCGGCCCGCCGCGCGGGATCCCGGGCCTCGGCGCGGCGCGCGCCGGCACCGCGCGCGAGCGACCGCGGTCGGACCGCCACCGGCACGGCAACGCCACCGCCCGCGATGGCCTCGCCGAGGTCGTGCCTCGCGCCCCGCGGCCGGGGCCCGCGCGTGGTCAGTTGAACTTCGCTCCGCTCAACTTGACCAGCTTCGCCCACTTGGCGAGGTCCTCGCGCATCATCGCGCGGAACGCCTCGGGCGAATTGCCTATCGGCTCGGAGCCGTCGTTGATGATGCGCTCGCGCACGTCCGGCAGGCGCAGCATGTTGAGCAGTTCGGTGTTGAGGCGGCTCACCAGCGCCTTGGGCATGCGCGCCGGACCGGCGATGCCGTACCAGCCCACCACCTCGAAGCCGGGAATCACCTCGGCCATGGCCGGGATGTCCGGCATCGCCGGGACCCGCTTCGGGTTGGTGACCGCGAGGCCCCGCAGTTTGCCCGCGCGCACCAGGTTCTGCGCGGCCTGCATGCCCGCGAAGTTGTAGTGGTACTGCCCGCCCAGCAGGTCGGCGAGCGCCGGACCGGACCCCTTGTACGGGATATGCTGGCCCTTCACGCCGGCCATCAGGTTGAACAGTTCGCCCGCCAGATGGCCGCCGCTGCCGATGCCGGCAGACCCGAAGTTGAGCCCGCCCTTGAAACCACGGGTCCACTCGACGAATTCCTTCGCGGTGCGCGGAGGACTGGACGGGTTGACGACCAGCATCAGCCCGGCGGTGGTGAGCTGGGAGATCGGCGTGAAGTCGTCGACCGGGTGGTAGGGCAGCTTGCTGTTGAGCGCCGCGTTGATGGTGTGCTGGTGATAGACCAGGAACAGGGTGTAGCCATCGGGCGCGGCGCGCGCGGTGATCTCGCCCGCGTTGATGCCCGAGGCGCTCGCCCGGTTGTCCACCAGCACCTGCTGGCGCATCGATTCGGTGAGCTTGGCCGCGGTCAGTCGCGCCAGGATGTCGGTGGTACCGCCGGGCGCGGCCGGGGTGATCAGGCGGATCGGACGGGACGGGTAATCATCCTGGGGCTGGGCCTGGGCCGCAACGGCGGCTGCAGCCAGCGTCAGGGCGACGAGCGCACGCAGGGTCATCGGTAACCTCTCTCTGGACGGCACGCCTCCCGTGCCGGATGAAGGATGGAGCGTGCCCGCGGGAGCCGCCCTCTTGTGTCGCGTCTACTTCAGCTTGGCCATGATCTGCTCGAGGAAGCCCATGATCAGCGCCGAGGCGACGAAGGCCAGGTGGACGATGGTGGCCCACATGATCTTGTCGTTCTCGTACTCGGACACGTTCAGGAACACCTGCAGCAGGTGGATGGACGAGATGGCCACGATCGAGGAGGCGACCTTGATCTTCAGGCTGCCCGCGTTGAGCTTGCCGAGGAAGGACACGTCCTCGTTGCGTTCGTCGAAGCGGCTGACGAAATTCTCGTAGCTCGCGATCATCACCATCACGATCAGGCTCGCCACCAGCGCGGCGTCGATCAGCGAGAGCATGGCGAGGATCATCTGCTCGTCGCTGTATTCGAGGACCGAGGTCGCCACCTTGAAGAACTTCGCGACGAAGGACACCGCGTAGACCGCAAGCGCGGCACCGAGCCCGACGTAGAAGACGACCAGCAGCCAGCGGCTGGCGAGGATCACGCGTTCGACGAACAGTTCGAGCGATTTCATGGGCAGTGGTCTGTCTGCGGATCAGCGGGTGGGCGCAGGGTCGGGCGGCGCGGGCGATCGGCTGCGGGCAGTGCTCCGGCTGCGCGCGGGTGGCGGTTGGCCGCGACCCGCGGGTTCGGACCCCGGGGCGCCCACCGCGATCGCCGCGCGAGCGCCCGGGGCACCGACAGCGCGCGTGCGCGCGAGCGAACGGAAGCGGTCGGCCACCCGCCCACCCGGCCGCGGCCGGGCGATGCGGTTGCCACGCCGGGAGTCTAACCTCATGCCGCCCCGGTGTCGGGTCGTCCAGCCTCGAGTATCCGCGCCAGCCGCGGGTAGGCCCGCAGCGCGTTGCCCGCGAAGATCCCGGCCCGGGCCTCGGGGGTCAGGCAGGGCGTGGCCTCGAGGTACCGGCGGGTGTCGTCCCAGGCGTACCCGGTCTCGGGATCGATGCCGCGAACCGCGCCGAAGGTTTCGCTGCCGAAGAGCAGGTTCGCCGAGGGCACCACCCGCGCCAGCAGGTCGATGCCGGCCTGGTGGTAGACGCAGGTGTCGAAGTACACGTTGCCCAGCAGGTGCTCGCCGAGCGACGGTCGACCCAGCGCAGCGGCAATGCCGCGGAACCGCCCCCAGTGGTAGGGCACCGCGCCACCGCCGTGCGGGATGACGAGCCGCAGCGTGGGGAAGTCGGCGAACAGGTCCCCGGCGACCAGCTGCATGAAGGCGGTCGTGTCGGCGTTGAGGTAATGGGCGCCCGTGGTGTGGAAGCAGGGGTTGCAACTCGTGCTCACGTGCACCATCGCGGGTACGTCCAGCTCCACCAGCCGCTCGTACAGCGGATACCAGTGCCGGTCGGTGAGCGGCGGCTCGCGCCAGTGCCCGCCCGAAGGGTCTGGATTGAGGTTGACCGCGACGAATCCGTAGTCGCGGATGCAGCGATCGAGTTCCGGCAGGCAGGTGCGCGGGTCCACCCCCGGCGACTGCGGAAGCATCGCCGCCCCGGCGAATCGACCGGGGAAGAGACGGGCCACGCGATGGCAGAGTTCGTTGCACAGGCCGGCCCACGCGGCACTCGCCTCGAAGTCGCCCACGTGGTGGGCCATGTGGCTCGCCCTCGGCGAGAACACGGTGAGGTCGCAACCGCGCTCGTCCATCACGCGCAGCTGGTTGGCCTCGACGGAGTCGCGCAGTTCGTCGTCGCCGATGCGCAGTTCCGAGGCCCGCGGGCGATGCCCGGGGTCGCCGAGCGCGGCGACCTGCCGCTCGCGCCATCGCTCGAGCGCCGGGGGCGCCGTGGTGTAGTGTCCGTGGCAGTCGATGATCATGCGGATCTCCCCCGCGGATGTTCGCACGCCGGGCCCAGGCGCGGTTCACATCCCGTTACACATCGCGACGGACTGGACATCGTCCATTGACACTTCCCGGGTGCAATGGACTTGCCGTCCGCCCGACGGTCGCCCATCCCCGGGCGACCCGGACGGGCCTCCCTCAGGAGACGTCCATGTCCGATCTCGCCGCAGCCGTTCCCCATCGCCGCACTCGCCTCGGTGTCGCGCTCGCCGGCGCGCTGGCCGCCGCCACGCTCGTCCTGCCCCCGTTGGGCGCCCGCGCGCAGTCCTCCACCCCGCCTGCCCCGGCAACCGCGTCCGTCCCCCAGGGTGCGGAGGGCGCCCGCCGCGAAGCCTACCGGTCACTGATGAGCCCGGAGGAGCGCGCCGCGTTCCGGGAGAAGATGCAGGCGGCCTCCCCGCAGGAGCGGGAAGGCCTCGCGCGGGCGCAGCGCCAGGAACTCGAGCGGCGCGCGGCGGAGCGTGGCCTGGCGCCACCCTCCCCCGGGGCCCGCGCCCACGGCCCGCGGGGCCATCACGGCGCCCAGGGCGCCGGGGAGGCCCCGCGCGAGGCGCGGCGCGAAGCCTACCAGTCGCTCACCACGCCCGAGGAGCGGGCTGCCTTCCGCGAGAAGATGCGCGCAGCGGCCCCCGAGGAGCGCCGCGCGCTCGCGCAGGCGCACCGCAGCGACATCGAGCAGCGCGCCCGCGATCGCGGCATCGCGCTGCCGCCCGCGCCCGCGGGTCACCGTCACCACGACCGACCCCACGGGCCGCGGGGACCGAAGGCGACCCCGCCGGCCACCCCCGCGGGCTGAGCCGCCGGCCCCGGCACCGTGTCGGGCGCCGGGCACGCGCCGTCCCGCGCCCGCCCGCGATCCGGTCGCGGGCGGGCGCGACGCTCCGGCGGTTGTCGCCCGCGCCGCGCGGACGGCGACCCCGCCGCGAGGTTCGGCTCCGGCGGGCATCGCGGGAACGCTTCCGGCCGAGCGGCCTGCACGGCATCATCGCGCATGACCCGCGAACGTAGTGCAGGGCCGGCATGACGATCGGCTGGTATCCCGGCCACATGGTGGCCGCGCGCCGCAAGGCGGTGGAGACGCTCGCGCGCACCGACGTGGTGGTCGAGGTGCTCGACGCGCGCCTGCCGGGCGCCAGTCGCAACCCGATGATCGAGGACCTGCGGCGCCACCGGCAGCGCCCGTGCATCCGCGTGCTCAACAAGGCCGACCTCGCCGACCCGGAGGCCACCGCGCAGTGGGTGCGCGCAATCGCGGAGGACACCGCGCCCGGAGACCGCGTGCAGGCGCTGCCCCTGTGCGCGCACCGGCCCGCGGACATCGCACGCCTGCCGCGGCTGGCGCAATCGCTGGCTCCCCACCGCGACAGCGCGCTCAAGCCCCTGCGCCTGATGGTGATGGGCATTCCGAACGTGGGCAAATCCACGCTGATCAACGCGCTGGCGCGCCGGCGCATCGCGGAGGTCGGCGACGAGCCGGCGGTCACCAAGCGCGAACAGCGCATCGACGTGAACGACCGGCTGGTCCTGTTCGACACGCCGGGGCTGATGTGGCCACTGATCGAGCACGCCTCCGATGGCCTGATGCTCGCGGCCAGCCACGCGATCGGCGTCAATGCCTACATCGACGAGGAGGTCGCGCAGTTCCTCGCCGAGGTGCTGCTGGCGCGCTATCGCCCCCGCCTCGTGCAGCGCTACGCGATCGGGCAGGCCGTCATCGACGGGCCGGCGGTCATCGAGGCGGTGGCGGTTCGCCGTGGACTGCTGCTGCGCGGTGGAGTCCCCGATCCCGGCAAGGCTGCGCGCGCGCTGCTGGCCGACTATCGCAGCGGGGCCCTGGGCCGGATCAGCCTGGAGACCCCGGACACGCGCGCAGCGATGCTGGCGACCGATCGCGCGGCCGACCCCTCGCCGCCTGCGCCATCGCCCGACGGCCCGCTGCCCTCGGACCCCTGACCGCGCCCCCGGCGTCGCCTCGCAGGGCGGCGACGGGGCGGCGCCCCCTCGGGATTCAGGCGGCCTTCACCAGCCCCGGCGTGTAGCCCAGGTTGGGCGCCAGCCAGCGCTCCGCCTCCGCGAGGTCGATCCCCTTGCGCCGGGCATAGTCCTCGACCTGGTCCGGCCCGATCTTGCCCACGGCGAAGTACTGCGAGTCGGGATGCGACAGGTAGAAGCCACTGACCGAGGAGGCCGGCATCATCGCGTGGCTCTCGGTGAGCGTGATGCCCACCTCGGGCGCACGCAGGAGATCGAACAGCGCCGGCTTCTCGGTATGGTCGGGACAGGCGGGATAGCCGGGCGCCGGACGGATGCCCCGGTAGCGCTCGGCAATCATCGCGTCCAGGTCCAGGGATTCGTCCTTTGCATACCCCCAGAACTCGCGGCGCACGCGCTTGTGCAGCAACTCGGCGAAGGCCTCGGCCAGCCGATCGGCCAGTGCCTTGAACATGATCGCCCCGTAGTCGTCGCCCTTGCGTTCGAAGTCGGCCAGTCGACGATCCATGTCGAGGCCCGCCGTCACGGCGAACGCCCCGATGTAGTCGGCCACGCCGCTGTCGCGCGGCGCGATGAAGTCGGCCAGGCACTGGTTCGCGCGGCCGGTCGGCTTGCGGTTCTGCTGCCGCAGGTTGTGCCAGGTCATCAGCACCCGATCGCGACGCTCGTCGGCGTAGATCTCGATGTCGTCACCCACCGAATTCGCCGGGAAGAGCCCGAACACGGCACTGGCGGTGAGCCAGCGCCCGTCGACCAGCCGGCGCAGCATCGCCAGCCCTTCCGCGTGCACCGCCCGGGCGGCCTCGCCCACCACCGCATCCTCCAGGATCGCCGGATAGGGCCCGGCGAGATCCCAGGTCTGGAAGAACGGACCCCAGTCGATGTGAGCGGCGAGTTCGGCGAGGTCGTAGTTGCGCAGCTGCCGCACCCCGGTGAAGGCAGGCCTGGGCGGCGCATATCCGCTCCACTCGAAGGCGGGCGAGTTGGCCCGGGCCTGGGGCAGCGCGATCAGATCGGGCCCGCGACGATCGGCGTGCTGCTCCCGGATCTTCTCGTAGTCCGCGGCGATGTCGTCGAGGTAGCGCCGTCGAGCCGACTCGTCCTCGGCGAGCAGGTTCGAGCACACGGACACGCTGCGCGAGGCGTCGGGCACCCAGACCACCGTGCCGTTCGTGTAGCCGGGGGCGATCTTCACGGCGGTGTGGGTCCGCGAGGTGGTGGCGCCGCCGATCAGAAGGGGCTGGGTGAAGCCCTGGCGCTGCATCTCGCGCGCGACGTGGGCCATCTCCTCGAGCGACGGGGTGATCAGCCCCGACAGTCCGATGATGTCGGCGCCTTCCTCGCGCGCCCGGTCGAGGATCTGCTGGCACGGGACCATCACGCCCATGTTCACGACCTCGTAGTTGTTGCACTGGAGGACGACCGACACGATGTTCTTGCCGATGTCGTGCACGTCGCCCTTGACCGTGGCGATCACGATCCGGCCCTTGGCCTTCACGTCGCCCATCGCTGCCTTCTCGGCCTCGATGAAGGGCACGAGGTGTGCGACCGCCTGCTTCATCACGCGCGCAGACTTCACCACCTGCGGCAGGAACATCTTGCCCTCGCCGAAGAGGTCCCCGACGACGTTCATCCCGGACATCAGCGGCCCTTCGATCACTTCGATCGGTCGACCGCCCCGCTCCGCGATCGCCGCCCTGCAGGCTTCGGTGTCCTCGACGATCCACTGCGTGATGCCGTGGACCAGCGCGTGCTCGAGTCGCTTCTCGACCGGGGCCTCGCGCCACGCCAGGCTCTGCTCCTGGCGCGCGCCGCCCGCCTTGAGGGTCGCCGCGAACTCGATCATCCGCTCGGTGGCATCGCGGCGGCGGTTGAGCACGACATCCTCGACGCGCTCGCGCAGTTCGGGGTCGAGTTCGTCGTAGACGCCGATCATGCCGGCGTTGACGATGCCCATCGTCATGCCGGCACGGATCGCGTGGTAGAGGAATACCGTGTGGATGGCCTCGCGGGCGGGATCGTTGCCGCGGAAGCTGAAACTCACGTTCGACACCCCGCCGGATACCTTGGCGTGGGGAAGGTTCTCGCGGATCCAGCGGGTGGCCTCGATGAAGTCCACGCCGTAGTTGTCGTGTTCCTCGATGCCGGTGGCGATCGCGAAGATGTTCGGATCGAAGATGATGTCCTCGGGCGGGAACCCGACCTGGTCGACCAGCACCCGGTAGGCGCGCGAGCAGATCTCGATCTTGCGCGCGCAGGTGTCGGCCTGCCCCTGTTCGTCGAAGGCCATCACGATCACGGCCGCGCCGTAGCGACGGCACAGGCGCGCCTGGCGCACGAAGGCTTCCTCGCCTTCCTTGAGGCTGATCGAGTTGACGATCGCCTTGCCCTGCACGCACTTCAGGCCGGCCTCGATGACCTCCCACTTCGAGGAATCGATCATGATCGGCACGCGCGCGATGTCCGGTTCCGACGCCACGAGGTTCAGGAACCTGACCATGGCCGCCTTCGAGTCGAGCATGGCCTCGTCCATGTTCACGTCGATCACCTGGGCGCCGTTCTCCACCTGCTGGCGCGCCACGGCAAGCGCCTCGTCGTACTGGTCGTTGAGGATCATCCGCGCGAAGGCGCGCGAACCGGTGACGTTGGTGCGCTCGCCGACGTTGACGAACAGCGAGCGCTCGCCGATGCCGAAGGCCTCCAGCCCCGACAGCCGGAGGGCGGGAGCGATGGTCGGCACCGGGCGCGGCGCCACCGGCGCGAGCGCTGCGGCGATCGCCGCGATGTGCTCGGGCGTCGTCCCGCAGCAACCGCCCGCGACGTTCACGAACCCGGCGCGCGCGAATTCGAGCAGCAGCGAGGAGGTGATGTCCGGGGTCTCGTCGAATCCGGTATCGCTCATCGGGTTGGGCAACCCCGCGTTCGGATAGACGCAGATGTGCGTGTCGCAGAGGCGCGAGAGTTCCTCGACGTACGGGCGCATCAGCGTCGCGCCCAGCGCGCAGTTCAGGCCGATGGTGAGCGGACGCGCGTGCCGCACCGAATTCCAGAAGGCCTCGACGGTCTGGCCCGACAGGATGCGCCCCGAGGCATCGGTGACGGTGCCCGAGATCATCAGCGGCAGCCGCCGCCCGCTCTCCTCGAAGAACTGGTCGATCGCGAACAGGGCGGCCTTCGCGTTCAGGGTGTCGAACACGGTCTCGACCAGGAACAGGTCCACGCCGCCTTCGGCCAGCGCGCGGGCCTGTTCGAGGTAGGCGTCCACGAGTTCGTCGAAGGTGACGTTGCGCGCGCCCGGGTCGTTCACGTCCGGGGAGATGGAGGCAGTCTTGGGCGTGGGGCCGAACGCGCCGGCGGCAAACCGCGGCCGCTCCGGCGTGCTGTACCGCGCGCAGGACTCGCGCGCGAGCCGCGCCGCCTCCAGGTTCATCTCCCGCACCAGGTCTTCCATGTGGTAGTCGGCCTGCGCGGTGCGGGTGGCGCCGAAGGTGTTGGTCTCGATGATGTCGGCGCCCGCGGCCAGGTACTGGTCGTGGATGCCGGAGATCACGTCCGGCCGGGTGAGCACCAGCAGTTCGTTGTTGCCCTTCACGTCGTGCGCGAAGCCGGCGAATCGCGGGCCGCGGTAGTCGGCCTCCTCCAGCCGATGGCGCTGGATCATGGTGCCCATGGCACCGTCGAGGATCAGGATGCGGCGCGCGAGCAGGGAGCGCAGGGTCGCCTCGACTCCGGTGTCGTGAGCGTCGGGGGCGGGGGCGGCAGACGGAGCGTTCATCGGATGGACGGTCCAGCGTTCGAGTGGGCCATGGCCGCGCAGTCGGGCACTGCGTGGCACGCGCGTGACAAAGCCTTCGATGCTAGCACGCACCCCGATCCCGCCCGGGCACGGCCGGCCTGACTCAGGCCGGCCACGCAGGGCTCAGCCGCGCCGGGAGGATCCCAGGCGCAGGGACAGTTGCCAGCAGCCGAAACCCAGCAGCAGGCAAGCCGCCGCGGTGAGGCTCAGCCACCACTGGGAGCCCGCCACCAGCGGCGAGACCACCCCGGCGAGCAGCGTGTTCGACATCGACTGGGTAAAACCCTGCACCGACGCCGCGGTGCCGCGGTGGCGGGGGAAGAGGTCGAGCGCGAGCAGGGTGAGGCTCGGCATGGCGAGCGACATGCCGGCCGCGTAGGCCGCCATGAACAGCACGGTCCATGGCAGCGCCGGCGGCAGCAACGCGTGGAACGCCACGGCCGCTGCGGCCGCAGCCGCCATCACGGCGTAGCCGATGGACACCGTGCGCTGCGGGCTCACGCGACCGGCCAGCCGCCCGGAAGTCCACGCGCCGACCAGCACGCCCGTGATGCCGGGCACGAACAGCCACGCGAACTCGGTGGCCCCGAGGCCGAGATGGTCGTAGACCACCGCCGGGGCGGAGACCACGTAGATGAAGAATCCGGCGAAGTTCAGCGCCACCGCCAGCACGATCATCGCGAAGCGCGGATGGCCGAACACCCGGGCATAGCCGCGCGCGAGCGTGCCCAGGCGAAACGGCTGCCGATCGGCGGGAGGCAGGGTCTCGGGCAGGCGTACCGCGCAGCCTGCACCCAGCAGCACGGCGAACAGGACCAGGAACACGAAGATGCCGCGCCACCCGGTCGTCGAGTCGAGGAGGCCGCCGACGATCGGTGCGATGGCCGGCGCCAGGCTGAAGATCATCGTGACCTGCGACATCAGGCGCTGCGCCTGGGCGCCGTCGAAGGTATCGCGGATGATCGCCCGCCCCACCACCATCCCGGCGCCCGCCGACATGCCCTGGACCATCCGGCAGGCAAGCAGCATCTCGATGCTGGGCGCGAGCGCGCACCCGGCCGAGGCCAGCGCGAACACCGCGATGCACGCCAGGATCACCGGCCGTCGTCCGAACGTGTCGGACAGCGCGCCGTGGAACAGCGTCATCACCCCGAAGCTCGCCAGGTACAGCGAGAGGGTCTGCTGCACCACCAGCGGGTCGGCCGCGAACTCCCGCCCGATCGACGGGAAGGACGGCAGGTAGGTGTCGATCGAGAACGGCCCGATCGTGGCGAGGCCCGCCAGCAGCCAGGCGAGCAGCGGGTCGTTTCGGCGGGTGCCCTGGGCCGACACTCGTGCGTCGCCGGTTCAGTCGCGATCGGCCGGCACCGCCGCCACCACGTCCACCTCGACCAGGAATTCGGGCTCGATCAGGCTCGCGACGACCAGCGCCGTGTTCGCGGGATAGGCCGGCAGGTGGCCCATGCGGGCGACCCTGACCTCGCGCATCGCCGACCGATGGGCGGAGTCGGTGATGTAGGTGGTCGTCTTCACGATGTCGCCCAGGCCCGCGCCCACCGCGCCGAGCGCGGCCTCGATGTTGTCGAAGACACGGTGCAGCTGCTCGCGAAAATCGCCGGAGACGACCCGATAGTCGGCGGTGGTCGGCGTCTGCCCCGACAGGTAGATCATGCGCGCCGCGCGCACGTCCACCACCTGGGTGATCCGCGGCGCGGCCCACAGCGAGGGCGGATTCGCATAGCGGGCACGGAAACCCGGATGGGCGGGATCGGTGCGTTCGTGGATCAGGCCTTCGACGGGCTTCGGGACACTCATTCGGGGTTCCTTCCTGGGCGACGGCGGAGGTCGGCGGGCACCGCGCGATCCGGTGCACCACTGACACGGCCAGACTACCACCTCGCCCGAAGCCCGCCGCCTGCGGGTGCGGACCGAGTGCCCGGCGGGCCGGCGCACGGGGCCGCAGGCCCACCGCCCCGACCGATGGATCAGTCGCCGCCGCGTCCGGGATCGAAACGGCGCAACTGGATCGCCTCGGCCACGTGCGCGGCGCCGATCGACGGCTCGGCCGCGAGATCGGCGATCGTTCGCGCCACCCGACGGATTCGGCCGAAGGCGCGCGCCGACAGCGCGAGACGTACGGCCGCGCGTTCGAGGACGGCAAGGGCCGCGGCCTCCAGCGGGCAGTGGCGCTCGATGCCGGCAGGATCGAGCGCCGAGTTGGGCAGTGCCTGGCGCGAGAGCTGCCGCGCCCTTGCCGTCTCGACCCGCGAGCGCACGGTCGCGCTGTTGTCACCCGCCCGCGCATGCGCCAGCGCGGCCGGCTCCACGGCGGGCACCTCGATCGCGAGGTCGATGCGATCGAGCAGCGGCCCGGATACCCGGCGCTGGTAGCGTGCGATGGCCGACGGGCCGCAGCGGCAGCGCCCGGACGCATCGCCCGCCCAGCCGCAGGGGCACGGGTTCATCGCGGCCACGAGCTGGAACCGAGCCGGAAATTCGGCCTGCCGCGCGGCGCGGGAGACCATGATGCGGCCGGTCTCCAGCGGCTCGCGCAGCACTTCGAGCACCCGCCGATCGAACTCCGGGAGTTCGTCGAGGAACAGCACGCCATTCTGGGCCAGCGACACCTCGCCCGGCCGGGGCAGCGCGCCACCGCCGACCAGCGCGACCGCGGAGGCGGTGTGGTGCGGCGCCCTGAACGGACGCTGCCCCCACCGCGCAGCATCGAAGCCGCCGGGCGCCAGCGATTGCACCGCGGCCGATTCGATCGCCTCCTCGGGCGTCATCGCCGGCAGGATGCCGGGCAGGCGGCTTGCGAGCATCGTCTTTCCGCTGCCCGGAGGCCCCGCCAGCAGCAGGCTGTGCCCGCCGGCAGCGGCGACCTCGAGCGCGCGGCGCGCCTGTGGCTGGCCGCGGACATCCACGAGGTCGGGAGCCCCGGAGGCGATCGCGGCCGGGACGGCCGGCGCCTCGCAGCGGGGCAGGCGCTCGAGTTCCATCAGGTGGGCGCAGACCTCCTGCAGACCCGTCGCCGCATGCACGCTCGCCCCGGGTACGCGGGCCGCCTCGGCCGCGCTGGCCGCCGGCAGCACGAAGCCGCGCCCGTCGCCGAGCGCGCCCCACGCCATCGGGATCGCGCCTCGCACCGGGCGCAGGGCACCGCCGAGCCCGAGTTCGCCCGCGAGTTCCCAGCGGTCGAGGTCCGCGCCGGGCAACTGCCCCGAAGCGGCGAGGATGCCGATGGCGATCGGCAGGTCGTAGCGGCCGCTCTCCTTCGGCAGGTCGGCGGGCGCAAGGCTCACCGTGATGCGCCGCGCGGGGAAGTCGAACCCGCAATTGAGGATGGCCGCCCGTACCCGCTCGCGTGCCTCGCGCACTTCGGCCTCGGCCAGCCCGACGAGCGCGAACGCGGGCAGGCCGTTGGCCAGGTGCACCTCGACGCTGACCGCCGGCGCCCGCGCGCCGACCAGTGCCCGGCTTCGGGCCAGCGCGACCGCCGCAGGCGGCGAACCGGCGGACGGGATCGCGGCCCGCGGCGCCTCCGGTACTGGCGGCTCGGTGCCCATGGACGAGCCCTGCCGACGACCGTCCGCTTCAGCGGACGGCGTTGCTCGGCGCGGGCGTGGCAGCGCGGACGACCGGGGCGGCAGCGGGTGCGGAGCCGACCGGCTCCACCGACAGCGCCCGCTCCAGCGCGTCGACCCGCGCCTGCAGGGCCTCCAGCCGCTCGCGCGTGCGCGCGAGCAGGGCAGCCTGCGCGTCGAACTCCTCGCGCGTGACCAGATCCATGCGCTGGAGCGCACCGGACAGCGCCGCCTGCAGGTTGCGCTGGACATCGCGGGCCGGGCCGGCCTCGACCAGCGACCGGACGCGCCGCGCCAGTTCGTCGAGGGGGCCCGCCCCGGGAAGCCGGACAGGGGCGCGTTCGTGTTCGGACATCGGACACCTCCACGGTACGGGCCGGGACTCCGGGGAAACCCTCGGGACGCCCCGACCTGCGGTTCGACCGCCGTCGTCGCGCAGGCTGCAGTCGAGACGACGACACGGGCGAGTATAGGGGGCGGATCTCGCCCCTCGCCGCGCCGCATCCCGCGCCTGCAGCGCGAAATCGGGCGCTGTCGGCCGATGCCGTGCAACCTGACGACTGTGTCCGATACGCAACGGGACGGACGACATTCCGGCGGCAAGCGCCGACTGTCGCGTTCGCATCAGCGGGGACGAGCGAGGAACGTCTCGTTTCCGCAACGCACCGGGAGCGCGCGCGGGGCGAAGTCATTGCACCAGAACGGTGCAAGGCCCGGAACGAGCACGGCAGGAGGTCCATCAACCTGCTGATCCGCAAACATTTCACGGCTTGGCACAGCTTCTGCTACGAGTCGGTCGCGTTCACTCGCAACGGATCACTCTTCATCCAGGAGCCCCCTCATGAAACGAATCCAGAAGTCCCTGCTGGCCGCGACCGTGGCCGCCGCCTTCGCCGCCCCGGGCGCGGTGATGGCGCAGGGTGCCGCCCCCGCCTCTCCCCACACGTTCACCGGCAACGTCGGCCTGTTCAGCCAGTACATCTTCCGCGGCCTGACCCAGACCGACGGCAAGCCGGCCCTGCAAGGCGGGTTCGACTACGCGCATGCCAGCGGTTTCTATGCCGGCGTCTGGGGTTCGAACGTGTCGTGGCTGACCGATGCCTCCTTCACCGGTGGCAGCTACTCGCTGGAAGTCGATACCTATCTCGGCTTCAAGATGCCGGTGGGCGACGTCACCTTCGACGTCGGCTTCCTGCGCTACAACTACCCCGGCCGCACGCCGACCGCCGGACTGCCGGCCGGCGTCGTCAAGCCCGACACCAACGAGATCTACCTCGGCGCGAGCTGGAAGTTCCTGGCCGCCAAGTACTCCTACAGCCTGGGCGACACCTTCGGCGTGGCCGACTCGAAGGGCAGCGACTACCTGGACCTGACCGCCACCCTGCCGCTGGGTGATTCGGGCTTCAACCTCGTCGCCCACTACGGCAAGCAGCGCTTCAAGGGCACGAACGCCGCGCTGTGGCCGGCGGCGTCCGGCTGCACCAACGCCTGCTACGACTACACCGACTACCGCCTGGGCGTGACCAAGGAACTGTTCGGGCTCAACTTCAGCCTGATGTACACCCGCACCAACGCCGACGGCACGGCGCGCGACGGTAGCGTCATCTGGAACAACAACTTCCGCCGCAACATCGGCGACTCCACCTGGACCCTGGGTGTCCAGAAGACGTTCTAACCATGAGGCCTGCGGGGCCGGCGCATCCGGCCCCGCTCCACAGTCGGTTCGGGGGCACACCACATGAAATTTGTCACTGCCATCATCAAGCCGTTCAAGCTCGACGAGGTGCGTGAAGCGCTGTCCGCCATCGGCGTCCAGGGCATCACCGTCACCGAGGTCAAGGGCTTCGGGCGGCAGAAGGGTCATACCGAGCTCTACCGGGGCGCGGAGTACGTCGTCGACTTCCTGCCGAAGGTCAAGATCGAGGTTGCGATCACGAGCGAGATGCTCGAGCAGGTGATCGAGGCCATCGAGAAGTCGGCCAGCACCGGCAAGATCGGCGACGGCAAGATTTTCGTCTACGACCTCGAGCAGGTCGTGCGCATCCGCACCGGCGAGACCGGCGCGGACGCTCTATAACGCACCGACAGGAAGGGAGATCGCATGAAGAAGCTGCTCCTCACATTGCTGGCGGCCGCCTCCTTCGCCTTCGGCGCGGGAGTGCACGCCCAGCCGGCGCCCGCGGCGCCCGAGCCCGCCAAGGCCGAGGCCAAGGCGGAAGAGGCCAAGGCCGCGCCGGCCGCCGCCGCGGCTCCGGCTGCACCGGAGGCTCCGAAGCCGCCGAACATCAACAAGGGCGACACCGCGTTCATGTACGTCGCAATCGTGCTGGTGATCTTCATGACGATCCCCGGCCTTGCCTTGTTCTACGGCGGCCTGGTCCGGCAGAAGAACATGCTGTCGGTCCTGATGCAGGTCTTCGTCGCCTTCTCGCTGATCGCGATCCTCTGGGTGGTGTACGGCTACTCGCTGGCCTTCACCGGAGGCGGAGCGTTCCTCGGCGGCCTGGACAAGATGTTCCTCGCAGGCGTGACCGATGCCACCGGCGCGGCCACCTTCAGCAAGGACACCTACATCCCCGAGTACCTGTTCGTCGCCTTCCAGCTCACCTTCGCGGCCATCACCTGCTCGCTGATCGTCGGCGCGTTCGCCGAGCGGATGAAGTTTTCCGCGGTGCTGCTGTTCCTGGCGATCTGGTTCACGTTCGCCTACCTGCCGATGGCTCACATGGTCTGGTACTGGGACGGCCCGGATGCGATCACCGACGAGAAGACGCTCGAGGCCGTCACCGCAGGCGCCGGTCTCCTGTGGGCCAAGGGTGCACTCGACTTCGCCGGCGGTACCGTGGTTCACATCAATGCGGCCGTCGCAGGCCTGGTCGCCGCGTACATGATCGGCACGCGCATCGGATTCCACCGTGAAGCGATGCCGCCACACAACCTGGTGTTCACGATGATCGGCGCATCGATGCTGTGGGTCGGCT
>Ga0315900_10002509_pt1 | contig 27887 bp, 19 predicted proteins | sample LakEriMetagenome_FD_203521 | JGI IMG/M metagenome (GOLD analysis project Ga0315900, IMG submission 203521) | Freshwater fungal communities from buoy surface, Lake Erie, Ohio, United States - Buoy 12 MA114 | ecosystem: Environmental > Aquatic > Freshwater > Lake > Lake biofilm | place: USA: Lake...
CCCACAGGACCACATGCCAAACCATTTAAAAAAGATGCTCCATCAGATACTACTAAAATAAAGAAGTATCAAAAAGGTGGTGGTACAAAACCTTTAAGAAAAGCTCAAGATGGTATGACTGCAGGACCTCTTGAAGAAGGTACACAAAAGTATTTAGATGCTAAATATCCTGGTACAGCAATGAAGTTTACAGGTCCTGTTGATCCTGAATACATGGCTGATCAAAGAGATAAAGTTGCTAGTCCTACTAGAACAGGTTGGTCTAGAAAATCTGAACTTGAAGCAGCTGATAGAATGGCTGAAGAAAATCAAATGAGATCTGCAGGATGGGCTGATGATTTTAATACAGGAATGGGACTTAGTGAAGATAATGCATATAAAAGAGGAGGAAGAGTGAAAAAACCAATGATGCAAAAAGGTGGTAGTGTTAAGAAAAAAATGCAAAAAGGTGGTGGTATACTTACACCTGCTGGTAGAATTAAATCTAAAAAAGTTAGAAATGTAGATCTTACTGGTAGACAAACAACAGTAGATGTATCTAAAACTAAGCGTGATGGTACTACTGTAACAAAATCTGTAAATACAAGTAGAGGATTTGCACCTACAGCAACAAAAACTAAAACAGTAACTGATAAATCTGGTAATGTTGTCTCAAAAGAATCAAAAGCTATGGATTACAATAAGGCAGTTAGAAAAACAAAAAGAGTTGCTAATAATGTTGGAAGAAATGCTAAAGATACTTGGGCTTATCAAAAAGGTGGAACAATGAAAAAAATGAAAACTGGTGGAATGGTTAATTCCAATACTAAAGTTCAAGCAGATAATACTCCTGGTTCTAAAGGTGTTAAGTCTGGTGTTAATCCTAAAGCTGCTGCATCTAAAGTTGCTAGAGGTAAAGTAGGTGGTACATCTACTGCTCCAAAAGGAGCTTTTCCTAAAGCAAAAATGAAAGGTTCTAAAAAGTCTTAATAATGACCAAAGAATTAATAAAAAGAAAAGACGGTAGTTATTCCCAGAGAGGACTCTGGGATAACATCCGTGCTAATAAAGGTTCTGGAAAGAAACCTACAAGTCAAATGCTTAAACAGGAAAAGAAAATTAAAGCAACTACTAAAAAGAAATAGTTATGCCGATAAAAAAAACAACAACAGTTAAAAAAACACCTACTAAGAAATCTTCAGTAGGTATTTCTATTTCTGCACCGGCTAAGGCAGAAATGAGAAAGTGGGAAATTGAATCTGCATTAAGTACTTTAAAGAGAGCAGATGAGATTAGAAAGGATGCAAAGATGATGAATGATGTTAAGAAATTAGCTCAGGAACAAATGAGTGTTTTAAAAACATTTAGTAAATAGTCATGGCAAGAGTTACTGCTGATGGTGAAAAGCACAGGATTTATAAAAAAACCACCAAAAGAGGTGAGGGTAAACCTGGTAATATAATGGTCAACCATCCTACCAAAGATAAAGGACAGTGGGATACAATTGACTTAACCAAAAAGTCAGGAGCAAAAACTATTAAACAAGGTATTGCAGCAACTAGGAAGTGGCATAAAGAAAACCCTTATCCTAAACCTAAAATGGCTAATGGTGGATCTAGTCCAGCTTGGACAAGAAAAGAAGGTAAGAATCCAGAAGGTGGTCTTAATGCAAAAGGTGTAGCAAGTTATAGAGCAGCTAATCCTGGTAGTAAACTTAAGACAGCAGTAACTACCAAACCTTCTAAACTTAAACCTGGAAGTGAAGCTGCAGGAAGACGTAAAAGTTTCTGTGCTAGGATGAGTGGAATGAAAAAAAAATTAACCAGCAGTAAAACGGCTAATGATCCTAACTCAAGGATCAATAAGTCTTTAAGAAAATGGAATTGTTAATTTAAATTATATTTATTATGAAAAAGTGTATGTCCGGTTGTGGAGGTAAAATGCAAAAAGGTGGTGCTCTTAAACCATTAGGTGCTAAAATTGGTGTTGGTACAAATGTAGCTGCTATGATAGGTACTGGAATAAAAGCAATATCTGATAGAATAAAAGCTAAAGAAGCTGAGAAAAAAGAAAAACAAGCAGCCTTAGATAAAAAACAAATGGGTGGTGTAACTAAAGGTAATTGGCAATTTAATAAAGATGGTAGTCTTAAAACATTTGAATCTGAAAGGGCAAAGAATAAAGGAACGGGTCTTAAAAGAGACGATAAATATAAAAAAATACAAGAGGATATTGAAAAAAGAACTGGAAAAAAATCTTCTTTAAAGTATCAAAAAGGTGGTATTGCAAAACAAGAAATTGTTGGTATGCCTGGATACAATGCAAGAACTGATACCATGAAAAAGGGTGGTTCAGCTAAAAAGTTTGCAGCACTGGCACCTCCATATGACAAAGCAACCTATGCAGATAAAATTGTTGGTGCAAAGAAAAAAGCTAAATTTGGTGCATCTGTTCCAGTACAACATTCTCCATCTCCAGGTAGAGTTAGATCTTCTTCTGGTGTAGGTACAGTACCTGTAGGGGCACGTAAACAAATGGGTGGTTCAACTAAAAGAAAATAGTCATGGCAGAAAAGAAGGATAAGAAATGGATACAAAAAGCAGTTAATCCTAAACATAAAGGTTTCTGTACTCCAATGTCTAAACCTACTTGTACTCCTAAAAGAGCAGCTCTTGCTAGAACATTTAAAAAAATGGCTAAAAATAAATAACATGAAAAAGACAAATAAAGTTCATCCAATAACTGCATTTAGAAAAGCTAATGAATCTAGACAAGCTAAAGTAAAAAAGTCTATTAAGAAAGCTCAGGATGGTATTCAAGTACCTTATGCTTATGCACCAGCTGCAAAAACTTCTTATTGGTTTGATAACCCAAACAAAAGAGCAGCATATGATGCAGGAACTAGAGAATCAGCAGCAAGGATAAGAGATAATAACAATGATGAGAATGCTGAAAGAGAATATAAAAGATTAGCAGATAGTTATTCACCAAATGGTCCTAACTTAGATTTACCAAATGAGATGAAAGCTTTAAATCAAAAGTATCCATACTATGAAGGTTTTGAAGAAAAACCTTTTTTAGGAGGTAAAAACAATAAAGGTTGGGATCAAGTAAGAAAAGATAAACCAATTAAAGATAAAAGCTATAAACAAATGGATCCCAAATCTGAATATATGGGAGAACCTGAATGGAAAAAGAAAGGTGGATCTGTAAGAAGAAAAAAGAAGTAAGACATGCTTAATAGTACTATTACCATAAAGATGAAACAAAGGCTTAACAAGCTTGACAGTCAGGATTATGACAACATAACCTGTTGGCAAGTAGTTGAGTCTTTTAATAAAGCTCAGGTAGAGTGGTCAAGAAGACAGCTTCATGGTATTAATGTTGTCAAAGAAGGTGATGAACAATCTACTCGTAGAAAAGATGACTTACAAAAATTATTAATAAGAGAACCTTTAACAGCTACAAAAAAAGATATTTACTATGAAGGAAACATTCCGGGAGATTATCTTCAATGGAAAAGAGTAGATATCTATGCTAAGAAAGATTGTTGTGATCCAAGAAGAATGACAGTATATCTTGCAGAAGAAGGAAACCTTAATCAACTTCTAAGAGATAAAGCTAAACAACCTAACTTTGAATGGGCCGAAACTTTTGCAACACTTATTAATGATACAGTACATTTGTATACAAATGGAGAGTTTGATATATCTGAAGCATTTCTTACCTATTATAGACAACCTAGAAAAATACAAGTAACAGGATGTTCAGATCCGTATACAGGAGCAACTTCTTCTACTGAAGTAGAATGTGAGTTTAAGGATGATATCATAGAATTAATAATAGACGAAGCAGTAAGTATTTTAGCTGGAGACATAGAGTCAGGAAACCAGTTCTCTAGAACACAAGAATCTGCAGAAAGAAGTAACTAATTATGGAAGCAAAACCAAGATCTTTAAAAAGACCAAATAGCAATGTTGTAGGATTAGAAAACCAACATATGGATATTTCTAAACCTAGTGAAGGAGCTACAACAGAAGTTCCAACAACTAAAACAAAGAATCCTTTACTAGATGATTCATGTGCTAGTTATCTTAACTATAGAATACAACAGGAGGAATATTCAGCAAGAATATATCTTTCAATGTCTATGTGGTTAAATAATGAAGGTTACATGGGTGCAGCTGCACTATGGAGAACATATTCTGATGAAGAAATGAAACATGCTGATATAGCACGAAAGTATATGTTATCATTTGGTATTCAACCAGCAACTCCTAGATTAGATCAACCTAAACAAACATTTTCAGGTCTTCCTGAAATCATTAAACTTTCATTTGAACATGAGATAGAAGTTTCTAAACAAATTAAAGAAATGGCTAATCATGCATTATCTGATGGAGATCATATGCTGTATGAACTATGTCTTGCTTATCTTAAAGAACAAGTTGAAGAACATGATAAGACTCAAACTTGGATGGATAAATTAGAAGCATTTGGTACAGATAAGATTGCTCTTAGGTTACTTGATAACGAAATGGCAGGATAATTTTTTTAAAAAGTTTTGATATTTAAAAAACTTTTAGTATATTATAGTATATTTATTTATTAACAAAAACAAAAAACAATGAGTTATTTTAATCATGCTTTTAGAAAAGTCCTTTTGGCAACAAATGGAGTTTCTAATTTAAATGGTGTTCAGTTAGGTACTCCAACTGCACCAGGGGCTACAACTTATAATCAGTTAGCTCCAGCTCAAATTACATTTATTAACCCCGATGACTTTGAAGTTTCACCAACACCTAACACAGAACCATGCTGTGGTGTTATTGTTGCTTCAGGTTCAATTTATCCAAATGATAAAATTGGTAAATTTCACGGAGGATATTTAGAGTCTAACAAGACTAAAACTATCAAACCTCAGTATGTAAGTAAATACTGGTATGTTGAAGCTAATGCTCCTTCTAGATATGTAACTAATGTTGGATACACTCCTTGGAATGTAGCTAATCCACCATCAAGTTCTAATCCAGGAGAAACAGCAGGTACTTGTTGTAAAGAATTTTTATGTGGTGAAACTTACTATTTACGTTTAGATGTTAAAGGTTCTCCAGCATTAAGATTATTAGATCACAATGCTTACTTAACTCTTGAAGCATATACTGGATGTTGTCCAGATTCTCCAGATGATCCGTTGATTGCACCGGTACCTGTAGATCCTAGAAAAGTATATTTTGCTTGGGCAAATCAAATTTTAAATTCTCCAATCATCAATCCTTTTGTATATCCAATTGTAACATTTTATGATGACAATACAGGAGATTGGACTTATTACTATCCAGATACAGTTAATACAGCAACATTACCACCAGCTGGTCCTGGTGTAACTTATGCTAACTACTCTGATTGGACAGAAGAAGCTTATACAGTAGATATGTGTGCAGGATTTACTTTAACTGGTGCTTATGAAGAGACTAAGTTTGGTAACTGTACATTCCAAGTTTCTGATTTCTATGAATTAGAGCCAGTAAGAATCTATGCTTCTGAAACAGATTTAACAGGTGCTCCATGTGAGTTCCAAACACTTTGTGTAGGTGTAGAATGTTATGGTTTACAAGCTAATGGAGTTGGGGAAACTGTAGCAAGAGATTTCATCTTGTCAGAATCTTACAGACAAAGTTTCTTCCATAGTGATTTCAGGATTCGTGAGATTACTCAAGGTGATGCAATTGTAGGATGTAATGGATTTATTAATAGAAATCAACTTTATGATAGAATTTATTTACTACATAATGTTCCACGTTTCTATAACCCATCTGGTACATTTGACAATGATCAATACTTAGTAGAGATTATTGTTGATCAAGGTGATATCAATAGCCCAACTGGGGTTTGGAATGCAATTAATGATTGGTTAGATACATGTACTACATGTAGTGCAAAACCAACTGTTACTGGTAGCAATTGTGAAGCTCCAATTGTACCTTTCCCTGGTGACGAGGATTAATTAAAGTTTTAAAAACTCATAAAAGGAGAGTGAGAGTATAACCTCTTCCTCTCCTTTTTTATTATAATACATATGGCAAATCATGTTTTAAGTTTAGAAATTCCTACTGTATCAAATCCTTGTGTACTTAAGATATTTGATACCAGTGTATATTCACCATTAGTAGGTTTGCATAATCCAAGATTGGAAGTAGTTATTCCTGGGTTTACATATACTGCAGAATTAGCATTTACACCTGATTCTACTCCTACACTTACAGCATGTGATTTAGGATTACAAACAGAAAACTGTGGTACATCTTATGTTAATTTGCCAGATGGTATTTATGGTATTAAATATATTGTAGATCCAGAGTGTCAAGTATATGTAAGTTATAATCATCTTAGAATAACTTGTGCTCTAAATAGATATGAAAAAATACTTTGTACTTTGAGTATCTCAGATTGTGATCCTCCAGCAAAGATTAAGCAGAAGCTGAGAGATCTTCATTTAATTAAAATGTATTTAGAAGCAGCAAAAGCAAAAGTAGAAACATGTCATGAAAACCAAGAAGGTATGACATTATTTAATTATGCTGTCAAACTTTTAAATAAATTTGAATGTAGAAATTGTTAACTTTTAAAAACCAACAAAAATGAGTACTTGTCCTAATTGTAATAAAAAATTATCCTGTGGATGTCAGATGAGAACAGCATCTAATGGTAGAAAAGTATGTACTAATTGCTCCTCTTCCTATGAAAGAAGTTTAAAACCTCAAAAAGTAGAACCAGCAAAACAAGTTGATGCTAATGTTTGGGGGAAGGATAGATATAAAAACTTAAGTAAATTTATCAAATAAAATGGCCGGAGTTCCTAGATATAATATTATACCATGTTGTCCTGAGTCAGGTACTCAAATAACAAACTTTCATATACCTGATGGTCCAGTACCCAATGGTGTATATGTATACAATGGAACAAATACTGTTATTAATGGTGTATCATTTGAAAATGGTCAGTGTTATACAATACAAGGAGCTGGTACTAATTTTGTTTCCTATCCTGAAGCACCAAGTTATAATGATTTTACACTTGTTTCTAATTGTTCTGATGAACAATGTATTGCATGTGAACCACTGTTTGACCGTGAAATAATAAGATTCACAAGCTGTTGTGATGATACTGAGTTCTTAGAATTTATATATGATGGTACAACAGATTACGGTACACTTGTAAAACCTACTACATTATTTCCAGGCTTTTCAGATAGTTGTTATATAGTAAATACTTATTTAGGTTCAAATTGGGTTGGTTTAGGACCTGCCCCTTCTTTAGCTTATTTTACAGTAATTACAACAGATCCTGAAGCAAAGTGTACAGATCCTGAATACCAAGAAATATGTGACTGTCAACCAAAGTGTTATACACTAGTTAATTGTGATGGTATATCATTTCCTAGTACAAATCCATTTTTAGAAACTCAAGCTACTGTAGGTGACTATGTAGTAATTTCTATAGATGGTGAATTATCAACCTGGTTACTACTAGAAAATACAGGACCTTGTAATAATCCTTTTAATGACTTTGGTATTTCTGATACTCCTCCAACACCTTGTCCTTGTTTATGTTACGAGATTGTTGGTACTTTAAAATCATTATTATATGTTAATTGTGATAATGAAGTAGTTAAGGATTCTACAATAAAAAAGTTTTGTTCAAGAATCTATCCTATTTTTTCTGGTACACCTGGTCAATTTCAAATAATTCAAGGTGAAGAATGTATAGACGGTTTATGTCCTACTGTTTGTTATAAACTTACAAACTGTGACACAGAAGAAGTTATATATTCTACTCTTCAGACTTTATCTCAATATGTAAATACAAATTCTGTAGTTTCATTATTAGGATATGAAGGTTGTTGGAATGTAGATGAAAGTACATCAACAGATTGTGATTGTATTACTGTAACTATAGAAGATAGATCTGGAGTAACTGAATATACAGCAACTACTGTAGGGACTTATAATGGTTGGGGCACATGGAAATTTACAATTGGTACAGATGAATTTTTTATTTGGAATAATGATATAAATCCTAATTCAGAATGGTTAATTTCAATTAATGACTGTTGTGGAAATCCAGGTCAGACTTATGCAGAAAGTAAAGTTAACAGTGATTGTCCAGAATCAATTAGTGATGGTAGTCCAACAGGTTGGGTAATTCAAGAAGGAGTTCCATGGATAAATGTTCAAACTGAAAAATGTCCGGGTCCTTGTGAATGTCCTGTAGATATTACTATACTTCAAGAGTTTACTTCTTGTGAGACTTGTGAACCATATGTAGCTTATAAACTTCAGAATTGTGAAAAGATATATGAAGTACAATATACTACTCAAGATTTATCAGCATATGTAAATCAAGTTGTAGAAACTGATTGTGGATGTTTTACTGTACAACAAATTAATTATGTACCACCATCTGAAACATTAGTTATAATTGATAATACTTTTAAAACATGTAATAACTGTTTATCTACATTTTATTTACTGACAGATTGTGCTGGTGAAGTTGGTGATATAGTAACTACAACAGATTTATCTGACTATGTAGGGGGTGTTATTAAAATAGAGAATTGTGATACATGTTGGGAAGTAACTACAACTAGAACATTTACTGAGTTATCTAATGTTGTAGTAGTTAATTCTTATGAAGGTTGCCCAGAATGTGGTATTGATTTACCATGTGTATGTTCTAAAATAACTAATCTTACATTAACTGAACAAACAGTTGAATACATTGATTGTGAAGATGAAACACAAGAAATAACATTGGAGGTAGGAGAAACATCTGAAAAAATTTGTTTAAAAAAATGGATATTTCCTAATTTACCTGATGGTCAGTTTCTCTACCCAGAATACTTTGGTAATTGTCAAAATGGAGTATGTCCACAACCTGTATTTAAAAATAACAGAACTGTAAGACCTGGCTACAATACTCCTGTATGTACACCTAATAAGTATGATGAGATAACATGTAGGTTTGCAGATATAATGTATAAAGTAGTTCTTGAAAAAAGATACGGTATAACTAACTGTTGTCCTGATGAAGATGACAAATGGTTAGTACAAAAAGAGTTAATAGATTTACAAGCTTTAAAAGATCCAAACTATAATTGTCCAAGTTGCCCATGCCCTTGTAATTCAGGAAAAACATGTTCTACTTGCAATTGTAAAAAATAATTTGTATATTATAATAAGATAAAAATATGAAGCCTTTAAATTTAGATAACAGACCTTGTTCACCAATATCATCTAATTGTGTGGTATGGCAAGGACCTACATTAGATTGTATTGGATTATGCAATGGAGATACTATATCTGATGTAGTAGCTAAAATGGCAACAGAGCTTTGTACTTTGTTAGATCAAACTAATGTAACAAACTATGATCTTACATGTCTTGGAATAACAGCTTGTGGTCCAAAAGATTTTCAAGCTCTTATTCAATTACTTATAGATAGAATTTGTGAATTAAATAATGTTGAATCTCCAGGTCAGTTACTAAGTGCATCAGCATGTCCTGATTGTGTTGTATCAGTTGCTCCATGTTTTGTAGAAAATGGTCAAACTACAATGCAGTTAATTGATTATGTACAAATGATTGCAAATAAAATTTGTAGTTTAATTGAGGCAATTGATAATTTACAAACTCAAATAAATAATTTAGATATTAGAGTAACTGTATTGGAGAATACACCTCCTCCAACTTTTACATTACCTAGTATAGATACAGGATGTTTACAAAGTTATATTTCTGGAATACCAGAATCAGCAACAATTGATATTGTTTTAAACACATTGCTCAATGATCCAATAATAGGTTACTGTGCATTAGTTGGTTCTACTGGTTTACCTGCAGATTTAGTTTCTGCTGTAGCAGGTGCATGTATAACATCTTCAACTATAACATTAACAGATCCACCAAATCCATTTGGAACTGTATATGCTAGTTGGGTTGATTCCCCTGCAACAGTAGCTGATACTATTACAAACTTATGGATTGCATTATGTGACATATATAACTTTGTATCTACTTTAACTCCTGGACCTAGTTTAACAATTGAAGAACCATGTCCATGCAATGAAGGTATAGCAAATGATGCTGACATATATGTTCATATTGATATTTCTTCAGGTCCTTATTCTGAAGATACATGTCCCGGTAGTTTTCTTGCAAATAAAGAAGTTTTATGTACAGCAGTTTATAACTGGTATACAAATTATCAAACAGCAAATCCAAGTTATACTGGTAATTTATATATTTTTGAAATTTCACTTCCTGAGACATATTTAAAATTTCCAAGAATAATTAAAAATGGTAATTTATCAGCTATAACTACACCTGTTGGATTTAATTGGTTAAATCCTTTAACAGCAACTACTGTTGGAGCTGTAGTTCCACCTAATTGGAATACTCTAAGTTGGGCACCACCTACTAGTATTTTATTTATATCATTTGTAAATGAAGCAAATAATGGATCAGTAGCTGCTCAAACTTACCATGGACAAAATAATCCACCTTCACTAACTTTAAATCAATTGCAACCAACATCAGGGTGGACAACAGATCATGCTGAATTTGTATTTGATTATAATAATCATTGGGACTTTTTTAGAGGTGTAATATATCCAGCTAATAGTTTTGATAACACATCAAGAAATTTTTTATTACATGCATATGCAGCAACAACAAATGGCCCAATAACTTCAAGTGGTTTATCTACAGCACTGGGTTCAAATTTTGATGCTACTTTTAGTGGAATGACATATCCTATTAGTAATGTATATGTAACAGCAAATAAAGGACTATGGAATTATAATTGGACTCCTGTACTTAATAAAACAACAACTGGAGGAGGTTGTATCATTGAGTTTACAGAAGAAGAATTTGCAACTGACTTAGATAACATATTAGGAAGTGGACCTTGTGATTGTGCATCATTAATAAATTCATGGAACCCTACTACACAAACATTAGCACTAAATTCATTAACGTCATGTTCATTAGATATAAGTGTGAGTGAAAATGGATGTATTAGTATTGAACTACCTCCTGAACCATTAATGTTAAGAACTCAAGAGATTACTCAAGTTTGTCCATTATATGTAGAAATTATTAGATCAGATAATAATAACTATTTTGAGGCAAGTGTAACAGGTGGAATAGAACCTTATACTTATAATTGGTCTTTTGCTAGTTCAATAAAAAATGATGTTGGAGAATTAATAAGTCAGGCACCAAATAATTCTATGTTACTATTGGAACCTATAGTTGATTTTCCTGAAAGAATATCTTATACAATTAACGATGCACTATGGACTCTTTCTATAAATAATTCAATAGACACTTCTGTAGGAGGTTTATTAAAATTAGTTGTAACTGATGCAAATGGTTGTAAAGCAAAAGATGTTCATTTCATATGGGATAAAATTATTCCATAGTAAATAATAATTGTATATATGTTTAATTTAAAATAAAAAAAAATGGCAACTCACACATGTAATCAAAACTGCGGCTGTACAAATAGTTACACTGTAACTGCACCTTGTCCACCTGCATGTTCAGAAGTATTTAATGCATCTTGTATTGTATATACAGGTACCGATATAACTTGTAATACAGATACAGTAATTAAAAGATATGACTACTTAGATACAGTAATTACTAAATTAGTAAACTATATCTGTAATACTGTAGCTCCTGTTACTCAAGTTGTAGGATCAACTTATATTGATGTTGTACCTAATACAATAGGTAATGTTACTACTTTTACAGTATCTGTTGATATTGCTCAATTAGATGTTTACTTTGCTAATGCATTTCAAAATGATCTTTTTGCATCAATATTAGCAGGACCTGGAATTGCAGTAGCTACAAATGCTATTACAGGAACAGTAACAATATCTCATCAAGATACATCTGCTGTAAATAACTTAAATAGTGATAATTCTGGTAATACTTTTATTCAAGATATTGCTTTTTCATTTGATACATTTGGTCATGTTACTGGTGCTTCTGTAGTAGCAGTTAGTGTTACTCCCCCGAATGATTATCTAAATGTTCAGATATTTCCAGATTCTCCATCATATGTATGGGGTACTGACAATAATTCAACAGATATTCAAACTGCACAAGGTCCTGCTGATACACTAAATGTTGTAGCAGGAACAGGTATTGTTCTTAATGCAAGTACTGTATCTGGTACAGAAGCAATTAGAATTACTAATGATGCTCCTGATCAAACTGTAGTTTTAAATGAAGGAGCTGGTATTGATGTTACTGGTACATATCCTAACTTTACAATTGCAAATACTGATCCGGGTTCTGCTGTTACATTGACATCAGCAGGTGTTGCTACAGAATCATTAGTTAATGATGGAGTTGGTCCAGCTTTGGCAACTAAAGGATTAAAAGCTAATACAGGTATTTCATTAGTATCAACAGCTACTGATATTTCAATTACAAATACAGCACCTAACATTGTACAAAATGTATTTACTACATTTACTGCTACAACAGGAAGTACTACAGCAAATACATCTACAGACACACTAACAGTAGTTGGAGCCGGAGGTATTACTACTTCTATTGCAGGAGATACATTAACTATCACTGGTTCTGGTGGAGGTGGTGTTGGAAAGTATATTGAGACAACACCTACAATTAGTGGTGGAGGTAGTATTGGTATTAATCATGCTTTAAACACACCACATGTAATTTTATCGGTGACATTAGTTAGTAGTGGATTTGCAATAAATCCAGGAGTAGATTATAATTGGGTAGTTGTTGATAATGATAATATTACTATAAATGATTTTCCAACTGGATCATGGAGTGGTGAACCAGTACGTGTTACAGTTATTGGATAAAAAGAAGTTACAGGTTGTTGGTTTCTGTGACAACAAGGCATAACCCTCACACTTGTGGGGGTTTTGTTTTTTAATTACATTTGTTAATGTCATTTATTTTTAGTATATTAATATGAAGGAATTTAAAAAACCTGATGTAAAAGCTTCTAGGTATAGACCAGAAGTTAGCACTATTTTGAACAAAGAGTTCTTTGATAATTTTAAAAAAACACATCCTAGATATAAGGATATTGATAATAAAATACTTAGAAAGATAATTAAAAGATTTAATCAAGTATTATATCAAACAGTTATTGATACTAGAGATGGTGTTCAGTTACCAGAACAAATAGGTTGGCTATTTATAGGAACATGTCAAAGAAGCAAAAAAGATAATGTTGACTATGCTAAGTCTAATAAATATGGTGTTACTGTAACTAATAACAATTGGGAAACTGATGGTAAGTTAGCTAAAATATTCTTTAGTAACTATGCACCAAAACACAAAATTAAGAATAGAGAATTTTGGGGTTTTACTGCATCTAGAGAATTTAAAAGAACCGTTGCAAAACTATATCCAGAAAATTGGAATATGTATGTTCAAGTGTTACCCGGATCAAAAATTGATAAAGTATATAATAGTGCTATGTACAAAGACTACTTAAACAGAGTAAATAAAGTTGCTTTAAAAAGCTATAATGAATTTGACATATGACAACAATTGGTGAAGCAATATCAAGAGTAAGGAATACCCTTAAAGCTGTTAAGGAGGATCCTTTTCTTACAGATAGGACTATATACTATTCTTTAACAAAGTATGGTCAAACTCTTCTTAAGAGAGAAGACAATCAATTTAGATTGATGAAGATAAGTTCTATTTTTAAAGTGCTTCCGTATGTTGAACTTATTGATGTAGATAAAGTAGAGGCTGGTTGTATTGGTGTATATTCAGGATGTTACTTTAAAAGATCTAAAGATAAACTACCAACTATATTTGATGGAGCTATGGGACCTATCATACGTACAGTATCTTCTATAGATGGTGGTATAGAAATGTTTAGGACAGATCCTGGTACTTGGGTTTCTATAACTAAGTCGACAACATTTAAGTATAATAAGAGACCTTACTTCTGGTATCTTAATGGTTACTTATATTGTCCCAATATAGATTGGGATGCAATTAGAGTAGAAGCTGTTTTTGAAGGTGCTATAGAATCTTGTGATACTGATGCATGTCAAATAAGACAAGATGATCCTTTACCTTTTCCAGAATATTTATTTTCTGAAATAGAGCAATTTGTAGTAAAAGAATTAACCATGGCTATGCAGGTACCAACTGATGGACCTGATGATAGTCAAAATGCACTTAGATAATGGACTTTAATTACACACTAAAATATAGAACATTTGACCAGTTGCTGGAAGATGTTACTATTGACTTAAATACATTTGCTCTTGAAAATATGATTGAGCCTCAACAGTTAATTAAAGTAACTCGTAAGGTTAACTATCAATTAGGATTGAGAATAAATCAAACTAAAGAAGTTGTGTTAGATGTTTGTCACCATAAGGTAAAACTTCCTGATGACTTTTATACATTTAACTTTGCAATGATATGTGGAGAGTTTAAAGAAGTTGTTGGTTATGATGGTATGGCCGGAGGAACTAATATTCAAGAAGTACCATATAGAGAAGCACCAAGTACTGTTAATACATGTGCTCCTGAAACAGTAAACTGTAGAACATGTAATTCAAATCCATGTAATCATACAGCAGCCTGTGAACTTAATCACCCTATAACAGATCCTATACCCACTGCATATGATCCTAATAATCCTTACGGTAATACATGTATTGCTCCAAGAGTATTCATGAACTGCAAGGGTGAAAAATGGGAACTAATACAAGTCATTAATCCTAGTCTTACAAGAGTTTCTACTTATCTTAAACCGTTAAGAATGAAAGCAAGTCAAGAGATTGAATGTGACTGTCCAAATCTTTATCATAACACAGCTGATGAAGGATGGATTAAAAACGGATTTTTAAATACAACATTTGAAAGTGGTAAAGTATATTTAAATTATCAAGGTGACTTGTCTGATGATAACGGTAACTTAATGGTTCCTGATCATGAACTTTTAAATGAGTATTATGAATATGCATTAAAACAAAGAATCTTTGAAAATTTATTTATAAATGGTGAAGATGTTTCACAAAGAATGCAGTTAATTGAAGCAAGACTTAAAGAGGCAAGAACTAATGCACTTAGTTTAGTTAATACACCAAACTTTAAAGAGATGGAACAAATTTGGTGGACTAATAGAAAAGCTATGTATGGTAAGTACTATTACATGTTTATGAGTCATTCTCCAAATAATCCTTACTTAAGAAGATATTCTTCAAACAATAGAATTATCTAGTTATGGCAAAAGATCAAGGTTTACAAGATACGTCTAAGATTATTACTAATTCTTTTACTAAAGGATTGAATAAAGATTCTGATCCTTCATTTGTACAAGAAGGAATGTGGACACATGCAATCAATGTAGTTAACAATACTATTGAAGGTGACGTAGGTACACTATCTAATGAAACATCAAATATTCTGTGTGCTCAAGCTGGTAAAACAATGCCTCCAATAGCAACTCATAAATATATCATTGGAGCTATTTATTTGTACTCAGATAAATGGATAATTCTTACAGCTGGTCATTCTACTACAGGTCAAAGAATTACTTCTGAAATAGGTCTTCTTGAAGAAGATGTATGTAGATATAGAGAGATTGTGCAAGCTCCTTGTTTAAACTTTGATAAAAGATATATTATATCAGGAGCTTCCAGAGAAAAAGAAGATTGTTCATGGCAAGTATATTGGTCAGATGGATTTAATCCTGATAGAACTTTAAATATTGGAGATCCACAAACATGGCCTACATTAGACTATCAATGGTTAGGTGGTTCTAATATGAACTATTATTCTAATGGAACCGTTATTGATTTTCTTTGGCCAGGTGTTTCTTGGAATGAAAGAGTAACATTACCTGATCCATGTGAATTTACTTCATATGTAAACTCACTAGATTGTGATGCAACAAGACTTGCTAGACTAATGAACACACCATGTCTTAATTTAATTTTAGGGCAATCTGGAGGTACACTTGCTAATGGAACTTATTTTGCACTTATTGCATATACAATAAAAGGTCAAAGAGTAACAGATTATTTTTCACAAAGTAACTATCAATTTATTTATACAGTAAATGATTTAGAAGGTTCATTAACATTAGAAGTTAATGCGGATAGTGAAAACTTTGATGAATTTGTTTTAGTACTTGTTGAAGCAACAAATCAACAAACTGTTGCAACACAAATGGGTTTTTATTCTACTAATACTACTATAATTGCTATAGATCAAATTAATCCTAGTAATGTAAAAATACCATTAGAACAATTACCAATTCAAACTCCTGTATTTGAAACATCTGATCAAATGACTGATGTTAATGGTTATCTTTTAAGAGTTGGTCCAAAGTCTAAATTTGATTTTAACTATCAACCACTTGCAAATATGATTAAAGCAAGATGGGCTAGTGTTGAATATCCTGCTGATTATTATATGAATGGTGGTAATAAAACTAATTATCTTAGAGATGAGGTTTATACTTTTTATATAAGATGGGTATACAACACAGGAGATAAGTCTGCTTCATATCATATACCAGGTAGAGCACCAAGAAACTTTCAAATTCCAGGAGGTCCCATATTACCTGAAAATGCAGATTTTACTATAGTTCATGATAAAAATGAATTAGCAACTGATGACAAAGTATTTGAAGTATATAACACAGCTACTCAGTTATCATATCCAACTCTAGTACCAAATGCTACACAAAATCCATTAGGTCAATGGGTTATGGATGATGGTGGTGTATTACTTGCTGTTGGAGAAATGGGTTATTGGCAATCTACAGAAAAGTATCCTGACAATAGACCTGACATATGGAATCCAAGTACATATTGTTGGACTGGTTTTGATGGTAAAAGTGGTGCATATGATCTTTGTGGAAAAAATATTAGGCATCATAAATTTCCAGAAAATTTTATTGCTAATGATAATTCTACAAGTGCATTACATTTTAGACCTAATCCCAATCCTGCAACATCAGGTAGTGAGTTTAGTATAAGATTAATGGGTGTATATTTTGAAAATATAATAATACCTAAAGACAATGATGGAAATGATATCCCAGGTATTGTAGGTTATGAAATTTTAAGAGGATCTAGAGAAGGTAATAAGACTATTATTGCTAAAGGAATGGTTAACAACTTTAGAACATTTAAATTAAGAGGATCATTAGCACAAAACAGAACAGGGTTATATGCTAACTATCCTTATAATACTATTAAACCAATTGGACATAGTAATACCCCATCGAATCATAATTACCAATACAATGATCCTTATATAAAAAATGATGATGCAAATAATGATGTAGTAAATCAAGATATACCTACAGATATATTTACATTCCATTCTCCGGATACAATGTTCAGGACTCCGTTTCTTTCTACTACAGAGTTTAAATTATATGGAACATTAAGTGGTTATGCAGATATGGCATTCCAAGAACCTAATGGTCATCCTAAATGGAAGTTGCTTTCTAACTATGTTGTTCTTCCAATGATTATTGCAGGTGTAGCTGAAGCTATCATATCTATGTTAGGTAAAAGAACAGTAAATGAACCAATTATAAATTCATATACAGAACAACTTAGAGGAACAGGTGGTACTGGTGCAATTAATCTTAGTTTCGGTCCAACTGGTTCAGGAACATTTGCAGGAGGTAATAGTACACCTGGAACTGGTGGACAAATTGAAGACTCTACTGTTCAAAATTCAAATTTAAGTACTATACAGTTTGCAATAACTAATGGTTATAATTCTTTTATTAACTCATATTATTCTAGTGGTACTGCATTAACTGATGCACTTACAGCTGTTGCATTTGGATATAGTAATACAGCATACAGTAATCAAATGGATGGTTTAATAAGTACTATAAATTCTTCAGCAAATGATGCTGGTATACCAGGTTTATTATCACTTGCTGGAACAATTGAGTTTCCTAAATGGGCATACTTAGATCCTTTTACTAGATCTTTAGGAGCATTAAATCAACTTGCATTTTACTTTTCAGAAGGAGCAGATATAACATTAAAAGTTTTTTATGCTCTTACACCATACAGACAATATGGATTACAATTGTTGTCACATGGTTTTTATAGTAATATGACTAGAATATCTTCTACAGAACTATCAAGATTTAAAATTGAGACTAGTTTTTATATGAGAGATAATATTCAAGATGTACCAAAGTATCAAGATGCTACATCACTTACATATTATAACTATAGTATTAATAATCTTAAACGATCAGATGCAGTAGTAGTTAGAACAAAATCAGGACCTTATTATAATCTAGCATTTCCTAATGGAATAAATACAGGACCTCATTTAATAACTTCTGGTTTTCAAGATAAATCATTAGTAACACTTGGAACTGTTGTACAAAATAACTCAGACCCTGCTTTTCTTAGTAGTACTAATCTTCCTGACTTTGATAATAATGATAAAGTTAAACCATTTAGTTTACAAATTGCAAGTCATTATGGTGGATTAAAAGGTAGAGTTAGAAATCAATATGGTCAATTAGGAACTGAATTTCAAATTGCCATTAGTCCATGTGAACAGCAATTACCTAAGATGTCAGTAACAGATTGGACATGTCCTACAGATAATATACTTTATACTTTTAAAACAATAAAATCAACTCCTTTATTTTTTGGAGGGGATACTTATATAAATCGTTACACTGAAAAAAATAACATGATGTTCTTTTATGATTGGTTATATGGACAACCTGATGGTTTTGAATATAACTATTATTTAAGAAGCATGATACCTCAAGCTAGATTTAAAGTAAATAGTATAAACTATGATGTAAGTGATTTAGCTGAACTATTTAATTTTAGTGCACCTGCTGTTCCAGGTACAGGAGCTTTTCCTGGTAGATTTTATAATCTAGATTATTTTGTACCATTTTCACTTGGTCTTAGAAAATATAATTATACAAATGATACCAAAGGTGGTATTCCAGGTATATTTCCTTTTACAAGTTTTTTTGAACAAGAAAAAGGTTTGTGGTCAGTAAGAGAAGCATATTTTTATTTAGCAAATTCAGGTATAAGAGATTTCTTTGTTGAATCTGAAGTACTTGTAGACTTTAGAAAACAAAGTACTAGAGAAGGTGGTAAACATTATGATCCGTATAGATACACAGATTATCCTGCTATGTTTGATATGAATCCAAACATCATGGGTAGATTAAGTGAATATCTATATGATTATTCTTTAAGTGTATCTAAATTATATAATCAATATTTTTCTTCTGGAAATCTTCAATCAAGATATTATGATCCTAAAGTAGCTAAGTTATGTTACAAGTATTATCCTGATAGAATTATTTATTCACTACCTCAACAAGATGAGGCAATAAAAGATAGTTGGTTTATTTACTTAATTAATAATTATAAAGAATTTAAAGGCCAAATCTCTGGAGTTAAAGCAATTAATAAAAGTGGTTTATTTATAACATTTAAAAATGAAAGCCCATTAATGTATCAGGGTGTTGATACTCTTGAAACAGATCTAAATACTAAGATTACAATTGGAGATGGTGGTTTATTTTCACAACCACAACAAGCTGTTACAAATGCAGACAAAGCATATGAGTATGGTTCTTCACAAAATAGATTATCAGTTATTTCTACTCCTGTAGGAATATTCTATATGTCTCAAAATCAAGGACGTGTATTTACTTATGGACAAGGATTACAAGAAATATCTCAAGCAGGATTAAAATGGTGGTTTATATTATACATGCCATACAAACTTACTCAAGATTTTCCTGACTACCCATGGCAAGATAATCCAGTAGCAGGTATTGGTTGTCAATCAATTTATGATAGTTCAAGTTCAATACTTTATTTTACAAAAAAAGATTTTAAACTTAAAGACCAATATAAAAATAGAGTTACTTATAGACCTATTAATGCAGATGGTTCTGGTGATGACTTTATTTTAGATAATAATCAAAATGCAAGATATAATTTAGGTGATCCATTTTTATTTGAAGATTCATCATGGACATTAAGCTATGACCCTAAACAACAATATTGGATTAGTTTTCATGACTGGCATCCTGATTTAGTTATACCTACTAAAGATATTTTCTTAACCAGTAAAAAAGATAGCATATGGAAACATAACTTTATCTGTGATGGTTTTTGTAATTTCTATGGGCAGCAATACGGATTTGAAATTGAGTTTCCAATTGTAACTGGTCAGTCTGTTATGACTACTAGATCATTTGAATATATACTTGAAGCTTACAGAAGAAAAGGAAATAGTTGTATAGATCAACATCATGTACTTGACTATAATTTTGATAAAGCTGTAGTATATAATTCAGAACAAGTTTCCGGATATCTTAATTTAAATTTGTATCCTAAGAACAATATAAATGAATCATTACAATACCCTAGGTTAGGTGCTAACTTAGCTTCTTATGATATTCTTTTTTCTAAAGAAGAACAAAAATATAGATTTAATCAATTCTGGGATATAACAAAAGATAGAGATGAGTTTCCAATAGGTTCTGATTATCCACCTACTGGACCAGTAATACCTGGTACTACAATTCTACAAGGTAATTATTCTTCAGAAAATACATGGATTACATCTTCAGATGGATATACTAGAATTCTTAATCCAGCTAACATGGATTATAATAAGTCAGAATTTCAAAGAAAGAAATTTAGGCATTACTTAAATTTCTTAACTTTAAGACGTGAACAATGTAATGATGTAAACATGATAGTTAAAATGTCAAATAGTAAAAATCAATTTTCCCCTAGGTGATGTATAATAAAAAAGTACTTATAGATTCTCTTAAGAAGTTAGGAAGTGCAAAAGCTCCAACTCAAAAGAAAGATATTATTGTGGGTTCAAATAATCCTGCACAGATGTTATCTATGAAAAAAGGAGGTTCTTCTGTAGATAAGAAGTTGAGTGTAAAAAAATCTAATATACAAGGTAAAGGTTTATTTATTGATCAACCAATTAGAAAAGGAGAAATCATTGGTTTAGCTCATCTTAATAATCAAGCTAGCCCTGTAGTAGGTAAATACCATAATCACTCAGAAGATAGTCCTACTGCAGTAAACATATCTAAAGGAAATAAAAGATATTTAGTAGCTGCTAGAGATTTACCTGCTGGTACTGAAATTACTACTAACTATAGATTACAACCTGAGTTAGAACAACCTGAAGACTTTATGCAAAAAGGAGGAATGACTCCTCAGAAAGATGGTTATAGAACTTATTCACCATTTAAAAATCTTCCTTTTATTGATGTAGAAACAGACACTATTGATACAGACAATATAATATATGATTTACAATTGAGGGCTAATAATGGAGTTACTAAAAATGTACAAAAAAATACAGGCTTACATAAAATTCCAGGAGCAACTGTCATAAGAGAAATTCCTATGGGTAGAAAAGGGGGATCTGCTCCTAAACTTCCAAGAAAGAAAAACTCTAAAGGATACTCAAGAAGTCTTGAAGCAACAAATAGATTATTTGCAGAACATCCATTCTTTGCTCAACCTAAGTCTAGAAAGAATAAGATTTACGATCCTAATGCAAAGTATTATCAAGATGGTGGTGAACCTAAGTACAACAACTTACCTACTACATATCTAACTGCTTTACAGAATTTTGTATATCCTAATGTAAAAGATGATCCTGAAAGAACAGGGTATAATTCAGTCAACAATACTATAAATTATGATTCTCAAAGTCCTATAGAAAACATGGATAACAAATGGTGGATGGAACATGAGTTATTTCATGATTTACAAAACCAAGCAGGAGGAATGAGTACATCAGGTGTTGTGGGACAAAGACCAAATCCATATGCAGCATCTGATGAATCTATGCAAGGATACTATGATAGAAGAGATGCTGATGTAGAAAGAACTATTGATAGCATGATTGCTCAAGATCCTAATTTGCAATTTATTCCTAGAAATAAATTAGCTGAAGGAGCTGGACCTGGATTTATTGGAGCAGAAGATTTACAGTATGCAGACCCTACTACTCTAGAGGGAGAAGCAAGAGAGTATGAGCAATATATAAGAGAGGGTAATCCATCTATTTTTCCAAATAGAAAATATGGTGGTTTAACACAATATGCTCCAGGTGGTGCTTCTGCAGATCCACCTGATTGGTTAACTAAAAAAGGAGCTAATATATATTTTAATCCAACATACATGAACAACTTTACAGGTGGTACCAATTCATATGAAAAAAATATGCTTGGTTCATACCGTACAGGTTTTTCTCCTGTTATAGGTATAGAAGGTTCATTAAGTAAAAGTAGAAGAGCTGATGAAGAAAAGGGAAGAGGTTGGTTATATAATGCATATGCCGGACTTAATCCTAATGCAATGAAAGAAGGTAACTATACTCCTTCTGCAGGTTTAAGTTTTGATTTTGAAAATTCACCACAAGATAGAGTCTTTAGACCTTTTGCTCAAATAGGTGCTGACTATAATCCTGATACTGGTCTTAATGCTGGAGCAACAACTGGTGCTAGATTTCCTTTTACACCTTATGGAAATAAAAGAATTAAACCTGGATATGCAATAGGTCATTTAGATATATATGGTGGTATTAGAGGTGGTTATGGTAAAATGAAAGCTGATGGTGCAGGTCCTTCAGGAGGTTTAGCATATGGTGCAAGAGTTCATGGTAAATATATGCCTGAAAGAAAATCAGTTCTTGGTAAACTAATGGGTAAAGGTGCTTATTTTTATGGTGATGCAGGAATACAGTTTGATCCTCAAAAAGGTCAACTAGGTCAGAAAATGAAAGATTATACTATTCCTTCTGGAGCGGTTGATTATTATGGTAATTCAGCAACAGCTAGTGGAAGTGATCAAGATTCAGGTCTTAAATTTGGTAATACTATTTATGCAAATGTTGGTGTCAAAAAAGAACTTGATGATATTAAGTTTAAAAAAGATGACAGAGCAAGAAAAATTCAAGAGATTGAAGATAATGAAAAAAGAGCATTTCAGGAAAATGAGATAAAAGAAGTAATAGAAAAACCTAAAAAAGAATGTCCTGAAGGAGAAGAAAGACATTGTGCTGATTGTCCTTGTGAACCAATAGAAAGAGTAAGTCATCCAAGATGGTTGCAAGAAGGTGGTGAACTACCTGAAGATTATTCAGAGTTTGAATCTTTTTCTCAAACATTACCTTCTAATTTACAAGATCCTGATTTTGAATATGGTAATCCAGATCAGTATAATCTATATGGTATGTGGGAAACTGCAGGTAAACCAGGTTCATTTTCTGATGTACAAGATGGTGAATACTTTCCTTTACAAGATGATGGAACTTATCATGGGTTTACTGTAGGTTCTGATGGTGAGTTTCTTAAACCAATGAGTCATGGTACTACTTGGAAAGAAGTAATGAATGCACACTTAAATACAGATCCGTATTTTCAACAAAATAGAATTATTAAAAATGAAGAAGGGAGACTTCAATATGTCCCTAATGAAGATGAAGAATATATAGAAACAGAACTTACTCCAGAAGAAATAGAACAGTATGCTAAAGGAGGGTATATCATAGAAGATATTTCTATACCTTCATTAAATAAAAAACAACTTGGTGGTTTAATTAAAAGTGGTAAAAACTTATTAAGAGGAGCAAACATTGCAACTTTGGGTACAGCAAATACATTAGCAAAGAACCTAGCACCAGTTATGATTAATCCAGCAAGAATTCCACTTCTTGGTGCTACTATAGATAAAGTAGGTCCTTTTACAGGAAGTCCATTAAATGTTTTGCCTGGATATGGTGAAACAATGTTATCACTACCTGATACTGCATTTAGAAAATTTGGTGATACACTTGACTATGTAAAGATGTCTGGTGAATTAAATCCTGCTCATGGTCCGTTATTAAGAATGGGTAAAAATCAAATTGCTTCAGAAGGAAACTGGGCTGAACTTAATGAACCTAATGAACAGTATCAAGGTGTTTTTGGAGCAAGATTTGATTTTAATAATCCAGGAACTAATCTAGGATATACTAAAATGCGAGATAGAAATGGAGTATTAATTACAGATGCTCAAGGTAATCCACTACCAAACATTCCTATATCAGATCCAGGTTTATCATTTCACAGAAGATTACCTTTTTCTAATAGGTATATTGATGTTGACATGGATAAACTTAGAAACAATGAGTTTGATTGGAGAACAGTTGGAGGTAATGCACAAAGTCTTTTAGAAAGATATGGTTATGCTGCAGGTTATGCAGGTCTTCTTGGTGCTATGGGATTAGCTGCTCCTCAAGAATATATTGATGAGTATATTAATGAACCTATTATGAAAGGTTATAATAAATACATTAAACCCGGTGCACAATCAGTATATGACTTTTGGAAACCTAAACAATATAGACAAACTGAATACGGAACACTTGAAGAATATTCTAAAGGTGGATCTATACCTAAAGCTCAATTGGGTAAAATTATAAAAAGTACAAAGAATATAGTATTTCCACCAACTCCAGATCAAAGATTTCTTACTGATTATGTATCAAATAATTTTGGCCCTCATGTTACTTCTCAACATTCAGCAGATATTGCAAGAAGATTAGCAAGAGAACAATATCAACGTGCTGTACTAGATGCTCAACAGGCAGCACTGTTTAATGCAAGTAATATAGATATATCTACACTACCTCAACAACGTGTTGCTGATTTACAAAATTTAGTTACACCAGCTATTCAAAGTAAAATAAATAGAGTTAACTTACATGAAGCAGAAGACTTATTAAAAACTTTAGATCCAAGTGAACTTGATAAATACATTGATTACAGACCATTTAGAATTTATACACCTTCAGGTAGTTTAGCACTTCATCAAAATACAGATAATTTAAAAGATAACTTATTTTCTTTTAATGTATTTATGAATAAGCCTAGAGAAGCTGGATTAGCATTTAATTATGCAAATAAGTTTTTTCCATATAAGAATCCATCAATTTTAGAAAAGAATAGTTTGAGTTTAGATTCATTTAACATGTTAACTAACATGGGTCGTAGACCAGAATGGGATATACAATTTGATGATATGATTGATATGAATGCTTTAGCTCGTCATAGTAAATTATTTGAAGGATTACCTTCTGTAGGTAGGATAGGTGCTGGTCATTTTGATAAAGCTACTGGTGAAGAGATGTTAAGAAGGTTAAATGCCATGATTGCTGAAAAAGGTTTTTCTGAAAAAGCAGACTGGCAATACACTCCAATTTCAGGAGATAACTTAGGTATCCATAAATTTATGTTACCTAACTATAAAATAACTAGAAAATACAGTGAAGGTGGAGATTTTGAATATGAACTTGGAGATGAAGTAGATGAAACTACTATGCAAGAATTAGAAAAATTAGGTTATACATTTGAACAAATATAGTCATGGCTAAATATAGAATAACAAGTATTCCTGCTAATTTACCACAAGCTCAAGATGGAGGATCTTTTTGGAAAAAAAGATACAATGTTGCTAAGAGTAAAAAACTTAAAAGAAATAAAACAAATAATTCTAAAAGATCTGCAGGAAACTTTTCTAATGAAGTAGGAGAATCTATCTCACAAGACCTACCTATGGTAGAAGTCCAAGGTGTTGATCAACCTTCTTACTGGAATCAAATGTCAAGTGATGTTGTACAAGGTACAGAATGCCCTCCAGGAAAAGAAAACTTTGAAGGAAATTGCTTAACTGAAAATGAAATTCTTAGTATTCTAGATGCTAGAACTGCAGAGATGAAACAAAAGAATTTTGATAGACGTGTAGAACAAGGTTTTAAAAAATCAAATGTTTTTGCAGATTCAGAATATGCTTCAAAAATGTTAGGTCGTTATATTTCTGCTAGGAATCAACAAGAACAAGACTATGATAATTATGCAAATAAGTACTATGATACTTTTAAAAAATCTAAAAAAAGTGATAAAATACAACCGTTTAAAAAGTTTTCTGCAGAAGAACTAGATCAATTACAAGATGTAGTTGATCAAGAAGGTAATGTAGTTATTGATGAAACAACAGGACAACCACTGCAACAAGCTAAAATTGATGCATTTAAAAATAACTTTTTAATTAATAAAACAAAAGATGGTTTTTATGAACTGTATCCAAAAGATATTGTTAGAGATAGAATTTTACAAAGTGGTTTTAACGAAGAACAATTTAAAAATTTTTGGGGATTAGATCCAGAACAAGTAAAGGAACAGGTAGGTGATATGATAGGTACGGCTAATGAAATCTATAATCAAAGATTACAACAACGTATTATTAAAACAGCCATTGATAAAAATATATCTGTTGAAGATGCAATTAAAACAATACCTAAATCTGAAGGTACTCAAACTGGATTAACAAATAGATTTAAAAAATCTACTCAAAAAATAATTGATGACACTTTTGATATCTATACAAATAGTATGTTAGAGTCTATGTTGTATGATCCTGATGTTGCAAAAAAAGATGAAGATGTATTTTATTCAGAAGATCCTAAAACAGCATGGGAAAATAAATATCATGCAGGTGATTTAAAATATATTTCTGACAAACAAAGAAAAGGTCAAAAAGCATATGATGAAGCAATTAAAAATTTTAGTAATATAGGTAGTAGTGGTGCATCAGATGAATATTATCAAAATCAAGGTAGGTATGATGACAGGATGGCACAACAAAGATTAAAAAATCAAGGTGTACAAAAAGCAATAAATTTATCAAGAGCTGAATCGGCAAGACAAGGAGCACAAGATAAAAAGTTTAATGATGCATTTGGTCAGTATTTAAGTAATCAAGGAACATCTTATCAAAAAGAATTATTAGGAAAAGCATTTGATAAACTTAGAGCTGACCCTAAAGCAAAAATAAATTTTTTAAGAGATATTGAAAAATATCCAGACTTGGTTATGGGGGATGTTTTTAATTTAACAGATGATGAGTCTGGTAAAACATATTCTGATTTATATTCAGAACGTCTTAATGATAGCTATATGAATAGTTTAAAGGCAAGACAAAATACATTTAAAGAAGGTAGTTATAAACCTGAACTTACAACAGGTAATAAAATATTTGACTATCTTAGACATCCTTTTCATGCAGCATATTATGCAATGCACCCAACACAAGATATGCATGGTAATTGGAATATTGATTATGATACAAGACTAAAGCTTGAAAAAGAAAAAGGTATAAATTTAGGTACTATGGATAAAGTACAAGGATTTAATCCTATGTCAGTTTTAAATTTGACACCACTTCAAGCTCTTAATCCTTTTAAAATAGGTAGTAATTTAAGACAGGGATATGATAAAGGAAATTTTATAGGAGCATTAGGTGATGAAATTGTTGATATTGGTACATCAGTTGGAGCTGCAAAAGGTTTTAATGCATTATCAGGAAGTAGTTTAGGATTAACAAAGGGAGCAGGAACTTTAGTAAGTAGTATATTTAATCCCTTTAGTGATATAGGATATGCTTTAAAAGCTGGAAAAAATTTAGATAATGCAACTGATTATATTAAAAAAGGTGATTATAAAAATGCAGCTTGGGAAGGTTTAGAAGGTGGATTAAATGCTATACCACTTATAGGCTTACCAAAGTATTTAAAAGGTTTTAATAGATTTAATGATGCAACAAGTGGATTTAATTTTAATAGAACATTTAACAATGCAAATCAATTAAATTTTAATAGCCCTAACTTACTTGGAACACAACAAATACCTAAATATAATATATTGAATAAAGATGGACAACTCATTCGTAATCAATATAAAAATGGAGGGTCTCTTCCTA
>Ga0315900_10002515_pt1 | contig 27873 bp, 25 predicted proteins | sample LakEriMetagenome_FD_203521 | JGI IMG/M metagenome (GOLD analysis project Ga0315900, IMG submission 203521) | Freshwater fungal communities from buoy surface, Lake Erie, Ohio, United States - Buoy 12 MA114 | ecosystem: Environmental > Aquatic > Freshwater > Lake > Lake biofilm | place: USA: Lake...
GCGCCGCGGGGCAGGTCGTGACGGTGCTGGGCCGGCGCATGGGGCTCGGTGGCGCGCGGATCGGCTGCGATGCGGACGGGGTGTGGCACCACGGCCTCGCGCTCTGGTCGGGCCCGGGCGCCTTCGCGGCCGAGGTTGCGCGGATCGCGGCGCTGCGCCCCGCCGGCCCGCCCGACCGGCCCTGAGGCGCCCAAGCGCAGGCTTTACCTCGGGCGGTTTTGTGTTATGCGAGCATCATTGAGCCGCAAACGCCTTGTTAAGGTCGTTCACGCATCGTCGCGCAGGCAGCCGGGCCCGGGGCCCCGCGCCGCCTCTGGAAAGGAACGGATCATGCCCAAGCGATCCCTGATGCGCGCCCCGAGGGTGACGAAGGCGGTCTTTCCCGTCGCGGGGCTCGGGACGCGCTTCCTGCCCGCGACGAAGTCGATCCCAAAAGAGATCCTCACCCTCGTCGACCGCCCGCTGATCCAGTATGCGATCGACGAGGCGCGCGCCGCCGGCATCACCGATTTCATCTTCGTCACCGCCCGGGGCAAGAGCGCACTCGAGGATTACTTCGACCGCGCGCCCGAACTCGAATCCGCGCTGCGCCGGGCGGGCAAGCGCGACCTCTTGCGCGCGCTCGCGCAGACCGACATGCCCTCGGGCGCGATCGCCTATGTCCGCCAGAACCGCCCGCTCGGGCTGGGCCACGCGGTCTGGTGCGCGCGCCATCTGGTGGGCGATGAGCCCTTCGCCGTCATCCTGCCCGATGACGTCATCGCGGCCGAGGTGCCCTGCCTGCGCCAGATGGTCGAGGCCCATGCCGAGACGCGCGGCAACATGGTCGCGACGATGGAGGTCGCGCCCGCGCAGGTCTCCTCCTACGGCATCCTCGATGCCGCACCGGGGCAGGGGCGCCTCGTGCAGGCGCGCGGCATGGTCGAGAAACCGCGCCCCGAGGCCGCGCCCTCGACGCTGGCCGTGATCGGGCGCTATATCCTCGAACCCGAGGTGATGGGCCTTCTGGGACGGATCGGGCGCGGCGCGGGGCGCGAGGTGCAGCTGACCGACGCCATCGCCCGCCGCATCGCCGAGGGCGGCGCCGTCTGGGGCTATCGTTTTGCCGGCGAGCGGTTCGATTGCGGATCCAAGGCGGGCTTTCTGCGCGCGACGGTGGCCTTCGCGCTGGCGCGGCCCGATCTGCGCGACGATCTCGCGGCCTATCTCCAGACCCTGCCACGGACACGCCTTGCGGCCGAATAGCCCCGATGCGACCGCCCGGCCGGACAGGCGCGCCGCGGCCCATCTGCTCGATGTCGGCCGCCTTCTGTCGCGCGCGGGGAGCGGGCCGCTGACCGGGATCGACCGGGTGGAGCTTGCGTATCTGCGCGAACTCCTCCTGCGCGGCGGGCCGGTCTGGGGCATCGTGCGCGTCGCGGGGGGCTGGGGCCTTCTTGATCGCGCGGGGCTCGAGGCCGTCGCGGCGCTGGCGCGGGGTGAGCGCGGGTTGCCCCTGCGGGCCGACCTGCGCGCGCGCCTCTATTGGCGCGACCCGGTGCGCGCGCGCGCCGATACGGCGGCGCGCGCCTTCGCGCAGGCGACGGCCACGCGGTTCGGCCTCGCGCGCCTTTTGCGCCGGACGCTGCCGCGGGGTGTCGAATACCTCAATGTCGGGCACAGCCCCCTGCCGCCCGTGCTGGTCGAGGCGATCCGCGCGGTGCCGGGCGCGCGCATCGGCGTGATGGTGCACGACACGATCCCGCTCGATCATCCGGCCTTCACGCGGCCGGGGCAGGGGGCGCGTTTCGGCGCCTGGCTGCGCCGGGCGGGAGAGGTCGCGGACCGCATCATATGCAATTCCGCCCACACCCGGCTGCACGCGGGCGAGTGGTTCTCGCGCTGGGGCCGCGTGCCGCCGGCCGAGGTCGCCCATCTCGGCGTCGATCTGCCGGCGGGCGCTGTCTGGGCCCCCGCCGCGGGGCGGGCGTCGTTCCTCTGCCTCGGCACGATCGAGCCGCGCAAGAACCACGCCCTTCTGCTCGATGTCTGGGCGCGGCTTCAGGCGGGGCTCGCACCCCAGCAGGTGCCGCGGCTTTGGATCGTGGGACGGCGCGGCTGGCTCAACCGCGAGGTGTTCGACCGGCTCGATGCGCTCGCCCACCAGCCCGATCCGCCGGTCGTCGAACTGGGCGCGGTCGATGACGCGATGCGGCTCAACCTGATGGCCGGGGCGCGCGCGCTCGTCTTTCCCGCCCATGCCGAGGGCTTCGGCCTGCCGCTGGCAGAGGCGATGGCGATGGGTCTGCCCGCGCTCTGCACCCCGCTTGCGCCCTTTCGCGAATTCGCGGGCGACTGGCCCACCTACCTGCCGCCCGATGCCCCCGAGGCCTGGGCGCGCGCGATCCTCGCCCTCGCGGCGAGCCCCGCCATCCCCGATCCGCCGGCGCGCGCGCCGCCCGACTGGGCCGCGCATTTCGACCGCGTGCTGGGCCCGCCAGCTTGAAACCGCCCGCCTGAACCCGCCGCTTGCACCGATTTGATCCGATGTCATTCGTCTCGCCGCTTTTCACCCGATTGCGCCTGCGCCTGCGGCGCGAGCGGCTCTTGGCGCGCGCGCGCCGGGCCTATCGGGCGCTGCGGCCGCTCGCGGACCGGACAGGGACGATCGCGCCGGGCGCGGTGCTGCTTTGTGCCACGATCCGCAACGAGGTCGGGCGCCTGCCCCATTTTCTTGCCCATCACCGGCGGATCGGGATCGGGCACTTCCTCATCATCGACAACGCCTCGGACGACGGCTCAGCCGAGGTGCTGATGGCCGAGACCGACGTGTCGGTCTGGTCGACGGGCGCGAGCTATCGGCGCGCGGGGTTCGGGATGGACTGGGTCAACGGCGTGCTGCACGCCCATGCCCGCGGGCGATGGGTGCTGACGGTCGATGCCGACGAGGCCTTCGTCCATCCCCATGCCGACACCCGGCCGATCGGGGCGCTGACGGACTGGCTCGAGGGGCAGGGCCTGCGCTCCTTCGGCGCGGTGCTGATCGACCTCTATCCGCGGGGGCCGGTCGAGGCGGCACTCTGCCCGCCCGGCGCCGACCCGCTGACGGTCGCGCCGTGGTTCGATCCGGGCAACCTGACGTTCCGGCGCAACGCCACCCATGGCAACCTCTGGATTCAGGGCGGGGTGCGGGCGCGGGTCTTCTTTGCCGACGCGCCCGAGCGCGCGCCGGCGCTGAACAAGATCCCGCTCGTGCGCTGGGCCCCCGGGATGGTCTATGCGAGTTCCACCCACATGCTGCTGCCGCGCGGCCTCAACCGCGTCTACGACCGGGCGGGAGGAGAGTTCGCCTCGGGCGCGCTCCTGCATTCCAAGTTCATCGCCGGTCTCGCGGGCAAGGCCGCCGAAGAGCTGCGCCGGCGCGAGCATCACGCCGCCAGCCGCGAATACCGCGCCTATGCCGCGGGCCTCGCGGCCGGGGTCGATCTGTGGTGCCCGCAGTCGGTCCGTTATGAGGGGTGGCGCCAGCTCGAGGCGCTCGGCCTCATCTCGGCGGGGAACTGGGCATGAGGGGGCGGCTCGGTGTCATCGTGCTCTGCCACGGCCGGCTCGACCGGGCCGAGGCGCTGGTGCGCCATTTCGTGCGGGGGGGCGCGCGCGTCGCGGTCCATGTCGATGCCGCCGTTCCCGAGGCGCAGGCCGCCCCCGTCATCGCGGCGCTCGCGGCGCTCGAGGGCGTCGCGCTGGTGCCGCGCCACGCCTGCGACTGGGGCGGCTGGTCGATCGTGGCGGCGACCGAGGCGGCGGCGCGGATCCTGCTTTGCCGCTTTGCCGAGGTCGGGCATGTCCTGCTCTGCTCGGGCGCCTGCCTGCCCTTGCGCCCGGTCCCCGAGATCGCGGCTCATTTCGCGGGCACCCCCGACACCGACCACATCGAGACGCACCCGCTGGGCGCCGAACGCTGGACGAAGGGCGGGCTCGAGGCGGAGCGGTTCACCCTGCGCTTTCCCTTCGCCTTTCGTAGCCAGCGGCGGCTGTTCGATACGGCCGTCGCGGTGCAGCGCCGCCTCGGGCTCGGGCGGCGCCCGCCCGCGGGGATCGCGCCGCATCTGGGCGCGCAATGGTGGTGCCTGACGCGCGCGACCCTTGCGGGCATCCTGAATGATCCCGAGGGCGACCGGCTCCGGCGCTATTTCCGGGGCGTCTGGATCCCGGACGAGGCCTATTTCCAGACCCTCGTGCACCGCCACGCGCGCGAGATCGTGCCCCGCTCGCCCACCTTCGCGCGCTTCGATGCATCGGGGCGGCCGCATGTCTTTCACGACGATCAGGCCGATCTTCTGGCCGCCACCGGGGCGCTGGTCGCCCGCAAGATCTGGCCGGGGGCCGAGGGGCTCTATGCGCGCTTTCTCGGCCCCGCGCAGGGGCCGCCGCCCATGCCCGACGGGCGGCTCGAGGCGCGCCTCGTGGCCGCAGACCTGCGCCGGGCCGAGGGGCGGGCGGGGCTGGCGGCGCCGGGGCGGTTCGCCGACCGCAGCCGCGCGGCGCCGACCGCGCGGTCCTATGGCGTCTTCTGCGGGCTCGAGGCCGAGGCCGGGCAACTGGCGGCGGTTGCGGGGCTGACGCTGCACGGACATCTCTTCGCGCCCGGGGGGGCGGCCTTTGCGGGCGGGGGCGCGACGGGGCCAGGCGCGCTGCCGGCCGCGCCCTTCTGGCGCGACTATGCGCCGGCCGATTTCCTGCGCAACCTGATCTGGGCGGGGAGAGACCACGCGCAGGCCTTCCTTCTGCGCCCCGAGGATGCGGGGAAGATCGCGCCCGTCCTTGCGCGCGACCCCAATGCGCGCGGCCTGATCGTGCTGCGGGGCGCGCCGGCCGAGGGGGTGCTTGCTGGGGCGCTGCGCGCCCCCGGCGCGCGCCACGGCATCGCGATCCTCGACGGGGCGCAATTCGCCGCCGACCCCGCCCGCCATCTGCGCGACGCGATGGTCGCGCTTGGCCTCGGACCCGCCGGCGGGGGCACGGCATGAGCGGGCCGCGCTTCACCTCCTTCGTCGTGCTGGCCGAGATGCGGACGGGCTCGAACCTGCTGCAGGCGCAACTGAACCGCGTGCCGGGGCTGCGCTGCCATGGCGAACTCTTCAACCCCGCCTTCATCGACGAACCGGGCACCGAGCGCTTCCTCGGCCTTGACAAGGCCGGGCGTGATGCCGACCCGCTCGGGCTTCTGTCGCGCCTTGGCGAAGGGGGCGCGCTCACGGGGTTCCGCCTCTTTGGCGATCACGACCCCGAGGTGATCGCGGCCTGCCTTGCCGACCCCGCGCGCGCCAAGATAGTGCTGGGGCGCAACCCGCTCGAGTCGTGGATTTCGCTCCAGATCGCCCGGCAGACGGGCCAATGGGTGCTGCGCCCCGGGCGGCCGCGCAGGCAGACGCGGGTCCGGTTCGATCCTGCCGACTTTGCCGCGTTTCTTGATCGCCGCAGTGCCTTTCGCCGTGCGGTGATGGGGCGGCTCAAGGCTTCGGGGCAGACGGCCTTCGTGATCGACTACGATGACCTCGCGTGCCCCGAGGTTCTGGAGGGGATCGTCGCGTTCCTCGGACTTCCCGCCCCTGATCCCGCGCTCTTTGCCGGACCCGTCGCGCTGCGCCGCCAGAACCCCGAACCGCCCGAGACGAAGGTCGAGAACCCTGCCGAAATGGCGCGCGCCCTTGCACGGATCGACTGGCTCGGCGCGGAGCATCCCCCGGGCGGGCTTCCCCGCCCGGTTCAGGGCATGGCGGACGCATTGATCTCTGCGCGCGCGCCCTTGCTGTGGTTTCCGGTCACGGGCGCAGCGCCGCGCCATGCGGTCGCAGACTGGCTTGCGAGGCTCGGGGCCGGGCAGGCCGAGGGTGGGGTGATCGCAGGCTTCGGCCCGCGGATGCTTGGGCGGTGGCTGGCGCGCAACGCGGGCCGACGCCGCGTGTTCACGATTGTCGACCACCCCCTGCCGCGGGCCTATCGCGCTTTTGCGGCGGCGGTGATCGGGGGCGGGATGCCCGCCCTCGGGCCGCTCATCCTGCGGCGGGCGGGCATCGCACCGGGCGATCCCGTCCCCTTCGCGGACACCGCGCAGCATCGGGCGGCCTTTGTTGCGTGGCTGCACCATGTGGCGGGGGACGGGATCGGCACGGACGCCGCCGCGCGCCCGCAGGCCGAACTGATCGCTGGCTTCGCCGAGGTCGCCGTGCCCGACCAGATCCTGCGGATGGACCGCATCGCGCGTGATCTCTCTGCGCTGTCCCGCGCGATGGACCTGCCTGATCCCGGATGGGTCCAGCCCGAACCCGATCCGATCCTGATGGGTCTGGCCGCGATCCGCGACGCCGAACTGGAGGCAGAGGCCGCGCGCCTTCTGTGGCGCGACATGCGCGCCTTCGGTTTTGGCAGGTGGGGAGGGCCTCAGGCGGCCTGACGCACGCTGGCCTCGACAAGGATCGCGTGCAGCGTCGCGGGATTTGCGTTGGCGCGCAGCTTGGTGCAGACGGCCGCATCGCGCATCGTGCGCGACACGAGCGCGAGCGTCTTGAGGTGTTCGACCCCGGAGTCCTTCGGGGCGAGCAGGGTGAAGATCAGGTCAACCGGCTGGCGATCGACCGCGTCGAACTCCATCGGCTTCTCCAGCCGCACGAAGATGCCCACGATCCGCTCGAGGCCATCAAGCCGCGCGTGGGGCAGCGCTATGCCATGGCCGACGCCCGTCGGCCCGAGGCTCTCACGCTCCTGCAGGCCGTCCACGGCCAGTCCTGCATCGAGTGCATAGACTGCGGCTGCGATGTCGCCCAGCTCCTGGAACAGGCGTTTTTTGCTGCCGACCTTGCCCAGCACGCGCACCGCGCCTGGCTGCAGTATCGAGGAAATGTCCATCCACCCCGCCCTGATCCAGACCGGCCCCCGTCCCGCGCGATGCAGCCTTCAGCGGCTGTTGCGGGGATCGATCCAGCCGATGTTGCCGTCGTCGCGCAGATAGACGACGTTGACCCCGCCGTGTCCTTCGTTGCGAAAGACGAGCAGTTTCTGCCCGCTCAGTTCCATCTGCATCACCGCCTCGCCGACCGAGAGTTCCGGCACGCGCGTCTCCATTTCGGCGATCACCACGGGTTGAAGCGAGTCCGCGTCGGAACTTTCGGCATCTGCCGAAGCAAGGATATAGGCCGCACCATCGTCGTATTCAACGGGGGCCGATCGCCGGTCATGATGGTCGCGCAGGCGGCGCTTGTGGCGGCGGAGTTGCTTGTCGAGCTTTTCGCGGCAGCTTTCGAAGGCGGCATAGATGTCGCCCGCGTGGCCGCGCGCAAGAGCGTTGAGGCCGGTCGAAAGGTGGATCGTCGCCTCGCAGACGAATTCATGCGCGGTTCGCGAGAAGACGACGACCGCCTCGGTCGGCCGCTGGGCGTATTTCTCGACCGTTTCGCCCAGTTCCGAGGTCACGTGGGTCTGCAATGCCTCGCCGATCTCGAGATGTCGGCCGCTGATCTGATAGCGCATCGGTTCTGGCCTTCCTTCAAATGCGGCCCGGGTGCGCGCCGGGTCGACTCGCATTTGGTCGCAGAGCGGGGCCGCTTGTCAACAACCGAGCGTAGCCCGGCCGCCTCAGGCGATGCGGAAGCGTTCGCCGAGATAGACGCGGCGCACGTTCTCGTCGCGCACCACCTCGTCTGCCGTCCCGCTCATGAGCACGCGGCCGTCGTGCAGGATATAGGCGCGGTCCACGATCTCGAGCGTCTCGCGCACGTTGTGGTCGGTCACAAGCACGCCGATCCCGCGCCGGCAGAGATCCTGCACGAGGTGGCGGATGTCATCGACCGAGATCGGATCGACCCCGGCGAAGGGTTCGTCGAGCAGCAGATACTTGGGGTTCGCGGCCAGGCAGCGCGCGATCTCGACCCGCCGCCGCTCGCCGCCCGACAGCGACATGGCGATCGCGGCGCGCAGATGCTCGATAGCGAAATCCGCGAGCAGTTCTTCGAGCCGTTCGCGCCGCTTGTGCCGGTCGGCTTCCACGATCTCGAGCACGGCCGAAATGTTGTCCTCGACCGACAGTCCGCGAAAGATCGACACTTCCTGCGGCAGGTAGCCAAGCCCAAGGCGCGCGCGGCGATACATGGGCAGGCCCGTGATGTCATGCCCATCGAGCGTGACACGCCCACCGTCGGGCGGTACGAGGCCTGCGATAGCATAGAAGACGGTCGTCTTGCCCGATCCGTTCGGACCGAGAAGGGCCACAACCTCGCCGCGGCCGAGCCGCAGGTTCACATCACGGATGACCTGCCGCCGGCGATAGGATTTGCGCAAGCCCTCGACAACCAGCCCCCCCGCACCCTCGGTCAGCGTCAGCCGCTGCGGTTCGGGCGCATCCGTCAATTCCCGCCCCCGCCTGCCGTCGGCACGAAGGTCGTACGCACGCGTCCTTCCATCACCCCGGTTCCCGCGACGAGGTCCGCGACCAGTCGCGGGCCCTCGATCACGGTGGACCCCTGCGTCAGCCGGACGTTGCCCGACATCTCGAGCATGCCGGTCGCGATCTCATAGATGGCGCCGTCGCCAGCGGCCGTTTCGAGCCCGGTCTCAAGCAGGACGTTGCCGGTGCCGATCAGGCGCCGGATGCCGCCTTCCGCGCCAGTGGCGTATTCGACCTCGACCTTGTCGGCGGTCAGGCGCAGCGCTCCCTGAAGGGCCAGGACCGACCCTTCGAACACCGCAAGCCCCGTGGACTGATCGACCCGAAGCTGGTCTGCCGTGACCTCGACGGGGGCCGAGGGATCCTGCCGCAATGACGAGAAGCCGATCCGCGCCTCTTGCCCGATCGCTGGCGCCACCAACAGCCCCGTCATCACCAACGCCAGCCCTGCTGCAGCGATCCGGGGGGCAAGGCAGGGGAATCGGATCATGGCTGTGGTGACTCGCTCGGACTGTCGGGAAAGTATAGCAGCCGCACACCGCCCTTGAAAACCACAACCTCCGAGCCCCGGGTGCTGCCATCATACTCCATGCTGCCGGCATCGAGCGTACCGGCCGGGCCTTCGGCCGAAACCGGACCGGGGCTGTTCAGCCATTGCCCGTCGGTCGTGCCGTTCAGCAACTCGGATCGCATCCGCCAGCCCTGTGCGTCGTCGATGACGACATCGCCCTGAAGCGCCATCTCTCCGGCTGAGGGATCGAGGCGCGCCTCGGCCGCCTTTGCCTCGATCTCGCGCCCGTCGGGCAGCACGAGCCTCAACTCGGCCTGCCGAAGCGCAGATTCCCCGCCCGGCTGGCGCGACGGCGTGGCCTCTGCGGCCCGCAGGCGCACTTCGGTGCCGTCGCGGCCGACCGAGGCGAAGGACGGATCGGTCATGGTCGGAGGCAGCGCCGGGTCCGCCCCGTCAGCACCGGGAGCCATCGGTGTGGGCGGATCGCTGCGCAGCACGAGGAACACGGTTGCAAGGATCGCCACCGCAAGCGTCGGCAGCACGATGCGCAAGACGCGCACGAGGCGCGAATGGGCGCGCTCAGCCCGGTCCATCGCGGGTGCCGTCAGTGGCGGAAGATGCAGCGCTCATCGTCCCAGCCCATGAGGTCAAGCTCGGCCCGCACGGGTAGGAAGGCAAAGATGCTCTGGGCGAGGTCGAGCCGATCCTCGCGCCGCAGCCGCGCCTCGAGTTCGGCGCGCAGGCGGTGCAGATAGAGGACATCCGAGGCCGCATAGTCGCGCTGCGCATCCGTCAGCACCTCGGCGCCCCAGTCCGAAGTCTGCTGCTGCTTCGAGATGTCGATGCCGAGCAGATCGGCGAGCAGATACTTCAGCCCGTGCCGGTCGGTGAATGTGCGCACCAGCTTCGAGGCGATCTTGGTGCACCAGATGGGCGCCGTGCGCACCCCGAGGGCCGCGCGCAGCACCGCGACATCGAATCGCGCGAAATGGAAGAGCTTCAGCACGGCCGGATCCTCGAGCATCCGCACGAGGTTCGGGGCAGCCGTTTGCCCCCGCGCGATGCGCACGAGGTGGACGCGCCCGTCGCCAGAAGAGAGTTGCACGAGGCAGAGCCGGTCTCGACGAGGGTCAAGCCCCATCGTCTCGGTGTCGATCGCAACGACCGGACCGAGGTCGAGGTCCGCGGGCAGGTCGCCCTCATGGATCGTGATGCTCACCCGGTCCTCCCCGTGCACGGGCCCGCCCCAGGGGGCGGGCCCCGCAGGTCAGTTGCTGCCGCCCTCGACGGTCTCGACGAGGCCGCTGTCGCCTTCGAGATCAAGGATCTCGTCGAAGCCACCCGCCGCGTCCGCGCCTTCGGGGGCGGGGATGCGCGCGGCCGCCTCGGCCCGACGTGCTTCGATCACCTCGAGATCGCGCTCGGTCGCGATGCGCTTGACCCTCGTCGTCGCACCGCCCGTGCCCGCCGGGATCAGCCGGCCGACGATGACGTTCTCCTTCAGGCCGATGAGCTTGTCACGCTTGCCCTGCACCGAGGCTTCTGTCAGCACCCGCGTCGTCTCCTGGAAGGAGGCGGCCGAGATGAAGCTGCGGGTCTGGAGGCTCGCCTTGGTGATGCCGAGGAGCACCGGCTCGCCCGTCGCGGGCCGCAGCCCATGGGCGAGCGCGCGCTCGTTGGCCTCGTCAAGCTCGTCCTTGTCGACCTGCTCGCCCTTGAGCAGCGTCGTCTCGCCCGACTCGGTGATCTCGTATTTCTGCAGCATCTGCCGCACGATCACCTCGATGTGCTTGTCGTTGATCTTCACGCCCTGCAGGCGATAGACGTCCTGCACCTCGTCGATCAGATAGTTCGCGAGTGCCTCGATACCCATGATCCGCAAGATGTCGTGCGGAGCGGGGTTGCCGTCCATGATGTAGTCGCCCTTCTGCACGAAGTCGCCTTCCTGCACCGGGATGTGTTTGCCCTTTGGCACCATGTATTCGACTGTCTGGAGCGTGTCGTCGGTGGGCTCGATCGTGATGCGGCGCTTGTTCTTGTAGTCCTTGCCGAAGCGCACATAGCCGTCGATCTCGGCGATGATGGCGTGATCCTTCGGGCGGCGCGCCTCGAAGAGTTCGGCCACGCGCGGCAGACCGCCGGTGATGTCCTTGGTGCGCGCCCCTTCGCGGGGAATCCGCGCCACCACGTCGCCCGGGCGCAACTCCTGCCCGTCTTCGACCGAAAGGATCGCGTCGACCGACATCGGGTAGGAAATCGGGTTGCCGTTTTCGGCCCGGACGGGCTCGCCCGTCGCGGGATCCATGATGATGATCTCGGGCTTGATCTCGTTGGCGCGCGGCGCGCTGCGCCAGTCGGCCACGATCTTCATCGTCATGCCTGTCGTCTCGTCGGTCTGGTCGCGCACCGAGATGCCTGAGACCAGATCGACGAAGCGCGCGACCCCGGCCTTTTCGGCGATGATCGGCAGCGAGAACGGATCCCATTCGATCAGTTTCGTCGCCCGCTTCACCTGCTGGCCGTCGCGCACGAACACCTTCGATCCATAGCCGACCTTGTGGACCGCGCGCTCGCGGCCCGTTTCGTCGACGATCGCGATCTGCATGTTCCGGCTGGTCGAGATCATGTCGCCCGCGGCGTTGGTGATGGTCGTCGCGTTGCGCAGCACCACGCGGCCTTCCTGGCTCGTTTCCAGGAAGGACTGCTGCCCGCCCTGCGCCACGCCCCCGATGTGGAACGTCCGCATCGTCAGCTGCGTGCCGGGCTCGCCGATCGACTGTGCAGCGATGATCCCCACCGCCTCGCCGATGTTGACAAGCGTGCCGCGTGCCAGATCGCGGCCATAGCACATGGCGCAGACGCCCTCCTCGGCCTCGCAGGTCAAGGGTGAGCGGATGCGTGCGAAGGTCACGTTCGCGGTCGCGATCGCGTCGGCGCGGCGCTCGTCGATGAGCTCTCCGCGTGCCACCACGACTTCGTTCGTGCCCGGCGCGAGGATGTCGTCGGCGGCAACGCGCCCAAGGACGCGCTCAGCCAGCGGCAGCACCACCTCGCCGTCGTTGACGGCGGCTTCGGCGTTGATCGCGCGCTCGGTCCCGCAATCGTGCATCCGCAAGATGCAGTCCTGCGCCACGTCGACGAGCCTGCGCGTAAGGTAGCCCGAGTTCGCGGTCTTGAGCGCAGTATCGGACAGCCCCTTGCGCGCCCCGTGGGTCGAGTTGAAGTACTCGAGCACCGTGAGGCCTTCCTTGAAGTTCGAGATGATCGGCGTCTCGATGATCTCGCCGTTGGGCTTGTTCATCAGGCCGCGCATCCCGCCCAACTGCTTCATCTGCGTGACCGAGCCGCGCGCGCCCGAGTGCGCCATCATGTAAACCGAGTTCGGTTCGCGTTCGGCCCCGGCGTCATCGGTGCGGACGGCAGAGATCGTGGCCATCATGGCCTCGGTCACCTTGTCGTTGCACTTCGACCAGGCGTCGACGACCTTGTTGTACTTTTCACCCTGGGTGATGAGGCCGTCCATCCATTGCTGTTCGAACCCCGCGACCTGGTCGCGCGTCTCGTTCACGATGCTCCACTTGGCATCCGGGATGACCATGTCGTCCTTGCCGAAGCTGATGCCCGCCTTGAACGCCTCGCGGAAGCCCATGCTCATGATCTGGTCGCAGAAGATGACCGATTCCTTCTGTCCGCAATAGCGGTAGACGGTGTCGATGACGTTCTGGACATCCTTCTTGCGCAGGAGGCGGTTCACGAGTTCGAACGGTGCCTTGGCATTCAGCGGCAGGAGGTTACCGAGCCGCAGCCGGCCGGGCGTCGTCTCGTAGCGCTTCCAGACCTCGTTGCCTTCATCGTCGATCTGGCGGATGCGCCCGATGATCTTGGCGTGCAGGTGCACGACACCCTGAGCCAGCGCGTGCTCGACCTCGTCGACATTGGCGAACGCCATGCCCTCGCCCTTCATGCCCTTGCGCATGAGGGTCGTGTAGTAGAGCCCGAGCACCATGTCCTGCGACGGCACGATGATGGGGGCGCCGTTCGCCGGGCTCAGCACGTTGTTCGTGCTCATCATGAGCACGCGCGCCTCAAGCTGGGCCTCGAGGCTCAGCGGCACGTGGACGGCCATCTGGTCGCCGTCGAAGTCGGCGTTGAAGGCCGAGCAGACGAGCGGGTGCAGCTGGATCGCCTTGCCCTCGATCAGGATCGGCTCGAACGCCTGGATGCCCAGACGGTGCAGCGTCGGCGCACGGTTGAGCAGGACGGGGTGTTCGCGGATCACCTCGTCAAGGATGTCCCAGACCTCGGGGCGCTCCTTCTCAACCAGTTTCTTGGCCTGCTTGACCGTGCTCGAGAGGCCCTTGGCCTCGAGCCGCGAGTAGATGAAGGGCTTGAAAAGCTCGAGCGCCATCTTCTTGGGCAGGCCGCACTGGTGAAGCTTCAGCTCCGGCCCGGTGACGATGACCGAGCGGCCCGAGAAGTCCACCCGCTTGCCGAGCAGGTTCTGGCGGAACCGGCCCTGCTTGCCCTTGAGCATGTCCGAGAGCGACTTCAGTGGCCGCTTGTTCGTGCCCGTGATGACGCGGCCGCGCCGGCCGTTGTCGAAGAGCGCATCGACCGCCTCCTGCAGCATGCGCTTCTCGTTGCGCACGATGATGTCGGGCGCGCGCAGCTCGATCAGACGCTTCAGGCGGTTGTTGCGGTTGATGACCCGGCGATAGAGATCGTTGAGGTCCGAGGTCGCGAAGCGGCCCCCGTCGAGCGGCACGAGCGGGCGCAGTTCGGGCGGGATCACCGGCAGGACGGTCAGCACCATCCACTCGGGCCGGTTGCCCGAGACGATGAAATCCTCGACCACTTTCAGCCGCTTGATGATCTTCTTGGGCTTGAGCTCGCCGGTGGCTTCCTTGAGTTCCTCGCGCAGGCGGTCGGCCACGTCCTGCAGGTCGATCGCCGTCAGCATCTCGCGGATCGCCTCGGCGCCGATGTTGGCGGTGAAGGCATCCGCCCCATACTGGTCCTGCGCGTCGAGGAATTCCTCCTCGGTCATGAGCTGGCCATAGTTGAGGTCGGTCAGACCCGGCTCGGTGACGACGTAGTTCTCGAAATAGAGGATCCGCTCCAGATCGCGCAGCGTCATGTCGAGCATGAGGCCGATCCGGCTCGGCAGCGACTTCAGGAACCAGATGTGCGCGACGGGGGCGGCAAGCTCGATGTGGCCCATCCGCTCGCGCCGGACCTTCTGCAGCGTCACCTCGACGCCGCACTTCTCGCACACGACGCCGCGATACTTCATGCGCTTGTACTTGCCGCACAGGCACTCGTAATCCTTGATCGGCCCGAAGATGCGGGCGCAGAACAGGCCGTCCTTCTCGGGCTTGAAGGTGCGGTAGTTGATCGTCTCGGGCTTCTTGATCTCGCCGAAGGACCACGAGAGGATCCGTTCGGGGCTCGCGAGCGAGATCTTGATCTCGTCGAAGGTCTTGGCCGGGGCGACCGGGTTGAAGGGGTTCGTCGTCAGCTGCTGGTTCATCGGGTCATCCTATGTTCCGGGGTTGCGGGGCAGGGCGGGGCCGACCGGGGGTCAGTCCTCGCCCTCCGCATCCAGAAGCTCCATGTTCAGGCCGAGGCCGCGCACTTCCTTGACGAGGACGTTGAAGCTCTCGGGCACGCCCGCCTCGAAGTTGTCCTCGCCCTTGACGATCGATTCGTAGACCTTGGTGCGGCCCGCGACGTCGTCGGACTTGACGGTCAGCATCTCCTGCAGGGTGTAGGCCGCTCCGTAGGCTTCGAGCGCCCAGACCTCCATCTCGCCCAGACGCTGGCCGCCGAACTGGGCCTTGCCGCCCAGCGGTTGCTGCGTGACGAGGCTGTAGGGCCCGGTCGAACGGGCGTGCAGCTTGTCGTCCACGAGGTGGTGGAGCTTGAGCATGTACTTCACCCCGACGGTCACGGGGCGGGCAAATACCTCGCCCGTGCGTCCGTCATAGACCTGGCTCTGGCCGCTGACATCAAAGCCCGCGCGCTTGAGCGCGTCATTGACGTCCGCTTCCTTCGCCCCGTCGAAGACCGGAGTCGCGATCGGCACGCCGCGCGTGACGGTCGCGGCGCTCGCGACCAGATCCTCGTCCGAAAGCGCGGCGAAGGATTCCTCATAGGTCTCGTCGCCATAGGCGTGGCGGACGGCCTCGCGCACGGGGCGCATGTCGCCCTTGCGGCGGTATTCGGCGAGCGCCTCGTCGATGCGGATGCCGAGGCCGCGCGCCGCCCAGCCCATGTGCGTCTCGAGGATCTGGCCCACGTTCATCCGGCTCGGCACGCCGAGCGGATTGAGCACGAGATCGACCGAGGTGCCGTCGGCGAGGAAGGGCATGTCCTCGACCGGCACGACCTTCGAGACGACGCCCTTGTTGCCGTGGCGGCCGGCCATCTTGTCGCCCGGTTGCAGCTTGCGCTTCACCGCGACGAAGACCTTGACCATCTTCATGACGCCGGGCGGCAGGTCGTCGCCGCGGCGGACCTTCTCGACCTTGTCCTCGAAGCGGTGCTCGAGCGCGCGCTTTTGCGCCTCGAACTGGTCGTGTAGCGCCTCGACCTCCTTGGCCTCGGCATCGTCGCCGAGCGCCAGTTGCCACCACTGCCCGCGCGAGAGGCTGCCGAGCAGCTCCTCGGTGATCTCCGAGCCCGCCTTCACGCCCTTCGGCCCCTTGATCGCGACGCGGCCGATGATGAGCGACTTCAGACGCGCATAGAAGTTGCGCTCGAGGATCGCGAGCTCGTCGTCGCGGTCGCGCGCGAGGCTCTCGATCTCCTCGCGCTCGATCTGGAGCGCGCGCTCGTCCTTGTCGACGCCGTGGCGGTTGAAGACGCGCACCTCGACGACGGTGCCATAGGCGCCGGGCGGCAGCCGCAGCGAGGTGTCGCGCACGTCCGACGCCTTTTCGCCGAAGATCGCGCGCAGGAGCTTTTCCTCGGGCGTCATCGGGCTTTCGCCCTTGGGCGTGATCTTGCCCACGAGGATGTCGCCCGGCTGCACTTCGGCGCCGATGTAGACGATGCCCGCCTCGTCGAGGTTGCGCAGCGCCTCTTCGCCCACGTTCGGGATGTCGCGGGTGATCTCTTCGGGCCCGAGCTTGGTATCGCGGGCGGCGACCTCGTATTCCTCGATGTGGATCGAGGTGAAGACGTCGTCGCGCAGGATGCGCTCGGAAATGAGGATCGAATCCTCATAGTTGTAGCCGTTCCACGGCATGAAGGCCACGACCACATTGCGGCCGAGCGCGAGCTCGCCCATGTCGGTGCAGGGGCCGTCAGCGACAACCTGCCCGCGCGCGACCTGCTGGCCCACCGTCACGAGCGGGCGCTGGTTGATGCACGAGGACTGGTTCGACCGCTTGAACTTGCGCAGCCGGTAGATGTCGACGCCCGGCTCGCCGGGTTCGAGCATTTCGGTCGCGCGCACGACGATGCGCGTCGCGTCCACCTGATCGATCACGCCCGCGCGCCGCGCCATGATGGCAGCACCCGAGTCGCGCGCGACCACCGCCTCGATGCCGGTGCCGACGAAGGGGGCATCGGATTGCAAGAGCGGCACCGCCTGGCGCTGCATGTTCGAGCCCATCAGCGCGCGGTTGGCGTCGTCGTTCTCGAGGAACGGGATCAGCGAGGCCGCGACCGAGACGAGTTGCTTGGGGCTCACGTCGATCAGATCGACCGTGTCGGCGGGGTTGAGCATGAACTCGCCGCCCTTTCGGGTCGAGATGAGGTCACTCACGAAGCGCCCTTCGGCATCGAGCTGGGCGTTGGCCTGCGCGACGGTGTGGCGCATCTCTTCGGTCGCCGACAGATAGACGACGTCGTCCGTCACCTTGCCGTCGCGCACCTTGCGATAGGGGGTCTCGATGAAGCCATACTTGTTCACCCGCGCAAACGTCGCGAGCGAGTTGATGAGGCCGATGTTCTGCCCTTCGGGCGTCTCGATCGGGCACATCCGGCCATAATGGGTGGGGTGGACGTCGCGCACCTCGAAACCCGCGCGCTCGCGCGTGAGGCCCCCCGGCCCGAGCGCCGAGAGGCGGCGCTTGTGGGTGACTTCCGAGAGCGGGTTCGTCTGGTCCATGAACTGCGAGAGTTGCGACGAGCCGAAGAACTCGCGCACCGCCGCCGCAGCCGGCTTGGCGTTGATGAGGTCCTGCGGCATGATCGTGTCGATCTCGACAGACGACATCCGCTCGCGGATCGCGCGCTCCATCCGGAGCAGGCCGACCCGATACTGGTTCTCCATCAGCTCGCCGACTGAGCGCACGCGGCGGTTGCCGAGGTGGTCGATGTCGTCGATTTCCCCTTTGCCGTCGCGGAGTTCCACGAGGGCCCTGATGCAGGCGATGATGTCCTCGCGCCGCAGCGTGCGGTGCGTGTCGGGCGCGTCGAGATCGAGGCGCATGTTCATCTTGACGCGACCCACGGCCGAAAGGTCATAGCGCTCGCTGTCGAAGAAGAGCGTGTCGAAAAGCGTTGCCGCCGCGTCGAGCGTCGGCGGCTCGCCCGGGCGCATGACGCGGTAGATGTCGAGCAGCGCCGTCTCGCGGTTGAGGTTCTTGTCGGCGTGCATCGTGTTGCGGATGTAGGGGCCGACGTTGATCCCGTCGATGTCGAGAACCGGGATCTCGGTGATGCCGCGCTCGATCAGCAGCTTGACCGTGCCGCCCTTCACCGCGCCGTCGCGGTCGCGCTCTTCGGTCAGCTCGTCGCCGGCCTCGACCCAGATCTCGCCCGTTTCCTCGTTGATGATGTCGCGGGCAACGAAGCGGCCGAGAATGCGGTCGTGGGGCACGAGGAGTTCGCGCACCTTGCCCTCGTCCATGAGCTTCTTGACCATGCGCGGCGTCATCTTGTCGCCGGCCTTGCAGATCACCTCGCCGGTCGCGGCATCGACCAGATCATAGGGCGGGCGCGTGCCGCGCACGCGCTCGGGGAAGAACTTGGTGACCCAGCCCTTGCCCTTCTCGAGCCGGTAGGTGACCGTGTCGTAATAGGACGCCATGATCGCGTCCTGATCCATCCCGAGGGCATAGAGCAGCGTCGTCACCGGCAGCTTGCGGCGACGGTCGATGCGGGAATAGACGAGGTCCTTGGCGTCGAACTCGAAATCGAGCCACGATCCGCGATAGGGGATGATCCGGCAGGCGAACAGCAGCTTGCCCGAGGAATGGGTCTTGCCCTTGTCGTGGTCGAAGAAGACGCCCGGGCTGCGGTGCATCTGGCTCACCACGACGCGCTCGGTGCCGTTGATGACGAAGGTGCCGTTCGAGGTCATGAGCGGCATGTCGCCCATGTAGACATCCTGCTCCTTGATGTCCTTGACCGAGCGGGTGCCGGTATCGGCGTTCACATCGAACACGATCAGCCGCAGCGTCACCTTCAGGGGCGCGGCATAGGTCATGTCGCGGTTCATGCACTCGTCGACATCATATTTCGGCTTCTCGAGTTCGTACTTCACGAACTCGAGCACGGCCTGATCGTTGAAGTCCTTGATCGGGAACACCGACTGGAACACGCCCTGAATCCCTTCGTCGTCCTCGTGCGTGCCGGACTCGCCCGACTCGAGGAACAGGTCGTAGGAGGATTTCTGAACCTCGATGAGGTTCGGCATCTCGAGGACTTCACGGATCTTGCCGAAATAGCGGCGGATGCGCCGCTGGCCGACATATGCCTGTGCCATTCTGGTGGTCACCTTTCGTCTGTGCGCTGCGCCGGACCGCCGGGACGCGGGCCGGACGCACGCGCTGCGTGCGACTGGGCAGTGGGTTCAATTCCTGCCGGTCGTCCCTTCGACCGGCGCCCGAACCCCGACCTTTCCCCGGAAAACGCCCCGTCGGGGGCGGCTTGCGGGCCAAGGCCGCGAAGGCGGCGCGGGCCGGGCATGCGATGGCGCGCCCGGCCCCGTGTCTGTGCCCCCGCACGCGGCGCCTGCGCGCCGCCCGGGGGGGTGAGGTCACTTCAGCTCGACCTTCGCGCCGGCTTCCTCGAGCTTCTTCTTGATGGCGTCGGCATCGGCCTTGTTGGCCGCTTCCTTGACCTTGCCGCCCGCTTCGACGAGGTCCTTGGCTTCCTTGAGGCCAAGACCCGTGATCGTGCGGACTTCCTTGATGACGTTGATCTTGTTGGCGCCCGCTTCGACGAGCACGACGTCGAATTCGGTCTTTTCCTCTTCGGCCGGGGCAGCCGCCGTCGCAGCGGCGGGGCCGGCCATCATCACCGCGCCGCCGGCGGCGGGCTCGATGCCGTACTTGTCCTTGAGGATCTGCTTGAGTTCCTGAGCCTGCAGCAGCGTGAGGCCCACGATCTCTTCGGCGAGTTTGTTCAGATCAGCCATTGTCTTGTTCCATTCCGTTCAGGTTGGGGTCCGGTGCCGCGGTCTATGTCCCGCCTCCGGTCCGGGGTTGTCCAGTGTCGCCTCAGGCGGCTTCGCGTTCCTCGATGGTCTTGAGGATGCCCGCGATATTCGCCGCCGGCGCGCCGATCGCTCCGGCAAGGCCCGCCGCCGGGGCGCCGATGCACGCGACGATGGAGCTGATGAGCTCCTCGCGCGAGGGCATCGAGGCCACGGCCGTCACGCCGGCCTTGTCCAGAACCGCATTGCCCATTGCCCCGCCGACGATGACGAATTTCTCCGTCTTCTTGGCATAGGCCTCGGCCACCTTCGCTGCTGCGACGGGGTCCTCGGAATAGGCAAACACGGTCATCCCTGTCAGCAGCCCGCCGATACCGGCGCAGGGCTTGCCTTCGAGGGCGATCTTGGCGAGCCGGTTCTTGGCCACACGCACGGACCCGCCCACTTCGCGCATCTGCGCGCGCAGGTCCTGCATCTGGGCAACCGTCAGACCTTCGTAGCGGGCAACCACCACGACACCCGAGCTTGCGAAAATCTGGCCGAGTTCCTCGACCACCTTTTCCTTTTGTGCTCTGTCCACGGTTCACTCCAAGTTTGGGGGAAATCCCCCGGCTCAGTCTGCCGCGGGCCGAAGCCCGCGACGTCGGGTCCGTTGTCCGGGTCCCGAGATCGCCCGAGGCAGTTTCGTGCCCCGACCTTCGCCCGTTCCCCGTCTCGGGAAGGATATTGAGCACCCGGGCGGGTGCACCCTCCGTCTCGGACAGGACGGGGCGCGAGCGCCCCGCCATCTTCCACCGCCATCGCTGGCGGCGAAACCTTGCGACCGCCTGCGCGGGTCAGTTCCCCGTCGCAGAGGCCAGATCGACGCTCACGCCCGGCCCCATCGTCGAGGAGATCGAGACCTTCTTGAGATAGGTCCCCTTCGCCCCCGACGGCTTGGCCCGCGTCACGGCCTCGACGAAGGCGCGCACGTTCTGCGCGAGCTTCTCGGCATCGAACGAGGCCTTGCCGACGCCGGCGTGGATGATCCCGGCCTTCTCGACCTTGAACTGCACCTCGCCACCCTTGGCCGCCTGGACGGCCGTCTTGACGTCCATCGTCACCGTGCCGACCTTGGGGTTCGGCATCAGGTTGCGCGGACCGAGGATCTTGCCCAGTCGCCCGACGAGCGGCATGAGGTCAGGGGTCGCGATGCAGCGGTCGAAATCGATCTTCCCGCCCTGGATCGTCTCCATCAGATCCTCGGCTCCCACGATGTCGGCACCCGCGGCGCGCGCCTCGTCGGCCTTGGCGCCACGCGCGAACACCGCCACGCGCACCGTCTTGCCGGTGCCGTTCGGCAGCGTCACGACGCCGCGGACCATCTGGTCGGCGTGGCGCGGATCGACGCCGAGGTTCATCGCGATCTCGACCGTCTCATCGAACTTGGCCGAGGCGTTCGCCTTGACGAGTGCCACCGCCTGATCGAGCGGCAGGTGCGACTTGCCGGCGAAGGCTGTCTGCGCGGCGCGAAGCCGCTTGCCCGTGCGTGCCATGCTCAGCCCTCCACCGCAATGCCGGCCGACTTGGCCGAACCGAGGATGATCTGCATCGCCGCCTCGATCGAGTTGGCGTTGAGATCCTTCATCTTCGCCTCCGCGATCTGGCGGATCTGCGCAACTGTCACCTTGCCCGCCACGTCGCGGCCCGGGCGGGAAGAGCCCTTCGCGCGGTTGCGCTTGCCCACGGGCTTCAGACCGGCGGCCTTCTTGAGCAGGTAGGACGCGGGCGCCGTCTTCAGTTCGAGGCTGAACGACTTGTCCTGGTAGTAGGTGATGATCACGGGCGTCGGCGTGCCCGGCTCGATATCGGCCGTGCGCGCGTTGAATTCCTTGACGAACATCATGATGTTGATCCCGCGCTGTCCGAGCGCGGGGCCGACGGGGGGTGAGGGGTTGGCCTGACCGGCCTTCACCTGCAGCTTGATCTGCCCCATTACCTTCTTGGCCATCTGGCCGTCTCCTTCTCACCGTCCCGCGCGATGGCGGGGTTCAGGTTTAGTGGTCCGGTCTGCCGGGACACCGCCCCGGCGCGCCTCCCACGCACGCACGTCAGGCGCCCTTGGACACCTGCGTGAATTCCAGCTCGACCGGCGTCGCGCGTCCGAAGATCGACACCGACACCTTGAGGCGGTTGGCCGCCTCGTCCACGCCCTCGACCATGCCGTCGAACCCCTCGAAGGGGCCGTCGGTGACCTTCACCCGCTCGCCGATGTCGAAGCGGATGAGGTTGCGCGGCGCCACCTCGCCCTCGGCGACGCGGTTGAGGATCGCGTTCACCTCGTCGTCGCGCATGGGCATCGGCTTGCCCTGCGGCCCGAGGAACCCCGTCACGCGGTTGATCGAACTGATGAGGTGATAGCCGCGGTTCGACATCTCCATCCGCACGAGCACGTAGCCCGGCATGAAGCGCCGTTCCGACGTCACCTTCTTGCCGCGCCGGACCTCGAGCACCTCTTCGGTCGGCACCAGCACTTCCTCGATTTCGTCCTGAAGACCGGCCTCGGCTACCGATTTCTGGATCTGTTCGGCGACCTTCTTCTCGAAGTTCGAGAGGACGCTCACCGAATACCAACGCTTCGCCATGCCGTTGCCACCTTCTTCTTCCGCCCGCCCGTTTCCCGTCCGCAGAGAAACAGACATGCGCCCGCCCCGAATCGGGGCGTGGCTCACGGATGTTTTGCCTGCGGCGATATCGCCCCGGCGCCCCAAGTGCAAGGGGCATCCGCCCTCAGTCGAACAGCCCGAGGATACCCGACAACCCCGAGCGGATCACGAGGTCGACCAGAAAGAAGAAGATGGAGGTGATCGTCGCCATGATGAACACCATACCGGTGGTGATCAGCACCTCGCGCCGGTTCGGCCAGACGATCTTGCTGGATTCCGAGCGCACTTCGCGCAGGAACTGGACAGGGTTGATGCGTGCCATGGGGACCTCCGCTGAAAGGCGATCTAATCGCTCGGGCGGGGGAGTTCAACCGCGAACTCGCCCCCGCCCGTCGCATCATGCGGGCCCTATTTCGGAGCGATCATCATCACCATCTGACGCCCCTCGAGCTTGGGCATCGACTCAACCTTGCCGGCCTGGGCGACATCCGAGGCCACGCGGTTCAGGAGTTCGACCCCGAGTTCCTGGTGCGCCATTTCGCGTCCGCGGAAGCGCAGCGTGATCTTGACCTTGTCGCCTTCCTCGAGAAACCGCATGACCGAGCGCATCTTGACCTCGTAGTCGTGCGTGTCGGTTCCGGGGCGGAACTTGATTTCCTTGATCTCGATGATCTTCTGCTTGCGGCGCGCCTCGGCTTCGCGCTTTTGCTGTTCATACTTGAACTTGCCGAAGTCCATGATCTTGCACACGGGCGGTTCGGCGTTGGGCGAAATCTCGACCAGATCGAGCCCGGCCGCGATTGCCATGTCGAGGGCGCGCGAAGGGCTCACCACCCCGATGTTGTCGCCGTCCGCGCCGATCAGGCGGATCTCGGGGCAGCGAATGCGTTCGTTGACGCGCGGCCCCGTCTCGCGCTGTGGCGGGGCATTGTGAGGTCTGCGGGCGATGGCCGGTCTCCTTGCTTGTTACGGGCGGTGCAGAGTAGTCTTCCGCCGCCGCCCGTTCAAGCCGATTGATGCGCGCTCAGATCCCGTCGCCGACGAAGGCTTTCTCGACGACGTATTCCTGCGGGTCGGAATTGGCGCCCTCGCGCAACCCCAAGCCCTCGAGCACGGCCTTGACGTCGACGTTGAAGGCGAGGCTCCCGCAGACCATCGCGCGGTCCGCCGCCGGGTCGAAAGGCGCAAGGCCGAGATCGGCCAGTACCTTGCCCGAGGTCAGGTTGTCGGTGATCCGCCCCATCCGGGGCCCCGCCTCGCGCGTCGTCGTCGGGTAATAGAGCAGCCGCCCCGCCGCCGCCTCGCCCACCAGCGGGTCGTCGGCGAGCGCCACGATCAGGTCGCGCCCATAGGCCAGTTCCGCCTCCTCGCGGCAGGTGTGCATCATGATGACCTGCCCGAACCGCTCATAGGTCTCGGGGTCGCGCATCAGCGAGGCGAAGGGCGCGATCCCCGTCCCGGTCGCGAGGAACCACAGCCGCCCGCCCGGCTTCAGCGCATCGAGCACGAGCGTGCCCACGGGCTTGGGGCGCAGGATGATCTGGTCGCCCGGCCGGATGTGCTGGAGCCGCGAGGTCAGCGGCCCGTCGGGCACCTTGATCGAGTAGAACTCGAGCTCTTCGTCCCAGGCGGGCGAGGCGATCGAATAGGCCCGCAGGATCGGCCTCCCGTCATCGCCCGGCAGCCCGATCATCACGAACTCGCCCGAGCGGAAGCGCAGCGTGCGCGGCCGGGTGACGCGGAAGGAAAAGAGGCGGTCGGTCCAGTGGCGCACCGCCGTCACCGTCTGGGCGTCGGGCAGGGCAAGGGTGCGGGGGGCGTCGGCTGTCTGGGTCTCTGGCAAGGGGCAGGCCTTCTGTCTCGGAATCCGCATCGCACGTTACACCCCACGCGTCGCGACCGGAACCCGCCATGTGAGTCGTGCGCCACCACCCTCGCAAACGGAAGGATTTTCCGCTAACAGCGGGAAACCTCTTGCCAAAGGTGCAGAATGGCCCAGATAACTTCCTGAGTTGAAACGAAGTTCCGCCATGGCCCAGACGCTCGACCCCCTCGACCGCCGCATCCTCGCTGAATTGCAGGCCGATTCGGCCCAGTCGCTCGATGACATCGCGCGCAAGGTCGGCTCCTCCAAGACCCCGGTCTGGAACCGCATCCGCCGCATGCGCGAGGCCGGCATCATCTTGCGTGAATGCGCGGTCCTCGATGCCGAGGCGCTCGGGCTCGAGGCCTGCTTCTTCGTGCTGATCCGCACCTCCGAACACGAGGCCGACTGGCAGCGCCGCTTTCTCGATGCCGTCCGCGCCCGCCCCGAGGTGCTCGAGGCGCACCGCCTCGCGGGCGACATCGACTATATCCTGAAGGTCCAGGTCAGGAACGCGCGCGCCTATGACGAATTCTATCAGGCCCTCATCGCGCAGGTGAAGATCCACAACGTCACCGCGCTCCTCTCGATGCAGGAAATCAAGGCGACGACGGCGCTGCCCATCCCCGAGGCCTGATCAGTCCGCCGCGCGCGCTATGGCGTGTCCGAGTGCCTCGGAGAAGCGGTGCCTGCGGGCGAAACCGTCGCGGAAGGCGGCGAAGACGGCCGCGCGCCGGTCTGCCGAGGCAATCTCCTCGGGTGTGAGATAGTCGGTCCCGCACGCCAGCGGGGGGGCAAGCTGTTCCGAGAACACGGGCTTGCCTGCGAGCAACGCCACCAGCAGCCGTGGCCCCTCGGTATAGATCCCGTCGGCGAAGTGCAGGTTTAGGACGCCCGCCGCCGGGGCGATTGCCGCGCGCAGCGCCGCCCCGTGCGTGCCCTCGGGCAGGATCTTCACCGGCCGCCGTTCGGCGATGGCCCGCAGCAGTGCCCGTCGCCGGTCGTTCAGCGCGCCGAAGAAGACCAGATCCGCCCCCGTGCCGGGTTCGAAGGCAGGCGGGATATCGGGAAAGAGGAAGGGGCCGAAGACCACCCGCCGCAGCGCCGCCTCGCCGAGGCTCGCATAGGCCGGTCGGTTCTCGGGCGCGAGATCGATCAACGCGGCATGCCGGCGCAATTGCCGGCCCAGTCCGCGCCCCGGACCCGCGACCGCGCGCGCCCCCCAGAGCGGTTTGCCTGTCGCATCGGCAAGCTGCTCGGTCTGCATCCCGATCCTGAGGCCTCCGGGCAGGATGCGGCGCGCAAATCCATGCACCCCCACCATCACCCGCACCGGCTGCCCCTGCGGAAGCGCAAAACCCGGACCCGTGAGCATCTCGGCAAGGTCGCTCAGCACCGGGTGGCGGGCGTGCAAGACGACATCACCCTGCCGCGACTCGGTCCGGTCGAGGTTGAACAGGCCACGCCAGAACCGGGAGGGGCCGTTCATCCCGGGGCGCGGCGCAGCCGGTCGCGCCAGCGTCGGATCCGCCGCCGTCCCGACATCCACAGACGCTCAACCTCGGCGAGGGGGCGCAGCCAGCCGCGCGCCTGGAAATCCTGATAGACAAAGGGCCGGCGCACATTCGGATCGGTCGGGGTCAGATGGTCCTCGGCATAGGGAAACCGACCGATCGGCCGGGCGCACAACGCGCTGATCTGGTCTGCGGTCATCGGATGATAGCCCTTTGTCCTCGCATCGAGCACCGCTCCTGCGATGCGGCCCGAGAGCGTGCGGGTGCGGTTGCGATAGCAGGGCACCTCGGGGCAGAAGAAGGCGAAGGGGTCGCCTAGGAACGGCATGTCGGAAAAGAGCCGCCGCGCCTCGTCCTCGCAGAGACGCTCTTGCTGGCGGAACTGCCAGCCGGCTGCGCGCAGACGCCCGACATGGGCAATCGAGACATCCGAATAGGGGTAACGAGCGCGGCCCCGGTCGATCTCCGGCGCGCGTCCATAGGCCCGCAGCGACCCGAGCGGCACGAGTTCGCGCTCGAACTTGGCCGCCAGCGCCTCCTTCATGAAGAGCGGTTGCACGAACGCCCGGGTGGGATCGGCCTCAAAGAGCGCTGCGATGCAGCGGTAGTCCTCGGGTCCGACATCGCGCACGATCTGCATGTCGTCTTGCAGAAAGAAGATCCACTCGGTGCGCGCCGCATCAAGGGCGGCCTGCATGTTGTTGTAAAGTCCGCCAAGAAGCGTCGTGCCTGTCCGGGTGGGCTGGATCACTGGCACATCGAGGCGCCCGAGCAGCGCGCAGGTCTCGGGGTCAGTGCTGTTGTCGTCGTGGACGCTGACCGGCACGTCCGGCATGTGGCGCGCGATCGAGGCGAGGCACTGCGCGAGATAGGGGCCGCGGTTGAAGGAAAAGACGGCGACGCTCAGCCGCTCCGATCCTGCCGCCGCCATCGTCGCCTCCAATGTCGCAACCTCGCGCGGTTTCTAGCCGCTTTGGGTCACTCCCGCAACGCACCCCTCAGAAGCCCGTCGCGATCTCGTGCCCGGGCGCATAGCTCAGCCGCACGAGGGTGACGGGGCGCGGCCCCGACCGGGTCGTGCGCGTCAGCCGCAGCAGGGGGGCCGCCGGGGCGCAGCCGAGCAGCCGGGCGGTGGCGGGCGTGGCGCTCACGGCGCCAAAGGCGATGCGGCCCGCGCTGAAGCCCGCATGCGCGACCAGCCATTCGTTGGCGCTGATCGCGGCGAAGCTCTCGGGGCCGAGGTCCGGCACGGCCTCGGGGTTGATCCAGCGATCCTCGAGCACGAAGGGCGCGCCGTCGCCCGTGTGCAGCCCCACGACATGCCACAGGTGCGCCGCCGCCGGCCCCGCGCCCGCCTCGAGCGCTGCGCGCGTCGCGGCGTCGGGCCGCCCGAGTGCGGCCGAGATCAGCCGGTATCCGGGCGCGAGGCCCCGCGCCGCGATGTCGTGGCGGATGATCGGGATCGACAGCACCGCTTGCCGCACGGGGGCGAGCGGCACGCGCGTGCCGGCCTTGCGCCGCCGCTCGATCCGGCCGGCGCGCGCAAGTTCGCGCAGCGCGCGGTTGACGGTGGCGCGCGCGCAGCCGAATTCGGCCGCGAGGTCGGCCTCGTTCGGGATCGACCCGCCCGGCGGATAGTCGCGCGCCTCGATCCGGCGCAGCACCTCGGCCCGGATGCCCTGCCAGTCCACCCTCAGGCCCCGAGCAGGCGCACCATCACGGCGCGATAGGCGGCCGTGATCCGCGCCTCGGCCGCGTGGTGGCCGTCCGCGATCACATGCCGCCCCGCCGCCCACACGTCGCGCACCATCGCATTGTCGCCCGCAAAGACGAAGGCATCGAGGATCGCATCGCCCCTGCGGCCCGCGAGGTCCGGCGCCTCGGCATCGAGCGCCAGGAGATCGGCCCAGAGCCCCGGCGCGATCGCGCCCGTCGCCCGCCCGAGCGCCTGCGCCCCGCCCGCAAGCGCCGTATCGTATAGCACCCGGCCCGTCGAGCGGTCGGGCTCGGCCAGGACCGCGCGCGCCCCGTCGCGCAGGCGCTGCGAATACTCGAGCGTGCGCAGCTCCTCGGCCAGAGACAGGCGGATGTTGCTGTCGGTGCCGATCCCGATCGCGCCCCCCGCCGCTCCGCCCGACGCGCGCCAGGCGGTCGCGGCGAAGATCCCGTCGCCGAGCGAGGATTCGGTGATCGGGCAGAGCCCCGCCACCGCGCCCGACCGCGCGAGGCCCGCGATCTCGGACGCATCAAGGTGCGTGGCGTGGATCAGGCACCAGCGCGGCCCGACGTCATGCGCCTCCAGAAGCCACGCGCCCGGGCGCGCGCCGCGCGCGGCCAGCACCTCGGCCACCTCGGCGGGCTGTTCCGAGAGGTGCATGTGGATCGGCCGGTCGGGCCGCAACGCCACCGCGGCCGCAAGGCCCGCGACGCTGACGGCCCGCAGGCTGTGGGGCGCGATCCCGAAGCCCCGGTCGGCGGGCAGCGGGGCCAGCGCGCGCTCGGCCCCCTCGGCCAGCCGGGCGAAGGC
>Ga0315900_10002516_pt1 | contig 27868 bp, 22 predicted proteins | sample LakEriMetagenome_FD_203521 | JGI IMG/M metagenome (GOLD analysis project Ga0315900, IMG submission 203521) | Freshwater fungal communities from buoy surface, Lake Erie, Ohio, United States - Buoy 12 MA114 | ecosystem: Environmental > Aquatic > Freshwater > Lake > Lake biofilm | place: USA: Lake...
CTTGCGCTGGGATGACAGTTGTTACGAGTGTGAATCGCAGGTTGGCGCTCACGGCACGTGAACCGATACGATCCTGAATCTTGAACAGTCCGCGTCGAAGACCTTTGCATGAAGGGTGAGATCGCTGACCGGTTCACTTTTTGTCGAAAGGTCCACAAGTACCTGCCAATAGTCCTCCATCCTGCGACAGACGGAGCTGCTCCATGTGGCGTCCGAAAGCGACGTCAACGGTTCGCCATACGCCACCACGTTCTCCGCAATGCTAGCGGCGGTCATGGCATCGATCGGTTCCAAGCCATCGATGGGCGTAGTTTCCAGTTGATAGTCCCCGATTGCCAATCCAGCAGCGATCTCTCTGAACTTTGGACGCCAGAGCTCCGGCACCGGATGCTCGCCATCTTCAGTTGTATCCATCGCGAACCCTCCGGCGCAGCTGATCGCATAGCGTGGGGTGTGCCGGCAAGACGCGTACTGGCGAAACGCTATGCCTATAACCTAATCCCCACCCCCACTTTCGCGCTTGACCCTCGCCCGCGCGCGCTGTTCTATCGTGGCAAATCGAAACCCATTTGCCCGAAAGAGAACCCCCATGCTCGCGACCTCCTATCGCACCGCCTATAATGCCGATCACGAAGCCTTCCGCGACACTGTTCGCAAGGTCTTCGCCGAGCACCTCACCCCCAATCTCGACGAGCATGAGGAGCAGGGCATCGTCCCGCGTTCCGTCTGGAAGGCCGTGGGCGAGGCGGGGCTGCTGTGCCCGACGGTCAAGGAAGAGAACGGCGGGCTCGGGCTCGATTTCGGGTTCAACTGCATTGTCGCCGAGGAGCTGAGCTATCTCGGCTCGGCGGCGGGCTTCACGCTCCAGAGCGACATCACCGCCAACTATTTCGAGCGCCTCGGCAATGCCGAACAGCGCGCCAAGTACCTCCCCGGCATGGTCAGCGGCGACATCATCACCGCCATCGCCATGACCGAGCCGGGCGCAGGCTCCGACCTTCAGGGCATCCGCACCACGGCCAAGAAGGACGGCAACCACCTCGTCATCAACGGCTCGAAGACCTACATCACCAACGGCCAGAACGCCGATTGCGTGATCGTGGTCGCCAAGACCGATCCGGAGCGCGGGGCCAAGGGCATCAGCCTCGTGCTGGTCGACGCCGACACCCCCGGTTTCGAGCGCGGGCGCAATCTCGACAAGATCGGCCAGCATTCGGCCGACACCTCGGAGCTGTTCTTCAACGATTGCCGCGTGCCGATGACCAATATCCTCGGCGCGGAAGGCATGGGCTTTGTGCACCTGATGGAAGAGCTGCCGCAGGAACGCCTCAGCATTGCCGTCGGCGCGCAGGCGGCGGCGCAGCGGGCGTTTGACGAGGCGGTGAAGTTCACCAAGGACCGCAAGGCCTTCGGCAAGACCGTGTTCGAGTTCCAGAACACCAAGTTCACCCTCGCGGACCTCAAGGCCAAGCTGCAGGTGGGCTGGGCGCACCTCGACTGGGCGATCCGCAAGCACCTCGCGGGCGAACTGACGACGGACGAGGCCTCTGCGGCCAAGCTGTGGCACACCGACCTCCAGTGGGAATGCTGCGATGTCGCGCTGCAACTCCACGGCGGGGCGGGCTACATGAACGAATATGCCATCGCCCGCCTGTGGCGCGACGCGCGCGTCACCCGCATTTTCGGCGGCACCAACGAGATCATGAAGGAAGTGATCTCGCGGAGTATTTGAGATGGCTGAACCGCTCGACTTCACCGGCAAACGCGTGCTCGTGATCGGCGGGTCGAGCGGGATCGGCAACGGCATCGCCCACGGCTTCCGCCAGCGGGGCGCACACGTCACCGTCACCGGCACGCGGCCCGATGCGGGGGACTACCTTGAGGCCGAGGACAGCGACTTCACCGGCCTCGATTACCGCCAGCTCGATCTGATGGATCGTAATGCCGCAGACCGGCTGGCGGGTGATCTCGGCGCGGTGGATGTGCTGGTGCTGTGTCAGGGCACGGTGCGCTATGGCCGGCAGGAATTCACCCGCGAGGGCTGGGATCAGGTGGTCGACATCAATTTGAATTCGGTGATGGACGCCGCCCGCGCCTTCCACCCCGCGCTGGTGCAAGCCAAGGGCGCGATCATCATCGTCTCCAGCGTGGCCGCGTTCAAATCGACCATCGGCACGCCTGCCTATGCTGCCTCCAAGGCGGGCGCAGCGAGCCTCACCAAGACGCTGGGCGAGGCCTGGGCGAGGGACGGCATCCGCGTCAACGGCATCGCCCCCGGCCTCGTCCCGACCAAGCTGACGAGCGTGACCACCGATCACCCCGAGCGCCGCGAAGCGAGCTTGCGCAAGATCCCCCTGCGCCGCATGGGCACGCCCGAGGACATGGCGGGCGCCGCGCTGTTCCTCGCCTCGCCGCTCTCGGCCTATATCACCGGCCAGACGCTGGTGGTGGACGGCGGCCTCACGCTCTCCTGAAGGAGACCAGCCCCATGCAATTCACCCGCCTCGGCCGCTCCGGCCTCACTGTCTCGCGCCTGTGCCTCGGCTGCATGTCCTATGGCGACACTTCGAAGGGCTGGCATGGCGACTGGCTGCTGGGCGAGGATGCGGCGCGGCCGTTCTTCCGCGAGGCCTTGCAGGCGGGGATCAACTTCTTCGACACCGCCAACATCTATTCGGGCGGCACCTCGGAGGAGATCACCGGCAAGCTGCTCAGGGAAATGGCGCGGCGCGACGAGATCGTGGTCGCCACCAAGGCCTTTGGCGTGTGGCGCAACGCGCCCAATTGCGGGGCGCTGTCGAGGAAGGCGCTGTTCCAGGCGATCGACGACAGTCTGGCGCGGCTCGGCATGGATTATGTCGACCTGTTCCAGATCCACCGCTGGGATGATGTGACGCCGATCGAGGAGACGATGGAGGCGCTGAACGACATCGTGAAGGCGGGCAAGGCGCGCTATATCGGCGCCTCCTCGATGTATGCGTGGCAGTTCGCCCGCGCACAGGAGACCGCGCGCGCGAACGGCTGGACGCGGTTCATTTCCATGCAGAACCAGCTCAATCTGCTCTACCGCGAGGAGGAGCGCGAGATGCTCCCGCTGTGCGGGGTGGAGGATGTGGGTGTGATCCCGTGGAGCCCGCTCGCGCGCGGGCGGCTGACGCGGCCTTGGGGCGAGGATACGGTGCGCAGCACCACCGACGTGGTCGGCAAGGCGCTCTACAAGGCAGAGGACTCGGCTGACCGCGCGGTGGTGGACGCGGTGCAGCAGCTTGCCGCTGCGCGCGGCGTGCCGATGGCGAGCCTTGCGCTGGCATGGCATTTCACCAAGCCTGAGGTCACCGCCCCGATCATCGGTGCGACCAAGCCCGAACATATCGCCGATGCCGTCGCCGCGCTCGAAATCGCGCTGACAGCGGACGAGGTTGCCGCGCTCGAAGCACCCTACCGCCCCAAGTTCCCGACCGGCATGGGGATGCCGATGCCGGCGATGGACAAAGTCTCGCTGCGCGAGGCTTAGGACGTCCGTTTTTGTTACAAAGGCATGTGATTTAGTCACAAGCGCGTCACATGCTTGCGCCAATCATGCCCCTGCAACCATGCGGGGCAGCAATGGACGTCGTCAATATCTTCCTCACCAGCGAACTGGGCGAAAGCCTTGATGATTTCGTGCATGATGACCGGCGCTTCACCTTTGACCGGCTGGGGCCCGATGGTCCGCGCCGGCTGGTGGAAGGGCCGATGTGGGCCTTTGTCGACTGGGTGTTGCCCGATATCGCGGGGCTGGAGATGTGCCGCCGCCTGCGCGCCGATGCGCGTACCGCCGATGCCCATATCACCATCGTGCTGGAAGAGGACGATGCCGAGGATCGCCGCCGTGCGCTGCGGGCCGGGGCGGATGACTATCTGGTCGGCCCGCTGACCCGCACCGCGGTGCTCGACCGGGTGCTGGCGCTGCAATCGCGCGGGGCCGAGCGTCATGCCACCCGCCGCTTCGAGGCGGGCGCGCTGACGATCGACATGGCCGCGCTCCAGGCGCGCTGGGCGGGCGAGCCGATCACCCTGCGCCCCAACGAATTCCGCCTGCTGCGCTTCTTCGCCGAAAACCCCAACCGCGTGCTGACCCGCGAGGACCTGATCAACGGCCTCGGCAAGCGCGAACCGGCGATCGACGAGCGCACCGTGGATGTGTGGGTCGGCCGGTTGCGCCGCGCGATCAAGGCGGCCGGCGGCGGCAATCCGCTGCGCACCGTGCGCTCGCTCGGATATGTCTTCGATCTGGGTTGAGTAGGGCGAGACCCTCTCACTTTTCGTCAACGCGCTGAAACGGACCCGGAGGGTCCGCAAGCGCGAACGCGCGCCCGCAGCGACGCGGCCTTCAGGCCGTGTGAGCGAGGATGGCGCGGCCCGGACGGGCCGCGCCTCACCTTAAAACGACGCCTTTACCCCGATCGCGAAGCTCGTACCCACGTCGAAGGTGTTGAGCTCGGCGCGGTTGCCGTTCACTTCCTGGAACTCGAAATTGTCGCGCCCGAAGATGTTGCGCGCCTCAAGGCTCAGCTCCAGCGGCAGGCCGGCGAGCTTGAGCTCGCTGCGCGCCACCAGATCGACCGTCAGGCCCGGATCCTCGACCACATCGGGCAGCGCCCCGCCGCGCAGGGTCACGCGCTCGCTGGCATAGTTGAACAGCACGGTGAACTGCTGCACCTTGTCGGTGTCCTCGATCCCCAGCGACAGGTTGGCGACGTGATCGGACTGGCCCACCAGCGGCGCGCCATCGTCGAACAGCTGGCTCGCCGGCTGGGTGGTGGAGCCCGGGATCGGCGCCAGATCGCCCGCACCCACCGAAATGCTCGACTGGGTGTAGGTGTAGTTGGCGAGGATCAGGAACTGCTTGGTCTCGAAGAAGCTGCCCCAGTCGGCCAGATCGATCGCATAGCCGACATCAAGCTCGGCCCCGTAAAGCTCGGCCTTGGGGGCGTTGGCATAGCTCGTCTCGATGATGCCCGGCGCGGTGATCAGGAAGTTCTCGATCGGGTTGTCGATCGACTTGAAGAAGCCCGCGAGGCTGACCTTGCTCGGCCCGCCGAGGTAATATTCGAGCCGCGCTTCGGCGTTGATCAGCTCGCTGTCCTGCAGGAACGGGTTGCCGCGGAAGCGGCGGTTGGATTCCGGATCGAAATAGGTCTGCTCCACCAGCTCGCGGAACTGCGGGCGGGCGATGGTCTGCGAGGCCGAGAGGCGCAGCTGCAGATCATCCATCGCCTGCCAGGTCACCGTTGCCGAGGGCAGGAAGTAATCGTTGGCGATGCGGGTCGGATTGGCGAGATTGCCGCCGCCGAAGGTCGGATCGGGGGCCGCCACCTGCAGGCCGTCCTCGTAGCGCAGGCCGGTCTCGATGGTGATGGTGTCGGTCGGCTGGTAGCGCAGCATCCCGTAGCCGGCATGCACGGTCAGCGCGGCGTCGAACACCGGGAAGGGGGTGGGGTCGGACACGGTGACGTTGAAGAAGCCGACGCCATTGGCACCGGTCGCCAGGGTCGATCCGTTGATGATGTCGCCCGGCCGGCGCAGACCCAGCGCACGCAGCGCGGAGGTGAATTCCGCCGAGGAACTGATCAGCGGCCGGATGATGAAGGATACCGAACGCCGCGAGGTGTCCGAATAGCTGTAGCCGGCGGTCAGCTTGAGATTGTCCGTCACCTCGTAGGAGACGTCGGCCCCGCCAAACCACAGCTTTTCGGTCAGCTCTTCAAAGCCGACCTGGATGCGCTCGGTCCCGCCCACCAGCGCGCCCACGTCGACCACGAACTGGTTGCCGAAGGGATCATTGGGGATGTTGGTGCGGATATAGGGCACGATCGCGTTGTAGGGCGCCTCGCGGTCGGTCTGGGCAAAGCCGCCGCGCAGGTCGATCTCGAGTTTGTCGAAATTGAGCTCGGCAACGATCTGCGAATCCATCAGCTGGCGTTCGAACCAGCCGGTCTGCTGGGTCTGGAAATCGAACGGGCGGGCGACATCGGTGAAGCTGTCGGTGCCGGTGGCAAGCCGCGCGGTCTTGAGCGTGTCGCGGATGTAGAGATTGGTCCAGCGCACGGTGTGCTCGCCGATATCGAGGCCGATACCGAGCATGGCGTTTACCAGCACCTTGTTGTCGGTGATGAAGTTCTGCGAATCGAACAGGATCTGGCCCGCCTGAGCATCGCCGAACTGCTGGCTGGTGACATTGCGGGTGCGCCAGGTGTTGGTGATCCCGGCGGTCGCGATCAGGCCGAGGTAATTGCCGTCGCCCACTTCGATCGAAGCGCCCCCGGTGAGATTGGCCGAGAAGTTGGCGGGCAGCACGTCGTTCTTCTGGAGCGTCACCAGATTGGTGGGCATGATCTGCCCGGCCAGCTGGCGCTGCACCGCGGCCGGGGCGTCATTGACGCGCGTGCCGCTGGCGATCAGGCCTTGCAGCGCGGTCGGGATGTCGCGGTTGCCGTTGTCGAAACCGAACATGTCCCAGTCGCTGCCGTAATAGGTCAGGCCGTTCTGGAACGTTGTTTCGGTATCGCCGCTGGAGCCGATGCTGATGGTGAGGAAGTCCTCGGTCGGGATCGCCTTGGTGGTGAGGTTGATCACCCCGCCGCCGAATTCGCCCGGGAAGTTGGCCGAATAGGTCTTCTGCACGAGGCTGGAGGAGATCACGCTGGTCGGGAAGATGTCGAGCGGGACGACGCGGCTGAGCGGTTCAGGGCTCGGCAGCGGCAGGCCGTTGAGCAGCGCGAGCGAGTAGCGATCGCCCAGACCGCGCACGAAGACGCGGCCATTGCCGACCAGCGACAGGCCGCTCACCCGGCCGAGCGCGCCGGCAATGTCGCCTTCGCCGGTACGGGCGATATCGGCTTCGGACAGAACGGTGAGCACCTGGCCCGAATTGCGCGCCGGATCGCGGCCGCGCCGGCCGGTGACGATGATCCCGCCACCGGGCACCGAGATGTCGGACTGTTGCAGCTCTTCCTCGGCCGGCGGAGTGTCCTCTGCGGGCGGAGTGTCAGCCGTCTGCTCGGTTGCTTCATCCGCGGATGCATCCTGTGCCAGCAGCATGGACGGCATGGTAAGCGCGGTGGTGAAAAGCAGCAGGCCTGCAAGGCGCTTGCCGGTCGACATAGGTGAGGACCCCCTCATGGATTGGTCAGTCTGAATGCGAAAATGGGGGAGACGCTGCGGGCTGCGGCGTCTCCCCCTGTAACGGTCATGCCGCTGGCTTAGGCCGGATAGACCGGCAGGCCCGTGCAGTTGCCGGTCGAACTGTTGAAGTTCTGGATCGACGAGTTGCAGGTCCAGTTGCCGAAGATGCTGGTCAGCGCCGCGGCGTTCTGGATCGCGCCGATGAAGGTGCGGTTCGGGAAGAAGCTCGAACGGCCCGCAGCAGCGAACGGGGTCCGGCCGGTTTCGCCTGCACCATTGACCACGCCGTTGGTGAGCGTGATCGCGAAGGCGAGATTGTTGTTGGTGCCGCCGTTGATGCGCGCAGCAGCATCGGCGTTGGTCACGCCCGCGCCGCCACGGATCGGATCGGTCGCCGGGCAATCGCCGACCACCGAGTCCACCCCGATGATCGCAGCGAGCGTGGCAGGCTCGTCGATCTGGAAGCAGTGGTTGTTGCCGGCATTGATCACACCGTTGGTGAGGCTCAGCGCAGCGCCGCCGCGGGCCTGGATGACCTGCGGAGCCGCATCGCGCACGGCGTAAGTGAAGTTGTTCACCTGCAGGATGGTCTGCGGGATCGCGTTCGAGGGCGTGCGGTCGGCGACGTTGGGCGAGTCGAGTTCGATCAGGCGGTCACCGGTCGAGGAGCGCTGCACCGCGATCATGGTATCGACGTTGACGCGCGCGCCGGTGTCGACATCGAGCGAATCGTCGGATGCGCCGATGATCGCGAGGTTGCGGACATTGAAGCCGCCGCCGAAGAATTCGACGCCGTCGTCCGAGCTGTTGAACGAAACGAGGTTCTCGATCACGGTGCCCGAACCTGCGCCGCCGGTGGTCAGCGACTGGAGTTCGTTGTTCGGTGCCAGCTCGAAGCCCGAGAAGCGGATCTGGTTGAAGCGGAACGAGCCCGAGCTGTCAGCCGCGTTGGCACCGCCGAACGGGGTGGCGATGGCCGCACCTTCGAGACGGCCTTCGCAGGTCGGGTTGTTGGTCGGCGCGGCAGTGGTGTTGAACACGCCGGTCGAGCAGTCGGAATGCGGCGCGCGGCCGAGCAGCACGACGCCGCCCCACTGCTGCTGGCTGTTGTCGGAGGCAACACCGATGATGTTGTCGCGGCTGGTCCAGATGATCGGACGCTCGGCGGTACCGTTCGACTGGATCGTGTTGCCACGGTTGACCACAAGGTACGAATCCTGCTGCGCGAAGAGGATCACGCCAGGCTCGATCGTCAGCGTCACGGCGGTGCCGGTGCTCGAGAAGCCGCGGTCAGCGCCGACTTCGACGCGGCCGTTGATCTGGTAGATCAGGCCGCGGATGAAGGGCAGGTTGTCGGTCGAGGTGAAGCGCGCCGGCAGCTGGCACACGCGATAGGTGCCGGTCGGGCCCGGGAGCGTACCGGCATCGACCAGGCCGCCGGTGGTGGCGATCGTCGGGCAGCCGGCCGCCGGGGTCACCAGAGTTTGGGTCGGGGTCGGCGTGGGGGTCGGCGTCGGGGTCGGCGTCGGGTTGTTGATGATGATATTGCCGCCGGTGCCGGGCGAGACGATTTCGTCCGCGCCGCAACCGGCGAGCGCCAGCAGGCTGCAGCCCAGAACGAGAGTGCGTTGGATATTTTTCACAGCATCGGTCCCCTGAAAAGCCGAGAATCAAGTGCGCCGGAACGCCGGAAGATTCGGCTGCGCAGGGCTTCGCTAGGGGGCTTGCATGACAGAATTCTTGCAGCGTTACAGTCCCATGGCAATTGCTGTAATATGACCGAAGAAAGACAAATATGACAATGCGCGGCCACCGGGAAAATGCGATTGTGACAGTTTGACGCGACTGCAAATCAATGACTTACGCCTTTAAATTGCAGAAATATTACAATGTTACAGTTATGTTGCGGAGACGATCTTTTCGAGTCACTATGCTCCCACACTGGAAGAGGAGCCTGTGCCCATGTCCGTCACTCTTTTCGCAATGGCCCTGATTGCCGCCACGCCGCTGCCTGCCGCGCCTGCCGCCGGCCTTGCCTCTGCCGCCGACAGCGATCTCGCTGCCCAGACCCTTGCCACCGGACGCGGGGATGAGGCGCTCGCCACGCTCCAGCGTGCCAGCGCGGCTGCTCCGCATGATCCGGCGGTGATGATCAATCTCGGCATCGCCTATGCGCACCGCGGCGATGACGCCAAGGCGCGCGCGGCCTTCGAGGCGGCGCTGACCTGTCACGAGGTGGTCGATCTCGACACGGCCGACGGCGCCACCACCGATTCGCGGCGGCTGGCCCGCAAGGCGATCCGGATGCTCGAACGCGGCGAGTTCCGCGGCGCGCAGCTGCGCACCGAACAGCTGACCTACCGCAACTGACTTCGCGCACGCGCGCGAGGGATGCACGCTTGCAAAGGGCGGGTTGCCGGGGGGCAGCCCGCCCTTTTGCCATGCGCAGGCCCGGGCTTTCGCGGGACTGTCACCTGCCTGTCATTTAGGTTAGACATTGGGGGGAGATTCTAGGGGACCCGGGAATGATTCTCGCCGCGGCCAGCCGCGTCATCTTTGCTGCCATGCTGCTTGGCCTTGCGGTCGAGGCGCGGGCTGACGTGCTCGAACTCGGGGCCGACGGCGCGCGCTGGGTCACCGGGCCGCTGGCGGGTCGTCCTGCCGCGGGCGGCGCGGGCAGCGTCGAAGCTGCGAGCGCGCCGGTGGTGGTCGAGGGTCTGGCGCTGCCCGACCACGTCATCGCCGATCCCGCGCGCCACGCTGCGGGCATCCCGCCGCGCTACACCGCCAAGATCGCCGAGCTCGCCGCGCGCTATGATCTGTCGCCCTCGCTGCTTGAAGCGCTGGTGTGGCAGGAGAGCCGCTGGCAGGAAAATGCGCGCTCGCCCGTGGGTGCGCGCGGCCTTGCGCAGCTGATGCCGGGCACGGCGCGATATCTCGGGGTCAATTCCGACGATCCCTTCCAGAACCTCGAAGGCGGGGCGCGTTACCTGCGCGAACAGCTCGACCGGTTCGGCGGCGATCTCGAAAAGGCGCTGGCGGCCTACAACGCAGGCCCCGGTCGGGTCGAGCGCGCGGGCGGCATTCCCAATATCCGCGAAACCCAGAACTATGTGGCGGCGATCATCGCCCGCTTGTCCAACCATGCGCGCGTCCCCGGCCAATAGGCGGGCAGGGCGTGCAAGCCGTGAAAGTACCGAGAAGGAAATGATGTCGCTGTTCCGTTTGCCTGCCCGTATGGCTGCTGTTCTCACCCTCGCGCTCGCGCCCGCTCAGGCAATGGCGCAGACCGCCGATCCGGCCGGTTCCGGCCCGATCAACAATGCGCTGCTGTGGCTCCAGGGCACGCTGCTCGGCACGGTGGCGACCACGGTGGCGGTGATGGCGGTCGCCGCGATCGGCTTCATGATGCTCACCGGCCGGATGAACTGGCGCTTCGGCGCGACCGTGATCATCGGCGTCTTCATCCTGTTCGGCGCGACCACCATTGTCGCCGGCATCCAGTCGGCTGCCGGATAAGGCCATGAGCGAGCTCGTCCGCCATCCGGTGCACCGCGCGCTCACCCGTCCGCAGATGTTTGCGGGCGTGACGATGAACTTCTTCATCATCAACCTGATGGTGACGACGATCGCCTTCCTGATGCTCAAGAGCTTCTGGATCATTCCGGTTCCGATCGTGATGCACGTGATCGGCTACTTCGCTTCGCTGCGCGAACCGCGCATTTTCGACCTGTGGATCACCAAGGTCTCGAAATGCCCGCGCGTGCCCAATTTCAAGCGCTGGGGGTGCAATTCCTATGCCCCGTAAATGGTTTGGCGCCGCGGCCTGGAGCGCCAAGGAGGTCAAGGTCGGTGAGCGGCTGCCCTATGCGCGGCTGATCGACGAGAACACCGTGCTGCTGCGCGACGGCAGCGTGATGAGCGCGATCCAGGTGCCGGGCCTGTTGTTCGAGACCGAAGATTCGGACGCGCTGAACGCCCATGCCGCCACCCGCGAGGTGATGCTGCGCAGCACGCTGGATGCGCGTTTCGTGATGTATCACCACGTCATCCGCCGCCGGGTGGAAGTGGAGCTCGACGCCGAATTCCCCGACGCGCTCAGCCGTCACATCGATGCGCGCTGGAAGCAGCGGCTGGCGGGCGGATCGCTGTTCATCAACGACCAGTTCATCACCCTGATCCGCCGCCCCGCGCTCGGCAAGACAGGCCTGCCCGAGCGGCTCAGCAAGATGTTCGCGCGCACCGGTCAGGACGAGCCCGAGGCCGATCCCAAGGACCTGCGCAGTCTCAAGGCGGCAGTAAGCGGGCTGGTCGCCAGCTTGCAGAATTACGGCGCGGCGGTGCTGGGCGATTATCAGGTGCCCGGTGCCGGCGGCACCAATTCGGAAATGCTCGAGCTCCTGAGCGCGCTCTATAACGGCGAGATGCGGCCGGTGCGCCGCCCTGCGCCGGAGACCGATATCGGCCATATGCTGCCCTATCGCCGCGCCTCCTTCGGGCTCGACGCGATGGAGCTGCGCGGCTCGGCTGCGCCTGATTTTGCCGCCATCCTCGGCCTCAAGGACTATCCCGAGGCGACCTCGCCGGGCCTGCTCGACAATATCCTGCGCCTGCCGTTCGAGATGGTGGTGACCGAAAGCTACGCCCCCAACGAGCGCACCACGGCCAAGGAGCGGATCGATCTGGCGCTGCGCCGCTCGCGTTCGGTGGACGAGGAGGCAGCCGCCGAGCGGGCCGATATGCTCGCCGCGCGTGATGCGCTGGGCAATGGCGCGGTCGGCTTTGGCGACCATCACCTCACCGTGCTGGTGCGCGAGCGCACGCTGCCGCGGCTCGACGATGCGGTCGCCGCCTGCGCTGCGGCGCTCGCGGATACCGGCGCGATCGCGGTGCGCGAGGATACCAATCTCGAACCCGGCTTCTGGGCGCAGTTCCCCGGCAACGAGGAATATATCGTGCGCCGCGCGCTGATTTCCTCGGCCAATATGGCGGGTTTCGGCAGCTTCCATGGCTTTGCGCTGGGGCAGGCAAGCGGCAATCACTGGGGCGATGCGGTGACCTTGCTGGAGACCACCAGCGCCACCCCGTTCTTCTTCAACTTCCACAACGGCGATCTCGGCAACTTCTCGGTGATCGGGCCGAGCGGTTCGGGCAAGACCGTGGTGATGAACTTCCTTGCCGCCCAGGCCCAGAAGTTCAAACCGCGCACCATCCTGTTCGACAAGGATCGCGGGGCGGAGCTGTTCATTCGCGGCATCGGCGGGCGTTATGACCGGATCAGCCCGGGCGCGCCCACCGGCTTCAATCCGCTGGCGCTGCCCGACACGGCGGCCAATCGCGCCTTCCTGCGCGACTGGCTCGGCGTGCTGCTGGCGGCCGACGGGCCGGAGGAATTCGCCACTATCGCCGCGGCGGTCGATGCGACCTATGCCAATGATCCCGCCTTGCGGCGCCTGCGGCACTTCAAGGAGCTGCTTTCGGGCACCCGCCGCCCGCAGCCGGGCGATCTGGCCGACCGGCTGGCGGCGTGGATCGGAGAGGGCGAACACGCCTGGCTGTTCGACAATGAACGCGACCGGCTCGATCTCGAAACCCGCGTGATGGGCTTCGACATGACCGCGCTGCTCGAAAACCCGCGCCTGCGCACGCCGACCATGATGTATCTCTTCCACCGCATCGACGAGCGGCTGGACGGTCAGCCGACCATGATCCTGATCGACGAGGGCTGGAAGGCGCTGGACGACGAGGTGTTTGCCGCGCGCATCCGCGACTGGCTCAAGACGCTGCGCAAGCGCAATGCGCTGGTCGGCTTTGCCACCCAGTCGGCGCGCGATGCCTTGGACAGCCGGATCAGCACCGCACTGGTCGAGCAGACCGCGACCATGGTGTTCATGCCCAATGCCCGCGCCCGGCCAGAGGATTATTGCGACGGCTTTGGCCTGACGCCGCATGAATTCGCGCTGATCCGCAGCCTGCCTGCCCATTCGCGCTGCTTCCTTGTGCGCCAGCCGGATGCGAGCGTGGTGGTGCGGCTCGATCTCTCGGGCGCGCCCGAGGTGCTCACCATCCTCTCGGGCCGCGAGAGCGCGGTGCGCCGGCTCGATCTGCTGCGCGAAGCGGTGGGCGACGAGCCGGCCGCCTGGTATCCCGCGCTCACCGGCAGGCCCTGGCCTGACGGGACGGCGGCGGTGGATCAGGACGGTCAGGCCGTGTGGCAGGCGGCCGAATGAGCACCACCTGCGACATGGCCGCCGAGGCGATGGGCACCGGCGTCTCGGCCGCGCTCACCGCGGTCGACTGCATTGCCAGCGGGATGAGCGAGCAGGCCTTCAACCGCCTGTTCGGCACCGAGGGCCAGCTGGCCTTCGCGCTCACCATCCTGCTGGGGCTCTATGTCGCCTTCTTCGGCATCTCGCTGATGCTGGGGCGCGCCAATCTGTCGGTGCGGGCGCTGCTGCCCAAGATGATGACGCTCGGCCTCGTGCTGACCTTCGCCACCAGTTTCGTCGCTTTCTCGACCGTGTTCTACAACCTCTTCATCGGCGGGCCGGACCAGATCGCGGGCGTGCTCACCGGCGTGAGCGGGGAAAGTGCCACCGCTGTCTTCGCACAGAAGCTCGATGTGGTGTTCCAGGCGATCCAGAAGGCGAGCGGCGATACCAAGGACATCAGCGCCTTCTCGCCGCGCGGGATGATGTGGCTGGGGGCAATGCTCCTCCTCCTCGGTACTGTCGGCCTGCTGGTGACCGCGCGGATCGCGCTGGCGCTGCTGCTCGCGGTCGGGCCGGTGTTCGTGGTGCTGGCGCTGTTCCAGGGCACGCGCGGACTGTTCACCGGCTGGCTCAAGGGGCTGGCGATGATGGCGCTGGCGCCGCTGTTTGCGGTGCTGGGCGGATCGATCATGCTCGAGCTTTCGGTGCCGGTGCTCTCGGCGCTGGTGAAGGTGCCGGGGCAGATCGACCAGAACGCGGCGATGGCCTTCTTCCTGATCGGCGCGGTGCATATGGCGCTGATGCTGCTGGCGCTGGTGGTGTCGGGCGTGATGGTGTCGGGCTGGCAGGTGTTCGGGCTGGTGCCGGAAAAGACCGCGCGCGGCCGCTCGGGCGATCCGGCGCGCATCCTTGCCGCTCCCGCGGGTGCCGCCATGGCACCGCGCAGCACGCTTGTGGCACCTGCTGCCGGCAGCGGCGCAAGCGCAAGGCGGGCCGAGGCGGTCTCGGCGCAGATGGTCACCGCCGCCAATGATACCGGGCCGGCCTCCGTTTCCCGCGAAACCCGCGTCTATGCGACCGATGGCACGGGCGCACAGGTGACGCCGTTCAATCCCGCCGCCTCGCGCACCCGCGGGATCGGCAACCGCTTCCGTTCCGCCGCCGGCGGGGCTGCTCCCGCGCCCAAGCCTGCTGCTGTTCCCCCTCCGGAGACCTATCAATGACCCGCGCCGGGCCGCTCTTTCGGCTGACCCTTTCCGCCGCCGCTCTGGCGCTTGCCGTGCCCGCCATGGCGGGCGACGCGCGCATCCAGACCCGCGTCTATGACGAAGCCGCCGTCGTGCGGATCGATGGCAAGGTGCTGGTGCAGACCACCATCAAGTTCGCCCCCGACGAGATGATCGAGAATGTCGCGATCGGTGACAGCACCGCCTGGCAGGTGCAGCCCAACAAGGCGCAGACGATCCTCTTCGTGAAGCCGCTGGAACCGGCCGCGCGCACCAACATGACTGTGGTGACCGACAAGCGCACCTACCTGTTCGATCTCGTCGCTTCCCCGCGCAATGCCGCGCTTTACGTGCTGCAATTCCGCTATCCCGAGCTCGAAAAGGTCGCCGAGGAAGCGCGTCTGGCCGCTGCTGCCGAGGCCGAGGCCGAAGCCCTGCGCGCCAAGGCCGACCCGTCCGAACTCGCCGCCGCACGCGATCCCTATGCGGTGGTCGATCCGAGCCGGCTCAACTTCGCCTGGGCGACTGCAGGAACGCCGGCGCTGCTGCCATCCAAGGCCTTCGACAATGGCGATGCGCTGTTCCTTAGCTGGCCCACCGGCACCGCGATCCCGGCGATCCTTGTGACCAACGAGGACGGCGAGGAAGGCCCGGTCAACTTCACCGTGCGCGGCGATACCGTCGTGGTGGACGGCGTGCCGCCGCAGATCATCCTGCGCTCGGGCAAGGACACCGCGACGCTCACCAATGCCGGCCCGGGCGCACCTGCCACTCGCAGCGCCGCGCGCACCGCCCAGCGCGAAGAGGGCACCCGATGACCCGCGCCCCCAACCATCCTGTCAGGGAGTTTGTCTGATGCGCCTTGCCATGCGTCTGCCGCCGAAAAAGGGCGACAAGGGCTCTGCCGAAAACGGCGATCCGCGCGAGCAGGAATCGGCCGAGATCATCGATCTCGCCAGCCGCGCGGCCTTTCCCGCGGTCACCGAGCGGCGCGCTGCCAGCGACGGACTGGGGCTGGCTGCCGGAGTGGCGCTGGTCGCCGGGATCGGCGCGGTCACCTTCTGGGCGATGAATTCGGCGCGCCTGCCAGAGCCGCAGGGCGTGGGCAATCCGCAGGTCGCCGCGGCGCAGGCCGCGCCCGTGCCGGTCGCAGCCCCGGTGCCGGTGGCGCCGCCGGTTGATCCCGCCGCTGCCCCCGTGGCTGCGCCCGCGCCGGTCTATGCCGTGCAGCCGGGCGCGGCGGCCATGCCTGCAACCAATCCCTATGCCAGCCCGCAGCTGGTGTTCGACGGCAGCTCGGCGCGCGGCTCGCGCTTTGCCGAAGCGACCGGCGTCCCCGCTCCGGTGGCAGGCGTTGCGGCAAGCACCGGTGCGGGCGGCAGCGCGGGCGACTTTGCCGCGCGCGTCGGCGGGGTCGGCGGCGGTCCGGCAACGGCGCGCAGCATGGTCAATCCCTCGACCACTATCACCGAAGGCACGCTGATCCCCGCGATCCTCGAAACCGCGATCAACACCGATGTGCCGGGCTATGTCCGCGCGGTGGTGAGCCAGGATGTGCGCAGCTTCGACGGCAAGCGCATCCTCGTGCCGCGCTCCTCGCGCCTGATCGGCCAGTATCAGGCCGGGGTGCAGCAGGGCCAGAAGCGCGCCTATGTGATCTGGACGCGGCTGATCCGGCCCGACGGCGTGTCGGTCAACCTCGGCTCGCCCGCGATCGCCTTTGACGGGACGACGGGGCTTGAAGGCGACGTCAACAGCCACTTCTTCAAGCGCTTCGGTTCAGGCCTCCTGCTCTCGGTGGTCGGCGGGCTTGGCGCGCTGGCGACCGGCGGCGTGGGCGGCGTGATCGTCGCGGGCGGCGCGCAGGGCGCGGCCAATTCGGCGGTGCAGTCGCAGGGCCAGATCAGCCCCACCATCCGCGTGCGCATGGGCGAGCCGATCCGCGTCTTCACCGCGCGCGATCTCGATTTCAGCTCGGTCGCCCGCTGAGAGGATCGATGAGCGCCGACATCCACCGGCTGGGCAGCGAAGACGGCTCCGTGCCGCTGACGGCGGAGCGGAGCGTCTATCTCGACGCCTATCTCGCTCCGTTCCGCCGCTGGCTTGACCGCGACACGGTGACCGAGATCATGGTCAATCGTCCGGGCGAGGTGTGGATCGAGGATGCCGCGCAGCCGGGGATGCAGCGCATCGAAACCCCCGAGATCGACGACCGGCTGGTGCAGCGCCTTGCTGAACAGGTGGCGCGGGTCAGCCACCAGGGGATCAACCGCGAGCATCCGCTGCTTGGCGCAACCCTGCCCGATGGCGCGCGCGTGCAGTTCTGCGGCCCGCCGGCCGCGCGCAAGCACTGGGTGATGGCGATCCGCCGCCACCGCCGGCTCGACCTGCCATTGGACGCTTATGATGCCGGGCCGCTGACGGGCGAGGGGCATGTCGATCTGCCCGATCCGCACAGCCAGCCGATCGCCTATCTGCGCGCCGCGATCCGCGCCCGCCGCACGATCCTGATTTCGGGCGGCACCAGCACCGGCAAGACCACCTTTTTGAATGCTATGCTCGGTGAAATCCCGCCCGAAGAGCGCGTGGTGCTGGTCGAGGACACGCCCGAGCTGAAGTTCCCCGGCGCCAATGCCGTGGGCCTCGTGGCGGTCAAGGGCGAGCTTGGCGAGGCCAAGGTTACCGCCAACGAATTGCTGCAAGCCGCGCTGCGCCTGCGTCCTGACCGGATCGTGCTGGGCGAGCTGCGCGGCAGCGAGAGCGTCAGCTTCCTGCGCGCAATCAACACCGGGCACCCGGGCAGCTTCTCCACCATCCACGCCAATTCGATGCGCGGTGCGCTCGAGCAGCTGGCGCTGATGGTGATGCAGACCGGCATCGGCCTGACCCGCTCCGACACCATCGCCTATGCCGCCAGCGTGATCGATGTGATCGTGCAGCTCGGCCGCGATGCCAATGGCAAGCGCGGCATTACCGGCATCGCCGAGAGTAAATCGCTGCTTTGATGTGACACGCGCCTCTTGGTGATTTACACCGCGCGTCCGAGCGAACAAAGGCATCGGACTGGCGATACAGGAAAGCGATGAGCACCGCACCGACCATCAGCGAAGACGGCTCCGAAGGCGCGGGCGCGCCCGCTTTTGCCGATCTTGCCCCGGACGAATCGCCCTATTTCAATCGCGAGCTTTCGTGGCTCCAGTTCAATCAGCGGGTGCTGGCCGAGGCCGGGAACGAGGCCTATCCGCTGCTTGAACGGCTGCGCTTCCTGTCGATCTCGGGCAGCAATCTCGACGAATTCATGATGATCCGCGTGGCGGGCCTTGTCGGGCAGGTGCAGCGCGGGCTGGCGACGCCCTCGATCGACGGGCGCAGCCCCTCACAGCAACTGGCCGCGATCCGCGAAAAGCTGGTCGAGCTGTCGCAGCGCCAGCAGAAGCTGTGGCGCGCCCTGCGCGAGGCGCTGGCGGAGGCCGATATTCACGTGGCCGACGAACAGCGGGTGAAACCTGCCGCGCACAAGTGGCTCAAGGCGTTCTTCCTCAACGAGATCCTGCCGATCATCACCCCGCAGGCGCTCGACCCGGCGCACCCTTTCCCCTTCGTCCAGAACGAAGGCATGGGCCTGCTGTTCACGCTCACCCGCGACGAGACGGCTGAGCAGATCATCGAGATGGTGCTGATCCCCAGCGCCCTGCCGCGTTTCGTGCGCGTGCCGGACGAGGTCACAGGCGCGGAGGGCGCGCTCTACATCTCGATCGCCAGCCTGATCCAGCGCTATGCCGAAGCGCTGTTCCCCGGCTTCACGATCGAGGGCGACGGGCTGTTCCGCGTGCTGCGCGACAGCGATATCGAGATTGCCGAAGAGGCCGAAGACCTCGTGCGCACCTTCCGCTCGGCCATCCAGCGGCGGCGGCGCGGGCAGGTGATCCAGCTCGAACTCGAAGAGGATTTCGATCCGGCCGCCGAAGCCCTGCTGCTCGACCAGCTCGGCATCAACGAGGCCGCGGTGATCAAGACCGACGGGATCATCGGGGTCGACGGGCTGGCCGAGATCGTCGCCGAAGACCGCCCGGACCTCAAGTTCGAAGCCTATTCCCCGCGCTTTCCCGAGCGGATCCGCGAGCATGACGGCGATGCCTTCTCCGCGATCCGCGAGAAGGACATCATCGTCCACCACCCCTATGAGAGCTTCGAGGTGGTGGTCGATTTCATCCGTCAGGCCGCCGCCGATCCCGATGTCGTGGCGATCAAGCAGACGCTTTACCGCGCCGGCTCGCAATCGGCGGTGATCAATGCCCTGATCGAGGCGGCCGAGGCGGGCAAGTCGGTCACCGCGGTGGTGGAATTGAAGGCGCGCTTCGACGAGGAGCAGAACCTGCAATGGGCCGGCAAGCTCGAACGCGCGGGCGTGCAGGTGATCTACGGCTTCACCGACTGGAAGACCCATGCGAAGGTGGCGATGGTGGTGCGGCGCGAAGGCGCGTCCTTCCGCACCTATTGCCACTTCGGAACGGGCAATTATCACCCCGTCACCGCGCGCATCTATACCGATCTGTCGTTCTTCACCGCCGATCCCAAGCTCGGGCGCGATGCTGCCAAGATGTTCAATTTCGTCACCGGCTATGTCCAGCCGCACGCGCTGGAACGCATCCACATCGCGCCGATCGATCTGCGCGATGAAATCTATGCCCGCATCGATACCGAGATCGCCAATGCCGCGGCGGGCCGTCCGGCGACGATCTGGATGAAGTGCAACCAGCTGACCGACGAAGGCGTGATCGACCGGCTCTATGCCGCCTCGGGCGCGGGGGTGCAGGTGGAACTGGTGGTGCGCGGCATCTGCTGCCTGCGCCCGGGCATTGCCGGCCTGTCGGAGAATATCCGCGTCAAATCGGTGATCGGCCGCTTCCTCGAACACAGCCGCATCTATGCCTTCGCCAATGGCCATGCCATGCCGTCCGCCCATGCCGCGGTGTTCATCGCCTCTGCCGACATGATGAGCCGCAATCTCGATCGCCGGGTCGAGACGCTGATCCCCATACTCAACCGCACGGTGCACGATCAGGTGCTCCAGCAGGTGCTGCTCGCCAATATGCTCGATACCGAACAATCCTGGTGGCTCGATGCCGACGGGTCCTATTCGCGCGTCATGCCGGAGGGCAAGCCGTTCAACTGCCACCGCTATTTCATGACCAACCCGTCGCTGTCCGGGCGCGGCGGGGCGCTTGAGGCGGGCGCGGTGCCCAAGCTGTCCCTGCGGCGGGGCGCGAGCGCATGACCTATCGCAAGCGGCGGGACGACCGCGGCGGGGCCTTTGCCGGCAGCACGCCGAGCCGCGCGATCATCGATATCGGCTCGAACACGGTGCGCCTTGTCGTCTATGGTGGATCGATGCGTGCGCCGATGGTGCTCCTGAACGAGAAGGTGACGGCCAAGCTAGGGCGCGAGATTGCCACCACCGGGCGGCTGGCGGATGAGGCGATGGCGCTTGCCCTGCGCGGATTGGAGCGCTTTGCGCTGCTGCTGGCCGATCTTGGCGTCAAGGATGTCGAAACGGTCGCCACGGCGGCGGTGCGCGAGGCGGCCAACGGGCCGGAATTCGTCGCCCGGCTGCGCGATATCGGGCTGACGGTGCGGGTCATTTCGGGCGAGGAGGAAGCCCTCCTGAGCGCGCACGGCGTGATCGGCGCCTTCCCCGAGGCGCGCGGGGTGGTGGCTGATCTGGGCGGCGGCAGTCTCGAACTGGTGCGCGTCGCCAATGGCTCGGCCGACGGTGCGAGCACCCTGCCGCTCGGCACTCTGCGCCTGCCCGAATATCGCAAGGCCGGCCGCGCGGAGATGAGAAAGGCGCTCGACAAGGCGATCCGCAAGGCCGGTTGGGACCGCGCGGACAATCCGCCAGAGGCCAATGGCGCGCTCTACCTCGTCGGCGGCACATGGCGCGCGATGGCGGTGTTTGCGATGGCGGTGAAGGGCCATCCCCTGAGCGACCCGCACGGCTTCGAGATCGATGCGGTCACCGCGATGGAGGTCGCCAATGCGCTGGCGGGCAGCGAGAGCGATGCCTTGCGCAGCCGCGAGCGGATCTCGACCATGCGCGCCGAAAAGCTGCCCGATGCCGCGGTGCTGCTGGCCGCGCTGCTGGTGCGGCTTGCGCCCGATCGGGTGGTGTTCTCGTCATGGGGGCTGCGCGAAGGGCTGCTCTATGACCGCCTGCCCGCGCATAGCCGCGCGCAGGATCCGCTGCTCGCCGGCGTGGCGGTGTTCGCCAGCCAGCGCGGCGCCCCGCCGACGCTGGCCGCGCGGATGGCCGCCTGGACGCTCGATGCTGCGCCCGCGCGCGACCATGGCAGCGAGCGGCTGCGGCTGGCGGCGACGATGCTGGCGCTGGCCTCGATGCAGATCGAGCCCAACCTGCGGCTCGGGCAGGCGATCGACTGGGCGCTGCACAAGCGCTGGATCGCGGTCGACGGGAAGGGCCGGGCGATGATGGCGGCGGCGATTGCGGCCAATGGCAACCAGCTCGTCCTGCCGCCGCGCGTGCGGGCGCTGGCAAGCGAGGAGGCGCTGGAAGAGGCGATCCGCTGGGGCCTCGCGCTGCGCCTCGCGCGACGTCTGGGCGCGCAGTCGCGCCGCTCGCTCGAAGTCAGCCGGCTGGCGGTGGAGGAGGGCACGCTGGTGCTGCGCCTCGCCCAAAGCCACGCCGCGCTGTTCGGCCAGGCGACCGAGAAGGACATCAAGGCGCTCGCCACGCGCCTCGGCACCGGCTGGCGGGTGGACATCGTGCCGGATAGTGAGCTGGTTTGAGGTTGGAAAGTCCCTCCCTGTCCCAGCGGGATGGGGAGAGACTGGAAGGTCAGGCGGCCTTTTCGCTCGTGGCGAAGGGCGAGAAATCGGTGTCGATGTCGAACAGGTCCACGCCCTCGGCGGCTTTCAGGCGGTTCACCACGACATAGGTCACCGGCGTCAGCGCCGCTTCCCATGCGACCTTCAGCGCCCAGTTGGTGATCATCACCGTGATCACCGCATCCGTGGTCCAGATGCCGAGGAAGGCGACCGGATAGAAGATGATGCTGTCGACCGCCTGTCCGACGAAGGTCGAGCCGATCGTGCGGGTCCACAGGGCGCGACCCCTGGTCCAGACCTTCATCTTGGCGAGCACGAAGGAATTGACGAATTCGCCCGCCCAGAAGGCGGTGATCGAGGCGACGACGATGCGCCAGGTGCTGCCGAACACGCTTTCATAGGTGCTCTGGCAGATTGCCCCGCCGGGAACCGCCGGATCGGCGCTGGAGGTGATCGGGCGCTCGCCGCCAAAGCCGCTCGCGCTGCATTCCCACCCAGCGAAGGGGGGCAGGGCGGTGACGACATAGGACATCAGCGCAAGGAACAGCATCGCCCCCGTCCCCACCCAGATCACCCGCCGCGCGCGGGCAAAGCCGTAGATCTCGGTCAGCACGTCGCCGATGACATAGCCGAGCGGGAAGAACAGAATGCCGGCGCCGTAGATGAAGGTGCCGTCGGGCGCGGGCCACCAGCCCTCGGGCCAGAACGGCACATCGACAAAGGTAAGCTTGGCCGCGCCGATGATGTTGGAGAGCAGCAGGATCGTCACGAAGGCCGCCATCACCAGATCGTAATAGCGGAAGGTGACCGGCGCATGGCTCGTGGCGAGGATGCCGTCGCTCGGATCGCGGTCAAAGGCGGCTGCGGGATCAGCGGGAGAGGTCTTTTCCATCGCGCGGAGGGTTAGCGCGATTCCCTTGGCACGCAAAGCGCGCTATTGGCGTGTCCGGCGCGCGCCCGTAGCTCATCTGGATAGAGCGCGAGACTTCTAATCTTGAGGCAGCAGGTTCGAGTCCTGCCGGGCGCGCCAGTTTGCTTCACCCCGCAAGGGGTGGAGCGGAATGGCGGGCCCTAAAGGAGCGAACCTCGTTCGGAAACGGAGCAGCCGCAGGCTGCGGAGTTGAACGCGGCGCGAAGCGACGCGGACAGTCCTGCCGGGCGCGCCATCACGCTCCATCCTGCAAGGGGTGGGACGCAATCACCGCAAGCGCCTCGTCCTCACTGATCACCTCGGCATATTTGGCCTGAAGGTCGAACAGGTTGGCCTCGTGCGGGCCGGGGTGGCGGTCGGCGCATGCCTCGCGCACCACGAGGGGCACGAAGCCGTATTGCATCGCATCGAGCACCGAGGCGCGCACGCAGCCTGAGGTCGAATAGCCGGTGATAAGCAGCGTATCGATGCCCTCGGCGTGGAGTGCCTCGGCAAGGCCGGTGCCGAAGAAGGCGGAAGGATATTGCTTGGTGAACACCTGCTCGCCCGCATGGGGGAGAATGGCCTCGGGGAAGGCCCCGAGCGGCGATCCTGCGATGAAGGTCTTGAGCACCGGCACCTTGCGGTAGAACACCCCGCCGTCCGAGCCGTCGGGCTTGTAGCTGACATTGGTATAGACCACCGGCACGCCGCGCTCGCGCGCGGCGGCGGCCAGCCGGACATTGCTGGCGAGCGCATCGGCGGCGGTGTCCATGAACAGCGGCGAGCCCTCGGTGAGATAGGCGCTCACCAGATCGACAATCAGCAGCGCCGGGCGCGCGCCGGGGGTCAGCCGACCCTCGTAGACGCCCGCGTAATTGTCGGCTGCCGACGGGCCGGGCATCAGATGATCCCGGCCGCCGCCAGCCGCCCAATCTCGGCCGCGTCGAGCCCGAGCCGCTCGGCGAAGACCTCGGCATTGTCCTGCCCCGGCGCGGCGGGGGCGGGGCGGCGGATGCTCGAAGGCGTCTTGGAGAGCTTGGGGAAGGCGTTCTGCATCCTGATCTTGCCCCGCTGCTGGGTTTCGACCTCGATGATCGCCTCGCGCGCCTGGAAGTGCGGATCGGCGAGCATGTCGGGGGCGCGGTAGACCCGGCCGGCGGGGATCGAATATTCGATCATCAGCGCATCGACCTCGTCCACGGTGAGCGTGCCGGTCCAGTCATTGATCAGCGCGTCCAATTCGTCCTGATGGATGCCGCGCGCGATATGCGAGGAATAGCGCTCGTCGCTCGACAGTTCGGGCCGGCCCATCGCCTGGCACAGGCGCGCGAAGATCGCATCGCCGTTGGCGCCGATCATGTAGCTGCCGTCCTTGCAGCTATAGACGTTCGACGGCGCAATGCCCTTCAGCACCGAGCCCGAACGCTCGCGGATCACGCCGTTGCGGTCGTACTCGGGGACGAGGCCCTCCATCACCTGCAACACCGCCTCGTAGAGCGCGGAGTCCACAACCTGACCCTCGCCGGTCTTCTCGCGGTGGTGGAGCGCCGCGAGCACGCCCAGCGCGCCATAGGTTGCGCACAGGGTGTCGCCGATCGAGATGCCCATGCGGCTCGGCGGCCGGTCGGGCTCGCCGACGATGTGGCGCCAGCCGCCCATCGCCTCGCCGATCCCGCCGAAGCCGGCGCGGTCCGAGTACGGCCCGTCCTGCCCGTAGCCCGACATGCGGGCGATGATCAGGCCGGGGTTCTCCGCATGGAGCTCGGTCGGGGACATGCCCCAGCGTTCGAGCGTGCCGGGCTTGAAGTTCTCGATCAGCACATCGGCCTCGGCGATCAGGCGGCGGGCCAACGCCTGCCCTTCCGGCACGCGCAGGTTGCAGGTGACCGAGCGCTTGTTGCGCGCGATCACTTCCCATTGCACCTTCTCGTCGCCCTGGCCCCAGTTGCGCATCGGATCGCCCGCGCCTGGCGGCTCGATCTTGACGACGTCCGCGCCCATGTCGCCCAGAAGCTGGCCGCAGAACGGGCCGGCGAGAAGCTGGCCCATCTCGACCACCTTGATCCCTGCGAGCGCGCTGCGGTTGGACAATGCGGCGTGGGCGTTCATTCCGCGGCCTCCCGCATGGCATAGGCATTGGCCCAGACCGGCTGGATCGGTGCTGGCAGGCCGGTTTCGGCCTCGCAATTGGCGCGCAGGGCGTCGATGCCCCGGCCGTAGTCGAAGAGCGGAAGCGCGCCGCGGCTGGCCGTCATTTCGGCGCGCAGAGCCGCAGTCGCAGCAGCATCGACCGCGCCCGCGCCATCCGCCACAACGCCATAGGCGCGCGCGCCTTCGGGCGTGACAAGGCCCTGGCGGATTTCGAGGCCGACCAGCTCGGGGTCGCGCGCCAGCGGGTCGCCCCAGCCGCCGCCGCCCCAGGTGATGAAGTGCAGCAGATCACCCGCCTTGACGCCCACGCTCTCGACCTTGTTGCCGACGATTTCGGTGGTGCCGTCGGCGCGTTCGAGCACCTTCTTCGCGCGCGCGCCCGGATGGCCGCCATTGACGCCCCAGGGCGGGACGAACCAGCGGTCGTCATGGATCGCGATCTCGCCGTCCGCGAGGAAGCGGTAGGTCATGTGGATGCCGTTGCCGCCACGGTGCAGGCCCGCCCCGCCGCTATCGGGCGCAGTCGAATAGCGCTCGATCCGCAGCGGGAAGTAGCGTTCGAGGAACTCGTTGGGGACATTGGTGAAGCCCGGCCACAGCGAGTGTCCGTCCGGCCCGTCGCCCAGCGGACGACCGGGGATTCCCCCAAAGCCGATCTGGAACAGCTGGAACCAGTCGCGGGTGCCATCCTCGCGCGCGTCCCAGCCCGAGTAGAACAGGTGCGGCGAGGAGGAGAAGCCGGCGGCGTTGAGGAATTCCGGCGTCTTCTGCCCGAGCAGCCCGCCGAGAATGTCGAAGATGCGGCCCAGCGCATGGGTGCGGCCCGAAAGCGCGGCGGGGAAGTGCGGCTTCAGGAGAGAGCCTTCCGGAATGCGCACCTCGATCAGATCGTAGAACCCGTCATTGAACAGGATCTGCGGATCGAAGACCATGATCATGTAGATGCCGAAGAACATCTTGAACATGTTTTCATTGAGGAAGAAGTTGATCGAGGCGGCCGACTGCGGATCGGTGCCCTCGAAATCGAGGATCACCCTGTCGCCGTCGCGCCACATGGTGCAGCGGATCTTGTAGGGGCCGTAGCCCTTGCCGTCGTCGCAGATGTAATCCTCGAAGCTCACCGGCTCCTCGGCCACGGCCATGGCGAGCAGCGCCTTCATCGCGCGGTGGTTGCGCGCGAGCAGTTCCTGCGTGGCCGAGACATAGATGTCATCGCCAAAGCGGTCGGCCATTTCGATCACCCGGCGCGCGGCGACGCGGCAGGAGGCGATCAGGGCGTTGAGGTCAGCCTGGCACCAGTCGGGCTTGCGGGTCTGGTGCATCACCAGCTTCATCAGGTCTTCGTTATACTCGCCCTTCTTCCAGATCTTCACGGGCGGGATGCGCACGCCCTCTTCGAAGATCGAGGAGGCACCGATCGGCATCGAGCCGGGGACCGAGCCGCCGATATCGCTCTGGTGGCCGAACATCGCGGTATAGGCGATCAGGCGCCCGTCCTTGAACACGGGGAGCAGAACGAGCCAGTCGTTCGAATGGCTGATCGCGCCCGCGCAGGAATAGGGATCGGACAGGAAGATCATGTCCCCGTCCTCGATCGTCCCGTCGAAGCTCTTGAGGAAGCCGTCGATGAAGCTGCCGAACTGGCCGACGATCATCTTGCCGGCGGGATCGGAGATCAGCGGGAAGGCGTCGCCCTGTTCGCGGATGCCCGGCGACATGGCAGTGCGCACCAGCGTCGCGTCCATCTCGATGCGGGCATTGCGCAGCGCGTTCTCGATGATGTCGAGCGTGACCGGGTCGATCGCGACGGTCTGGAACGGGGTGGTGTTGGGTTCGATGATGCGAGCCGGCATGGTCTTAGCCTTCCGTCTTCAGAGTGATGAGAATGTTGCCGACAGCGTCAACGGCCGCGCGGCAGTCGTGTTCGACCAGCGTGGTCGAATCCATCTCGGTGATGATCGCGGGGCCTTCGATGACGTCGCCCTGACGCAGGCGGGCGCGGTCGTAGATTACCGCCGCGCGCTCCTCCCCGCCGATCCACATCACGTGGTCGCGGATCTTGGCGGCGGCAGGGCTGCCGTCGCCCTTGGGGAGTTCCGCTGCGGGCAGGGCAGGGGCCTGCCCCTGTGCGACAGCGCGCAGGTTCACGATCTCGTGGGGCGTATCCATGTTGAAGGTGAAGAGCCGCAGATGCTCCTCGTCGAAACGGGCGAGGATGCCTTCGATCCCGTCTGTCTGGAGGATCGCCTGCGTGATCGTCAGCGGCACTTCGAAGGCCTGCCCCGCATAGCGCACGTCGATTTCGAACAGCGAGGTGATCTGCTCCTCCGGGATGCCGTCGGCCAGCAATTCGCTGCGGGTCTGCGCGGCCATTTCGTCGAGCACGGCGACGAGATCGGCGATCGAGGTGTCGCGCGCGAGGCGCGAGAAGCTGCGCGCGGTCTCGGTGCGCATGCGCGTGGTGGCATCGCCCAGCGCGCAGAGCACGCCGGGGGAGACCGGCGAGATCGCGGGCCAGCTGCCCATCAGGCGGGCGACCGCATTGACATGGAGCGGACCCGCCCCGCCGAAGCCCATCAGCGCAAATTCGCGCGGGTCATAGCCCTGCTGGACCGAGATCATCCGCAAGGCGCCGAACATGTTCTCGTTGACGATATCGATGATCCCGCGCGCGGCTTCCATCAGCGTCACGCCGAGCGCATCGGCGATGGTCTGCACCGCGGCCTTGGCGCCCTCGCGGTCGAGCTTGAAGCTGCCGCCGAGCAGGTCTTCGGGCAGGTAGCCGAGCACAACGTTGGCATCGGTCACGGTGGGGAGCGTGCCGCCCTTGTTGTAGGCGACCGGCCCCGGCACCGCGCCCGCGCTTTCCGGGCCGACGCGCAGCGCGCCGGTGAGTTGGGGCACGTGGGCGATCGAGCCGCCGCCTGCACCCACGGTCTTCACGTCGAGCGCCGAGGCGCGCACCGAGAGGTGCCCGACTTCGGTGGTGCGCTGGCGGCGCGGCTCTAAGCCCTGGATCAGCGCAACGTCGGTCGAAGTGCCGCCGACGTCGAGGGTGAGGATATTCTCGAAGCCCGCATTCTTCGCCACCCACAGCGCCCCCGTCACCCCGCCGGCGGGGCCGGACATCAGGATGTTGACGGGGTGCTCCTCGGCCTTCTGGCTCGACATGAGCCCGCCATCGGAACGCAGCAGCGAGAGGCGGCCCTTGAGGCCTTCGGCTTCGAGCTTGGTGCGCAGGTTGGAGACATATTTCGACACGACGGGACGCACCGCGGCATTGGCGACGGTCGAGAGCGTGCGCTCGTATTCCTGCATTTCGGGCAGGACTTCGTGAGATAGCGAGACGGGGA
>Ga0315900_10002517_pt1 | contig 27862 bp, 25 predicted proteins | sample LakEriMetagenome_FD_203521 | JGI IMG/M metagenome (GOLD analysis project Ga0315900, IMG submission 203521) | Freshwater fungal communities from buoy surface, Lake Erie, Ohio, United States - Buoy 12 MA114 | ecosystem: Environmental > Aquatic > Freshwater > Lake > Lake biofilm | place: USA: Lake...
GGTTGCCGGTCCATTCGAGGGTGAGGTGGTAATGATGCTCCGGAGGCGTGCGCATGGTCCGCAAAGTTGAACGGGACCTTCGGATCACGTCGCGAAGGTCCCGCTAAACTAGGAGGGCGTTAGGTTCAACCTGGCGCTACTGTCCTTCAATGAGGAAGGGCGTAGTGCCGTCAGTGATGATCACCTTGGCGTTGGGCGAGGAGGAAAGGGCCTTGAAGGCCTCGATGCTCTGGTAGCGGATGATGTTCTCGTTCAGACCTTCGGTCAGGACCTTTTGCGCATCCCGGATGCCTTCGGCCTCGATCACCCTGCGCTCGGCCTCCTTGCGCTCGCGTTGCAGCTCGAACTCCATCTGTTGGGCGCGCTGCTCGGCTTCCAGCTTGTCCTCGATGGCCTTCGCCAGACCCGGAGGCAACTGGATGCTCTTCATCAGCACGCTCTCGATCACGAATCCGCGCGGCTCGAGCAGCTTGTTCATGTGCGCGGCGATCTCGTTCTCAATGGTCGCGCGCTGGGCGCTGTGCATGTCCTTGGCATAGTATCGTGCACAGATGTCCGATGCGGCGCTCCGGAAAACGCTCACGATCACGGCATTCTCATAGTTGATGCCGATGGTCTCGATGATCGCGGGGACTTGTTCCGGCACGATGCGGTACAGGATGCTGATATCGCATTGCACGTTCAGCCCTTCCTTGCTCGGGAGCGCCATCTGCACCTCCCGGTTCACGGTCTGCACGGGTACCTTGATCACCTTGGTGGTGAACGGGTTCACCCCTACGAGACCAGCGGTGACGATGCGGTCGTCAAGCCTTCCGAATCGCTGTTTCACACCTACAGTTCCCTGCCTTACCGTGGTGCACGAGGTGGTCAGTGACCAAGCGAGGGGCAGCAACCAGAGCATGGACCTGTTCATGGGCGGTTTTTGTTTGGTAACCAACTGCTTGCGGTCCTTGTTCGCACCATGCAGGGGTATTCACCTATCTTAACAGAGCCTGTTCACAGGTGCCGATCGCCTCATGTCCGTCCTCCACGCCTTCTACAATGCCTTTGCCCAGCGTGATGCGCGGGTGATGGGTGTGCTCTATCACCACGAGGCCCGTTTCAGCGATCCGGTCTTTCCCGACCTGGATGCCGAGCATGTGCGGGCCATGTGGCGGATGCTACTGGAGCGGAGCTCCGATCTGTGCATCAGCTTCACGGTGCTGCAGGAGGATGAGCGCAAGGGCCACGTGCGCTGGGAGGCCTTCTACACCTTCTCCGGCACGGGTCGGAAGGTCCACAACGTCATCGATTCGCGGTTCACCTTCCGCGACGGACTGATCCTCACGCAACGGGATTCGTTCTCCTTCTGGCGCTGGAGCAGGCAGGCACTCGGACTGAAGGGGCTGCTGCTGGGCTGGACACCGGTTGTGCGCGACCGGGTCAGAGGCACTGCCGCCGCAGCCCTGCTCAAGCACCTGGCCGCAGAGCGCCCTAAGGTTTGACAAGCACCATCCGCTGGACGCTCACGGCCGTGTATCGTTCCACCAGGTAGGTCCCCGAAGGCCATCCGGAGGCATCCATTTCGTGGTCCACCTCTTCGCTCAGCATCACGCGCCCTTGGACATCACGCACCACCAGCAACGTTGGCCGTCCATCGAGCGGGGCCAGATGCACCACATCGCTGATCGGATTCGGATAGGCCCACGGCTCCTCCGGTGCGGATAGGGTGGAGATACCCACCCACTCCTGCAGGGTCCAGCCGATGTCCCGCAGGATGCCCAGCGCGATCGGACCGGGCCAGTGGTTGGCCTGTCCCGGTGTACCGAACGGCGTCATTAGTTCGTTGGCGTTACCGGCTGGATAACTGGCCTCGTTGAGGTGCACGCAACTGCTACCCAAGGCGAAGGCCGAAGGCGCATAGATCCGTACAGGTGTGCCATTGCTGCCAACCAGTCCAAAGCTCCCGTTCCAGTACACCTGGTTGCTGGTGAAGGCGCTGCCCAGCGGGGAAGAGGGGTTCTCCAATGTCGTGAGCACCGTGCCTTGCGCGTTGGTCAGGAAGGTGTCGAAGATGCCTGGGAGCGTGTCCTGTTGGGGCCAGGGGAAACTGGTGGTGAGCGGGGAGAAGTCGGCCATCTCCAGCAGCCCGAACGAACCGGTGGCACCTTCCTTCTTCGCCAGGCCCACGAAGCCAAGGCCGTGCCCGATCTCGTGCAGGGCGATGGTGACCAGATCGTACTGCCCCGGCGCGGGATCGCCATCGAGCCCGGTGTACCAGTTGGTGCCGCTGTTCAGGTAGATGTCCATGTCGTTCTCACCGGGGTTCAGTTCCTGCCCGGCGATGCTGTTCGCGAGGGCGGTGGCGTACCAGGTGGCCTCGGCGGGCGCGCCGATGAAGTCCTTGCGGCCATTGGGGAAGGTCACGCCCAAGGCGGCGCTCCCCAGCGGGAACCACCAGACCCGCACCTTGATGGGCACCTCGCTCTCGAGGATACCACCCCAGATGTCACCGGCATGTTCGATGGCGGCCTGGGCGTCCGGTGGTGTGCCCGCATGCGTGAAGCTGAAGGTGGCTGCGCCGGTCGGCAGTTGCAGCGTTAGCAGGAGCAGCAAGCAAAGGGTTCGCATGGGTCTGACTTGGATCCTGAAATGGTCTAGAACGACAGTGCGTTCTTCGGCCGTTCACCCGGTTGGCGGACCTGCCCGCGGGCCACTTTACGTGCGCCCACGTACCAGGCCGGGTCCACCGCAACAGATGATCGGCGCCGCACTTTCGGACCCGTGGACGACCATTGGGTGGTGCAGGGGACCAGCACGGACCGCCCATCCACGACCATGCCTACAGGCATGCTGAACCCATCGATCGCCTCGGTCCAGCGCACCCGGACCATCTTCTTCTTCACGGCATACTCCAGCACAGGCACCTGTGCGGTCCGCAGGTATTGGTCGAAGATGCGCTTGTTCAAACGCTCCTTCGTGCGCGCATCAAAGCCGATCATCAGGTCCTCCACCTGCGCGCTGGTGACCACGCTGTGCTTGAAGGACCGGTCCATTTCCAGCAGCATCGCTTTGAAGGTGGTGTCGCCCACGATGTGCCGGATCATGTGGAGGAGGTTGGCGCCCTTGTAGTACATGTCGCCGCTGCCTTCCGTGTTCACGCCGTACGGCCCGATGATGGGCTTGTCGTTGCGGATGTTCCTGCGCAGGCCGATGACGTACTCCTGCGCCGCCTCGGCCCCCTGCTGGCACTCGGTGAAGAGGGTCTCCGTGTAGTCCGTGAAGCCCTCGTGCACCCACATGTCCGCGATGTCCGCCGTGGTGATGCTGTTCCCGAACCACTCGTGCCCGCTCTCGTGGATGATGATGTAGTCCCATTCCAGCCCATGGCCGGAGCCGCTCAGGTCGGTGCCGCGATAGCCGTTCACGAAGCCGTTGCCGTAGGCGATGGCGCTCTGGTGTTCCATGCCCAGGTGCGGTGCCTCCACCAGCTTGTAGCCATCCCGGTAGAAAGGGTAGGGGCCCAGCCATTCCTCGAAGCAACGCAGCATCTCGGGCACCTGCTTGAACTGCTCCCGCGCCTTGGCCTCGTTGCTGGCGAGCACCCAGTAGTCGCATTGAAGCGGCCCCTCGATGCCCGCGTATGACTCGTTCCAATGGGCGTACTTGCCGATATAGGGGATCAAGTTGTACGTGTTGATCGTGCTGCTCACCTGCCACTCCCACGTGGTGGTGCCATCGCCGTTGGACCAGGTTCCGCGCAGGCGACCGTTGCCAATGCCCTGCAGGCTGTCCGGTACAATGATCCGCAGGGTGGCTCCTTCCTGCGGCTCGTCGCTCTGGTGGTCCTTGCAGGGGTACCACACACTGGCGCCCAGCCCTTGGCAGGCCACGCTCACCCACGGGTTGCCTTGCGCGTCCTTCTTCCAGATCCAGCCGCCGTCCCAGGGCGGGTTCTTGGCGGCCTTCGGCTTGCCGTGGTAGTCGATCCACAGGATGCCGCTTTCTCCGGGTTCGTATTGTCCGGGCGATCCTTCGAGCCGTGACCCCGCGGGAAGATCCAGCCAGATGACGTCCCCCTCACGCGTGAACGGGACCGCGGTCTTGATGGAGGTTACGCCTACAAAGCGATCATCGGGCATCGGGATGGGGCCCGATACCCACATGTGGATGCTATCCACCTCCAGTGGTTGCTGCAGGTCGATCTGCATGCGCCTTCCTGGCTCAGTGGCAGTGAATTTGATGTAGGTGCGCCCTTTGATCGTGCGCTGGTCCAGGTCAGGGGTGACGAAGACGGCATAGTGTCGTACATCCCACCACGCACGCTCAGGACCGATGCCACCCCGTAAGGAGTCCGCATGGGTGAAGGTGCTGCGGTCCTCACCCAATTGGGCCTGGGCCATGGCTGTACGGCACACCAGGAAGGCCAGCAGCAACGATCGCATCATGCTGCGCAAGGTAGTCGGGTGGCCAAGGATGAACGGTGTTCAATGATGGTCCGGCGGAACGGTGATGGCCGGGTCCTTGGGTTTCTCCAGCATCACCACTTGCAGCTTCCGCATGCCATACTTGGCCTGCAGCGTGCGGCGGCTTTCGTCCCCCTCCTCACGCGTGCCGAACAGCAGCACGTCCAGGTCGCTGGCGGGGATGTCCTTCAGTTCGGGGAAGAGCGTGCGGTAGCGTTCCTTGAGCTGGTCCTTGGTCATGGATTCCGACGCCTCGATCAGCGGTGTGATGTACACCACCGGTCCATTGCGCCAGTTGCCGATGGCGTGGCTGTAGATGGTGCTTTGGGCGGCTGCGGAAAAGCTGCACAGCAGCAACGTGGCGATCAGCAGGTGTTTCATGATGTTCGAAAACCCAAAGATCGTTCCTACCGCACTTCGATCTCGTCCAGGAAGAGCCACGCCGGGTTACCGGCACCGGGGAAGCCATCGGGGATCTTGCCAATGTGCTGCACGGCAAGGCGCACGTAACGCGCCTTGCCGACCTTGCCCAAGCTGAAGGCGTTGCGACCCACGCCTGCATTCACTTCCGCGGAACCGATCGGGGTGAAGGTCGTCCCATCCGTGCTCACGCTGAAGTCCACGCGCTCGGGCAGGTGGATCCAGCTGTGGGTCTCGTTCAACGCACCGATGCTTACCTGCCGCACCTCTTGTTCGCTGCCCAGGTCCACGGTGATGGTGACGCCCTCGCGCCAGCCGAGCCACTCGGTGCTCACGCGTTTCTCTTGCGCGGTGATGCCATCCACCAACGTGAAGGCGCCGCCTTCGGCATAGCGCTCGTTGGGCTGCACGCTGAGGGTGATCTTCCGGGCCGTGGCTTTGTTGAAGAGGAAGCGGCGCTTCGCGATGGGCCCTGTGAGCCCTTCACGCTGGAGCCAGCCGTGCAGCTCGCGATCGCTGTCGATGAGCACCGGTCCGGTGTAGACACCGAGCTGCGCGGTGGTCTCATCGTAAGGCGGCCGCAGCTCGGTCATGGAGAAGGAGCCGCCCGTGGCCAAGGTCATCTCCACGGCGATGCTGCCCGGCTTGGGCCCCTGCTTCGGGCGGATGCTCACCTGGTACAGGCTCTTGCTCGCGTTCACCTTCATCGCCTCCAGCTTCGGGAACTCGTTCTCCAAGCGATGGATGAAGTCGGTCTCGTTGCGTTCTTCCTTCGGTGTCCAGAGCACTTCGGCCAGCGCCAGCATGCGCGGCACGGCCATGTATTCCACATGCTCCGGGGTTAGGATATACTCCGTCCACACGTTGCCTTGTGCGCCGAGGATGTACTTCGCTTCCTCAGCCTTCAGCTCGGCAGGGATGGGCTCGTAACTGTACACCTTCTGCACGGTGGTGTAGCCGCCGAAGGCCAGCGGCTCGTTCGCGGGGTCGCCTTGGTAGTGATCGAAGTAGCAATGGCTGCCGGGGCTCATCACGGCGTAGTGTCCGCTGCGCGCCGCCGCCACGCCACCCTCGGTGCCGCGCCAGCTCATCACGGCCGCGTTCGGTGCCAGTCCGCCCTCCAGGATCTCGTCCCAGCCGATGATCTTCCGGCCCTTGCTGTTCACGAACTTCTCGATGCGTTGGATGAAATAGCTCTGCAGTTCGTGTTCATCCTTCAGGCCTTCCTCTTTCATGCGCGACTGGCATTCGCCGCAGGTCTTCCATCGCTCCTTGGGGCATTCGTCACCGCCAATGTGGATGTACTCGCCTGGGAATAGCTCCATCACTTCAGTGAGCACGTCCTCGAGCACTGCGAACACCCGGTCGCTGCCCGCGCAGAAGACATCATCGAACACGCCCCAGCCCTTCTGCACTTCATACGGACCGCCCGTGCAACCCAAGTAGGGGTATGCCGCAAGTGCTGCCATCGCATGACCGGGCATCTCGATCTCCGGCACCACGCTGATGTGACGCGCCGCCGCGTAGGCCACCACCTCCTTGATCTGCTCCTGGGTATAGAAGCCACCGTAGGGCACGCTGTCGTACTCGCGGCGGCTGTATGGACCCACCTGGCTCCCACTGCGCCACGCGCCCACCTCCGTGAGCTTCGGGTACTTATTGATCTCGATGCGCCAGCCCTGGTCCTCGGTGAGGTGCCAGTGGAAGGTGTTCATCTTGTAGCGCGCCAGAAGGTCGATGTACTTCTTGGTGAACTCCACCGACCAGAAGTGGCGGCAGGCATCCAGGTGCATGCCCCGCCAGGGGAAGCGGGGGCTGTCGGTGATGGTGAGGCAGGGGAGGGAACCGGTGGCGCGGCCCTGCTCCAGCAGTTGGACCAAGGTGCGGCTGCCCCGGAAGAGGCCTGTTTCGGATGTGGCCCCCACGATGATGCCATCCGGCTTCACCGTGACCATGTGCCACTCGTCGGGCAGGATCGTGTCGGGTTGAATAAGCGCGAACTCGATCCGGAGCGGCATCAGGCAATCCTTGGTCTTCGGCAGCTGCAGCGGCACCAGTTCAGCTTGAAGCTGGTCGAAGAACTCCTTCGAGGCCGCTTGGCTCACCTCGATCTGCCAGGGGCAGCCGAGATCGAGGGTGCCGGTTTCCATGCGCATGTCCACGGGCGCTGGGATGATGGAGGGCAACGGGGCCTGCTGGGCCGATGCGTGCACGGCCAGCAGGAGCAGGAAGGGCAGAAGGCGCATGGCGTAAAGGTGCATCGATCCCCTGCTTGCGGCCTCCCCGGGTGGGGACCGGATCGAACGGACTGGCGGTCAGGGGAGAGCGCTGCCGAAGCCCTGGTTGGAAATCCGGGTGGGATCACCCATCTTTGCACCCCCAATTCCGGGACCCAAACACAAACCGCGACATGCCAACTCGCATCCGCCTTCAGCGTAAAGGCAAAAAAGGCCGGCCCTATTACCACGTGGTGGTGGCCGATTCCCGCGCTCCCCGCGACGGGAAGTACATCGAACGGATCGGTGCTTACGATCCCAACCAGAACCCCGCTTTCGTGGAGGTGAACACGGACAAGGCCCTGGACTGGCTGCAGAAAGGTGCCCAGCCCAGCGACACCTGCCGTGCCATCCTCAGCTACACCGGTGTGGTCTACAAGAACCACCTGATGAACGGTGTGAAGAAGGGGGCTTTCAGTATGGAGGAGGCCGAGCGCCGCTTCGACATCTGGAAGAACGAGAAGACCGCCAAGATCGAAGGCAAGAAGAGCAAGCTCGCCGCCGGCAAGACCGACGCTGAGAAGGCCCGTATCGCCGCCGAGCTGAAGAAGGCCGATGAAAAGGCCGCTGCCATCAGCGCCAAGCTGGCCGCCAGCAGCGCCGATGCCGCTCCGGCCGAAGCACCCGCCGAAAGCGAGGCAGCTACCGAAGCTCCGGCTGCCGAGTAAACCATCGTGTGTTCCAGAGGAGGCCCGCATCACCCGATGCGGGCCTTTTCTTTGCCGTTATCTTTCCACCATGGACCTCGAAAGCCTGCACCGCATCGGCAAGCTCGGCAAGCCCTGGGGCAACCAGGGCGAACTTACCGTGCACCTGGAGGCCTGTGACCTGGAGGACCTGGTCCATGCCGGATGCCTGTTCGTGGACATCGAGGGGCAGAAAGTTCCCTTCTTCTTCAGCCAGCTGCACGACAAGGGCCGCGACATCCTGGTGCGGTTCGATGACTTTTCCGACCCGCAAAGCGCGGGTATCCTCGTGGGCCGAGACCTCTATGCGCCTCCCGGGCTACTGGCCGATGGCAGTGACGAGAGCTGGGACCCCGAGGAGTTCATCGGCTTGCTGGTGCGGGACGAGGAGCACGGTGACCTGGGGGAGGTGACCGGCATTGAAGGCACCGAGAAGAACCCCGTGCTGGTGATCCTGCATGGGGAGGGCGAAGTGATGGTGCCCCTGGCCGAGGAGATGATCCTGGGCATCGATCCCGAGTCGAACACCCTCATGGTCCGGACACCGCCGGGTCTGGTGGACCTCTATCGTCAAGGGTAGTGCCCAAGCCCCTGTTCCGCTTCAAGCAGTTCACCATCCACCAGGACCGCTGTGCCCTGAAGGTGAGCACGGATGGTGTGCTCTTCGGGGCCTGGGTGGACCACACTGGGGCGGGCCGCATATTGGATATCGGAACGGGTACCGGGCTGCTGGCCCTGATCGCCGCCCAGCGGAACGCCCAGGCGCACATCGATGCCGTGGAGATCGACCCGGATGCGGCGGCCCAGGCGGCCGAGAACGCGGCGGCCAGCCCCTGGGCGGAGCGGGTGCAGGTGCATGCCCTGGACGTGCGCCGCATGCACGCAGCGGAACCCTTCGACCTCATCGTGTGCAACCCACCGTACTACGCGGACTACTCCCGTTCCCCGGATGCCCGCATCGATCTGGCCAAGCACAGCGGCGAGCTCCGCTTTCCGGAGCTGATCGACGCGGTGGACCGCCTCCTCGCCCGACAAGGCACGTTCAACGTGATCATCCCGCTGAACCGGGAGATGGAGTTCCTGCGCGAAGCACAGCGTATCGGGCTGTTCCCAGTGCGGCGCTGTACGGTGCGGTATGTGGCCCATCGACCACCGAAGCGGGTCCTGCTCGCGCTGGATCGCTCCGGAGCACCGATCCAGGACGATGAGCTCACGATCGAGGCCACGGGACCGTTCGACTACACGCCCCGCTACCGGTCGCTTATCGCCGACCTGATGCTGAATTTCTAGGCTTCCACCTCTTCTTCGCGGAACACGATGCCGTGCTTCTCCAGTTCGTCGAGCACCGGGTCGTAGATGGCGGGCTTCAGGGGGAGCAGCACGCCACGGTCCTCCAGCTTACCGTTCAGCACGAGCTTGCACGCCATGGCGATGGGCAGTCCCACGGTGCGTGCCATGGCCGTGTGCACCTGGTCCTGGCCGATGACGGACAGCGAGGCATGCACTTCCTGATGGTTGCCCTCCACGCTGTACCGAAAGCGATGCCACATCACCACCAGGTCCTTGTCCTCGTGGCCGAGCTTCCATTTCTGTTCGAGCAGGTGCTGCAGCGTGGCGGCTGGCGAACGACCGGCCACGCCGATGGGGCTGTTGCTGAACAGACCCAGCCAGTCCAGCTTGGACATCACTTCGCCTTCGGGATCCAGCCCCAGGTAGTGGGCCAGGTTGGAACGGATATCGCGCGTGGCATCATGGGGCAGGAAAGCCTCCAGGAAGTCGGTCCACGTCGCGTGCTCATCCAGTTCCATGGGGAACCCATCATCCGTGCAGCCCAATTGCACGAAGGTGTCCCATGCCGCACAATAGCCGGCCTTGCGGAGAGTACCGCGCACCAGCGTGGGGATGTCGGCGATGCCATAGGCCTGGCGGTACTTCAGCGAATCGCGGTTCGCGTACCCGTCGAACGCACCCAGGCCGGACACTTCAACCTGCACGGTCTGTTGGAAGAGCTTGTGATAGGGGATGTACTTGGTGACACCATCGCGGATGTACTTGGCCGCACCGCCCTGTCCGGCAAGCACCACATTGCGCGGGTTCCAGCTGAACTTGTAGCCCCACGGATTGTCGTCGCTTTCCGGGGCCACCAGTCCGCCGCAATAGCTCTCGAACGCCTCCATGCGCCCCCCTTCCCGGCGGATGCGGTCCAGGATGCGCATGGCGCTCATGTGGTCGATCCCCGGGTCCAGCCCCATCTCGTTGAGCACAATGAGCCCGGCGGCCTTGAGCTCGTTGTCCAGAGGCCACAAGGCATCCGGCACATAGCTCGGGGTGATCACGTGCTTGCGGAGCCGCAGGCAGTCCTTCAGCACATCCATGTGCATGAAGGCCGGTAGCATGCTGATGACCAGGTCGTGCCGGGCGATGGCGGCTGCACGGGCCTCGGCGTCGGAGGCATCCAAGGCCATGCCCTGGGCCACCTCAGGCCCTTCCTTCACCAACCGGGCGGCATTTTCCGGGTCCTTGTCCGCCACGGTGATCCGCCATTCCTGCTGGTCGGCATGGGTGATCAGGTAATGGATCAGCGAGGAGGCCGAACGGCCTGCACCAAGGATGAGGATGGAACGCATCGTTCCGCGAAGATGCGAACACCGGATGGAGCATCGGCTGACCACCGTCGTAACAGCCGTCCCGGTGGAGTTCGCAAGCTTTGGCACAGCACTTGCCTGCGCACCGGCATCGTCTAACTTCGCAAACCACTTTTACGCCATGATCCGACACTTCTCCCTGACGGTCCTGCTCATGATGGGCACCTTGCTCGGCAAGGCACAGACCTGCGACCTGGTCTTTTTCACCGACGATGGCACCAAGTTCACCCTGGTCATTGACGGTGATGTGAAGAACAGCACTCCCGCCACGCGTGTCGTGGCCACGGGAATCCGCAACGAGACCCCGGTGGTGATGGTGAATTTCGAGGATGCCTCGATACCCGCCCTGAAGAAACCGGGCTATTTCCCGCTGGGCATGGAGTACACGGTGATGATCACCACGAACAAGAAGGGGGAACGCGTGCTGCGTCCTTCCGGTGAGGCGGCCTTGGGCACCGCGGCAAAGGCCGAGCCCGAGAAGCCGAAGCCGGCCGAGTTCACCGATGACGCACCTGTGAAGCCTGCCACCACGACGCAAGGGGTGCAGCAGACCACTTCGGTGGGCGGTGTGCAACAAGTGACCACTGTGACCGTGGTGGAGGAAGAGGGCGACATGGACATGGGAACCGGGTCTGGCACCGGTGAGAACGTCAACATCAGCATGGGCGTTAACGGTGTGGGGCTGAACATGAACGTGAACGTCACCGAGGGCGGCTCGACCACGACCACCACCGGTGGCAGCACCACCCGCACGACCACGACGCGGACCACCACGACCACGACGACCACCGGTGGTTCCACCACCATGAAGCCCGCTGATGTGGGTGGACGTCCCGCCCCAGAGCCCGTGAAAGAGCCTGAGGTGTACCGGATGCCAGGCTACTCGGGAAAGATCGGTTGCTCCTGGCCCATGACAGGTACGGAGTTCGCCGAGGCCAAGAAGAGCATCGAGGCCAAGAGCTTCGAGGATACCAAGAAAACGCTGGCCATGCAGATCGTCGGCGACCGCTGCCTGACGGTGGACCAGGTGAAGGAGATCATGGGAACCTTCAGCTTCGAGGACACCAAGCTGGAGTTCGCCAAGTTCGCTTACGATCACACCTACGACATCAGCAACTACTACAAGCTCAGCGACGCCTTCTCCTTCGAATCCAGCATGGAGGAGCTCAACGAGTATGTCCGCTCGCGCTAAGCACAACGGCGCTTTCACACGATCCATCGCCATGAGGCCCCTTCACTACATCACCCTGCTTGCCGTCGGGCTCCAACTGGTGGCCTGCAGCGGGTCCAAGTCCTTCTCCAAGAAAGGGGAGAAGCTGGACGAGGCCGGGCTGTATGCCGAAGCGGCCGACATGTACCTGCAGGCCGTCCAGCGCAGCCAGAAGAACGTGGACGCCAAGATCGGTCTGAAGAAGACCGGCCAGCGGGTGTTGGACGACAAGCTCAGCGCCTTCTTCAAGGCGGTCAACATGGACAATGCGCGGGCGAACGCCGTGGAGACCTACCTCGATGCAAAGTCCTACCAGGAGCGTGTAGGGCGTCTTGGCGTGGTGCTTGACATCCCGGACCATTACCGAACGGATTTCGAGCGGGTGAAGGGTGAGTACCTGGTGGAACTCTACACTGAAGGCCAGGCCCGATTGGAGCGGCAGGACTTCAAAGGTGCTGAGGCCAACTTTGCCAAGATCGCCAAGCTGGAGCCGAACTACAAGGACGCCAGCAGCCTGCAGAGCATCGCCTACCTGGAACCCTTGTACCGCGCTGGCAAGGCCGATCTGGAGGCTGGGCGGTACCGCAAGGCCTACGATGAACTGGACCGTGTGGTGCAGAAGGATGCCGGATACAAGGACGCCTCTGCGTTGCGCGCCGAAGCCCTCACCAAGGGCCAGTACATCATCGCCGTACTTCCATTCACGTCCGCCACGGGCAGCAAGGACATCGCCAGCAAGGTTCAGGCCTATGCCATGACCGCACTGACAGAGACCCGTGACCCCTTCCTGAAGGTGGTGGACCGCGAGAACCTTGACCGGATCCTGGAGGAGCAACGCCTGAGCCTGAGCGGCGTGGTGGATGAGCAGACCGCCGTGCGTGTGGGCAACCTGATGGGCGCCCAGGCCGTGCTGATGGGCCAGGTGACCGACCACCGCGAGGAGGCGGGTCAACTGCGCCGCAGTACGAAGGACGGCTTTGAGTCGTACCGCGTGGAACAGGTGAACCGCGAGACAGGTGAGAAGTATTTCGTGACCAAGTACAAGCCCGTGCGCTACAGCGAGTTCTATCAGGAGAACAAGGTGTACGTCACCTTCACCTACCGACTGGTCTCCCTGGAGACCGGCGAGGTGCTCCTGAGCAAGGTGGTGGAGCAGCAGGCCGAGGACCACATGTACTATGCCACCTACGATGGCAACCGGGACAACCTGTTCCCCGGCCGCAATGGCGTGGTGGACCCCACGGACCGCGGTCGCCGGGACCTGCGTTCACTGTTGAACGCTCCGCGCGAGATGAAGTCGGTGGCCACCCTCAGCAACGAGGTGCTGCGATCCGCCTCGGGGTCTGTCGCTGGCGTGATCCAGCAGGAGCTTAGCGCCAAGCTGCCATGATCCGCGCGCTCCTGATCGCCCCCCTGTTGTTGATCGCCGCGTGCAAGGGCAAGCAGCCCGTGGCCTCGACCCCGCCCCCCGATCCGGAGGCCGCGCGTCCCGAATGGGTGCGCGCCCGTCCGGTGAGCAGCGGTTATTTCATCGGCATCGGCCAGGCCAGCATGGCGGTGAAGGACTATCAGGAGGTGGCCAAGAAGAACGCCCTGAACGACCTGGCCAGCGAGATCAGTGTGGTGGTGGAAGGCAACAGCCTGCTTCAGACCCTGGACCGCCGGTCCACCTTCAGCGAGACCTTCACCAGCACCATCAACACCAGCACCCGGGAGCAACTGGAGGGTTTCGAGATGGTCGATTCCTGGGAGAACGGGCGTGAGTATCACCTGTACTACCGGCTTTCCAAAAGCGAGCATGCACGGTTGAAGGCCGAACGGAAGGCACGCTCCATCGCCAGTGCGCTCGATCTGCACGGCCGGTCGAAGGATGCCTTGGGTGCTGGCGACCTGCGGGGGGCGTTCGACAATGACCTGCGCGCGCTGCTGGCCATGAAGGAGTATTGGGGCGAGAACGATGTGGTGGAGATGGACGGCCGCCAGGTCCCCTTGGTGAATGAACTCTACAACGACCTGCAGAAGCTCACCAGCGGGGTGCAGTTCAGCATCCTCCCCGAGCGTTGTGAGCTGAACTATGGCAACCAGTTCCGCCGCGAAATGCTCATTGGAGCCCAGTATCGCAATGGCAACGGTGCCCGCGACCTGGTGCAGCTGCCCTTGGTGGTGGAGTATCCTGGGGCCACCGGCAAGGTCACCGAAATGAAAAGCACCGATGCGGAAGGCCGCTTGCGGACCACCGTGCAGCGCGTGGACCCCAAGGCCAACGGCCAGGATGTGGTGGTGCGGCTGGACATTGATGCCCTGGCCAGCAAGGAACTGGACGCAGCTCTCGTCAAGGCGCTGCTCGCCAGCCTCACGGTGCCTGAGAAACGTGTGTCCATCGCCCTGCAGATGCCCAGGGTCTTCATGAAGGCCACCGAGACGAACCTGGGCCAGCCGGTGGGTGACGCAGGGGTGGCGCTCACCGTACGGGAGGAGCTCACGAAGAACGGATTCCGTTTCGTGGACCGCGAGGCGGACAGCGACCTGCTGCTCACCCTGACCTCGAGCACCCGTCAGGGCGGCGAGTCCAACGGGTTCTACACCGCCTTCCTGGACGTGTCCTTCAGCTTCAGGGACCGCCGCAGCGGCGATGTGGTGCACGAAGGTGGCAGGCAGGGTGTGAAAGGCGTGCAGCTCGCCTATGACAAGGCCGGGATCGACGCCTACAAAAAGGCCATCCAGGAGGTGCGAAAGGACCTGGTACCCGCCCTGATGAGCGCAATTCAGTAGTAATTACGCGGCCGCAACGAGTTTGGCACGCAATTGGAAAGTGAACAACCAGAGACCACATCAACGTCCACGAACCATGAGAACCCTGACCACCTCCCGTACCATCACCGTGCTGATGACCGCGCTGATGCTGTCCGGTGCGATGACCGCCTGCAAGAGCAAGAAGAAGGCCGCCGCCGCTGCCGCACCGCCCGAGGGCGAGACGGAGGTGAAGGTGCTCTGCTCGGGCCCGGAGTATTTCACTGACAACAAAGTGTTCCGCGCCAACGCCCTGGGCGAAAGCATGGACCAGGCCACGGCCAAGAAGAAGGCCATGAGCAATGCCCGCGCCGATCTGGCCGCCTCCATCAATACCCAGGTGAAGGCCGTGATCGACAACTACGTGAACAGCCGTGAGATGAACAACCGTGAGGAGGTCGGTGAGCGCTACGAGGCCCTGGCCCGCGAAGTGGTCGACCAGAAACTCACCGGCACCAAGACCATCTGTGAGAAGATGATGAAGGTGAACTCCAGCGGCAACTACAAGTGCTACGTGGCCATCGAGCTCAGCGCCCAGGAACTGCTGGCGGCCTATAATGAGCGCCTCAGCACCGACGAGCGTCTCCGCATCGATTACGACTACGAGAAGTTCAAGGAGACCTTCGAGAAGGAGATGGAGAAGTTGGGCAGCAAGTAAGCTCCACGAACAACGGACCCATTGAAGCCCCCGGCCCTGTGCCGGGGGCTTCGTGCTTCCGGACGATCTTTGCACTATGCACGATCGCCTTATCGCAACAGGTTCCGCCCTGTTGATCATCGCCGTGGCCTTTGGTGCCTTCGGCGCACACGGCCTCAAAGCCCGTCTCACCCCCGAGGCCCTGTCCCAATGGCGCACCGGGGTCGAATACCAGTTCATTCACGCCCTTGGGATCCTGATGTTGGCTGCGCTCGCCGACCGCCTGAAGCCTGCGGCCGTGCGCTGGGCCTCCCGGGCGTTCGTCGGCGGGACCCTTCTTTTCTCTGGATCACTTTACTTATTGAGCACCAGGGAGTTGTTCAATACCTATTCATGGACCTTGTTGATCGGCCCAGTGACCCCGCTGGGCGGGCTGCTCTACATGGCGGGGTGGACAGTGCTGTTGATAACCGCCCTTCGAGGTCCTGACCGCGGTTAGGCGCGGCCCATGGCCTCCCCGTACTTTTGCGCTCCCATTCACAACCTTAAGGATCATGAACGAGTTCGGTAATAAACCGAAGAACGCTGACCTGTCGACCATCGGTCTTCGCAACGTAGGCGACGTCTATTGGAACCTGGAGCCCGCCGAACTGGTGGAACACTCCATCCTCAACGGCCAGGGCGTCTTTGCCGACAGCGGTGCACTGGCCATTGAAACGGGCGAATTCATGGGGCGCAGCCCCAAGGACAAGTTCTGCGTGAAGGACGCCAAGACGGAGAGCACCGTATGGTGGGGGGATGTGAACATCCCTTTCGAGCCGTCCAAGTTCGACGCGCTGCACGCCCGTATGGCGGCCTACCTGATGGAGCGCGATGTGTACGTGAAGGATGCCTACGCCTGTGCCGACCCCACCTATAAGCTCAACATCCGCGTGGTGGCCGAGCAGCCGTGGAGCGCGCAGTTCGCGGGCAACATGTTCCTGCGCCCCACGGCGGCGGAGGTCGAGCACTTCGAGCCCGAGTGGCACATCATCAATGCGCCCGGCTTCCACGCCGACCCCGCCATCGATGGCACCCGCCAGCACAACTTCGCGGTGATCAACTTCTCCAAGAAGATCATCCTGATCGGCGGCACGGGCTACACCGGCGAGATCAAGAAGGGCATCTTCACCGTGCTGAACTACGTGCTGCCCCAGGAGCGCGGCGTGCTCAGCATGCACTGCAGTGCCAACATCGGCCACGATGGCGACACCGCGGTCTTCTTCGGCCTCAGCGGTACGGGCAAGACCACCCTCAGTGCCGATCCCGATCGCAAGCTGATCGGTGATGATGAGCACGGATGGAGCGACAAGGGCGTGTTCAACTTCGAGGGCGGCTGCTATGCGAAGTGCATCGACCTGAGCGCCGAAAAGGAACCCCAGATCTGGAACGCGATCAAGTTCGGCGCCATCCTGGAGAACATCGTGTTCGAGGAGGGCTCCACCAAGGTGGATTTCGCGGACGGCTCCAAAACGGAGAACACCCGGGTGAGCTACCCGATCCACCACATCGACAACATCGCGGTGCCCAGCGTCGGCTCGCATCCACGGAACATCTTCTTCCTCACCTGCGATGCCTACGGCGTGCTGCCTCCGATCAGCAAGCTGAACCCGGGCCAGGCGATGTACCACTTCATCAGCGGCTACACAGCGAAGGTGGCCGGCACCGAGACGGGGGTCACCGAACCGCAGAGCACCTTCAGTGCCTGTTTTGGCAAGGCCTTCCTGCCATTGCACCCCACCAAGTATGCCGACATGCTGGGTGAGAAGATGAAGCAGCACAACGTGCGCGTGTGGCTGGTGAACACCGGCTGGAGCGGTGGCGCCTACGGTACCGGCGAACGCATGAAGCTGAGGTTCACCCGGGCCATGATCACGGCGGCCCTGCGCGGTGAGCTGGACATGGTGGAGTACAAGGAGCACCCGGTGTTCGGCGTGCACTACCCGACCAGCTGCCCGAACGTGCCCGCCGAGATCCTCGATGCGCGCAACACGTGGAAGGACAAGGCCGACTACGACCGCACGGCCGAGAAACTGGCCAAGCAGTTCGTGACCAACTTCGAGAAGTACAAGGATGGCGCCAGCCAGGAGATCCTCGCCGCCGCCCCGAAGGTGGCCGTGAAAGCCTGACGACCTCGATCGTTCATGTGAGCGCCCTGCATCCACCGGATGCGGGGCGTTCTCGTTCACCATGTGGCACAAGGCTGCTGCCGATCAGGGACGCAGGTAGGCTGATCCCCTACTTTTGGCGCCCCATTGAGCGCGGTATGTGGAGGAACGGATCGGGTGCGGTGATCGGCATGCTCCTCTGGAGCGGCTTGGCAGGGCAGAACAGCCAGCCGCGCAGCCTGTTGTACCCGGAAAAGCTGCATGCGGACATCGATCTGATCCGCGCGACCCTGCTGGCCGCGCACCCCATGCCGCATCGGTACATCGACAGTGTGGCGCTGGCCGCCCACTTCAATGAGGTGAAGGCCTCCATCCGTGTGCCCATGGACCCGGAGTCCTTCCAAGCCCTGCTTGTGCCTGTGTTCCAAGCCATCGGTGATCGCGGATGCGCTCCTCAACTTCCGGTGGCCGTGGAGCGTGACCTCCGCGAACATCGCCGGGTCCTGCCCCTGCGGGTACGGATCATCGGCGAGGGTATGTACGTGGAGGAGGAGCTCAAGGGCTTCCGCAGTTTGGAGCCGGGAACCCGGCTGATCGCCATCGATGATGTACCGGTGGATTCCCTCATCGAGCGGATGGCGGCGCTACACGTGACGGACGGCCACAATCGGAGCCTGGCGCTCCGCATGATCGAAAAGGACCTGCCCTGGGACCTGCAGCGTGTGCTGGGGTCGCGCAGCAGCCATCTGGTGCGGTACCAGCAGGCGGATGGCACCGTGGCCGAGCAGGTGCTCTTCCCCATGACCGGCACGGAGATCGCCCGCACCCGCAAACCGTCCGGTGCTCCGCTTCAGCCCTGGCGAGCCGGTTGGGAGGCGGAGGCCTCGACCATGTGGCTTACCCTGCGCACCCTGGACAATGACACGCTTACCCTGGCCGGTCAGCATGCCGATCGCTTCCTGCGCAGTTTGAAGAAGGACATGGCCGAGAACAAGGCCAGGGCCTTGGTGATCGATGTGCGGGGTGCAGGAGGAGGTGACGTGGACCTCGCCGAACAGGTGTTCGCGCTCATCGCCCAGCAACCGTATCGGGCCTTGGGCGGGGTGGTGATGCGCACACGCGAACTGGACCCCGAACTGCGGCCCTACATCGGCGGGCTCACAGCGATGGACGCGGCCTCGCTTGGGCTCACCGGACTTGAGAACGGCACCTTCGGCCTGAACGACCGGGATGAACGGGCACGGTGGAAGGACCCCGACCCGCAGGCCTTCACCGGCAAGGTCTATATCGTGGGCGATGGGCTGACGCGCGATGCGGCTGCCAGCTTGGTGGCTTTGGTGAAACGGACCGGTCGCGGCAAATTCGTGGGGGAGGAGACCGGCAGCAATGCCTTCTGCTGGAGCGGCAGTGAGCCGGTGGTGTTGACCGCGCCGAATTCCGGTGTAAGGGTCACCATCCCTGTGGTGATGAACGTGATGGAGGGCTCACCCAGCGGCCCGTTGGACCATGGTGAGCAGCCTCATCATGGCATCGAGCAGCGGCCGGGCGCGATCGCCCAGGGGCGCGACACGGTGCGGGAGTCCTTGTTGGAGCTGCTGCGGGAGATCCTGCACTGAGCTCAATAGGGGATGCCCAAGCCCCGGTAGATGAAGCCCATCAACCAGGCGGGTCCGATCATCAGGAACTGCAGGTCGTCCAGGAAGCTGGGTTTCTTCCCCTCCACCTTGTGTCCGTAGAACTGGCCGATCCACGCCAGCATGAACAAGGTTAGGCTGATGGCCCAAAGCGGCCAGGGGGCCTGTTGGTCCAGCCAGGAGGCGAGTGCCAGGCAGGCGATGCTGAAGGCCATCATGCCCAGCATGATGGTCAGTGAAAGACGCAGGTAGAAGAGGCCCACCAGCCCCACCACGATCTTCGCCACCCCGCCTGTGGAGAGGAAGCCTGCATGGAACGGGGAAGGGATGCTCCACAACAGGCCCACCACGCAGAAGTATATCGTGGGCACGCAGACCCAGTGGATGAGCTTGTTGGTGGGGTTCTGGTGGCTCTCGCCGTAGGCATCGAACCACTGTTGCATCGTGCGGGTGGCCATGGTCAGAGGTAGCGTTGTTCGAGGATGCGCAGGTGATGGAGATGATGCCCTGCGATGGTCCACCCGAGGGCCCGGACAGTGATGGTGCGGCCATTGGCCGGCCCTCCGCGCGAGGCGGCTTCTTCGGGCAGGCTGCGGAAGAGCGCGACCGTCGAGCGGCGCACGAGCAACAGTTCCTCGTACACATCGTCGATGGAGCGCGGTTTGGCGGCAGCCTCTTGAGCGTAACTGTTCTCGTCGAAGCCGGGCAGCTCGGTGCGGTCGTTCCGGGCGAAGCGCAGCGCACGATACTGGAAGATGCGCTCACAATCCACCAGGTGCTGGAGGACCTCCGCGATGCTCCACTTGTCCGGGGCGTAGCGATGGCCGTCCATGCCCGGTGGCATGCGTGTGATCACCGCATTGGAGGCGGCCGTCACCTGGTCCAAGGCGGCAAAGAGGTCCGCAGCGTTCAGTTCATCGATGTACTTGCGGTAGAAGGGCGAACATTCCTCCACAGCGGGTGGTCCCCAGGCGTTCATGCCGAAAAGATAGGCAGCCCTCAGGGCGCTTCATTCCCTTCTGGACCTGGGACCAGATACGGAGCTGGCAGCGCCACCAGCTCCTTGGCCATCTGGTACCAGCCATAGTAATTGGTCCACCAGCTCCACCGGCGGCACCATGGATCATTCAGCGCCACAATGCCCACACCAGCATCCGATCCCCAGGCCTTGCGGTACATCTTCCAACTGCGTCGGGCATGCACACCGAGCGTGGCCACATCGAACCGATCTATGCCAGCCGATCGTGCATAGGCGATGAAGGACCGTGCTGAGGACCAGGTGCGGCTCCCCTCCACGTCGATCGTGGGCACCGTGGTGATGCGGTCGTAGGGGATGCCATCGCGCACCAAACGATCGCGGCCCTGTTCCGCATAAGTGGGCTGCCCTTCGCGCTGGCTGCCGTCCCCTTGATGGACGGTGACCTGACCGACGAGCTCGTGCACGTTGGTGCTCTCCACCGTGAACCGGGCCACGAAGCCCACAGGCACCTCCGGACCGGGTGCGGACGGGGCCGTGAAGACCAAGTCCCCACTAGAGAAGCCGAGTGAGGGCACTTTCACCCGATGCTCCTTCACCGCTCCCTCCGCCACACCCCGCAGGACCATCCGGCCATCGAGCCAGAGGGCCCACTCCGCGCCGGGCAGTCCACCCACACCGATCAACACCTGTCCGCTGGCCGGAGCCTTCAGTACGAAGTGGAGAGAGTCATCCTTCAACAAGTAATAGGCGAAGGGGCGCACCGTACCCGTGAGGCAAAGCCGCTCATAGCCGCCCTCCCGGAACAGCTGGGCGGTCTCGCGCAGGCCTTCCTCGTGCATCCATCCCTCGGCCACCAGCACACGTCCGCCGCCCGTGCGGGTCACCGCGAACCAGGGATGGGCGAGGGCGGAGAGCAGCACCACGAACACCGCGAAGGCGATGAGCACCCGAAGAACGATCCGGCGCCAGGAGGTCCTCATTCCTCGTCCAGCAGGGTGCGACGAAGCTCCAGCAGTTCCACGCGCGCCTTGCGATCGCTGGTCACCAGGCATTGCAGGGCGCCCGCATCGCAGGCCCTCACCGCATCGGGCACGCGACCGAGCTCACCCAGCATCAGGGCCAGTTGGTAGTAGCTGGGCACATGGGCAGGGTCGTCGGTGAGCAAGTCTTCCAAGGTGGCAATGGCTGTGTCGAAGTCGCCCAGGCGTTTATGCTCCAACGCGATGGCATAGCGCAGGAAGGCGTCACCCGGCTCCTCGGCCAGCATGGCCATCAGTTGCTCCAATCGTTCGGCGCTCATCAACGTTCATCCCCTGTGGAACGGGTGTGCACGGCCACCTTGCACGACGGGACGGCGAATCTACGCACGCTCTTCCCCGGGGTTCCCGATCCGATCGGTCACGCCTAGCCTGCTGCCGGTGGGCACGGTCGCCAGACTGTGCCAGGTCTGTGTGGATCGGTTCAACAGTGAGCGACCGAAATGCGGGCACAACGCAGGCACTTGTGATCACGGCCTTTTTCGGAGATCACGTTCCAAGCTCAGCCGGGCGACCGGATCTACCTGTTCTCCGATGGCCTGCAGGACCAGTTCGGTGGCCCGGACGGCAAGAAGCTGAAGAGCAGCGGGCTGAAGCAATGGATCATGGCCACTGCCGGGCTGTCCATGGACGACCAGCATCAAGCCATTTCGGACCGCTTCCGCGTGTGGAAGGGCTCCGAGGAGCAGGTGGACGATGTGCTCCTGATCGGTATCGAGCTCCAAGATCCTACAAGCCGAGTGCGCTGAGGCGTTCTCCCAGCGGCTGTTCCGCAGGGGAGAGGAGATGCAACACCATCCCATCAGCCTCCACCCGAACAACGGTCCCATTCCTCGCCCATTCCGCCGCTCGCTCAGTCGCGCCACCCACCACCAGCACAGGCCCGTGTACAGGTCGTTCGAGCAGCTCACGCCTCCACGCCCGGCGGTCATACTCCAAGCCGATGGTGGGTGGCGTGCCCGGCTCGAACAGCTCGCAGGTATAGCACCGCACATAGCTGGTGAAATCGTCCGGTGCCTTGAGCATGACCACGGCATCCACCCCGTTCTCCCTTGCAGCCCGGGCGATCACGGCACAGGCCGCGCGTATCTCCGCAACTGGCCGTGCCTGAACCGGTGCTTCGTGCTGGGTGGCCAGCAGGCGGTCCACCACGGCCGGTGTTCGCGTGAACTTGAACAGGCCGATGAGGAGGCCCACCGCAAGGAGCAACACCGGGATCCGTTGGGTGGCGACCGTGCTGCGCGCTGGAAGTGCCTGGGCACCCCACCACGCCAACACCACAGGTACGGCCAGGAACATGCGCGACCAGGCGAAGAAGGGGTGAAGGACCCCATCATGCACCTTGGCGTAACCGAAGGAGCGTACGATGAGGGCCAGCACCATGGCCAAGGAGATGGCCCAGATCCACTGGCGGCGTAGCACCAAGCCCACCAGCACGAGGACCAACAGCAGCAGCAGCAGTCCGCCCTGCGACCACCAGAGCGGCATGAGCCAGGCGAAGTGCTTGTTCAGCTGACCAAAGGCCTCGGTGATGCCCGCCTCGTTGAACACCAACATCCAGTCGCCGATGGTGTGCTTGATGCGCTCGGGATGGGCCTGCATGAACGATCGGGCACCGTACCAAAGGGCAGCCACCGGCAACGCGCCCACCGGTCCGCCCAACCAGGCGCTGAGCGTTCGACGATTGTCCCAAGTGAACAGCACGCCCACTGGCCCCGCGAACAGGACCGCGTTCGGGTTGAGGAACAGGGACATGGCCAGCACGGCACCAGCTGCTGCGCCACGCAGGAAAGGCCTTTTGATGGACAGGCACCACGGCCAGAACGCCAGCACGGCACAGCCCCCCACGAATCCGCGTGGCTGGCTCACCAGGATGCCGTATTCCACCGGAAGCATCACCGGCAACAGGGCCACGAGCACCGCAGCGATGCCGCGCCCTTGCCGATGCAACCACCAGCCGAAGGACCAGAAGGGCAGGAGCGACAGCAGCGCGGTGACCAAAGGCAGTGCGATGTTCAGCGGGATGCCTGCCCAGAACAGCGGGACAGCGGTGAAGGCCTCGGTCATGACCGTATAGTCCTGACCATAGTAGAACGGCTCATGGAACCGTCCGTGGGCGTAGTCGTTCACGGCCTGCCAGAAGACGCCCTCATCGCTGCCGATGTACCGGAACCCGAAGCGCACCAACTGTTGGAGGCGGTCCAACGCACCGATCACCACCGCGAGTAGGAACCAGCGACCGCTCATGACCTCGCGGTGTCGATGTGATGTTGCATCATGGTCAGATCGGTGGGCACGCACCAGTGCCAGGTGGCCTCACGCCGGAGCCAGGTCATCTGCCGCTTCGCGTAGTTGCGCGTGTGCTGCTTGACCTGGTCGATCGCCTGGGCCAGGGAGCAGTCCCCATCGAAGTACGCGAACAGCTCGCGGTAGCCAACCGTCCGTAGCGCGTTGTGTGCGCGATGAGGCAGGAGGGAGCGTACCTCCTCCACCAGACCTTCGGCGATCATGCGGTCCACACGCGCGTCGATGGCGGTATACAGTTGCGGCCGGGGCACGTCCATCGCTAGGCGGACGATCTGCAGGTCGGTGCGATCAGCCGGAGTGCTGTGATGACTGCTGAACGGTCGTCCGGTGGAGACGCAGACCTCCAGCGCACGGATGACACGATGCGGGTTGTTCCGGTCGATCCGGTCGAAGGTGGCGGGATCAAGTCGCTCCAGTTCGGCGAGCAGCGGGGGAAGGCCTTCCAGCTGGAACCGATGCTGCAGGCGTTCACGCACCGTATCGTCCATGGCAGGCATGGGGTCCAGCCCCTTGACCAGTGCATCGATATAGAGGCCGCTACCGCCCACAAGGATGGCGATGCCATGGTGGCCCATCAGCGTTCGCAGGACCGGCTCGGCCGCCCGGGCGAAGTCACCGGCGCTCCAAGCCTCGTGGATGTCCAAGTGACCCAGAAAATGATGAGGCACCCCGAAAAGTTCCTCCTCCGATGGCCGGGCGGTGCCAATGCGCATGGCCTCGTAGAACTGCCGTGAATCGGCGCTGATGACCTCGGTGCCGTAGTGCCGGGCCAGGAGCGCGGCCGCACGGGTCTTTCCCGAGGCCGTGGGACCGCCGATGACCACCAGCGTTCCCTTCGCGCTCATCGGAATTCCTCACCCAGGTCGTCGAAGCCGCCGTGGCCGAACTCATCGTGGTCCTCGTCCTCGGCACCCTCGAAGCCCATGTCCTCATCGGCATCGTACACCTCTTCACTATCCATGGCGTAGGGATCATCCTCCAGGATCCCTGCGGTGAGGTCATCCTCCTTGGAATGCTCGTCGGGAGCGTTGCCCATGCTCATCACCACGCGCGGATAGGTGGCCCCTGGTTCCGGATCCCCGGCGTTGATCAGTTCCACCATGAACATCCACATATGCAGGAAGTCGTAGGCGTAGATGAACCGCTGGTTGGTGCTGCGGATGTGGTCACTGATGTAGACCTCATCCATCAGCGCGGGCTTCTGAACGCCGTCCTCACCGAAACCGAGGTCGGCCAGGGGGATCTCTGGGCCCTTACCCCATTCCTCGTCGCTCACATAGAAGGAGGCCATTTCCTGCCCAATGAACCCAAAGGCCTCCTTGATCGCCTTGTGCAGATCAAGGAAGGTCTGCTCGGAGCCGATCTCGATGTCGCGGAAGGCCTCGCTGGGGTCGTCGATCAGGACACGGAATCGATAGATGCGCATGGCTTAAGCGGAGCAGGCGGACAGGTCCAGGTCAAGCCCATGTTGTCCCTGCGTGACCGCGAAGCTAATCCGGTTGACCGGAACCCCCGGGAACGTACCGTTGCCTGTACAAGGAAAGCCGGTACCTCAGGAGATCGACCACGGGTTATGCGATCTGCATCGATCTCGCATCCTTTGACAAGATCCCCAAGCCCCATGCACATTCCCAAGCTGATCCCCATCTGGTGTCTGTTGTTGACCCCGGTGATGTCCCAAGCCGGAGAGGTTCCCGTCAAGTCCACTGTTTCGGCCGTCACGGTGTTCCGTTCCGGTGCGGAGGTATCACGCACCGCCTCTGTGGAGCTTCCCAAGGGGACCAGCACCCTCGTATTCGCCGCCCTGAGCGAGGAAGTGGACCCGGCCACTGTGCAGGTGAACGGGACAGGTTCCTTCACCATACTGGGTGTACAACATCGGCTGGACCAGGAGGAGAAGCCGGAGGAGCAGGCCGAGGTAGCCGCGATCAAAGCCCGGATCAAGGCCGTGGAGGCGGAGATCACCCGTGAGAATGGCCTGCTGGCAGTGCTGGAGAAGGAGGATGCCCGCCTGGAGAAGAACAACGACATCGCCGGGGATCAAGGGCTGGGGCTCGAACAACTGCGCAGCGTGAACGACTACCTCCAGCAGCGGCAGGAGGCGATCGCCTTGAAGCGGATCGAACGGCAGGCACGCCTTATCCAGTTGCAGGAGCAATTGTCGGACCTGAAACTGGACCTGGTGAAGCGCGAGGGGCGGAAGCCCCGACCCACGAGCCGTGTGCTGGTGGAGGTGAGCGCGGCCACCACCGTTCAGGCCGCGGTGACGCTCACGTACCAGGTGCGCAGCGCCGGCTGGTCGCCCACCTATGACATCCGGGTCACGGACGTCACCAAGCCGCTTCGACTCAGCTACAAGGCCATGGTGTACCAGAGCACCCAGGAGGACTGGTCCAAGGTGAAGCTCACCTTGAGCAGCGGTGAGCCCGACAAGGGTGCCTTGATGCCTGTGCTCTATCCCTGGCGCTTGGACTTCGGGTATCCCCAGCCACCTCCGACCTCTGCCATGCCCTTCAACTCCACTATCCGGGATGTGCGCGGTATCGTGCGGGATGCGGCGACAGGCGAAGTGCTACCCTTTGTGAATGTGCTCCTGCTGGATGTAAGCGGGAACACCATCAACGGCACCACCACCAGCATGGACGGGTACTATGCGATCGCCATTCCCCCCGAAGGTCGTCAGCTGCGCTTCACCTATGTGGGATACACCACCCAGTCCGTGCCCATCAGCGGTGGCACACAGAACATCGCCCTGGCGGCCAACATGGTCGAGCTCCAGGAGATCGTCGTCCAACAGCGTGTTGCCCGGTCAGAGGTCAAAATGATGAGCGTGAGGGGTGTCAGCGAGGTGCCATCCCGGCGCATCCGCCGACGGGATGTGGACCCGATCGGTGGCGTACCCGCGAGCTATGGGGATGTGAGTGGAGGCGTGATCAACGCCACCACATCCCTGGGCCAGCAGACCGTGTACCGCGCCACCACCTTCGCCTTTCCGATCGCAGTACCCTACACCATTCCTTCCGATGGACAGAACCATCTGGTGGCGATCTCCGAGAAGGAACTGGCCGGGAGCTACCGGTACTACTGCACCCCGAAACTGGATCCGGATGCATTCCTCTTCGCGCAGGCCACGGGATGGGAGGACCTTCACCTGCTCCCTGGCAGTGCGCACATCTATTTCGAAGGCACCTACGTGGGGGAAAGCCTGCTCGACCTAACGGGTGCGAGCGACACGCTGGACATCAGCCTGGGGCGCGACAAGGGTGTCAGCGTGCAGCGTGTGAAGCGCAAGGAACTGAGCACGCGACAGGTGCTCGGCAGCCGGCGTGTGGAGAGCATCGGCTGGACGATCACGGTCCGCAACAACAAGGACCAGCCCATCACCCTCACGATCACCGATCAGTATCCGGTGGCCGTGCGAAACGAGATCGAGGTGCGGCTGGAGGAGGCCGGTGGCGCCATCGTGGATGCCGAGAAGGGCTTCCTCACCTGGCGGATGGACCTGCAGCCCCGTGCCGATCGCAGCCTGCCGTTCGGCTATAGCGTGAAGGTCCCGAAAGAGCGTCCGGTGGTCTTGGAGTGAACGATCACCGGGCCACACTGATGGGCACCAATGGTTGCCCCGGGAGCCTGAGCCAGTAGCTGCCTGCGGGTAGCGCAGCCACGTTGAAGCGCAAGGGGCTCTGTGCGGGCATGGCCCCTCGCATCACCTCACGCCCCGTCACATCCATCAAGGTCCACTTGCCAGCGGTCATGGCCATGGGCAGGTCCACGGTCACCTCTTCGATGGCGGGGGTCGGATACACGCGTGGCGAACGGTGACCAGCATGGTCCTCCACGCTGGTGATGATGAAGGGCTCCGAAGGCACCGAGCAATCCACAGCATAGGTGGCTTCCACGGTGTAGGCTCCCGGAGCGGTGGGGGTGATGCAGGCCGAAGTACCTGGTAGTGCTTCACCGTTCAGGAACCACTGATGGTCAATACCGGCGGGTACCGCGCACAACTCATCATCGTTCTGCTCGATGGCGGGCTGGGTGGGGTCCATGAACTCCAGCGAGACCTCCGTCCCGAGGGACATGATGAACTCGGGGCAGACCGAAGGCGCGCCCGATCCACTGTAGTTGCCGCTTGAGGTCACCTCCAGGATGCTCGAGGTACCGCCAGGGATGACAACGCCGTTGTTGGTCCAGGCCACATTGTTGGTCATGCTGAACACCAGAAGCACCGTATCGCCCAGACAGTGGTGGGCCACGCCGTTCTCATCAATGAACAGGGGCTCATCCCCGGATTGGATCACGTACGGAGGAAGAAAGGCCCAGCCATCCACCAGCACACCGGGCGACATCTCGGTGCAGCCATTGACCGTGGCCTCCACGGTGAAGGTGTAGCCGGCATCGTTGAACTGGTCCACGGCCAAGGTCTGGGCCGTGGCGTTGGGGATGAGCACACCATCCTTGTACCATTGGTACGAATCATAGGGCTGTGTTGTCAGCACGCCCTGCTGGTTGGGACAGAGGATCATGTCGGTCGGGGTGATGGTCGGATCGAACGGGCATTGGGCCGAAGCCTGCAGGCCGAGGCCGATGAGCATTGGAGCGAGTGTGCGGGAAAAGGTCATGGTCTGTGGATGTGTTCCGCTGCTGAGACG
>Ga0315900_10002519_pt1 | contig 27859 bp, 28 predicted proteins | sample LakEriMetagenome_FD_203521 | JGI IMG/M metagenome (GOLD analysis project Ga0315900, IMG submission 203521) | Freshwater fungal communities from buoy surface, Lake Erie, Ohio, United States - Buoy 12 MA114 | ecosystem: Environmental > Aquatic > Freshwater > Lake > Lake biofilm | place: USA: Lake...
GGATCAGTGGCACCTCGGACAGGGTGGCGGCGCTCACGATATCAAAGCCACGCGGATCGGCGCTGGGTGCGGCCACGGCCGGCACGCCATGCGTCACCAGCCGCGCCACGAGCGCTCTCGCCTGTTCGGGCCGACGGGACCAGATGGCAACCTGATCAAGCGCAAAGCGATTCGCCCAGGCTTCCGCCAGCGCGCCCGCCACGCGCCCGGCGCCGAGCACCAGCAGCCGGCGGCTGTCGGGCCGGGCCAGGAAACGACCCGCCAGCGTGCTCGCTGCAGCGGTCCGGCGATCGGTCAGCTCTCCGCCATCAAGCAGGGCAACGGGCTGTCCGGTTTGTCCATCCGACAGGAGATAGACGGCCTGGACGGCGGGCAGCCCGCGGGCACCATTGCCCGGTAGGACATGTACGATCTTGACGCCGGTATAGCGTGGGGTGGCGGCCACGCCGCTCCAGGCAGGCATCAGGAGCAACATGCCATCGCCGTCCTCGCCCTTTGGTAGGGCATGGCGATGGCGCAGCGGCGCCTCGCAGCCCTGGCGGAACATCGCCGCAAGTGCCCCCTCAAGCGCCCCCCACGGCAAGGCCGCACGAACCGCCTCGGCATTGACGAACCGCATGTAATCCCCCTTCCCTCACAATGCTGCGACCAGCTTTGCGCGTTGATCCCGAAGCAAGGCTGGCGCAGCATCAGGCAACGGGGAAGCTCCGAGGGGCCCTTCCAAGGAAGGTCGCCCCCCGGCACAACGGATGAATCCAGGCTGGCGCCTTGCCCGCCTGAACACAAAGATGAGGGAGATCAAGACTATGCAGGCACTTCGCCTTGTCATGACCCGCGGAGTGGGGGCCGTGGCGCTCGCCGCGACGCTAAGCCTGCCCGCCCTCGCCCAGGCGCCGGCCGGCAGCGGTTCACCCACGCTGGATGCGGTCCGCGCACGCGGCACGCTGATCTGTGGCGTGAATACCGGCCTCGCCGGCTTCGCCCAGCCCGACAGCCAGAGCGTTTGGCGCGGCTTCGACGTGGATTACTGCCGCGCCGTGGCGCTGGCACTGTGGAACGACGCCTCCAAGGTCCGCTACGTGCCAACCACGGCGCAGAACCGCTTCACCGCCCTGCAATCCGGCGAAGTGGACATGCTGAGCCGCAACACGACCTGGACGCTATCGCGCGATACCTCGCTCGGCTTCGATTTCACGGGCATCAATTTCTATGATGGCCAGGGCTTCATGGTGAAGACATCGACCGGCGTGACCCGCGCGCGCGACCTGGATGGTGCGACCATCTGCGTGCAGCCCGGCACAACGACCGAGCAGAACCTGACCGACTGGGCGCGCGCCAACCGCATCCGCTTCACCCCCGTGGTGATCGAGCAGCTTCAGGAAGTCGTGCAGGCCTATGTGGCCGGGCGCTGTGATGCCTACACCACGGACGTGTCGGGGCTTGCGGCCGTTCGCTCGGCCCAGCAGCGGCCAGCGGACCACACGATCCTGCCGGATGTGATCAGCAAGGAGCCGCTGGGTCCGCTGGTGCGCCATGGCGACCAGCGCTTCGCGGACCTGCTCCGTTGGATCCATTTCGGCCTGGTGGGTGCCGAGGAACTGGGCATCACGGCGGCGAATGTGGTGCAGCAATCGACCGCCAGCACCAACCCCGAAGTGGCCCGCATGCTGGGACGCACCGGCGATCTGGGCCGGATGCTGAGCGTGGACAACGCCTTCATGCTCAACGTGATCCGCGAACTGGGCAATTACGGCGAGATCTTCGCCCGCAACCTCGGCCCGATCGGCCTTCAGCGCGGCCCGAACGCGCTGTGGACCACGGCGGGTGGGCTGCAATACGCGCCGCCCTTCCGCTGAGCCAGGGCTGAACCGGGGCCGGGACTCACATCCCGGCCCCAACTTTGCATAGACTTAGTCATGTGCCTGCCGGGCGAGGGAGCCAACCCACGTACCGGATAGCTTGCAGCAGGGAAGCAGCATGTCCTCATCAACCGCCGATCCGCGCCTCGCCAAGGCAGGACCGCCACGCCGGCCCATCCGGCTTTCCTGGTCGGATGAGCGCCTGCGCGGCATCGTCTGGCAGGTCCTCATCGTCGGCTTCATCGGCAGCGTTATCTACTGGCTGTGGTCCAACACCGTCCACAACCTGGAAGTCCGCCGTATCGCCACGGGCTTTGCCTTCCTGGCGCGAGAGGCAGGCCTGCCGATCGGTGAGAGCCTGATCGCGTACGAGCCGACCGATAGCTATCTGCGTGCCCTCATGGTGGGCGTGCTCAACACGCTGAAGGTCGCGGTCGTCGGCGTGATCCTGGCCACGATCCTCGGCACGCTGATCGGCATTGCGCGCCTTTCGAAGAACTGGCTCGTTTCCAAGATCGCGGGGGTCTACGTCGAGGTCATTCGTGACCTTCCACTGCTGCTGCAACTGCTGTTCTGGTACACTATCCTCCAGGGCCTGCCCGGGCCGCGCCAGGCGCTGAACCCGGTTGAAGGCGTGTTCCTCTCGAACCGCGGCATGAAGCTGCCCTTCATCGAGTGGGAGACAGCGCATAGCTGGACCATCGTCGCCTTCCTGGTCGGCATCGTCGCCACCATCCTGACGGCGCGCGCCCAACGCGCCCGGCAATATGCGGATGGCCAGCCGCGCAAGCTCTGGCCCTTCGCACTGGGCTTCCTACTGGCTTTCCCGCTGATCGTCTGGGCCGCGAATGGTGCACCGTGGAGCGTCGACTGGCCGGCATTGCGCGGCTTCAATTTCCGCGGCGGCGTCACGGTCAGCCCCGAATACTTCGCGCTGCTGATCGGCCTCGTGACCTACACCGCCGGCTTCATCGCCGAGATCGTGCGCGCCGGTATCCAATCCGTGAGCGGTGGTCAGTGGGAAGCCGCCGAGGCGTTGGGCATGCGGCGCGGCGACATCCTGAAGAAGATTGTTCTGCCCCAGGCACTGCGCGTGATCGTCCCTCCGATGACCAGCCAGTATCTGAACCTGACAAAGAACAGCTCGCTGGCAGTTGCCATCGGCTACCAGGACATCGTCAGCATCGCCAACACGACGCTGAACCAGACCGGCCAAGCGATCGAGGGCATTGCCATCATCATGCTGGTGTACCTGACCATCAGCCTGTCGATCTCCCTCTTCATGAACTGGTACAATGCCAGAATCGCCTTGGTGGAGCGCTGACCATGAGTGAAATGGCCATGGCTTCGATGCCCACACCCGCCACGGAGGCGCGCCGCGCCCCCCCGATAGCCACGACCGGCTTTGTCGCATGGGCGCGCCAGAACCTTTTCTCCTCCTGGCTCAGCACCGCGGTCACGCTTCTGCTGGGCTATCTCCTTGCACGATGGACGATCGGCTTCATCGACTGGGCCTTCGTGAACAGCATCTGGTCGGTGCCGGTGGTGAACGGGCAGGCGCAGACCGCTGCCTGCCGTGAGATCAAGGGGGTCGGCGCCTGCTGGGCCGTGATCACCGAGAAGCACCGCTTCATCCTGTTCGGTACCTACCCGTATGAGGAGCATTGGCGACCGCTCGTCGCGTGCTTCCTCTTCGTCGGCCTCTACATCGTCTCCGCGATGCGCCGCTTCTGGAACTGGCAGCTGATCCCGATCTGGCTCGGGACGCTGACGCTGATCGGCGTACTGATGTGGGGCGGGATCCTGGGCATGACCTTCGTGCCGCAGGAACGCTGGGGCGGACTGCCGATCACGCTGATCTTGTCCACCTTCGGGCTGGCTTTCGCTTTCCCGATCGCAGTGCTGGTGGCGCTCGGGCGGCGTTCCAAGCTGCCGGCTATCAAGACACTGTGCGTGCTGTATGTGGAGCTCATCCGCGGCGTCCCGCTGATCAGCCTGCTCTTCATGGCGAGCGTGATGTTCCCGCTCTTTCTGCCGGAGGGCATGAACATCGACAAACTCCTGCGTGCGCAGGTCGCCATCACGCTATTCGCTGCCGCCTATCTCGCTGAGGTGGTGCGCGCTGGCCTGCAGGCGCTGCCGCGCGGACAATATGAGGCTGCCGATGCGCTCGGCCTTTCCTATTGGCAGAAGACCGGCTTCATCATTCTGCCCCAGGCGCTGCGGCTAGTGATTCCGCCGCTGGTGAATACCTTCATCGGCTTCTTCAAGGACACGTCGCTGGTGCTGATCATCGGCATCTTCGACCTCCTGACCGCTGGCAAGACGGCGATCGTCGAACCAGCCTGGCAGGGCTTCGGCATCGAGGTCTATGTCACGGTTGGCCTGATCTACCTCGTCTTCTGCTTTGCGATGAGCAAGTACAGCCAGGATCTGGAACGCGACCTGAACGCGCATCGGCGTCGATGAAAGCGTTGACGCCGATGCCAAAGGTTGCGATGCGACAAGAATACAGGGAGATTACATATGGGTGAGACCATGGAGATGGTGGGGCAGGTCGCCTCCGCCATGCGGACGGACGCTCCGCCAGCCATCGTGCTGGAGGGCGTGAACAAATGGTTCGGCGCGCTGCATGTGCTGCGCGATGTGAACCTCTCGGTCGCCAGCGGCGAGCGCGTGGTGGTGTGCGGGCCTTCCGGCTCGGGCAAGTCTACGCTGATCCGCTGCATTAATCGCCTTGAGACGCACCAGGAGGGCAAGATCCTCGTCGATGGCATAGAGCTGTCGGACGATCTCCGCTCGCTCGATGCCATCCGGCGTGAGGTCGGCATGGTGTTCCAGAGCTTCAATCTGTTCCCGCACCTGACCATCCTCGAGAACTGCACCCTCGCCCCCATCTGGGTACGTCGGATGCCCAAGAAGGATGCCGAGGAGCTGGCGATGGAATACCTGACCCGCGTCAGGATCCCTGAGCAGGCGAAGAAGTATCCGGGGCAGCTCTCGGGCGGCCAGCAGCAGCGCGTGGCGATCGCCCGCGCCCTCTGCATGAAGCCCAAGATCATGCTGTTCGACGAGCCGACCAGCGCGCTCGACCCCGAGATGATCAAGGAAGTGCTCGACACCATGGTAATGCTGGCCGCGACCGGCATGACCATGATCTGCGTGACGCATGAGATGGGCTTCGCCCGCCAGGTGGCCGACCGTGTCGTGTTCATGGACCGCGGCGAGATCGTCGAGAGCGGCGAACCCGAGGGACTGTTCAACGATCCCAAGACCGACCGCCTGAAGTTGTTCCTGTCGCAGATCCTGCGCGGGCACTAAGCTTGCTACGCGCCCCCGCGGCGCCCTTGCGCCGTGGGGGTTGGCAGGCCTATGCCTGCCGCGGTTACGGCTTCGGAGCGTCGCCTTGAGCCATTCCCCTGCGGCTGACCGTCCCGTGACGAAGGCTGCGCTTATCGGCGTGCTGGGTATCGTCTATGGCGATATCGGCACCAGCCCCCTCTACGCCATGCGCGCCGCGCTGCTGCACTTCGCCGATGACGGCGTTGAGCGATGGGAGATCCTCGGCCTGCTGAGCCTCATCTTCTGGGCGCTCGTGCTGACCGTATCCGTGAAATACGTGCTGCTGGTCCTGCGCGCGGACAACCGCGGCGAGGGCGGGATCCTCGCACTCATGGCGCTCGCCCAGCGGCACACCGTGACCCCGCGTGGACGGTGGATCGTAGCCCTCATTGGCATCGTCGGCGCCTCCCTGTTCTTCGGCGACGGCATCATCACCCCGGCCATCTCCGTGCTCAGCGCGGTTGAGGGGCTGAAGGTCATCTCTCCCACCTTCGAAGAAGCGGTGGTGCCCATCGCACTCGGCATCCTGCTCGCGCTGTTCCTGGTGCAGTGGAAGGGTACCGGCAGCATGGGCGCCATCTTCGGGCCGATCTGCCTGGTCTGGTTCCTGGTGCTAGGTGCGCTAGGACTGATCGAGGTGGTGCAGGAGCCCGGCGTTCTGGTGGCACTCTCGCCCACCTACGCCATCGGATTTTGCGCGCATTACAAGCTGGCGGCCTTCATCGCCTTCGGGTCGGTTGTGCTCGCGGTTACGGGCGCCGAGGCGCTGTACGCCGATATGGGCCATTTCGGACGCCGCCCAATCCAGATCGCCTGGGTGGCCTTGGTCCTGCCGGCACTGACCTTGAACTATTTCGGCCAGGGCGCGCTGCTGCTCTCGGATGCCGCCACCATCGAGAATCCCTTCTTCCTGCTTGCCCCCGAATGGTTCCGCCTGCCTCTGGTGGTATTGGCCACAGCGGCCACCATCATCGCCTCCCAGGCGATGATCTCGGGGGCCTATTCTATCGCACGGCAATGCGTGCAGCTCGGCTTCACCCCACGCCTGGAAGTGCGCCACACCAGTGAGACCGAGCAGGGGCAGATCTACATGCCCCAGGTGAACTTCATGCTCTTGATCGGCGTGATCATCCTGGTGCTGGAGTTCAAGAGCAGTGATGCGCTGGCTGCCGCCTATGGCCTCGCGGTGACCGGCACCTTCGTGTGCACATCTTGCCTCGCGCTGCTGGTCTTCCGCCGCGCCTATGGCTGGGCCTGGCCGCTGGTGATCGGTGTCTTCGGGCCCTTGCTGCTGCTCGATCTCGCCTATTTCATCTCGACCGCGCTGAAGATCCCCGAAGGCGGCTACGTGCCGCTGCTGCTCGGCATCTTTACCTTCATCCTGATGCTGACCTGGAAGCAGGGGCGCGAGTTGCTCTTCGCGCGCTTCCGCCAGGACAGCCTGCCGCTGAAATCCTTCCTGGCCCGCCTGCCGCAGAGCCGGACGACGCGCGTGCCGGGCATCGCGGTGTTCATGACCGGGCAGGCGGATTTCGTGCCCGCCGCGCTGCTGCACAACCTCAAGCACAACAAGGTGCTGCACCAGCGCGTGCTGTTCGTGACCGTGATCAACGAGGACATCCCGCGCATCGGCGCCGAGGCGCGGCGCGAGGTGACGGAGCTGGCGCCGGACATCCATCGCGTCATCCTGCGCTACGGCTTCCAGGAGAGCCCGCACATTCCGCGCGAACTGGAATCGCTGCGCGACATTGGCATCCCCTTCGAGCCGATGCAGACGAGCTACTTCCTGGGGCGCGAGACGGTGGTGGCCGCAGCGGTGCCGAAGATGTCGCGCTGGCGGCAATGGATATTCACGCTGCTCACCCGCAACTCCATGCCGGCGACGGAGTTCTTCCGCATTCCTTCCGACCGCGTGGTGGAACTCGGGGTCCGCGTCGCCATCTGAGGGAAGACGGAGGGCCCGACCTTGGTACCACCACGCATGCAGGTGACGATGGTGACGGCGTGGGAGCCCGGCGGTGCGGGAGGCGAGCAACGCATCCGCTTCACTGCCGCTCTAGATAGCCAAGGGCAGCTTGATCTAGCCGCCTGGCTCGCCGATTCGCAGCCCTGGCCGGCCGAGCGCCATTGCCCAGACGCTCCCATTCGTCATGGCGATGTGGTTCACGATGAAGATGGCTGGTCGCTCCGTCTCAGCCCCGGCGAGGGGATCGACCCCGAAGCGGCGCCGCATCGGATCCTGAACCATTCGGGCGGGTTCCGCCCGGGCGAGGTGGTGACGCTGCGCGCGCCAAATGGCGTCGCCACGGCATGGCGCGTGGTCGGCATCGGCTGAACGCCATGGAGGCACTCACCCTGAACCGAAAAACTTAGCCAAGACTGCATTTTCGTGCTTGAACGCGAAGAGTCAGAGCCCATCATCTTGGTCAAGGTTTACCCGTTCGAAATCAGGGGTGAGACAGCCATGCAAAGCCGCAAACGCGACTTCCACGCGATCCCGCGTCGCGCTGCCCTAGGCCTCGCCCTAGGCGCCGCCCTGGCCGGCCCAGCAGACGCGCAGACCGCACAGCGGCGCCTGCCGCTGAGTGTTCTCTCCACCATCGCCATGATCGGCGATGTGGTGCGCCAGATCGGCGGCGATCGGATCCGCGCGGAAACCATGCTTGGCGCCGGTGTCGATCCGCATCTGTACCGCGCCACGCGGGAAGACATCGCGCGCATGCTTCGCGCCGACGTGATCTTCTACAACGGGCTCGTGCTCGAAGGGAAAATGATCGACGCCATCGTGCGCGTCGCGCGCAGCGGTAAGCCGGTGTTTGCCGTCACGGAATTGCTGCCACAGGACCAACTGATCGAGCCGGAGGGCGAGAACGGTCTCTATGATCCGCATGTCTGGATGGATGTGCGGCTTTGGTCGCAGGCGGCCGGCTTCATCGCGGACCGGCTGATCGAGCTCGACCGTCCGGGCACCAACGCCTATCGCCGCAACCTCGCCGCGCTCCAGGCAAAAATGGCGGAGCTCGACACTTATGCCGAGCGCGCCATCGCCTCCATCCCCGAGCGTCAGCGCGTACTGGTCACGGCGCATGACGCCTTCAACTATTTCGAGCGCCGCTATGCGATCGAGGTACTGGGCATCCAGGGCCTTTCGACCGAGGGCGAGGCGGGCGTGCGACGCATCCAGGACCTGGTCGATCGGCTGGTCGCCAACCGCATCCCGGCCGTATTCGTCGAGAGCTCTGTCTCCGACCGCAATGTGCGTGCACTGGTCGAGGGATCAGGCGCGCGCGGCCATCGCGTGGTGGTGGGCGGCGAGTTGTTCTCCGACGCGATGGGCGAGCCGGGCAGCTATGAAGGCACCTATATCGGCATGATCGACCACAATGTGACGACCATCGTACGTGCCCTGGGCGGGCAGGCGCCCGAGCGCGGCTTCCAGAACCGCCTCGGCAGCCGGGCATGAGCGGCTCCGCCGCCATCGTCCCGCTGCAGATCGCCCCGCTCGCAGTGCGCCATCTCTCGGTGGCCTACAGCGAGAAGCCAGTGCTGTGGGATGTCAGCTGGTCCTGCCCGCCGGGGCGGCTGGTGGCGATCGTCGGGCCAAATGGCGCGGGCAAGTCGACGCTGATCAAGGCCACACTCGGCTTGGTCCCGCGCCTATCGGGCGATGTGCGGATCTTCGGCCAGGCGCTAGCCGCCGCCCGGTCGCGCGTCGGCTACCTGCCGCAACGCGCCAGCGTCGATTGGGACTTCCCCATCACGGCATTGCAGGTCGCCAGCATGGGCCGCTATCCGCGCGCCGGCTGGTTTCGTCCCTTGCCCCGCGCCGAGCGCGAGAAGGCACGCACGGCGCTGGACGAGGTCGGAATGGCGGATTTCGCGGAGCGACAGATCGGCCAGCTTTCCGGTGGACAGCAGCAGCGCGTCTTTCTCGCACGCGCCCTGGCGCTGGAAGCAGACCTCTACCTCATGGACGAGCCCTTTGCCGGCGTCGATGCCGCGACTGAGCGGGCCATCGTCGATGTTCTGCAACGCCTGGGCCGCGAGGGCCGCACCGTGGTCGCAGTGCATCACGACCTGGCCACCGCGCCGCAGTATTTCCAGGACGTGCTGCTGCTCAACGTACAGGTCATCGCGCATGGGTCGATGGAGGCCACATTTACGCCCACCAACCTCGCCCGCGCCTATGGCGGGCGGCTGTCGCTGCTGGAGCAGGCCGTGGCGGCGGCGAATCGTGAAGGCGCCCTGCCCGCTTGATGAACAGCGATTTCCTCGCAGCCCTGGCCTTCTCGGCTGGCTACAACGCCTCGGTCGTCGCCCTTGGCTGCGCGGCTTTTGGGCTTGCTGCAGGGGCAATCGGCTGCTTCGTGCTGCTGCGTGGACGCGCCCTGGTGAGCGACGCGGCGGCGCACGCCACGCTGCCGGGGGTGGCCGGTGCCTTCATCCTGGCGGCGCTGTTCGGGCTTGATGCGCGCTCGCTTCCGCTTCTGCTGCTGGGCGCGGCGCTGAGCGCGGCGTTGGCGTTGGCCTGCATCGCCGCGCTGAATCGCGGCGGGCGGCTGCGGGACGATGCCTCCATGGCCCTGGTGCTCTCCATCGGCTACGGCGTTGGGGTGGTGCTGTTCTCGGTGGTGCAATCCCTGCCTGTGGGCGGGCAGGCCGGCTTGAAGGGCTTCATTCTGGGCCATGCCGCCGGGATGAGCGCGGCGGATGCGACGTTGATCGCCGGGCTCGCCCTGGCCTGCCTGTTGGTGCTGGCGGCACTGTTCCGCCCGCTGGCGGCGCTGTGCTTCGATGAGAGCTTCGCCACTGCAGCCGGACTGCCGGTGCGGCTACTGGACGCGCTGCTGCTGGGGCTGATGCTGGCCATCGCGGTGTCCGGGCTGCGTGCCGTCGGGCTGATCCTGGTGGTGGGCCTGATGGTGATCCCCGCTGTCACCGCAAGGCTACTGAGCGACCGGCTGGAGGTGATGGTCCCGCTGGCGGCCGGCGCAGGCGCCTTCTCCGCCTGGGTCGGCACGGCAATCTCCGCCGCCTCGCCGCAATTGCCCACGGGCGCCACCATCGCGCTGACCGCCTGCACGCTGTTCCTGCTGGCGCTGATCTTCTCCCCCGGGCGCGGCGCGCTGGCCTTCGCCTGGCGGCAGGGGCGGCTCTCCCTGACCATCGCGCGCGACCATGCACTGCGCGCCATGGTCGAGGGTGCGGAGCGTGGCGACCCGCCGCGCGACTGGCCCGGCCTGGCGGAGGAAGCCGGCTGGTCACGGCTGCAAAGGCTGGTGCTGCCGGCCTGGTTCCGTAAGGCCGGCTGGGTGACCCCCGGCGCGCTGGTGCTCACGCCGGTCGGTATCGCGCTGGCTGAGAACGTCACACGCCGGCACCGGGTATGGGAGCACTACATGCAGGCCGCCGGCGGCCTGCCGCCCCAAGCCGCACATCGCGCCGCCGACCAGGTCGAACATGCCCTGCCGCCCGAGGTTGCGCGCGATGCGGAGGCCTGGCTACGCCGACACGAGCCGCAGCGCCTGCCCAACGACGCCGCGCTGCCGCGGCCGGGTGAAGCCGCACCGGGGGCATCGCGATGACCGAGTTCCTGCAACTGGACCTCGCACCGCTGCTGGCGGCCACCCTCGCCTGCCTTGTCTGCGGGCTGATCGGCAACTTGCTGCTGCTGACGCGTCAATCCCTGATGGGCGACGCCATCAGCCATTCCGTGTTGCCGGGGATCGTGCTGGGCTTCTGGATCAGCGGCACACGCGACCCCGCGCCGATGGTGGCGGGAGCATTAGTGGCGGCAGTGGTGGCGGCGCTGCTGATCAATCTGGTGCGCCGACTGACACGGCTCGAACCAGGGGCAGCGATGGGAGTGGTGTTCTCGGGGATGTTCGCCCTGGGCCTCGTCATGATCGAGACAAGCGGCGCAAAAGCCATCGATCTCGATCTCGACTGCGTCCTCTATGGTCAGTTGGAAGCCCTCATCTGGCCTGCGGCGACTGGCCTCAGCTCTTTCCTCGATCCCGTCGCCATGTCGGAATTCCCAGCCGAGGTGTGGACACTGCTTGGCGCCTTGGCGCTGATCCTCCTGGTGCTGACCCTGCTATGGAAAGAGTTGCGGTTAGCGGCCTTCGACCCTGATTTCGCCCAGGCGATCGGCTTCTCCCCGCGGCTGCTGGCGCCGCTGCTGCTGGCACTGGTGGCGGTGGCCTGCGTGGCGGCATTCTGGGCGGTGGGCTCGGTGCTGGTGATCGCCGCCCTGGTAGCGCCGCCCGCAGTCGCGCGGCTGATGACCAACAGCTATCGCACGCAATTTGTGCTCTCGGCGGGCGTCGCCGCTTGCATGGGTGCCGGCGGTTATCTGGCTGCCGCTGCCGTGCCAGGCATGCTCGGGCTCGGACATGGGCTTAGCGCCTCGGGCATGGTTGCCGTTTTGGCTGGAGTCCTGCTGGCCTCGGCATGGTGCTTCGGCCGGTATGGGCGTCGCGGCGGACGCATGGCCTCGGCCCTGACCTAACCCAAGGCGACACGGGCCGCCGGAACAGGCTCACGCAGCAAAGGGATACCGGTTGGACGCCACCCAACAGGCGACGACGTCTATGCCGCGGGCGCTCCGGGGCGCTGAGAGGCTATCTCCTGACGGAGTTCGTCCAGCAGACGCAGACGACCGTCGCGCAGTTCGGTGTGCCAGAAGGTCCAGCCATTGCAGGAAGGCGCCGCCTGAACCTCTGCGCCAACCTTGTGAATGGAACCCGTGGACGCACCACACCGCAACGTACCGTCGGCACCGACGGTCGCGCGCCATCGCCGGTTGCGGTCCGTCAGCGTACTGCCAGGCGGGACCAGCCCTTGCTCCACCAAAACCCCGAATGCGATCCGGGGCTGCTCACGCTTACCCGGCAGGGAAAAGGTCGAGCTGTCAGGCAGCGCCTCCACGGCTTCAATACGACGGCGGGCGGCTGCGGCGTAGGCTTCTTCCCGCTCTATGCCGATGAAGTGGCGTCCCAGTCGCTTCGCCACCGCAGCGGTCGTTCCAGTTCCGAGGAAGGGATCAAGGATGACGTCGCCCGGCGCCGTGCTCGCGACGAGGATGCGATGCAGCAGCGCCTCCGGCTTTTGAGTCGGATGCAACTTGATCCCGTCAGCGTCCCGCAAGCGCTCAGTGCCCGTGCAAAGGGGGAAGTACCAGTCGCTGCGCATCTGAAGGTCATCGTTCAATGCCTTGGTCGCGGCATAGTTGAACCGGTAGCGGGACTCCGGACCATGTGCTGCCCAGATCAGGGTTTCATGGGCATTCGTAAAGCGGCGCCCCCGGAAATTGGGCATCGGGTTCGCCTTGCGCCAGATGATGTCGTTCAGGATCCAGAATCCGAGATCCTGCACAGCCGTGCCGAGGCGGAAGACATTGTGGTAGGATCCGATCACCCAGAGGCTACCGTCCTTGCGCAGCACACGTCGGCACTCGACAAGCCATTGTCGGGTAAAGGTGTCGTAGGCGCTGAAGTCCGCGAACTGATCCCAGTGATCGTCCACGGCATCGACCAGGCTTTCGTCGGGGCGACGGAGAGAGCCCTTCAACTGCAGATTATAGGGAGGATCGGCGAAAATCGCATGCACGGATGCAGGCGGCAGCATCCGCAGCATCGCTATGCAATCACCGACCAAAACCTCATCGAGCGGCAGGTTGAGGCCCGTGCCCATGGCTTGCTTCCAATGCCCTTTCGAGTCGCCGCTAGCACCATGCGCGGGGGGGAGTCGCGCCGTCAATCGAAGCGCAACGCAGCCTGGTCGACGGGCGCGAAGCCGCGCCGATGGTGAGGGGTGGGGCCCATCATCGCCAAACGAGCCCTGTGGGCGGCAGTGGGGTAGCCCTGGTTGGTTCCGTACCCCCAGCCCGGCCAGCGTTTATCGAGGCGCAACATCACTTTATCTCGCATCACCTTGGCCAGGATTGAGGCCGCAGCGATCGAGAAGCTTCGCGCATCGCCACCAATGACGGGCAAGACAGGGCACCCGAAATCAGGACTGGCATTGCCATCGCACAGGACCAGGGCTGGCCTGACCGGAAGCCGTTGGACGGCGCGGCGCATGGCCAGGTGGCTGGCCCTCAGGATGTTCAAGCGCCCGATTTCAGTAACGCTGGCGGCGCCCAAGGCAAAGACCAGGAGCCCCTCAGCAGTCGCTTGGCGCAGGGCGTGGTCGGCTCGCTCCCGGCTGCGCGCCGACAATCGTTTACTGTCATCGAGCAGGGCAGAGAGCCGCTCCGGTGGAGTTCCAAGAAAAACAACTGCAGCGGCGAGCACAGGACCCGCCAGCGGACCCCGCCCGACCTCATCGACCCCCGCCACATGACCTGTTGCTGAAGCTTCCAATGAGAAGTCGGGCATATCCCATTTGTAGACCGCTGGCTGCCACCGACACCAGCAGGCCAAATAAGCCGCGCTTCGACGACGCTCCAGAACGTATCACGCAGCCGCAGGCGCAGATCCTTCCTGGGAATCGAGCAACATGCCGGCGAACTGACCCTTGCCATGCGGATCCCGCAGGACGTAGCCGCGCCCCCAGACCGTGCCAATCAGTTCAGCCGCGCCGGCCTGGGCAAGCTTCTTGCGAAGCTTGCAGATGAAGACGTCGATGATCTTCACCTCGGGCTCGTCCATGCCTCCGTAGAGATGGTTGAGGAACGCCTCCTTCGTCAGGACCACCCCCTTGCGGAGCGTCAGGAGTTCCAGCACCGCATACTCCTTGCCGGTGAGGTGCACGTTGCGCCCCGCGACCAGGACCTCTCGCGATCCGAGATTCAGGGTCAGCGGCCCTACCGAAAGCGTGGGTTGGCTGAAGCCCTTCGCACGACGAACGATCGCCTGAATGCGCGCAACGAGTTCGTTCTGGTCGAAAGGCTTGGTGATGTAGTCATCCGCCCCCATGCCGAAGCCGCGGATCTTCGCCTGCGGACGAGTTAGCCCAGAAAGGATCATGACCGGAGTCTCGATCCTGCTCGCGCGGAGGCGGCGGACGACTTCGTAGCCCTCCATGTCGGGCAACATGATGTCAAGAATCACGATGTCATAGTCATAGAGGCGCGCCAGTTCCAGGGCCTCTTCGCCCGTGTCGGCGGAGTCAACGATCATCGCCGCCCCGCGCAGCGCCAGAGTGACGCCCCGGGCTACGATTGTGTCATCTTCAACCAAAAGGACACGCATATGACACCTCCATACACCTTATGCGTGCATAGATAGCAGCATTTCCCCGAACGTGAAGGGGATATTCACCGAAAAAGCGCACAATACGTCTCGTTGTGTTTTTTATTGGAATTTTGATGAATATTTGCTCTGGCACGATAAGCGCCCATTCGGAGCTGGCAGAACGCCGAATCGCCGTCGCCCCAGCCTACGCCGATCACGGTCATGTCGCCGCCATTCAGGGCCTCAGCCTCCTGGTGAAGGGATTCGGCCCCAGGCTTCGCTTTGGACAAGAAATTCAGATCGGATGCGAAGCCAGGGATGGACGCACCATGCGAGGCGAGGTGATACGCGTCGCCGCGGATGAGGCCTGGGTCCTGCCGCACGGAGCGCCGGTTGGTCTCGCGGTGGGCACACCTGCACAGACCATCGGGGATTTCGGCATCGCTGTATCGGATCTCTGGCTCGGACGCGCCATCTCGCCACTCGGCATTGCAATCGATGGCAAGGCCCCCCTGCCGCACGGAGGCGAGCGCCGAACCCTGCGGGCATCCGCGCCTCCGGCAGGCACGCGCCAACGGCTCGGCCCGCCCATCAGCCTTGGGGTCCGTGCGCTGGATACCTTTGCCACTGTCCGTGAAGGCCAAAGACTTGGGCTGTTCGCAGCGTCTGGGGTCGGCAAATCCACGCTGCTGGCGATGCTGTCCCGGAATCGCGCATTTGACGTAACTGTAATCGGCCTCGTCGGAGAGCGTGGCCGTGAACTACGTGAGTTCATCGAGGATGACCTGGGCCCAGAAGGGCTGGCCCGGAGCGTCATCATCTGTGCCACATCGGATGCGCCGCCGTTGACGCGCAGAGACGCTGCCCTTGCTGCCATGGCGGTCGCGGAGCACTTCCGGGAAGACGGCAAACGCGTGCTCCTGCTGATCGACAGCGTCACGCGCTTCGCCCTCGCCTGCCGCGAAATCGGCCTGGCGATCGGGGAGCCCCCTGCAACACGGGGCTTCCCGCCCAGCGTCTTCGCCGAGATCCCGAAGCTCCTGGAGCGCGCGGGCCCCGGCTGCTCGGGTGAGGGCAGCATCACAGCATTGGTCACGGTGCTGGTTGAGGGCGATGATCACGACGAGCCGATCGCCGATTGTGTCCGCGGCATCCTCGATGGCCACGTCGTCCTAGAGAGACGGCTCGCCGAGCGCGGGCAGTATCCGCCCATCAACGTCCTCAGAAGCCTGTCGCGGACAGCGCCGGGTTGCCTCACCGAACACCACGCAGCGCTTGCTCTGCGCGCACGACGGATCCTGGCAGTCTACGAGGAAATGGCCGATCTGATCCGCCTCGGTGGCTACACGCCAGGGACTGCCGCCGATGTCGATGAAGCCATCAGGCTTGGTCCCCGAATCCAGGCCTGCCTCGCCCAATCCCGCCTTGATGTGTCATCGATAACCAGTGCTTTCGAGATCCTGGAGGACGTGCTGAATGACGCCACAGGATAGGGTGGTCGTATCACTGGTGCGGCTTCGCCGCATGCAGGCGGATGCGGCGACGCAGGCACTCGCCACCGCCATCGCGGACCAACGTGCCGTAGCGCATGCGATAGAGGACCAGGACGCCTCTTTCGCAAGGGAAGTCGCGCAAGCCGCTCCTCAACCGCTGGTCGCGTGGCGCGCGGCGGTGAATGCACACCGAGCGCAACTCTCAAGCGCCCTCGTCTGTTCCGAGACCCAAGTCGGCGCGGCCCGCGAGACCCTGCGTGCACGCTTGTCACTGCTCGAATTGACCAAGATGGAAGTCAGCCGACGCGAGCGGCTGCATCGGCGGGATGCGCTCACGAAGCAGCAACTGGAACTGGATGAGATCGGACAATCCAGGGTTTCTCCCAAAACGGCCCTCGGGCTCGCGCCACCTGACCGAGGGCAGTAACCCCCAACCTGTACGTGCGCGTTCGCAGGCCAGCCCCTGGGATCATGCTGCCTTTTCCAGCCAAGGGGCTGCCGTCTCGATCCGGCTCGGCCTAACCTCTGCGGGTGACCCTTAAGCCCGCAACCTCACTCGCCAAACGTCGTCCCGCCATCTGGTTGCTGGTGGCGATGATCGGGATCGGGCCGTTCACGATGCAGGTGCTGGTGCCCTCCCTACCTGCGATGGGACGAGATCTCGGCGTCAATACGGCCACGCTGCAGCTCACGGTCACCCTGTACCTACTGGGTGTCGCCGTAGGGCAGCTGTTCTACGGCCCCCTCTCGGATCGCTTCGGGCGACGGCCGCTACTGATGGGGGGCCTTGCGCTCTATGCCGTCGCAAGTCTTGCGGCGGCGCTGGCAGGCGGCATCGGCGCCTTGGTGGTCGCACGGGTAGCGCAGGCGCTGGGCGCCTGTGCAGGCGTGGTGTTGGCACGCGCAGTCATCCGCGATGTCTGGGCGCGGGACGAGGCGGCGAGCGTACTCGGCTATGTCACAATGGGCATGACGATTGCGCCGATGCTCGCGCCATTACTCGGCTCGGTACTCGAAGAGATAATGGGGTGGCGGGGCAGTATGTGGGCCTGCCTGGCCGTTGGATTGCCGCTTGCATTGGTCGCCTGGGTACGATTGCCGGAAACCCTGCCTGCGCCTCAGCCCCTGCCGGGTCTGTTCGCCATCGGCCGGGCCTTCGGCGCGCTGTGGGCAGTGCCGGCCTTTCGCGCCTATTGCGGCGTCACGGCCTGCGCCACTGGCGTCTTCTTCGCCTTCCTGGGCGGTGCGCCCTATGTGGTGGTCCAAGGCATGGGGTATTCACCGATCACCTTCGCGCTGGCTTTTGCAAGCATCTCAGTTCTCTTCGCAATCGGTAACTTCGTGGCCGGCCGGCTGTCGCGCAGATTGGGCGTGCTGCGGATGCTTGCACTCGGCACCGCGCTGACAACCGGCGGCGCTGTCCTTGCGATCCTGGCCCTGCTGGCCTTCCCGCCGCATCTTCTGGTGTTCTTCGTTCCGATGGGCGTCGTCGCCATCGGCAACGGGATGACCAACCCAAATGCCATTGCCGGGGCGCTGAGCGTACGCCCACACTTGGCGGGTACAGCCTCTTCGCTGATTGGCGCCCTACAGATGGGATTCGGTGCCTGCCTAACCTTCATTGTGGGATGGGTAGAGTTCGGTGCCGGCATCGGCACCGCCATGACCATGGCGCTGACCGGAGTTGGTTCAGCCCTGGCACTGCTCGGCGTCTGGCGCTCCGAACGGTCCTAAAGTGTCGTCTGCCGAACGCAATGTGCCCCCTACCGCAAGCCTGATCACGTGAGGCACACGAATTTCGATGCTAAATCGGATTTTTCGAATAAGTGGACGTTTCGCTAAGCCGCCTCCTGTTTCGCCGCCAGGCCATAGGCACCACGCTCCCCGGTAATGGGACGTAGCCTATCGGTCAGGCCCAGCACCGTTTCGGCTCCGCCGAGATAGAGCACGCCATCCGGATTGAGCTGCCGCGCCATTGCGTCCAGGACGCGCGACTTGGTCGGCGCGTCGAAATAGATCAACACGTTCCGGCAAAAAATGGCATCGAACCGCCCGAGACTGCTGATTTCAGCAAGTAGGTTGCGTTCCTCGAAGCGAACCATGGAACGCAACTCGGCGGACACACGCCATCGACTATCCTCCTGCTTGAAGTGCTTTACCAGTGCGCGGATAGGAAGACCGCGCTGCACTTCGAACTGGCTGTAGAGTCCCTCCCGCGCGCGCGCCAGAACCTCACCCGATATGTCTGTCGCCAGGATCTCAACCCGCCGGTTGCGTCCAGCCAGCACATCCGAAACGACCATCCCGATCGAGTAGGGTTCCTGGCCGGATGAGCAGGCGGCGGACCAGATGCGCAGCGGGTGTGCCGACGGGCGCAACCCGGCAAACTTCGGCAGCAGTTGCGCCAAATGGTCAAAAGGCTTCTGGTCACGAAAGAAGCTGCTTTCATGGGTGGTGAGGGACTCCACCACCGCGCGCTCCAGCATCTCGTCGGGCCGATCGCGAAGCCTCCGACCAAGTTCCGCCTGGCTGCCAAGATTGAAGCGCGCCAGGACGGGACCAAGCCGTGTTTCCAGCAAATACGCCTTGTCTTCCGTCAGGACGATACCTGCACGCTTGCGGACGAGACCAGAGATCTCCGCGAAACCTGGGTTGCTCATGGCCTACTGCCGCCTCCGCCCGCGGCCAGGATCCGGCCGGCGATGTCTTCCAGGGTTGTCGTCGCATCTGCGAGGCCCGCCTTCGTTACGGCACCAGGCATACCCCAAACGACGCTGCTTGCTTCGTCCTGCGCCAGTACCTGCGCGCCCGCAGCGACGGCCGCCTTGCAGCCCAGGAGTCCGTCCTGTCCCATCCCGGTCAGGATCGCGATCAGCAGTCTGCCCTGACAGGCGGCGACCAAGCTGCGCAGCAGGGGATCGACAGCCGGTCGGCAGAAATTCTCGGGCGGGTCCTGCGTGATCTGCGCCACAAGCGCCCCACCCTGGTCACGTATCAGCAGATGGCGATCACCGGGCGCCACATAGATGTGACCCGGCTGCAAAATGTCGCCATCCTTGGCCTCATGGCATCGCAGCCGGCCCAGGCGGTCGAGGTGCTCGGCCAGCAAGGTCGTAAATCCTGCAGGCATATGCTGCACAACCAACAGAGGCACGCCGACAGGCGCAGTCAGCCGGGCGATCAGGGTCGCCAGGGCTTGGGGACCACCGGTCGAACTTCCGATGGCGATGGCTCGGGGTCGCTGCTGCAGCGCAACTGGCCGCGATGGCACGACCGGAGCCATTGGTGTGGAGAGGCGCGGTGTCTGAAAGACCGTCCCACTGACGCCGCGCGGCGCGGCTTGCTTGCGCGCCCAGCCCTTCACCTTTGCGATCAGCTCGGTCTGGAAGCGTTCATCATGGATGCCGCCGGCAGCCGCCGCGGGCTTGGGTATGTAGTCTACAGCCCCCGCCCCCAGTGCCGCCATCGTAGCGCTCGCGCCGCGCTGACTCAGCGCGCTGGCTACAATCACCGAAACGCCCGGGGCCGCCGACAAAAGAAGCGGAAGCGCGGTGATGCCATCCATCACCGGCATCTCGAGATCGAGCAGCACGACATGCGGTCGTTCCCCAGGGCTCATGCCACGCAGCATGTTCAGCGCCTGCTGCCCATCCGCGACCTTCGCGACCACCCGGATGCCGGGATCAGCGGCGAGAAGACGCGACAATGCGCCACGAACCACCACACTGTCGTCGCAGAGCATGACGCGCACCGGATCCGAAATGGCATGAAGCGCGTTCACGCGGCGGCGCTGACCAAGCCGAGTTGCACCAGCTTGTCGCCCAGGATCTCGGCATCGAAGGGCTTCATCACATACTCCTGCGCACCGGCTTCCAGCGCCTGGACAATGCGCTCGAAGCCGTTCTCCGTGGTGCAAAGCACGACGACCGGGCGGCCCGGCCCATGCTCGGCGCGCGCAGCCTTCAGAAAACTCAACCCATCCATGACCGGCATGTTCCAGTCGAGCAGCACGAGGTCAGGCAGGGAATCACGGCAGGCGAGCAGCGCCTCCTGGCCGTCGCCGGCCTCACGCACCTGGAAGCCGAACCCTTCGAGGAAGCGACGCGCGGCCTTACGCACGACGCGGCTGTCATCCACGACAAGACAGTCGCGATGTGTCCCATCCGTCACGGTCAGGCTCATCGGACACCTCCGATCGTAAGCACCCGTTCGACATCGAGGAGGATGAGCAGTTGGTTGTCGCGCCGATGCACACCGCGTGAGACTTCGCGCCAGACCGCATCAAGAGTCGGTGGGTTGCCCACGGCATCGCATGCCTGCAGCGGCACCACCTCACCCACCGAATCGGCGAGCAGACTATAGAGCTCCCCGGCCATCTCGACGACGATGGACATAGGCTGTTCCGTCGCAGCGCGGGGCGGCAAGCCAAGCCGCCGGCGCAGATCGACGGCAGTGACGATGCGCCCGCGCAGGTTCAGCCCACCCGCCACCTCCGGAGGCGCCAAGGGAATTCGCGTGATGGTCTGCGGACCGAGCACATCGCGCACAACCAGTACCGGCACGCCACAGGGCTGGCCTGCGACGGTCAGGGTCAGCACGAGATCGGCCTCCACGATGGCCGTATGGGTGTTCTGGGTCTTCATTGCTGTGGTCTCCTGCGGTGCTCTGTTGAGCGCTGCGCATGCCTGGAGTGGAAGAAAGCCATTGCGCTGTCTGCGCCAAGCGATTCGACGGCGGCGGGCATGGCCGTGCGATCAGGCGGCAAGCGCCGTGTCGAGCACCTCGGCAAGGCTCGTGAGCAGCGCATCACGGTCATACTTGCCGACATAGTCGGTGAATCCCGCCGCGCGGCCCTTCGCCACGGCCGCCGGGTCGACGCGCCCGGTCAGGGCCACCAAGGGCAAGTCGCGCCAAATGCCTTCGGCGCGCACTTCCTGGGCGAAGGCGAAGCCATCCATTCCGGGCATCTCGATGTCGGAGATGATGGCATCAAAAGCCACCCCCTGCTCGCGCAGCTTCAGGGCTTGCGCCGGGTGCTCGACGCCGACCACCTCGTACCCCGCCGCCCCGAGGGCCGGAACGACGAGCTCACGAAAGAAGCTGCTGTCCTCCACCACCAGCAGGCGGCGCGCCGCGCGTGGCCCGCTGCCGGGCTGGAACCAGTCCGCGCCCGCCTGGCGCAGCCACCAGCCGGTATCGATGACATCCGTCACCTTGCCGGAGATCACCGCCGAACCCAGGAAGCCAGGACGACCCTGGCCGGTCTGCACGTCCAGCCGCTCCTCCACCACATCGAGGATCGCATCCACCATCAGGCCGAGACTGCGCTCGCGCTCGCTGAATACCAGTACGGTCTGCCGGCCACGGCCTGATTCATCCGCGGGCGGAGAGCCGGCCATCGAGATCAGAGGCATGAGCTGCCCGCGATACTGCACCACGGGCTGGCCGCCGGAGTATTCGATACTGTCGAAGGGCAGGTCATCAAGGCGCGCCACCAGGCCAAGTGGCACTGCCTTGGGCGTTGCCTCGCCGGCCCGGAATAGCAGCAGCGCCGTGCGCTCGGTCGAGCGGAAACCGGCAGCCCCTGCGCCCTCGGCACTGCGTGCACCGTTGCCCTCGGCAGCGACGGCCGTGGCGCGCGCGATTCCGTTGGGATCGAGGATCATGATGACGCTGCCATCGCCCAGGATCGTGTTGCCGGAGAACATGCCGATATGCCGCAGGATTGGCGGCACCGGCTTCACGACAATCTCCTCGGTGTCATAGAGCCGATCGACAATGATGCCGAAAACCGCCGCGCCGACCTGCGTGACAACGATGAAGCGCTGCTCGAGCGCATCGGCAGCGACGGCGGACTCCTCCTCGGTCAGGCCAAGCACCCGCGCCAGGGAGACAAGCGGCAGGAGGCGGTCGCGCAGACGCAGGACAGGGGCGTTTTTGATATGCTCCACCTTGGCGTCCGAACCGCCACCGACGCGCACCAGTTCCAGCACGCCGATTTGCGGCACGGCGAAGCGCTCGCCCGCCACCTCCACAATCAGTGCCGAAACGATTGCGAGCGTGAGCGGAATCTTGATGGTGAAGCTGGTACCGCGCCCAAGGGTCGAGCTGACATCGATGGTGCCACCGATACGCTCGACATTCGTCTTCACCACATCCATGCCAACGCCCCGGCCCGAGACGGCGGTAACGGCGGCGGCGGTGGAAAAGCCGGCGCGGAAGATGAAGCGATGGATCTCGCTATCCGCCATGCCCGCAACCTCACTCTCCGTGGCGAGGCCCTGTGCAATGGCCTTCTCGCGGATGCGCGCGGTGTTGAGACCCTTCCCGTCGTCCGCGATCTCGATGAGGATGTGGCCGCCCTCATGATAAGCATTCAGCATGATGCGACCGGTGTCGGACTTGCCGGCGCGGCGGCGATCCTCGGTGCTCTCAAGGCCGTGATCGGCACTGTTGCGCACCATGTGCGTCAGCGGGTCCTTGATTAGTTCGAGAACCTGGCGATCGAGCTCAGTATCCGCGCCGCGCATCTCGAGTTCGATCTTCTTGCCCAGCTCGTGCGCCAGGTCGCGTACCAGGCGCGGCAGCTTGTTCCAGGCATTCCCGATCGGCTGCATACGGGTCTTCATCACGCCGTCCTGCAGGTCAGAGGTGATGTGGGACAGCCGCTGCAGCGGCACCGTATAGGCCCCGTCGCTCCGCGCGCGTGATAGCTGGAGCAACTGATTGCGGGTCAGCACGAGCTCGCTGACCAGCATCATCAGATCCTCGAGCACATCGACCGAGACGCGGATGGATTGCGGTGCGGCGTGGCTGCCGGGCTGGTCTTGCTGCGGCTCAGCCGAGCCCGCCGCCGGCACAGCAACAGGGACGGTGGCGGCAGGGATCGGCTCGGGCAACGCAGCCGCAACGGCGGCCGCCGGCTCAGCCGGGATGGCGCTCGGCGCGGCAATGGCGTGGCCCTCGGCCATGGCGTCGAGCTCGGCGATCAGCGCAGCGTCATCGCCAGCCGGCTCGCTGCCCTGTGCCTCGATGCCGGCGATGATGAGCTTGATGCGGTCCAGCGCCCGCAGCACCAGGGTGACCCCCTCGGGGGTGACGGCCAGCACACCGTCCCGGTAGCGGCCGAGGATGTTCTCACCGGCATGCGCCACGGCCTCAAGGCGCGACAGCCCAAGGAAGCCGCAGGTGCCCTTGATGGTGTGGACAAGGCGGAAGATCTCAGAGAGCGTCGGCTTGTCGTTGGGCGACTTCTCCAGCCGCAGCAGCGCTACATCCAGCGCAGCCAGCCCCTCATGGGTTTCGGTCAGGAAGTCGGCAATCAGATCGTCCATGGTGGCTCCGGGGCTTCGGCCGTCGACCGAAGATGCGCCCGGGCTGACAAAATTCAGTAAATGGCGCGGCGGAATTCAGTGGCGCTCGACCGCACTTAACAGCAGAGGCGCAGCACCCGGCGTTGAACCCAACAGCAGGTCTAACCGCACGCCCGCAGCCTGTGCCACGGCGACCAGTAACGGCACCGCCACCCCACGCGCTGTCAGCGGCACATCATCGCCGGCCAACGCTGCGGCCAAGCTCACCGGCCACGCAGCCGAGGGGCCATCTGGCCAGATCGAAAGCCCCGCCTCGGGCGTACCGCCGACACGAACTGCTCCGCCACGCGGCAGTGCGTCGATGCCAATCCAGAGCGCCAGCAGCAGCGACTGTGCCAGCGAGGCCGGCACCACGACATCCGGAGCCAGGGCCGCAAGGTCGATGGTCGCCCGGCGTCCAAGGGTCAGGCCTTCGGCAGCCTGCGCAAGGTCGTCGCGCCGGCACTCACCAGCACCGCCACCCACGGCGGCCCGGAAGAATCGGATGCGGCGATCCATGATGCGCGCGGCATCACGTGCCACCTCCAGCGCGTCATCGCCCTCCCCTTCGAGCAACTCAAGCGCGCCGGTCAGCGCGCCGGCCGGGCCGCCAAGATCGTGGCATAGCCGCGTGCAGATCATCTGCGCCAAGGCGATCTTCACAGGTACCATCCTGGTTCTCCGTCCCGCAGCGCATCCTGCACTGCGTCCGCTTCGCGCGGGTGCCAAAAGTATTCCAGCCAAGCCTATGCAGCAGGAATGGGGCTGCCCCATGACGGCCGGAGGGCGGGGAGGCTAGGCGCAACTGGCTAATGATTGGTAACTGGATTTCATGGTCAGTGAGATCTTCCCGGGGCTGCGCGTGCTTCATCCTGCCTACCCCGAATGGGGCATTGGGCAGGTTCAGTCGGTTGCAGGCGACCGCATCACCGTTAACTTCGAGCATGCAGGCAAGAAGACGCTGATCGGCCCAGCCGTGCTGCTGGACATCCTGCCGGAGGACCGGGCTTGAACGCATTGATGGCCGATCTGGCGACACTCTTCTCTGATTGGCGCATCTGGGCGGCCATCGTGGTGACCAGCATCGCCGGCGTGATGCGTGGTTATTCCGGCTTCGGGACAGCGGTGCTGCTGGCACCAGCCTATTCGGTGCTCTGGGGGCCCCGCATCGGCGTACCCGTCATGCTGCTGATGGAACTCGCCGTTTCCCTACAGTTGCTACCAAAGGCGTTCGGCCAGGCTGACCGCCGCGTGATCCTGCCGATCGGCGCGGCGGCCTGCCTGATGACCCCCTTTGGCGCTTTCGTACTGCTGACGGCCGACCAGGACGTGCTCCGCCGGTCCATCGGCGCGCTTGTGTTGGCCTTCGGCCTGCTCTTGGCGAGCGGTTGGCGATATCACGGCGCGCGGCCGCTGCCGCTCAACTTGGCAGTGGGAGGGTTGGCCGGGCTGCTGAAGGGAGCAACGGGCATCAGCGGTCCGCCGGTCATCCTCTATATGCTGGCAGGGCCCGAGGCCGCAAAACAGCACCGCGCCAACCTCATCCTGTTCTTCGCCACCATCTCGGTGATTTCCATCATCCCGCCGGCCCTGGGTGGGCTCATGGGCTTTCAGGTTATCGCCAAGCTACTGATTTTGCTTCCGGTGATGCTCCTCAGCGTGCCCATCGGGGTGCGCCTGTTCCATGTGATCCCGGAACGCCTCTACAAGCGGCTTGCCCTCATCTTCCTGGTCGCGACCGGGTTGGTGACGGTCCTGGCCTGAAGGGCTTGCAATCCCGAGGGGGGGCGGACCAAATGCCCGGCGGGACGGCCCCGATCGGGCCGAAATTGGGGAAAGCCTGCCATGATCGATCCGTTCGGCCGACGGGTCAGCTACCTGCGCGTCTCGGTCACCGACCGTTGCGACCTGCGCTGCGTCTATTGCATGGCGGAGGACATGACGTTCCTGCCCAAGGCCGAGGTGCTCAGCCTGGAGGAGTTGGACCGGCTGTGCGGCACCTTCATCGGTCTGGGCGTTGAGAAGATCCGCCTGACGGGCGGTGAGCCTCTGGTGCGAAAGAACGTGATCAGCCTGTTCCGCAGCCTTGGCGCCCGGCTGGGGGAGGGCGGGCTGCGCGAGCTCACCGTCACGACGAACGGTACGCAGCTGACAAAGATGGCAGAAGACCTTTACGCAGCTGGCGTGCGGCGCATCAATGTGAGCCTCGACACGCTCGACCCGACGAACTTCGCCGCCGTGACGCGATGGGGCAAGATCGACCAGACGTTGGATGGAATCTTCGCCGCCAAGGCAGCCGGCCTGCACGTGAAGATCAACGCCGTTGCACTCAAGGGCGTAAACGAGCATGAGTACGACCGCATGCTGGCCTGGTGCGGCGAGCATGGCTTCGACCTCTGCCTAATAGAGACCATGCCGCTGGGCGATATCGGCGGCGACCGCACGGACCAGTACCTGCCGCTCTCACTGGTACGCCAACGCCTTCAGAAGGCCTGGACGCTCGTACCCTCGGACCATCAGACTGGCGGGCCGGCACGCTACGACACGGTGGCCGAGACCGGGCACAAGATCGGCTTCATCACCCCGATGACCCACAACTTCTGCGAAAGCTGCAACCGCGTCCGGCTCACCTGTACCGGCACGTTGTACATGTGCCTTGGCCAGGACGATGCGGCCGACCTCCGCCGCCCGCTGCGCGACCCCGGCGTGGATGAGGAAGGGCTACGCCAGGCGGTTCTCGACGCCATCGCACGCAAGCCCAAGGGGCACGACTTCATCATCGACCGCACGCGCCGCGCGCCGGCCGTGGCACGGCACATGAGCGTGACGGGCGGCTGAAGGGATGTTGGAAGGCATTCTGGCTGCACTGACCATCCCCGGCCTGCCTGATTGGGCCAGCTTGGCGCTGCTCCTGCTGCTTGCCCTTGTCGCTCTTGCCTATCTGCTCATGCCCTTCAGCGTGTTCGGAGTTAAGGGCCGGCTCGAAGCCATCGAGGCTCAACTCGACGACATCCAGACCGAAATCCGGAGCCTGACACTGCGCCTGCCCGAACCCAGCCGCCGCCGCGCCCCGCCCACGGAGGAGGATTGGGTGGAACCGCCGCGCTTCGAAGAGCCTTCTCCCCGCGGGGCGCCGCCCGTGCCACCTCCGGCAGCTTGGCCGGAACGCGGTGCGGGCCGCGCGGAACCGCGACTGGACTGGCCGCGGGATCGTCGCTGAACCGGGGTTGCCGGCCTGATCGGTCCGATTATCATGCGGTCGGGTCATCAATCGGCAACATTGGGGAACGCCATGGCGGTTTCGAGAAAAGGTTTCATGACACGGGCCGGCCTGCTCGGCTTCGCTGCGCTCGGCCTCGTGGCCTGCACCGAGGATAATCGCCGCCCCGTCACCACCGGCACGGTGGTCGTGCCGGGCTGCGACACCTCCTTCCGGGTGGTCAACCAGTCCTCACTCACGGTCGCTCAGCTGTTTTTCAGCCATGCTGCCCAGGGCTCCTGGGGCAATGATCAGCTCGGCACCAATGTCCTGCCGCCCGGGCGCTTCGTGAACTACCGCGCGGCCAATACCGGCGCCTATGATTTCCGGGTCGTCTGGCAGAATGGCCGCAGCGCGGAGCTGCGCCGCGTGGATATCTGCCGGGCCAGCCAGATCATCGTGACCAACAACGGCCTGCAGGCCATCTGAGCCATCGCGGACAGGGGCCTTGCCCCCTGTCCGCCGACTGGGCTTGATGCGGGCTCTTCGGGAGGAGCCCGCATGCGCGTCGCCGTCATCCAGATGAATCAGGGCTCCGGCAAGCCCTCGAACATCGAACAGGCCCGCCGGCTGATCGAGGGTGTCATCGCGGCCGACCGGCCCGACATGATCAGCCTGCCCGAAACCTGGACAAACCTCGGCGGCGGGCGTGAGGCGCGCGCCGCCGCAGCCGAGATCCTGCCCACACCCGGCGATACCGGTGGCGCCGCCTATGAATTCCTGCGCCAAATCGCTCGCGCCAACGCCATCCATGTGCATGGCGGCTCGCTCATCGAGCAGGGTCCCGAGAAGCTCTTCAACACCACGCTGGTCTTCGACCCGACAGGGCGCGAAATCGCGCGCTACCGCAAAATCCACCTGTTCGACATCACCGCCCCCGACGGCACCGGCTACCGAGAGAGCGCGCTCTATGGGGCGGGCACGGAACTGGTGGTGGTCGAGGCCGGTGGCGTGAAGCTCGGGCTGACCATCTGCTACGACATGCGCTTCGCTGAGCAGTTCGTCGCGCTCCGCCGCCTGGGTGCGGAGGCGATCCTCGTCCCTTCCAACTTCACGCTGCAGACCGGCAAGGACCACTGGGAGGTCCTGCTGCGCGCCCGCGCCATCGAGACGCAGTGCTGGATCATCGCCGCCGCCAGCCATGGCGCCTATGAGGAGCGTGGGGCGACCCGCCAAGTCTATGGCCATTCGCTGATCGCCGACCCCTGGGGCCATGTCGTGGCGAAGTGCAGCGACGGCATCGGCTGGGCGACCGCACGCATCGACCCTGGCGTGACCGCGCGGGTACGGCGCGACATGCCGTTGCTGGAACACCGGGATGCCCGACGCGTGGGCGCCTTGGCGTGAGGCCATCAATCGCCTTCCTCGCGGCCAG
>Ga0315900_10002520_pt1 | contig 27843 bp, 22 predicted proteins | sample LakEriMetagenome_FD_203521 | JGI IMG/M metagenome (GOLD analysis project Ga0315900, IMG submission 203521) | Freshwater fungal communities from buoy surface, Lake Erie, Ohio, United States - Buoy 12 MA114 | ecosystem: Environmental > Aquatic > Freshwater > Lake > Lake biofilm | place: USA: Lake...
ATTGATACATGCAGGTGCGTTCCGCCATATAGCATTCGTCGAAAGCGTCATGCACGGTCGGCCCCACCACGGTCACGCCATGGCCGCGCATCAGCATGATGGTCTTATCCCCCATCAGCCGCGCAATCCGGTCCCCTTCTTCATTGCTATGCACGGGCTGATCGCCTTCATCATCATAAACCGTGCGGTCATTCAGCAGCAGGTTATTGTGATGGGAAAGCGCAAACTCCGCACCCTGCACCATGGAAAGCGCGGTCAAGTGCCGGGGATGGACATGGATCACGCAGGTCGCCGCCGGATTGGCGAGGTGAATGCGCGTGTGGATGTGAAAGGCAACCTTGCGCAGTTCGCCACTGCCGCGCAGCACGCGGCCTTCCAGGTCACACACAATCAGATCGGATGCTTTCAGTTCCTCAAACAAATAGCCGCGCGGGTTGATCAGAAAGCGCGGCTCGGCCTCATTGGGCAACATCAGGCTGTTGTGATTGCCGATATGCTCATTCCAGCCGAGCCTGGCGCCAATGCGAAACACCGCCGCCATGTCGCAGCGCAGCTCCCATTCACGCGCCTCTGCCCGGCTATCGCTCAGTTTTTCGATGATCGCGGCCATGCGGACCCCCTTGAACCATTCCCTTGATCAAGCCTTGCACAGATCAGGCGCGCCTGACCACCAGGCCGGGTGTTGACGCCGGCAGGCCGGGCGCGGAGCATCGGGGGAAAGGGGAAGGAAACCACCATGGCCGAAGCCAAGCCCGCCGAATTGCCCATCACCGGCTATCTGGACCGTTTTTCCGCGCGCCCTGGCGAAAGCCTGGCGGTGAAGATCAGTGTGCCGAGTGGCGGGCGCTACCGGGCAAGGCTGCGGCGCGTGATTTCGGGCGACCCCAACCCGGCCGGGCCAGGGCTCAGGTTTGAGGACCTCTCGGCGCGCTTCGATGCCGAATTTCAGGGCCGCCATCAGCCGATCCGGCTTGGGTCCTATGCGCTGATCCCAAAGGCGCCCAAGCGCGCGACGGGGCCCACCACCTGGACCGCCTTGGTCTGGTTCCAGGCGCAACCGGCCACTGAGGCAGCGGTGATCAGCGAAGAACAGGCGGGGCAAAGCGTGACCTTATCGGTCGGGCCGCATGGGCCGATAGCGCGCATCGCCTGGCCGGGCGGGGACCGGCAGCTTGGTCTTGGCGCGCCCTTGGCGCTCCGGCGCTGGCATCGGCTATGGCTGAGTGCCGATCCCACCACTGGGCGCATTCTGCTCGGCGCGCAGTGCATTGAGGATGCCACCCCGGCCAGCACGCGCGAGGTCTCGGCGGCCGGTTTGGCGCTGCCCGATGGCGCGGGCGCCGTGTTGATTGCCGCCGAAAACGCCGCCGCGCCGCGCGTGCATCTGACAGGCAAAATCGAAGATCCCGCCATCCTGGCCGGCTTTCACGCCGAATTGCCGCGCCCGGATCAGCCGCTTGCCGCTGCCATGCCGGGGCTTCTTGCCGGCTGGGATTTCGCGCGCGGCATCGCGACCCAGCGCATTGAGGATATCGGCCCAGAAGCCTGCCATGGCGATCTGGTGAATGTGCCAACCCGCGCCGTGGTCGGCGCCCGCTGGTCGGGTGCGGAGATGTGCTGGCGTCACGCCCCCGCCGATTACGCCGCCATTCATTTCCACGCCGATGATTTAAGCGATTGCGGCTGGGCGGATGATTTCAGCTTCAAAGTGCCAGCAGATTTACGCTCCGGCGCCTACGCCTTCCACATCACTTGTGCAGCAGGGGAGGATCACATCCCCTTCTACGTGCTGCCCCCGCGCGGCACGGCCACCGCGCCCATCGCTTTTCTGGCATCCACCTTCACCTATCAGGCCTATGCCAATCATTCCCGCGGCAATGCGGATGCCGCCTATCGCGCGCGAGTCGCTGCCTGGGGCGCTTATCCGCATAATCCGGATGATTTCCCGATCTATGGGCGGTCCACCTACAACCGCCATCCTGACAATAGCGGCATCGCCTTTACGTCGCGGCTCCGCCCGATCCTCACCATGCGGCCGGGGTTTCTGACCTTCAATGACGCGAAGGGATCGGGGCTGCGCCACTACCCCGCCGATACGCATATCCTTGCCTGGTTGGAAGCGCGCGGTATGCCTTTCGATGTGATCACGGATCACGATCTGCACGAAGAAGGCGCCGCACTGCTCGCCAATTACAAGGTGGTGATGACCGGTTCGCATCCGGAATATCACACGCCGCAAACGCTCGATGCGCTTTACGCCTATACGCGGAGCGGCGGGCGCATGATGTATCTGGGTGGCAATGGCTTTTATTGGCGCATCGCTCAACCCGCCGATATGCCGGGCGTGTTCGAATTGCGTCGCGCCGAGGGCGGCATCCGCGCCTGGGCCGCCGAGCCAGGCGAGTATTATCATCAGACCGATGGCGCCTATGGTGGGTTGTGGCGGCGCAATCGCCGCCCACCGCAGCAATTGGCGGGCGTTGGCTTTTCCGGCCAGGGCTTGTTTGAAGGCACCTATTATCGGCTGCTGCCACCAGCGCGAGAAGCGCGCCATGCCTGGATGTTCGAAGGCGTGGAAGGCGAGACCATTGGCGATTACGGGCTTTCCGGCGGCGGCGCGGCCGGCTTTGAATTGGACCGCGCGGACCCTGCCCTTGGCACGCCGGATGGCACGGCGATCCTGGCCGTTTCAGAAGACCCGCCGGCTTCCTTTGTCGCGGTGCCGGAAGAATTGCTCTCCCACGTCAATACCGTGAATGGCGAAAAGGCCCAGGCTTTGAAGCGCGGCGAGATCATCTATTTCGACACGCCGGGCGGTGGAGGCGTCTTTGCCGTTGGTTCCATCACCTATTGCGGCAGCCTGTGGCGCCAGGGTTTTGAGGGGCCAATCAGCCGGCTCACGGAAAATGTTGTGCGCCGTTTTGCCGGGCTTGCCGATAATGGTTGACGTCGCCGGGCGCGCGCATGAAGCTACAGCACCACAAATAACGGGAGAGCATGGATGAAACGCCTCAGTTTCAGCACGGGCCTTGTTGCTGCTGCCATGGCCTTGTCAGCGGCGCCGCTGCTGGCCGCCCCTTTCACCTGCCCTACGCGCGGCGGAGACCTGGTGTTTGGGCAGGAAGCCAATGTCAATTCGCTGGATCAGATGACCTCCAGCACCATTTCAACGCGCAATATCGCGATGAATATCTATGAGACGTTGATAACGCGCGATGACAATAACCGGCCCATCCCGGAATTGGCCGAATCCATGCAGGAAGCCGCCGATGGCTTGAGCTATACTTTCAAGCTCCGCCAGGGCATCACCTTCCATAATGGCAAGGCGCTGACTTCCGCAGATGTTGCGGCTTCCTTCGACCGCTACAACCGAATTGGTCTGCAACGCAGCACGCTCGATAATGTCGCGGGCTGGGAAACGCCGGACCCTCTCACCTTCATCATCCGCATGAAGCAGGTGCAGCCGACGTTTGTTGAGGCGCTGTCTTCCTTCTCGGTTCCCATTGTCATCATCCCGTCAGAACACAAGGATGATGAACGCCAGCAGCTGCGCCCTGTGGGTACCGGGCCTTTCCGCCTGTTGGAATTCGTGCCCGGCAGCCATGCGCGGCTTGGGCGGTTTGATGCCTATAAGCCCAATACCGCTTATGAACAGCGCATGGGTTTTGGCGGCTATCGCGTGGCCTGCCTGGATACCGTGACCTTCCGCATCGTGACCGAAGCCAGCGCCCGCGTGGCGGGCTTGGAAACCGGCGCGCTGCATGTGGTGGAAGATGTGCCAACACGTTCGGTGGAAGCGCTGCGACGCAATCCCGCCATCACCATCCTGCCCTTGCAGAATTGGTGGATTCAGATCGCGCTGCCCAATACATCGCTGGCGCCCACCGATAACCTGACCTTCCGGCGCGCCGTGCAAGCGGCGCTTGGTATGGAAGACATCATGGATGCGGCTTCCGACAATAATTTCCGGCTGAATGTCGGTTTCCAATACCCGAACCAGCCGAGCTTCACGGATGCCGGCAAGGAAACTTACAACATCAACAATCAGCAGCGCGCCCGCGCCTTGCTGCGCGAATCAGGCTATCGCAACGAACCGATTGTGATCCTGACCAACCGGGACCTGACGCCGATGTATAACGCGGCGCTGGTCATGGAACAGCAGCTGAAGGCGATTGGCATCAATGCGTCGCTTCGTGTGGTGGATTGGCCGACATCGGTGCAAATGTCGCAGCGGCTGAACTCAACAGAATGGCACTTCTTCCATTCGGGCTGGGGCACGCAGCCCGCGCTTGGCGCGCTTGCCACCATGCAATTCCTTGTCTCCCCCAACGCCGCCTATCGCCCGCGGGATGACAAGGATGATCCGGAAGTGTTGGCCGCCTGGAATGACATGAACATTCTGCGCGACCCAGCCGCACGCCAGGAAGCCTTTGCGCGCATGCAGCGCCTGGTGCTGGAACGTGCCTATGCCTATCCCTTCGGTTCACTCACCAAGGTTCAGGCATCACGCGCCAATGTGAAGGGCTTCGCACCCTTCCGTATTCCGCGCTTTTCCAATGTGTGGATTGAACGTTGAGCTTCATGCTTAGGGAGCGCGATTTACCTTGATATTGGTCGCGCTCCGCCGGCTGCTCAGCGCCATTCCGGTATTGTTCATTGTCAGCCTGATTAGCTTCGGGCTGATGCGGCTGATTCCTGGTGACCCGGCGGCATCCATCGCCGGGCCATCCGCCACCCCAGCGCAGATCGAACAATTGCGCCGTGATCTTGGGTTGGATGAGCCGCTGCTGCTGCAATTGCTGCATTACTATCAGGGGCTGCTGCAAGGCGATTTCGGCAAATCCCTGCTGCTTGGCAAAGGCGTACTGGCCGCCACCCTGGAACGCTTGCCGGTCACCATCGGCTTGTCACTCTACGCATTAGTGCTGACGCTGCTGATTGGTGTGACCAGCGGCATTATCGCGGCACTGCGACAGAATACCTGGGTGGATCAGGTGGCGATGATGATCGCCATGCTCGGCATTTCCATCCCGAATTTCTTTCTGGGCCTGTTGATGATTATTTTCTTCGCCGTACAGCTTGGATGGCTCCCAAGCGGCGGCTATGTGCCCTTCTCGCAGGACCCGATCGGCTGGCTGCGCAGCACCACCATGCCGGCGATATCGCTCGCCTTGCTGCAAGCGGGATTGCTGGCGCGCATTACCCGTTCGGGCATGCTGGAAGTGCTGCGGCAGGATTATGTACGCACCGCCCGCGCCAAAGGGCTGCCGGAACGTCAGGTGATCCTGAAGCATGCTTTGGCCAATGCGCTGATCCCGATTGTGACCGTGGTGGGCATTATCATCTCACTATTGCTATCCGGGGCGGTGGTGACGGAAGCGCTATTCTCCCTGCCCGGTATGGGGCAATTGCTGACACAAGCAGTGCTCAGCCGCGATTACCCCATGGTGCAGGGCGGGCTGTTGCTGGTGACGACATTTCTGGTGGTGGTGAATATTCTGGTTGATATCCTCTATGCCTTGATTGATCCAAGGGTTCGCTATGAGTGACGCCGCCGCCACCATAGATGCCGAAGGCATTGCGCTGAAGCGCGAACACCCGGCGCGCGCGACCATTAAGCGCCTGCTGCGGCATCGGCTATTCATGACCGGGCTGGTGCTGTTCCTGATCATTGCCGTTACCGCCATTCTGGCGCCTTGGATTACCGATGTTGATCCAAACCGGCTTTCGATGCGCAACAAATTCAAGCCCCCTGGTGAGGGTTGGGTTTTTGGTACGGATAGTTTTGGCCGCAGCCTGTGGTCCCGCGTGGTCTGGGGCGCGCAGCTTTCCATGCTGATCGGTGCTTCCGTGGTGGCGCTGAATGCGGTGTTTGGGATTCTGATTGGCGCCGCTGCTGGTTACTTCCGCCGCATTGATAATCTGCTGATGCGCATCAATGACGCGCTGATGGCCTTCCCGGCCATTCTGCTTGCCATTGCGGTCACCTCGGTTCTTGGGCCTTCGACCTTCAATGTCATTCTCGCACTTGGCATTGTCTATATCCCGCGCACGGCGCGCATTGTGCGGTCTTCGGTGATTGTGTTGCGAGAGATGGAATTCGTCCAAGCCGCGGTTGCCGCCGGCGCGGGCCATTGGCGTATCCTCACACGCCATATTCTACCTAATGCGATGGCGCCGGTGATTGTGCAGCTTTCCTTCCTTTTTGCCTTCGCGGTGCTGTCTGAAGCCACACTTTCCTTCCTTGGCGTTGGTGCCGTGCCGCCCACGCCCACCTGGGGCAATATCATGGCCGAAGGGCGCGATTTTATGCGTGAAGCGCCCTGGATCATCACCATCCCAGGCATTGCGCTGATGATCACGGTGATGGGCCTGAATTTTCTGGGCGATGGCTTGCGCGATGTTCTTGACCCCCGGCTCAGGATTCAACAGTGACTTTGCTTGATGTGCAGGGGCTGACCACGGCCTTCATGACCGGGCGCGGCGAAATCACCGCGATTGAGGAGGTTTCCTTCTCACTCAAGGAGGGTGAAATCCTCGGCATTGTCGGTGAAAGCGGCAGCGGCAAAAGTGTCACCGCGCTCACCATCATGGGCCTGCTGCCAACACCGCCGGCGCGCATCGCCGCCGGTAAGGTGTTGTTCCAGGGGCAGGAGCTGACCAAGCTATCGTCGCGGGAAATGCAACGCATTCGCGGCCCTGGGATTGCCATGATTTTCCAGGAACCCATGACATCGCTGAACCCTGTATTTTCCATCGGCGATCAGATCATGGAAACCATCAGGGCGCATGAAAACCTGCCCGCCGCCGCGCTCCGCAAGCGCGCGATTGATATGCTGGATAACGTCGGTATTCCATCAGCGGCGCGGCGGCTGGATGATTACCCGCACCAGATGTCAGGCGGTCAGCGCCAGCGCGTGATGATTGCGATTGCGCTTGCCTGTAACCCGAAGCTGCTGATTGCCGATGAACCAACCACGGCGCTGGATGTGACCATTCAGGCGCAAATCCTCGACCTGCTGATGGATTTGCGTGACGAATTCCGCATGGCAATCATGATCATCACGCATAATATGGGCGTGATTGCGGAAACGGCCGATCGCGTGTTGGTGATGTATGCGGGGCGTGTGATTGAAGAAGCGCCGGTGGCGCGGGTTTTTGACCACCCCATACACCCCTATACGCGCGGCTTGCTGGAATGCGTGCCTTCAATCACCGACGACCGCGCGCGGCTTATCGCCATTCCCGGCACTCTGCCCGATCCCGCGCGTCGCCCACCTGGCTGCCGCTATAGTGTGCGCTGCCGCTATGCGCAGCCAAGTTGCAGTGATGCCCTGCCACCGCTGATCCTTGAGGAAGCGGATCATTGGGCCGCATGTCTCCGCGCCAAGGAATTGGCCGCGCCATGACCGAGCCCCTCATCAGTGCGCAGAATCTGGCCAAGCATTTTGATGTTGGCGGAGGCGGCCTTTTTCTCCGTGGCAAAACAAGCAAGCTGCGCGCGGTGGATGATGTCGCCATCAGCATTATGCCGGGTGAAACCTTGGGGCTTGTTGGGGAATCCGGCTGTGGCAAATCCACCCTTGGGCGCCTGCTGATCAGGCTGCTGGAACCAACTGCAGGCACTATCCGCTTTCAGGGTCAGGAAATCACGGGCCTTGGCCGTGCGGCGATGCGCGAATTTCGCCGTTCCATGCAGATCATTTTCCAGGACCCCTACGGCGCGCTCAATCCCCGCATGGCGGTTGAGGATATCATCGCCGAACCGCTGGTGATCCATGGCGCGAAGCATGGCACCGAGACGCGCCAGCAGGTCACGGAAATGCTGGACCGTGTCGGCCTGCCGCGCCGCGCGCTCGATCGCTTTCCGCATGAATTCTCCGGCGGTCAGCGCCAGCGCATCGGCATCGCGCGCGCGCTGATCCTGCGTCCGCGCTTTGTTGTGTGTGATGAGGCTGTCTCGGCGCTTGATGTCTCGGTCCAGGCGCAGATCGTCAATCTGCTCCAGGATTTGCAGCGCGATATGAGGCTCACCTATCTGTTCATCGCGCATGATCTTTCCGTGGTGCGGCATATTTCTGACCGCGTGGCGGTGATGTATCTCGGCAAAATCGTGGAAATCGCCGAAAAGCGCGTGATTTACGCGACGCCAGAGCATCCCTATACGCGCGCTTTGATCGCCGCCGTGCCGGCGCCGCACCCATCGCGCCGATCGCGCGGCAAACGAGAAAACATTGTTGGTGATATTCCAAGCGCGCTCAACCCGCCTTCTGGCTGCCGCTTTCACACGCGCTGCCCGCATGTGATGCCGATTTGCCGGGAAGCAGCGCCGCCACTTGTTGAAACCCAACCTGGCCATCAGGTGGCCTGCCATTTGATGACCCAAGCCTGAATAGGAAAACGCCATGGCTGATGCGCTGCGCAAATCGCGCCTTGTCTCTGAAGTAGATTTCGATAAGGACGGCAAGCAGACAGGCTTCATCCGCCTGTTCCATTCAACGCATGATAGCGCCTATGGCTTTCTGCCCATCCCGATTGTGGTGGTGAAGAATGGCGAGGGCCCGACCGCACTTTTTACCTCCGGTAATCATGGCGATGAATATGAAGGCCAGGTGGCGCTGACCAATCTGGCGAAATCGCTTGATCCCGCGCGCATCAAGGGGCGCGTCATCCTGCTAACCATGGCGAATTACCCGGCCGCACTTGCGGGGCGGCGCGTGTCGCCGATTGATGACCTCAATCTGAACCGGATTTTTCCGGGTGACCCGGATGGCACCGTCACGCGGCAAATCGCGCATTACATTGACAGCGAATTGATCCCACTTGCGGATTTTGTGATGGATTTGCATTCGGGTGGGTCATCACTGAATTACGTTCCCTGCGCGCTGGCGACACAATCCAATGATCCTGCGCTGTTTCAAAAACAATTGGCGGCACTGCGCGCCTTTGGTGCCCCCTTCACTTATATCCAGGGAGGCGCGCAGGGCCAGGGCGGCAATCAAACGCTCGGCAGCGGTGCGGAACGCCGCGGCAAGATCGCGCTTGGCAGCGAATTGGGCGGTTGCGGCACGGTCAATCCGGCCGGCCTTGCGATTGCCGAGCGCGGTGTACGCAATGTGCTGGTGCATCTTGGCATTCTGCCGAAGTCAGACTGGGTGGAACTACCCTCCCCCACTCGGTTTTTGGATGTGCGTGGGCAGGATTATTACGTTTATGCGCCGGAGAATGGCGTGTTTGAGCCGCTGGTCCAACTCGGCGATATGGTTGCTATCGGCACGCCGGCCGCGCGCATCCATTTCACCGAAACGCCATGGTTGCCGCCGGTTGAAATCACCTTCAAGGCCGCGGGTATTGTCATGTGCCAACGCATCCCGGCGCGCACCAAGCGCGGGGATTGCCTATTCCATTTGGCGAGCGATCTGACGATTTCCTAAGGCAAATCCACCATAAAAAAGCCGCAACACCGCTGCCTGTGCTATAGGTAGTTGCGAGATTCCAATTAGGGGAGATGGACCCATGTTCTTGCGTCTTTCTGCGATCCTGCTCGCCTGCGGCCTTGCCGCCTGCGCGCCTGAGACGAATACATCGGTTGAGCGTCAGGCCCTTGGCATTCAGGGTACTGTCTATCGCGGCACCATCATTGCCATGCGCCCTGTCACTGTCAGCGGTTCGCGTAGCGGCATTGGTGCCACGGCGGGGGCCGTTGGGGGTGGTTTCCTGGGCAGCACCATTGGTGGCGATTGGCGCGCGCGTACCGTGGGGGGCGTGGTCGGGGCGCTCGCCGGCGGTGTTGCGGGCGGCGCCATCGAACAGGGCGCCACGCGCGGCGAGGCGATGGAATTCATCATCCGTCCGGACTCCGGTGGCGAACGCGTGATCACCCAAACCAATGAGCTTGGCTTGCAAATTGGCGACCGCGTCATGGTTACCGAAACGGATCGCGCGCGACTTTCACGAGAGGTTCCGGGCACCGCCCCCGCGCCGCGCTGAAACCGGCATTGGCCTAAACCCCTGTTTTGGGTTTAGGCTTCTCCCGGAAGGCGCAACCAGGCGCCGAGTGGAGATATCGCCATGGATTTGGTGATCAAAGGCAATTGCGTTGTTACACCTTACGCCATTGGGCCGGCGGAAATCGGCATAGCGGGCGAAAGGATCATCGCCATCGCCGCGCCGGGCAGCCTGCCAATACCAGGCCGCGCACGCGTGGTGGAAGCGGGCGATAGCATCGTCATGCCGGGTGGGATTGACCCGCATACGCATTGCCTTTGGCCCATCCCTGGGCCGGATGGAAAGCTCGATCAAACCCAGGGCGCTTCAGTGGTGGGCCGCGCTGCGCTGCATGGCGGTACTACCAGCATTCTGGATTTCGTACGCTGGACGCATGGCAAAACCATCGAAGGCGCCATTGCGGAACGTGAAGCCGCGTGGAAGGCCGATGGTTGCCCTTGCGATTACGCCTATCACATCATGGTGGAGGGTGATCTGCCGCCCGATATCCCTGCGCAATTGGGGGAGGCGATTGAAGCCGGCCACGCCACCACGAAAATCTTCACGACCGACATCACCCCTTCCCGCAAGGGCCGCATGGTGGATTTCGGCGACATCTGGGAGGTGTTCCAGGTGCTCTCCGCGAAGGGGGGGCTTGGCGTGATCCATGCCGAAGACAATGACATTGTCATGCATATGTACGCCAAACTCTTCCGCGAAAACCGCGCAGGGTTTGAGAATATGGCAGAGGTGCATAACACACTCTCAGAAGATCTTTCCTTCCGCCGCGTCATGCGCTTGGCAGAACATGTGCCAGGTACGGCGCTTTACATGATGCATGTGTCAGCCGGGAATGGTGTGCGCGCCATCCGCGATGCGCGCGCCAAGGGTCTGCCGATCTATGGTGAGTCGCTCCATCAATACATGCTCTACACCAGTGAGGATTATAAGCGCCCCAATGGGCAGATCTATCACACCTATCCATCACTGAAGTCCCAGGCAGATCAGGATGAGCTTTGGGCAGGCGCCCGTGATGGCTCAATTTCCTGTGTCGCGACCGATGAACTTTGCTGTTCGCTCGCGGTGAAAACCCAAGGCAAACGGGTGGATGACACAACGGGCGGCAATTCCGGCGTGGAGCCACGCGTGGCAGTGATGTACACAGAAATGGTCGGCAAGCGCGGCTTTACGCTCCGGCAATTTGTGGATGCGGTTTCGACCAATGCGGCGAAGATCATGGGCATGTATCCGCGCAAGGGCGCGATTGCCGCAGGGGCGGATGCAGATATTTGCATCCTTGACCCCAAGCTGAAACGCATGGTGCGCGCCGAAGCCCTGCATGAAAGCGACTATACGCCCTGGGAAGGCCGGCAGGTGGATGCCTGGCCCGCCATGACCATTTTGCGCGGCAAGATCATGGTGGAAAATGATCGCTGGGTCGGTGATGCAGCCGGCGGGCAATGGCTGCCGCGGCGCATTCCGCAGGAAATCCGCACCGCGCCTGCTGTATGAACCCACCCGCGCTGCGCGCCCTGATCGCCGATAGCCTGACGCTTTGGGGCGTGACCGGGCGCGTGGAGATTGCCGATTGCGGCGTAAGAATCATTGCCGGTGATCAGGTGCTGCATGTGACACAAGCCGCGCCGGAAGAAGCACCGATGCGCTGGTGGCTGATCAGCGAAACCCGGCGCCGCCCGGCGGCTTCCATTCTCGGGCTTTTGCGCAGCTTGCGCTACGCGCTGAACGCAACCAGTGCGGAACCGGCCCGCGCGCGGGTTGCGGCGCCGCTGTGATCCCCGTTTCGGTCATCACGGGATTTCTGGGTAGCGGCAAGACCACGCTGCTGCGTTCTGTGCTGCGTGATCCCGCTTATGCTGGCAGCGCGGTGATTGTGAATGAATGGGGCGATATCGGGCTTGATCATGAATTGCTGGAAACATCGGAAGAAAACCTGCTTGGCCTTTCCAATGGGTGCCTTTGCTGCACAACACGCGGCGATTTGGCGCGCACGCTGATAGATCTGGCGGCACGGCGGAAATCAGGCGCAGTCACCTATCATCGCGTGTTGATCGAAACATCGGGCCTGGCTGATCCCGCACCCATTCTGCACACGCTATTGATGGACCCAAGCATTGCGGAAAGCCATCGTGTCGAGGCGGTAGTGACCGTGGTGGATGCGCTGCTGGGTGCCGAGACCATCACGCGCCATCCGGAAGCCGCGCAGCAAGCCATGCTGGCGGATCGGCTGCTGCTCAGCAAAACCGATCTTGCGCCTGATACATCGGCGTTGGAGGCAAAGCTTGCGTCGCTCAATCCCGGTGCGCCGATCCTGCGCGCGGTGCAAGGCGCCATTCCACCGGATATGCTTTTCGCTTCCGCCGCAGGGCCAGAAACCTTGCAGCATTGGTTGGAAGCCATTGCCGCGCCCAGCGCGCGCCACAGTGCGGGCGTGGAGACCATTTCCATCCTGCGCGAAGAACCGCTCCCCGCCGTGGTGCTGCCGCTTTTCCTGGAAGCGCTCGCCGAACATGCCGGTGAGAAATTGCTGCGCATGAAAGGCATCATCCGTGTTGCGGAAGCGCCAGAAAAACCTGCCGTGCTACATGGCGTGCGCCATGTACTGCACCCGATCGAATGGCTGGAGGATTGGCCATCAGCGGATCGGCGCTCTCGCCTCGTGCTGATCGGCCAGGGTATTCCGCAATGGTGGCCGGCGCGGCTACTGGAAGCATTGGAAGAGGAAGCGCGCGGCTAACCCGCAGCGCGGATCGCCGCCCAGATGCGTTCGGGTGAGGCCGGCATTTCGATATGGGTGATGCCAAGCGGGCGCAGCGCATCAACAACAGCATTGATCAGCACGGGCAAAGCGCCAACCGTGCCAGCTTCACCCGCCCCTTTCACGCCAAGCGGATTTGTCTTGGTTGGTACGGGGTTGCTCTTCACCAGCATATCCGGGAAATCCGCCGCGCGCGGCATCAAATAATCCATGAAGCTCGCGGTCAAAAGCTGGCCATTGGCGTCATAGCGAATATCCTCACCGAATACTTGCCCAAGCCCCTGCGCAATGCCGCCATGAATCTGGCCCTTCAGCAGCAGCGGATTGATCACGGTGCCGACATCATCCACTACGGTATAGGCAATGGTCTGCGCTTCCCCCGTCTCGGGGTCAATTTCCACTTCCGCGATATGGCAGCCATTGGGGAAGGTCGCGTCACCTGGGCGCGTGATGAGCAAGGCGCAAAGGCCAAGTTCGTCGCCCATCGGCAATTGACCGGGGATATAGCTGCGCCGGGCGAGCGCTTCGATGCCAATGCCGCGATCCGTGCCCGCGATAAGGAATTGCCCTTCACTGAATTCGATATCGGCTTCCGCCGCCTCCAGAAAATGCGCGGCGATCTTCTTGCCGCGCGCGATGATGCGCTCTGCCGCCCCCACCAACGCGCCACCCGCTGCCATCATGGAACGCGACCCAATAGTGCCGCGCCCATGCGTTACGATATCAGTGTCACCATTGATGAAGCGAATGCGCTCAGCCGGAATCCCGAGGCGTTCCGAGGCAATCTGGCGAAATACCGTTTCATGCCCCTGCCCGTGATTATGGCTGCCCATCAGCAAGGTCACGCTACCACCAGAATCAAAGCGGATTTCGGCCGCTTCTTCCAAAGGCCCGCGATGCGGCCCGCCCGCACTTTCAATCGCATTGGCAATGCCAATCCCGCGCAGCTTGCCGCGCGCCTTGGCCTCCGCACGCCGCGCCTCAAACCCCGCCCAATCCGCGGCTTTGAGCGCAAGCGCCATATTCTTCGGAAAATCGCCGCTGTCATAGGTGTAATCAAGCCCGGTACGAAACGGCATGGCGTCCGGCGGGATGAGGTTTTTCTCCCGTAGCGCAATCCGATCCAGGCCCATTTCATCCGCGGCCAGATCAATGATGCGCTCAATCGCGTAAATCGCTTCTGGCCGCCCTGCCCCGCGATAGGGCGCGGTGGGTTGCGTATGGGTGAAAATGCAGCGCACTTCGGTAAAGATATGCGGCGTGCGGTACACCCCCGCAAGCCCGCCGACATTATTCGTGGCGGAAACCGGCCCTTGCCAGGCGAGATAGGCGCCAACATTGCAGAGCGTACGCACGCGAAAGCCAAGAAAGGTACCATCCGCCGCCAGCGCCAATTCCGCTGTTGATACGTTGTCGCGGGCATGGGTGTCAGCCAAAAAACTTTCCGTACGCGTCGCTGTCCAGCGCACCGGTCGGCCAAGCCGCTTCGCGCCATGCAGCGCCAGCACATATTCCTGAAACGGGCTTTCCTTCATGCCAAAGCCGCCACCAACATCGGGCGAGATGATCCGAAGCCTATTCGATGGTATCTTGAGCGCGAATTCCGCAATTTCATTGCGCATGACATGCGGCAATTGCGTACCTGTCGTGAGCGTATAGCGATCCTCCACCGGATCGTAGCTCGCCAAGGCATTGCGCGGTTCCATGGGATTGGCGGAAACGCGCGTGATGCGGAAATCAAGCCGCGTGACATGCGCCGCACGCGCAAAAGCACCCTCCACTGCCGCTGCATCGCCCAGGCGAAACAGGACGCTTTCATTTTCTTGTGCCAAATCGGGCCAAACTTGCGGCGCGTCGCGCTTGGTGGCTTCCGCCACATCCGTCACCACCGGCAGGGGTTCGTATTCAACAATAATGGCTTCCGCCGCATCCTGCGCCGCCGCGCGCGATGTCGCGATCACCGCGGCCACAGCATCGCCTACATAGCGCACCTGCCCCATCGCCAACATACGCCAGGGCGTTTGCGCCAAAGGTGATCCATTTCTTTGCAGCCGCGGCGTGATGCAACGCAGCACACCGAGTTCTTCAATATCCTCAGGCGTCAGTACCAACAGCACACATGGCATGCCGCGCGCCTTGCTGGCATCCAGCCGCGTAATGCGCGCCGAGGCATAAGGCGAACGCAGCATCACAAGCTGCGCCGCATCGCTACCGCCCAAATCATCCACATAACGCCCCTGCCCGCGCAGAAAACGCATATCCTCAATGCGGCGCACGGGGGCGCCAATGCCGGTTCCTCTCATGGTGGCGGGGATATGGTTCATGGTCGGGCTTCTCCTTGAACGGTAAGCTCATAGACGTGGCGGCGCTTCGTCAATCCCACGAATTTCTTGACGCGCAAGCAGGCAATGGCCCTAATGGGCAACACATCGCAATAACCGGGGGTCATCATGCAAAGGCGCCATATCCTGCTTGGTCTCACTGGCGCAGCCTTAACAAGCCCCGCCATCGCCCAAGGCGCCTGGCCCAATCGGCCCTTGCGCATGATCGTGCCCTTCACCCCAGGTGCGGCGACAGATGCCATGGCGCGGCTTGCCGCGACCAAAATCGCCGATGCGTTGGGCGTAACCGTGGTGGTGGAAAACCGCGCCGGCGCAAATGGTGCGGTCGGCAGCCAGGCCGTGCTGCAATCCGCCGCCGATGGCTATACGCTACTTGGTTCCGCTTCCATTCACCCCATGGCGCGATATGTGATGAAGAATGCCCCCTATGATCCGGTGCAGGATTTCGTCGCGGTCGCCCGCACGGCGCGTGGGCCCTTGGTGCTGGTGATGAACCCACGCTTGCCGCAAACCACCATCCCCGCCGTGGTCGAAGCCGCGAAGCGCGAACCCGCCAAATGGTCCTTCGCCACATCTTCCCTTGGGGCGGCGGGGCATTTGGGCAGCATTGAATTCAATCGCCTGACCGGCGCGAATATCGAAATTGTCGGCTATCGCGGTTCCGCGCCGGCGCTGACCGATGTCGCGGCCGGCAATGCGCAGTTGATGTTCGATCCGGTATTGGCGACGCTGCCCATGGTGCGCGCAGGGCAATTGCGCGGGCTTGGCGTTGCCACCGCCGCACGCACGCCCTTGGCACCGGATTTGCCCACGCTGACGGAAGCGGGGCTGCCGGGTTTTGAATTCTATTCCTGGTATGGTGTTTGGGCGCCGCGCGGCGTGCCGGTTGAAATTCTCCAAAGGCTCAATCGCATTCTGGTGGATGGCATGCGAGAGACTGCAACGGTACAGCGCCTGAGCGGGCTTGGCTTTGAACCCGTCGCGGAAACGGTGGAAGAAGCCGAGGCCTTCATCCGCGCCGATGTGGCGCGCAATGCGGAATTGCTGCGGCTCGCAAATTTCCAGCCGGAGTAACAGGTGCGCATAGCAGCCCTACCACTTCTTCCAGATGGGCCTATGCGGAAATAGCGGCCGGGAATGGTGCCGGTGATGGTGATCCTGCCGATAATGCCGCGGCGGCTCCCAAGCCCGGTAACTATGGCGATAGTGCCGGTGCGCATGGCCGCCATAGGGCGTATAGCCATAGCCGCCGTAACCATAGCCATAGGAAGGGCTGTAATGGCTGCCACTGGCAAGGCATCCGCCCAGCGTCAGCAATAGTATCAGCATGGAAAGCGGTAAGGTGATTAGACGCATCCGACACCCCCTTTGATCCATTCGGGATCAAGGGAATGTCACCATGCTTCCATGTCCGCCGCTGGGCAGGATCAGGGCATTTTCATGATACCGGTTTGATCAGCGCCGCAATTCAACCGCGCAGGCCCGCGTGAAATCGCGGTCATCCAGCATCCAATCCTGCACACCGGTGAAGCGCGCTTCGCCATCCGCGCCAAGCCGGCCTTCATAGCGCGCGCGATAGTGAAAGCCGCGCCCGGAAGAACCGCCTTGCAAGTGCAGCGTGCCATCGGCGGCAACGCGCCCTTCGCCCCTTTCCCAAGCACCCGTCCGCGCGCCAGAGGCGGAGAGCACTGGGCGTTCATACTTCGCCACCGCGCCATCCACCCGTATTGTGAATGGTGCTGCCAGCGGTGCCTGAGTGATGCCTGGCACGGCATCACAAGTTAGCCTTCCTTGCCAGACGCCATTAAAATCTTGCGCCGCCAGCGGGCTGGCAGCGCAAAGCATGATGGCAAGGAACAGAAAGCGGATCACTGATCCGCGTAGCAATGGGTCTCAGCCCCGCCACCCGGATGCGTCACGGCGCCAAGATAGGCCGGGCCGACAAGCTGCGCATATTTCCAGAGCACGCCGGAATTATAGTCGGTCTGGCGCGGCTTCCATTCGGTGCGGCGCTTGGCCAATTCCTCATCGGAAAGCGCAACATCAATCGTGCCGTTCTGCGCATCAATGATGATCTTGTCGCCATCACGCAGCAACGCAATCGGCCCGCCCACCGCAGCTTCCGGCCCGACATGGCCGATGCAGAAGCCGCGCGTCGCACCCGAAAAACGCCCATCGGTGATCAGCGCCACCTTATCCCCCATCCCCTGACCATAGATGGCCGAGGTGGTGGAGAGCATTTCGCGCATGCCGGGCCCACCCTTCGGGCCTTCATAGCGCACGATGATGACATCGCCCGGTTTATAGGCGCGCATTTCAACGGCCTTGAAGGCATCTTCTTCGCAATCAAAGCAAAGCGCGGTGCCTTCGAAGCGGAGCTTTTCCATGCCGGCGATTTTCACAATGGCACCTTCCGGCGCCAAATTGCCTTTCAGCGCGACCACGCCACCAATCGGGCTGATCGGATCGGAACAGGGGCGCACCACATCCTGATCCTTCGGCACGATCACGTCGCGGTGATTTTCGCCAATGGTCTTGCCAGTGACGGTCATGCAATGACCCTTCACATAGCCACCATCAATCAGTGCCTTGATGATGATGGGCACACCGCCGATACGATGCACATCGGCCGCAACATAACGCCCTCCGGGCTTGAGGTCGGCGATATGCGGCGTCTTGCGCATGATCTCGGCCACATCCTGCAAGGTGAAGCGGATGCCTGCTTCATGCGCCATGGCGGGCAGATGCAGCGCGGCATTGGTGGAACCGCCGGTGGCACCCACGATGGCCGCGGCATTGTGCAAGGAATCCAGCGTCACGATATCGCGCGGGCGGATATTGCGGCGGATCAGTTCCACCACGGCGCGGCCGGATTCAATCGCCCAACGGTCGCGGTCTTCATCCGGCGCTGGCGCACCGGCAGAAAAGGGCAGCGCAAGCCCAATCATTTCCGAAACGCAGGCCATGGTATTGGCGGTGAATTGCCCGCCGCAAGCGCCCGCACCTGGGCAGGCATGGCGTTCCAGCTCATCCAATTCCTCGTCAGACATGCCGCCGGCAGCGTGCTTGCCCACCGCTTCAAACACATCCAACACGGTCACGTCACGGCCATGATGCTTGCCCGGCATGATGGACCCGCCATACATGAAGACAGAAGGCACATTCAGCCGGATCATGGACATCATGACGCCGGGGAGTGACTTGTCGCAGCCCGCAATGCCGACCAGCGCATCATAGCAATGCCCGCGCATCGTGAGTTCAATGGAATCCGCAATGGTATCGCGCGACGCCAAGGATGATTTCATGGATTGATGGCCCATCGCGATGCCATCAGTCACGGTGATGGTGGTGAATTCGCGCGGCGTGGCGCCGGCTTCCTTCACGCCGATCTTGGCTGCCTGCGCCTGACGCGACAGGGCGATATTGCAGGGCGCCGCTTCATTCCAGCAGGAAGCAACACCGACCAGCGGCTGCGTGATTTCTTCCTGCGTCAGGCCCATGGCGTAGTAGTAGGAACGATGCGGCGCGCGTTCCGGCCCCATGGTGGTGTGCCGGCTTGGCAGTTTCGATTTGTCCCATTTCGTCATCTTCAGTCTCCTCCTGCAATTTCCATAACGCGATCACATGATCGCCTTCACCCATCAATCTGCCCAGCCCTTGAAGCGCCCGCACGACGGCAAGCGCGATTCATTTCGGGCCATCATGCCTCAATCCGTAATCCGCGCCAAAGCGGCATCAAGCCGCGCGATTTCCGCCTGCCAGGACGCCAGCCTTTCGCGGTTTTCTTCCACGATTTCCACCGGCGCGCGAGAGATGAAAGCCTCACTGCCAAGCTTGGCTTCAACTTTCTGTACTTCGCCTTCAACGCGCATGCGTTCCTTGGCAAGGCGGGCGCGTTCGGCGGCGAAGTCAATCACATCCGCCAAGGGCAGCATCAGCGTGGTTTCATCAAGTACGGCCTGCACAACGCCCTTGGGTGGGTCACCACTCATCGCGCGAATCTCGCTGGCACGGCCCAGGCGGCGAATGGCATCGGCCCAGCGCTCAGCGCGCGCCAGGCTTTCGGGCCGGGCGCCGGACATGATCAGTGGCACGGTGATGGAAGGCGCGACATTCATCTCGGACCGCACAGTGCGCATTTCGGAGATCAGGCGCACCACCCAATCCAATTCCGCGCGTGCCTCTGCGGCATCGGCAACCTGCATGGCTTCCGGCCAGGCGGTGCGGATCAGGCTACCCTCAGCACCATAGCCCATGCGGTGCCACAGCTCCTCAGTGATGAAGGGCATCACTGGGTGCAACATGCGCAAGATCACGCCCAGCACATCCGCAGCGGTGGCCTTCACTTCGTTCTTATCCGCGCCATCCGGGCCGTTCAGCACGGGCTTGGCGAATTCCAGGAACCAATCGCAGAAATCATTCCAGGCAAAGCGATAACAAGCCTTGGCGTAATCATCGAAGCGGAAGCCTTCCAAAGCTGTATTGGCTTCCGCCAGCGCCGCATTGGTCGCGTCCAAAATCCAGCGCGAAAGCGGCAGCTTGGCCGAGGCCGGATCAAACCCCGCCCCCGGCGCAATGCCGTTCATTTCGCAAAACCGCGCCGCATTCCAGATTTTCGTGGCGAAGGACCGATAGCTCTCCACGCGCTGCCGCCCAAGCTTGATATCGCGCCCCGGTGAGGCCAAGGCGCAAAGCGTGAAGCGCATCGCATCCGCGCCATAGGCATCCACCAATTCCAGCGGGTCCATCACATTGCCGCGCGATTTAGACATTTTCTGTCCTTTTTCATCGCGCACCAGGCCATGGATGCAAACGGTCTTGAAGGGCACTTCCCCAATGAAATGAATGCCCATCATCATCATCCGGGCCACCCAGAAGAAGATGATGTCCCAGCCCGTCACCAGCACATCGCCCGGATAATATTTCTCCAGCTCCGGCGTTTTTTCCGGCCAGCCAATGGTGGAAAAGGGCCAAAGCGCGCTGGAAAACCAGGTATCCAGTACATCCTCATCACGCGTCAGCGCCACCGCATGGCCGTATTTGGTGCGCGCTGCCGCATTGGCTTCTTCTTCGGTATGGGCGACGAAAACCTCGCCATCCGGCGCATACCAGGCGGGGATTTGATGACCCCACCAAAGCTGGCGCGAAATGCACCAGGGCTGGATGTCACGCATCCAGGCGAAGAACATGTTTTCGAATTGCTTGGGCGAGAATACAGTCTGGCCAGTTTCCACCGCACGAATGGCGGGCGTCGCCAAAGTCTTGGCATCCACATACCATTGCAGTGTCAGGCGCGGTTCAATCGGCACGCCAGACCGATCCCCATGCGGCACCATATGCGTATGGGGTTCAATCTTCTCGACCAGTTCCAATTCCTCAAGCCGCGCGACAATGGCCTTGCGCGCCGCGAAGCGATCCTGCCCCGCAAGCCCGCGCACAAATTCATGATCGGCAATGCCATCAGCAGCGGCGAAATGCGTGCTGATTTCATCCAGCATCACACGCCCTTCGGCATCCAAGACGGATGGCATGGGCAGATCATGGCGCCGCCCGACCTCAAAATCATTGAAGTCATGGGCAGGCGTGATCTTGACCGCGCCTGAGCCCTTTTCTGGATCGGAATATTCATCCGCGACTACGGGAATGGCGTGGCCCAATAGCGGCAGGATCACGCGCTTGCCAATCAAATCCTTGAAGCGCGTATCATCGGGGTGCACGGCAACAGCCGTATCGCCCAGCATGGTTTCCGGGCGCGTGGTGGCCACCACCAGGAAGCGCCCCGGCGCGCCTTCCACCGGGTAGCGCAAATGCCAAAGACTGCCCTTCACTTCCTTGCTTTCGACTTCCAGATCGGAAATCGCGGTCAGGAATTTCGGGTCCCAATTCACAAGGCGCCGGTCACGATGAATCAGGCCTTGGGCGTGCAGCGTGACAAATACTTCGCGCACTGCGGCTGAAAGCCCTTCATCCATCGTGAAGCGTTCACGTGGCCAATCGAGCGATGCCCCAAGCCGGCGCAATTGCCGCGTGATGGTGCCGCCCGATTCTGCCTTCCATTCCCAAACGCGCTTCAGGAAGGCTTCGCGCCCCATGGCGCGGCGGTCCGGCTGCTTCTGTTCGGCCAGCAGGCGTTCCACCACCATTTGCGTCGCAATGCCGGCATGGTCCGTGCCCGGCTGCCACAGCGCATCGCGCCCCTGCATGCGCCGCCAGCGGATCAGCACATCCTGCAAGGTATTATCCAGCGCATGGCCGATATGCAGGCTGCCGGTCACATTCGGCGGCGGGATCATGATGGTGAAGGGGCGGGCTGGGCTTTCCGGACGGGCGGAAAAAGCGCCTGACGCTTCCCAGCCTGCATAGAGGCGGGGTTCAATCGCAGCGGGGTCAAAAACCTTGTCGAGCATGACGCTTCCCTTCCCCGCCCCAGGGCGTTACGTCAAGGGCAGGGGCGCGTTCCGGGCCATAACGCGCTGCAAAACCGTCCAAGTTTGGGAAGCCGCCATGTTCCATCGCCGCGCCGTGATTGCCAGCCTAGCCGGGCTTTCCCTGGCCGCCCCTTCGCTTGCCCAGGCGCCCGCCTGGCCCAGCGGGCCGATCCGCATCATTGCCCCCTTCCCGCCCGGCGGCAGCGTGGACACCATCACGCGCCTTATTCAGCCGCGGCTGGCGGCGGAACTCGGCGTGCCAGTGGTGGTGGAAAACCGCCCCGGCGCTTCAGGCGCTTTGGGCACTCAGGCAGCGGCGCGTGCGCCGGCTGATGGCAATAGCTGGGTCACGGTGTTTGATACCCATGCGGTGAACCCCTTCCTGATCCCCAATCTGGGCTTTGATACGGAACGGGATTTCGCACCGATCATGCTGATTGGCACCGCGCCCATGATCATCACCACGCATAATTCCCGCCCCTGGCAGAATCTGCGGGAAGTGATCGCGGCGGCCAAGGAAAAGCCGGATACGCTGACCTATGGGTCCATCGGCAATGGCAGCCTTTCCCATCTGACCATGACGCTGATGCAAAAGGCTGGTGATTTCCGCGTGGTGCATGTGCCCTATCGCGGCGGGGGTCCAATGAGTGCGGCGGCGGCTGCCGGCGAATTGGACATGCCCATGGCGACCAATGCGGGTCTTGGCGGCCAGGTGGGGCGCACGCTGCGCCCATTGGCGCAAACCGGCGCCAAGCGCTCGGCGCTATTTCCTGATTTGCCGACGGTGGCGGAACAGGGCCTGCCCGGCATTGATGCGCTCGCCTGGTGGGGACTGTTTGCGCCGGCGCGCGTGCCGGAGGCGATCCAGCGGCGCTTTCATGCTGCCCTGGTCAAGGCGCTGGCGGAACCCGAATTGCGCGCGCGCATGACCGGGCCTTTGGGCATTGATGTTGTGGGCTCAACGCCCGAGGAATTCGGCAGCTTCCTCAGGGCACAAATGGCGCTTTGGGGGCGTGTGGTGCGGGAAAACAATATACGTTCGGAATAGGCGCCCTGATCACGTCAAACCGCGATTGACGACCCTTTCGATTTCGGCCCGCACGAGACGTTCCACCAAAGGCGGCAGGTGCGTATCCAGCCAATCCTTCAGGATCGGGCGAATTTCTTCGCGCACCAGATCCTCGATGCTTGGCCCGCCGCGATAGACCTGCGCCCCACGCTCGGAACTGACCGCGCGCAGCAATGACCCGACCGAAGCTGCCGCGGCCGCGGCGGCAGCTGGTGCAATAAGGCCCGAGGCATCATCCATCCCCATACGTGGCGCTGCCGCCGGCTGATTCGGCGGTGTGACGAGCATATCGGAGGTAAGCTCAAGCGGCTCCGGCCCGGAACGCGCGGCGGGAGGCGGTGGCGCAATTGGCGGGGGCGTAAATTCAGGCGCAGGCGCCCTGGGCGGCGGCGCCTCAGGCACCTCAGGGGCAAGCGCCTCGGGTGTTGTGGCTTCCTCCCCCCCCGTCGCCTGGGCCGCTGCCTCATCCTCATTCAGGATACGGCGGATGGACGCCAGGATATCATCCATGGATTGATCCTGCCCCCCGGCTGGGGGCGGGGCGGTGCCGCTCATGGTGTTCCTCTCAAGGGCGCCTGGGGCGGGGTTGGGGCCGATGCGGCCGTAGGCCGCGCCGCAACATCACTATAATCCCCAGTTCCAACCCAAAGGTTACGAACCGCCTGATGATAGGCTTTCGGATCATAAAGTTGCACGGGCAGGCCAAGATCCTGGGCGGTGAGGCGCCCGATGGTGGCGGTCAGGGAATAGGAAGCGTTCACAAGCGTTGCCAACGCCTGCACCAGACTGACGCGGGCATTCAGCAATTCCTGTTCGGCATTCAGCACATCAAGCGTGGTACGGCTGCCGACAACCGCTTCCCGCTGCACGCCATCCAAGGCGATCTCCTGGGCGCGGATCTGGGCGCGCACGCTTTCCACCTGAGCGCGGGCGGTGCGCAAAGTTTCCCAAGCCTGCGCCGCCTGCTGGCCAGCAAGCCTGCGCGCATCTTCCACCAACTGGCGCTGCTGCTGCGCCTGCTGGCGCGCCTGGCGCACGGCGGCGTGTTCGGCGCCGCCCTGATAAAGCGGCACGGAAAGATTGGCGGTGACTTGCGAACCGGTCTGGCGGGTGCCGCGCGCACTGTTATTGTCCAGCCGGAAGGTCTGACCCTGTACACCGATGGTTGGGAGTAAGGCACCGAATTGCAGGTCTATGTTTTCGATCGCTGCCGCTTCGTCGAACATGGCAGCAATGACAGTCGGGTTATTGGTGCTGGCTTTTTGCACCGCGTCCTGGGCGGAACGTACCGGCGGGATTAGCGGCTGCGGGGGCGAAACTCTATTGGGTGCCATGCCAATCAGGCGCTGGAATACTGCCCGTGACGATTCCCGATTGCCATCTGCCTGCTCCAGCGCAGCGCGGGCACCGGCCAAGCGCGATTCCGCCTGCGCAACATCGGTGCGGGTGATTTCGCCAACCCGGAAGCGTTCATTGGTGGCTTGCAACTGCCGCGATAGAACCTGAACATTGTTGGTGTTCAGGCGCACAACTTCCGTATCGCGGATGACGGCGACGTAAGCCGCGACAGAATCCAGCAAGACCTGCTGTTCGGAGGCGATCAGGCGGGAACGCTGCGCGTAAATCTGGTTCTCCGCCCGCCTTGTACCAGCGACGGTCCGGCCACCGCGATAGAGCGGCTGGGTGATGGCGCCGGTAATATTGCCTGTATTGCGCTCAAGATCAGTGTATGTCGTATTGCCATTGGAACGTGAACGCGACGTGGCATCGACATAGCCGCCAGCACCTGAGAAGGTGACACTGGGCCGCCAGCCAGCCAGGGCCTGAGGCAGGTTTTCATCAACCGCGCGAAGCTGCGCCCGTGCAGCCAACAGCGCCGGGTTATTCGCATACGCCGCAGCCAGCGCTTCCTGAAGGGTTTGCGCGCCAGCAGAGGCAAGCGGTGCCATGGCCAGCGCCGCAGACAAAAAAAGCGATGCACGAAAACTTCTCATCAAGTGCAACCCCCAAGCCCCGGCCTAGCCGCCGAGGTAACCCCACCCCAAAAACCCAGGATAGCTTCAACACAAAGCTACAGCATGCGCGGGCGGTTGCGCCAGCCCAGAGTGACCACAACCGAGATTCACCTAAAAAGCGAAACTCGGCCTGGGTTGGAAGGCCGGAAGGGGCGCAGCATGTGCCTCAAACGCGGTGCGGGGCGTGAAGCTGCCGGCAATATGGCGAACCAATGTCGCCCGCGCCGGCGGCCCCCCGGTAGTGACCAGCGCCACCAGGCGCCCGCCTTCCGCCAGCAGCGTTTCAATGGGCCGTGGAATGGCCGCAATACCGCCTTCAATGATGATGACATCGAAGGGACCAAGCCCCGCGGGCGGATGGGCCGGGTCTTCCCGCAGCAGCCGGACCGAGGCTTCAGGCAGGCAGCGCGCCAGGCCAGCCTGCGCCAGGCCAAGCAGTGCAGGGTCGTTTTCAAGCGCCGTCACATTGGCGCCCATGGCCGCAAGCACAGCCGCGCCATAGCCGCAGCCTGCACCCAGTAATAGGGTCCGGTCCCCGCGGCGGAGCTCCGCCAGTTGGAAAAGCCGTGCCATGACCATGGGCTGCATCAGCGCCCGCCCGCCCGGCAGGGGAACATCCGCATCCGCATGGGCACGTGGCGCAAGATCGGGCGGCAGGAAAGCTTCTCGTGCCAGTGTGCCGAAAGCCGAGAGGATCCGCGGATCCTGCACCTGGTTTGGCCGCAACTGGCCATCCACCATGAAAATTCTGGCGCGCGCAAAATCCATCATGTCGTTCCTTCAAGCCTTGTTGCTTCCCTTATAGGTCTGTGGGCACGGCCCCGCCAAGGTGGTGCTTGACCCAGAACGGGCGCGGCCCGATAGAGACGCCGTGGGGTCCGGTGGCCGAGTGGTCAGGCAAGGGTCTGCAAAACCCTCTACAGCGGTTCGATTCCGCTCCGGACCTCCAAAGTGCTTTTTGTGAAGCCGCAGGGCTTTGACATAAAGCGCCGCGCTGCTATTAGGCGCGCCGGCTCCTGTTCCCCGATAGCTCAGCTGGTAGAGCGCGGGACTGTTAATCCCTAGGTCGTTGGTTCGAGTCCAACTCGGGGAGCCATAAAAATCAAAGACTTACGAGCGCGTTGCCTTCCAAAAAAATCGGAGTTTTTCGCCGTGGTGCCACTATGGTGCCAGATTGGTTGGGCTTGGTGGAACTCGCCCAGGCCGGGCGTGCCTTGGCGTCTCTCGGGTGATCGTAGCGTCTAAGCTGGATCAGTTTCGCGTTGGGCCCTTGGGCGCCTGAACGAGTGGGCGAGTTCTACAGGCGCGTACGGGTGCAAGCGGAGATTACACCGGAAGGCGCGTTAACGCCCGTTATGGCGGGCCCCATTCAAGGAGCATGAAGCCCAGCTCGGGGCTCCCGGGCGCAGGGGGCGCCAGTTCTTCGCGCGTCGCCGACCAGCCGCCCCCCTACCCGCCCCCGCGCTTCCGGGCTGGCCCATCCGCCCTCCCTGGTCGTGGCCGGGTTAATGGCACCGCTAAGCCGCTTGATGATGTAGGCGTCAAACCCCGCCAGTGTGGCTGAGTGCCGCGGCCGCGGGCGAGGCTCGGTGTCTTTCAGCCAAATGATTTCGGCTAACCCTACATGATAGCACTTCGCAAAAAAGGATGCCTTGTCCAGCGCAAAGCCTGATTACCTTGAGCAGGGACCAGGACCCGCTGCCTGTAACTTCAAGACTGAAGGCACCCAATATGCCTAAGGGAGAAATCACCATGTCTTTGTCACGCAGAGTTTTTGTCTCCACTACCGTATCATCTGGATTAGTCTTCAAGTCGGCACATTCACAGCCACGGCAATGGCCCAACCGGCCAGTGCGCATCATCATACCTTATGCACCTGGCGGGCCCGTTGAAATTCCCGGCCGATTTATCGCCGAGCATCTGTCTCAACGGCTTGGCCAGCCTGTGATTGTTGAAACCCGACCTGGCGCCGGCGGTGCCATAGGCACCAAACAGGTCATCGCAGCGCAGGATGATCACACCTTTCTGATGATCACCGGCGCCGTGGCTATCCAGCCCGCGGTCAAGCCAGATATCGGCTATGATCCTTTGATTGATCTCTTGCCCGTGTCGCTGGTCTCGGAATCAAGCATGTGCTTTGCGGTACGGCCCAACGCGCAATTCCAGGATTTGCGCGGACTAATTGCTGCGGCGAAAGCCAGTCCTGGAAAAATCACCTACGGAACTTCTGGTAATGGCACTACAACGCATATGGCACCGGCGCTATTTGGTATTCGTGCCGGTATTTCTTGGCAGCATGTCCCCTATGGTGGTGCTGGTCAGCTTATCAGTGGATTTCTTGCAGGCGACGTTGATGTCATGAGCGCTGATGTCGCTTTGATGCTACCACACATCCGTGAGGGCAGAGCGAATGTTCTTGGTGTCACGGCACCAAAACGCTTGGCGATCCTACCTGAAGTACCCTCCATTACAGAGGTAGCACCCGGTACCGGCATAATGATCTGTTTTGGGATATGTGCCGCGCGCAATATGCCAGAGTCAAATATTGCCCGCTTTGTTAGTGAATTGGAGCCACTGCGCTCTGGATCAGTACTTGGTCAACGGATGGCGGCTTCCGGAAGCACGCTATTACTCGCTGGCCCACAAGAGTTAGCCGAAAGACTGCGTCATGAATTACCACTTTGGCGGCAAGTAGTTGCCGAGGCAGGCATCAAGCCGGATTGAGTCATGCCAAATGCTCCGCCGACATTGTTGGGCGAAACTGCACCCAAGGCCGCGCTGTTTCCTGAATTGCCGCGATCCGCATCATATCTGTCTCAGCCCCCCAACGTCCTACGATTTGAAGCGCTGTCGGCAGGCCATCCGTGGCGAAGCCTGAAGGTATAGTAGAGGTGGCTCGGTTTGTTTGAACAGTTCCTGGGCGTCTCCTAAGTGTATTCCTACCTTGGTTAGGCCGCCATCGGAATTGATGGCAGCGCGGTAAAATAGGCCTCGTCCGGTGTCTGCCCGTCAAGGCTCGAATGGGGCCGACGGGTGTTGTAGAAGCCATCGATGTATCGGCCAAGTGAAGCCCGCGCCTCAGGGACGCTGGCATAGGCTCGCAGGTAGACCTCCTCGTATTTGATAGTCCGCCAGAGCCTTTCCACGAAAACATTGTCCCGCCACGCCCCTTTGCCATCCATGCTGATCGCGATCTCGTGACTTTTCAGTAGCTCCGTGAAGGCCA
>Ga0315900_10002521_pt1 | contig 27842 bp, 30 predicted proteins | sample LakEriMetagenome_FD_203521 | JGI IMG/M metagenome (GOLD analysis project Ga0315900, IMG submission 203521) | Freshwater fungal communities from buoy surface, Lake Erie, Ohio, United States - Buoy 12 MA114 | ecosystem: Environmental > Aquatic > Freshwater > Lake > Lake biofilm | place: USA: Lake...
AGATGGAGGTGCGCGGCGAGGTGGTCTTCACCCGGAAGCAGTTCGATAAGCTGAACGAGCAGCGCAGCCGTGATGGGGAGGAACCCTATGCCAACCCCCGCAACACCGCCGCCGGCACCTTGAAGCTCCAGGATAGCGCCGAGGTGGCCCGGCGCGGATTGGACAACTTCATCTATGGCCTGCAGAGCGAGCACCTGCCCTCACGCAGCCACTACCAGAACGTGCTGAAGGCCCATGAATGGGGCTTCAGGACACCAGACCCCAAGCGCCGGTTCATCGGTCAGGCGCAGGACCTGGAAGGCATCATGGCCTTCATCGATCACTGGGATGTGCACCGCCACCAACTGGAGATGGACATCGACGGCGTGGTGGTGAAGGTGGACGATCTGCGGGTGCAGGAGGAGCTCGGCCTCACGGCCAAGAGCCCGCGCTGGGCCATCGCCTTCAAGTTCCAGGCCGAGCAGGCGCTTACCGTGCTCAATAACGTGACCTTCCAGGTGGGCCGCACCGGTGCCGTGACCCCCGTGGCCGAACTGGAACCCGTCCTGCTGGCCGGCACCACGGTGAAGCGCGCCTCGCTCTTCAATGCCGACCAGGTGGCCCGCCTGGACCTGCACATCGGTGACACGGTGCGGGTGGAGAAGGCCGGTGAGATCATCCCGCAGGTGGTGGGCGTGGAGCTGAAGGAACGTCCCGCCCACGCCCACCGTGTGGACTTTCCGCACGATTGCCCCGAGTGCGGTACGCCCCTCATCCGGCTCGAAGGGGAGGCGCAGCACTACTGCCCCAACGAGCACCAATGTCCCCCGCAGATCACCCGCCGCATCGAGCACTTCGTGGCCCGCAAGGCCATGGACATCGAGGGACTGGGCGGAGAGACCGTGGAGGAGCTCTTCCGCGCCGGGCTCTTGCGCAATGTGGCCGATCTCTATGACCTCACGGAGGAGCAGCTCCTGGGCCTGGGCAAGGGCTGGGGCGAGAAGAGCGCCCGGCAGGTGGTGGAGGGCGTGGCCGCCAGCCGTGCCATCCCTTTCGAGCAGGTGCTGTTCGCCCTGGGCATCCGCCACGTGGGTGAGACCGTGGCCAAACGGATCGCCCGCGCCGTGGGGGACATCGACTCCCTGATGGGCATGACCCAGGAGGAACTGGAGCGCATCGATGTGGTGGGTCCGGTGATCGCCGAGAGCATTGTGGACTTCTTCGCCGCACCCGGTAATCGGGCCGTGGTGGAGCGGCTGCGCACCGCCGGGATCCAGGTCGCGGTGCTTGACCGCAAGGGGCCTGCCAGCGACAAGCTCGCAGGCAAAAGCATCGTGGTGTCCGGCGTTTTCCGGAACTTCAGCCGCGACGGGATCAAGGAGACCATCGAGGCGCATGGAGGCAAGGTGAGCGGATCGATCAGCCGGAAGACTTCCTTTGTGGTGGCCGGTGACGATATGGGGCCTGCCAAGCGCGCCAAGGCCGAGGAGCTCGGGGTGCCGGTGATCGACGAGAACGAATTCATGCGGATGATCGGGGAATGAAGTTGTTCGACCGCCTGAAGGAATGGATGGGCATCCGCCGACTCCTGCGCGACCTGCCGCAGGACCGCAAGCCCGTGGCCCGCAACATCGCCGTGGCCCGCAAGGTGGCCATCGTGTATGCGGTGGAGGATGAGACCGCCCACAACCACGTGCGCAACTATGTGCGCCGCCTCAAGGAGGAGTTGGGCATCACCAACATCATGGCGCTGGGCTACAGCGACGAGAAGGCCCTGCCGCACTACCTACATGCCAAGCTCAACTTCGACGCCATCTGTCAGAAGGACCTCAACTGGTACCGCATCCCGCAGGGCAACACCGTGCAGAACTTCATGGCCGAGGAGTACGAGATCATCATCGACCTCACCCTGCAGGACCGCCTGCCCATCCAGTACATCATGGCCAAGAGCCGTGCCCGCTTCAAGGTGGGCCGCTGGAGCGAGAGCAACAAGAAGATCCTGGACATGATGATCGACATGGCCGGCTCCCAAAGTCTGCCGCAGCTCGTCCAGCAGGTGCACCATTATTTGCTCATGCTGAACTCCAAGCATGAGCCCTCCCTCAACTGACCCTCTTTTATCGCGCAACTCACATGGACCTCCGTTTCCGCGGCCTCGGTGTCGCCCTCGTCACGCCCTTCCGTTCCAATGGCCAGATCGACTATGCCGGCCTGGAGAAGCTCATCGAACACCAGATCGCCGGTGGCGTGGACTACGTGGTGAGCATGGGTACCACCGGTGAGAGCGTCACCCTCACCAAGGCCGAGAAGAAGGAGCTCCTTGCGCAGACGATCGGCTTCGTGCGCAACCGGGTGCCCGTGGTGCTGGGCGTGGGCGGCAACAACACGGCCGAGGTGATCGAGTCGCTCAACGACTTCGACATGGACGGCGTGGACGCCATCCTCAGCGTGAGCCCCTATTACAACAAGCCCACGCAGGAAGGCATCTACCAGCACTACAAGGCCATTGCCCAGGTGGCCCTGCGTCCCATCATCCTCTACAACGTACCCGGCCGCACCGGCAGCAACATGACGGCCGAGACCACCGTGCGGCTGGCCAGGGACTTCAGGAACATCATCGCCATCAAGGAAGCCAGCGCCAACCTGGACCAGATGGGCCGCATTCTCAAGCACAAGCCGAAGGACTTCATGCTCATCAGCGGCGACGACGCGCTCACCCTGCCCATCATCGCCATGGGCGGCGTGGGGGTCATCAGTGTGGTGGGCAACGCGCTGCCGCAGGAGTTCAGCAACCTGGTGAACGCGGCGCTGAAGGGCGACCTGGACACCGCCCGCCGCGAGCACCTGCGCCTCATCGAGGTCATCGACCTGCTCTTCGTGGAAGGCAATCCCGGAGGCATCAAGGAGACGTTGAAGATCCTCGGCATCTGCGGGAACACGGTGCGCCTGCCCCTGGTGAACGTGAGCGAGGCCACCGCCAGGAAGCTCTACCAGGCCTTGGCCGATGCGGAGGTGGTGAAGCTGTGAGCGCATGGACTTCCTCGCCCTCGACTTCGAGACCGCCACGCCGCAGCCCGACAGCCCTTGTGAACTGGGCATTGCCGTCGTGCGTGGAGGGGTGGTGCGTGAGGTGCGCAACTGGCTGATCAAGCCGCGGCAATGGCCCTATTTCAGCGCATGGAACGTGGCCGTGCACGGCATCCGGCCCGATGATGTGGCCTCTGCACCGCGCTGGGACGATATCTGGGATGAGGTCGCGGACCTGCTTCATGGCAGCACGGTGGTGGCACACAATGCCGCCTTCGACATGACCGTGCTCCGCAGCACGCTCGCCAGCCACGGCCTGGCGCACCCCACATTCCAGTATTTCTGCAGCGTGAGCTTGGCACGCCGCGTATGGCCCGGCCGGGCCTCCTATGGTCTCGGGCCCATGTGCGACTTCCACGGCATTCCATTGCGGCACCACCGCGCAGGCCACGACGCCGAGGCCACGGCCGAGCTGGTGCTGCGCGCCGCCGACAACAGCGCATCCAACGACATCTCACGATTCCTGTTGGACACCAAGGTCAAGGTGGGGGCGTTCTACCCGGGCGGGCACCGCACACCCGGCGGCAAGGTGGTGGCCGCTTCGTTCCCGGGTTGATCGGTCGCGGCGCGCGGCCGTCAGTCCACCTTCACGTACATCTTCTTGATGCGCATCAGCGGCCCGGGGCAGTGTGTGCCATGGCAGTTGGCACAGCTCTGCACCAAGGCGTTGTAGGCCTGCTTGCGATCCTTGCGCGCGGCCTTGTAGAGCGCGTCCACCTTCTGCTGGTAGTCCTTGCTGAAGGTGGGAAAGGTGATGGGGTCGATGTGCATCCCATCGGTGGGCGTGGCCGTCATCAGCTTCGCGATCTCCTTCGGGTAGGGGGGCAGCTTCTTGTCCCCCCGGTTGATCGCGGCTTTCACGCTATCGGCATGCGTGGCCATGATGCGCATCAGCAGGGCCAGTTCGCTGGGTGGGGCCACCTCCTGCACGGCCCCCGGCGCGGGTTCAGCATCGGGCCGCGCGGCGAAGCAGCCCGCGAGGGCGATGATCAGGACAAGGACGGTGAGGTGTGGCCGGGTGGTCATGCTTGGGAAAGGTAAGGAGCTGCTCCGCGCCTGTCACAATGGCCGTGCCGGACCTGAGGCCCGATCTTTGGTCCACACGCCCCATGCAGCCGGTGCACATCCCCGTTCCTGAGCCACGCCGCCCCTCGCGCATGGCCCTCACCGCCATCCCGCCGGCACTGGCGGTGCTCGTGCTGGGTATCATCCATATCATCAACGGTTCCTTCGAGCTGGACCTGGCCCGCTACGGCCTGCTGCCCCGCTCGTTGAAGGGCCTCATCGGGGTGCTCACCGCCCCGCTGTTGCATGGCGACCTGGAGCATCTGCTCAACAATGCCTTCTCGGGCTTCATCCTCGGATGGGCGCTGTTCTACTTCTACCCGCGCATCGCCGGCCGCGTGGTGGCCTGCGGCTGGCTGGTCACGGGTGTGCTCGTGTGGCTGGTGGGCCGGCCCGACCACCACATCGGCGCCAGCGGCGTGGTCTACACCATGGCGGCCTTCCTGTTCACCTCGGGCATCATCCGCAACCAACGCACCCTGATGGCCTTGGCGCTGCTGGTCGTCTTCCTCTACGGCAGCATGGTCTGGGGCATGTTCCCATTGGTGCCGCGCATCAGCTGGGAGAGCCATCTGTTCGGCGCCATCGTGGGCGTGGTGCTCGCGGTGGTCCATCGCCAGGTGCCGCCTGCTGTGCAGGATCCGGTCATCGTGCTGGATGATCCGGATGATGAAGAGGATCCCCAGCCGTTGGAAGGCACGGACCCCGGTGATGAGGTGGACGAGCGTCGGCTGAAGTGGGAGCGGGAGCTGCGAAAAGGATCGCCCCGTCGGGAGGACGGGGCGATGACCACAACGTGGGATGACCTCGGTTGATCCTCACTGCGCCTTCAGCGCGGCAAGCTCTTTTCCGGCGCCCAGCAGCTTCAGCAGACCGCCTTCCATCTTGTAGCCGTCCACCTGGCGCAGCAGGCCCGTGATGGCATTCTCGGTGGGCTGGATGCCCTCACAGTATTTCTTGGTGCTTCCGACGTCAGAGAAGTTCAGGGCCGTGCCCTCCATCTTGTAGCCGCCCATCAGCTGGTTGCAGCCGCCGAAGCCCTGCAGTTGGTCGCCGGCCAGTTGCAGCCACGGCATCTCGGTGCCCTCGGGCAGCTTCAGGGCCTCGCCGGCGATGGACTGGAACACCCATTTCTTGTCCAGCAGGGAGGTCATCTCACCGGCCTTCTTGCACGTGTTGGCGCTCAGGATCATCAGCAGGGAAAGGGCCAGGGCGAGCTTTTTCATGGGGTGGACGGATTGTTCTGGGCGTACAGTGCCGATCGCGTGCCGATCAGTTGTTCAACATCACGGGCATCACCAGCATCAGGATGTCCTCGCCCACTTCACCGGCCTCACCGGGCAGCAGGATGCCGGCACGGTTCGGGGCGCTCATCTCCAGCATCACGTGCTCGGTGGAGAGGTTGTTGAGCATGTCCATCAGGAAGCGTGAGTTGAAGCCGATGGTGATCTCCTCTCCCTCGTAAGCGCAGGTCAGTGTCTCCTTCGCCTCGTTGGCGTAGTCCAGGTCCTCGGCGCTGATGGTGAGCTGGCTGCCATTGATGTGCAGGCGCACCTGGTGCGTGGTCTTGTTGGAGAAGATGCTCACCCGGCGGATCGAGCTCAGGAAGGTGCCCCGGTCGATCGTCAGCTTGTTCGGGTTGGTCTTCGGGATCACCGCCTCGTAGTTGGGGTACTTCCCGTCGATCAGCCGGCACACCAGCACGGTGTTGTCGAACTTGAAGGCGGCATTGTTCTCATTGAAGTCCACCGTCACCTCCGAATTGGATGCACCCAGCGTGTTCTTCAGCAGGTTCAGCGGCTTCTTGGGCACGATGAAGGACGCGGCCTTTGGGGCCTGCACGTCGGTGCGCTTGTAGCGGACCAGCTTGTGGGCGTCGGTGGCCACGAAACGCACATCCTCCTCGGTGAGCTCGAAGAAGATACCGCTCATCACCGGGCGCAGATCGTCGTTGCCGGTGGCGAAGATGGTCTTGTTGATGGCCGTGGCCAGGGTGCCGGCCGGCAGGTTGAAGCTGGTGGCGCCCTCCAGGACGGGGCTCTTCGGGAACTCGGCCCCGTTGAAGCCGGTCATCTTGTATTTGCCCTGCTCGCTGCTGATCTCCACCCCGTGGTGCTTGCCATCGATGGAAAAGGTGAGGGGCTGCTCGGGAAAGGCCTTCAGCGTGTCCAGCAGCAGACGGGCCGGGATGGCCACGCTGCCCTTGTCCTTGGCCTCCACGGCCATGGTGGCGGTGATGGTGGTCTCCAGGTCGCTGGCGGTCACCGTCAGCTGCTTGCCGTCGATCTCGAACAGGAAATTATCCAGGATGGGGAGCGTATTGCTGCTGGCGAGCACGCCCTGGAGCAGCTGGAGCTGTTTGAGCAGGGCGGTGCTGGATACGATGAATTTCATCGGATGGGATGCGTGTTATTGGAGCGGCGAAGTTAGCCGGGCCTCCAGCGGCAAAGCCCCCTAGTTTTCAACACGGAGCCCCCTTTTTCCACAGTGGTGGATAACCCGTCCGGCCCTACGGCATCAAGGCCTCCACAGGCTGCAGGATGGCATCGGTGTACTGCCGCTGCACCACCACCAGCAGGGTGTCCTGGATCAGGGCCCGCATGCGCAGGTTGTCGTGCAGGGGCTTGGGCTTCCCGAACTCCGGTTCCTCGCCCACGTAGGGCATGTACCAGAGCTTGGCCGTGGCGGTGCGGCCATTGCGCTCGGTGGTGCGCAGGATGAAGTTCGGTGCCGTTGCCAGCAGCGAATCGCGCGAGGCGGGCTTCAGGCTGCGTTCGATGTACTCGTAGTTGAACTCCTGGAAGGGCAGGAGCAGGCCCTGTACGAACACGGTGTCCATGGGCAGTTCCCGACCACCGGCGTCGAGCAGTCGCACGCGGCCATCGGCCAGGTGCTCCACCCGGTAGCGGTTCGCGGCACGCTCAGGTTGCTCCACCTCCACGGCCGCCAGTTGGTGCAGGTCCTTGTACCGGTAAACGGGGTTGTCGCGCCAGATGTCCAGTTCGGTGTGGAACCGGGTGTTGAGGATGCCCGTGAAGCCCGTCATGCCCAGCACGAAGGGCACGCTGCTGCGGCCTTCCTCGGTCTCCAGGATCATGTGGGTGCCGAAGTGGTCCTTGGTGGCATGGCCCACGATCCAGGTCTTCACCGGCTTGCGGCCGCCCTGGTAGATCTCCACTTTCTTGGAGGCCGCGCCCATCGCCTTCAGCACGGTGGCCTCGGCGCTCTTGGGCACCGGACTGCGCACCTCCACACGCTTGAAGGTGCGCAGGAGCACGCCCACCTCGTGTTGGCGGGCCATGAAGCGCCCGTTCACGGTCCAGCCCTGCGGGGTGCGTCGCAGGTCGATGCTCCGGCCTTCCTTGTCGGCGATGAAGATGCGGTCCACGCGGGCGGTGTCCTCCACCACGAAATCGCTCAGCGGGCCGGCCAGCGTGGTGGGTCGGTTGGTGCGGTACAGCCAGAACGCGGTGGCGCCAAGCAGGAGCAGAACGATGATCAGGACGAGGCGTCGGTCCATGGGGTCAGGAGGCCTTGGGGGCCGCCGCACGGCGCCGGCGGGCCAGGTTGAAGAGGATGCCGAAGGCGATGCTGAGCAGCACGGGCACCACGATGTTCACCAGTTGCCAGCGGGTGCGCTCGGTGAGGATGCGCTCGGGGTCCAACTGGCGCAGCACGATGGACCGCGACCGGATGCTGATGAGGCTCCGGTCATCGAGCAGGTAGTTCATCGCGTTCATCAGCAGCTCGCGGTTGCCGTAGATCTTGGCGTTGGCATAGCGGTCGTAGCCGAGCATGTAGTACATGCCCTTCTGGCTGTCCACGCGGTTGATGATCACATCGCCATCGCTGATCACCAGCTGGGCCGTGCGCTTGCCCTGCTCGCGGTAACCCACGTTGGGGTCCTGCGTGAAGTTGGCCGGCAGGCGGTCGCGGTAGGCACTGGCGAAGGCGCCCTCGAGCAGCACGGCCACCGGGAGGTGCGGGGTGCTCCGCTGCTCGAAGCCCATGTCCATCTCCACCACGTTGAGGCTGATGCGCACCGGGTTGCGCTGGGCGTAGGAGCGGGGAGAGGTGGTGAGCAGGATGGTCTTGCGGATGCTGTCCGTGCCGATGGTGTCCAGCGTGCTGGCGAAGCGCAGGTGCACGGGGTCGATGTTGCTCACGATCGGGTGCTCCGCCTGCGGGATCAGCACCGGCTCGAAGTACCAGGGGAAGCGCTCCAGTTTGCGCTGGTTGCCGTAGGGCTGCGTGTAGATCTCGATCGGGGCGCAGCTCTGGTCCAGGATGATGTCCTTGTTCACCCGCGCACCATAGGCGAACAGCAGTTCGTCGATGCCCAGCTCCAGGGGCGTGGCGATGGAGAACTGGTTCTTGCGCAGGCTGTCCAGGTTGGCGTTCATCGCATCCACCAGCCACAGCACCTTGCCGCCGTTCATCACGAACTGGTCGATCACGTAGAGGTCGCGCGCCGGCAACGTGCTATCGGGCTTCGCCACCACCAGCGCATCGAAGTCGTTCACGCGGTAGTTCATGCCCTCCACCTTGCGGCTCAGGGCGTCGATGCGCTCGCCGATGGTCACCTCCTCCACGTCGTACAGCTCCTTCCAGGCGTTCACCATGTCCATCACGCTCATGCCCGAGGCCTCGCGGTGGCCGGTGAGCAGGGCGATGCGCGGACGACGGATGGAGGTGGCCTGGCGGACGGCGCTGGCCAGCTCGTATTCCAGGTTGTTGATGGAGCGGTTCACGATGTCCGCGTCCGGCGTGCGCAGCTGGGTCTTCAGTAGCTGCACGGGCACGGTGCGGTCGCGGTAGGTCACCAGCGCGCCGGGGAACACGATCAGCTCGCTGTAGCCGGCCTTTTCGCGCAGGCGGATGCTGCTGTAGGTGAGCCCGGCCTTCTGCAGCTGGTCGTAGAACTCGTTGCGGGTCTTCTGGTCGGTGCTCTCGCTGGGGTCGATGAAGCTGTACTGGAGGTTGTCCCCGGCGTGCACGCGCAGTTCGTCCAGCAGGTCGCGGGTGGCCTGCGACAGGCGTTCCAGGTCGGCGGGCAGCGCACCGGTCAGGTACACCTTCACGTACACGATGTCCTCCAGGCCCTTGGCCAGCTCCTCGGTGGCCGGACGCAGGGTGTAGCGCTGCTCGCTGGTGAGGTCAAGGCGCAGGCGGAAGAAGCTGCCGATGAAGAGCACCAGCAGCACGATGCCGATACCGAGGACCAGCTCGAACAGGTCGCCTTTGCGACGACTGCCGGTGGATGGTTCCTTGCGCGTGCTCATCTCACCAAGTGCGACTTTGCAGCGCCGTGCGCGTGAGCAGCAGGAAGATCACGATCACCGCCCCGAAGTAGAGCGCATCGCGCAGGTCCAGCACGCCGCGGCTCATGCTCTGGTAGTGCGCCTGGATGCCGATGGACTTGATGGGCCCTTCCAACGCCCCGAAGGCCTGGAAGTCGGCGATGAGGTCGAAGCCGAGATAGAGGAAGAAACAGGCGAAGACGGCGATCAGGAAGGCCACGATCTGGCTGTCGGTGAGCGCCGAGGCGAAGATGCCAATGGCAGTGAAACTGGCCGCCAGGAAGAAGAGGCCGATGTACGAGCCCACGATGCCGCCGGTGTCCAGGTTGCCCTTGGGCATGGCCAGCTCGCTCAACGACCACCAGTACACCAGCGTGGGCAGCAGGGCCAGCAGCACCAGCAGCATCGCCGCGAGGTACTTCGCCAGGACCACCTGTAGTTCGGTGAGGGGCTTGGTCAGCAGGAACTCGATGGTGCCCGTGCGCCGTTCCTCGCTGAAACTGCGCATGGCCACCGCCGGCACCAGGAAGAGGAACACCCAGGGCGCAATGAAGAAGAGCGGCGCCAGGTCGGCGTACCCCTTGTCCAGCAGGTTGTCCGGGAACACCCAGAGGAACAGGCCTGTGAGCAGCAGGAAGACCACGATGACGATGTGGCCGATGAGGGACCCGAGGAAGCCCCGCAGCTCTTTGAGGATCAGTGCCGTCATAGCGGAAAGGGGCGCCAAGATAATCCGGCGTTCCCGGCCGCACCGAGCCGTTCCTCGATCCGATGCTTTTGCTCCATGTTACCAACCCCACAACTCGCCCACTCGCCGCTCGCCACTCGCTCAGAACTCGATCACCGTCTTGCGGTCCTTCTTCGGTTTCTTCGGGATCTTGTCGGCGTCGGTGCTGCAGTAATTGCGCACGATGAACTGCGCGTCCTTGTCGCCGAGCTCGCCGCTCACGCGCCAGTCCGCGCACGCCAGGTCCTTGTCGCCCAGCTGGTAGTGGCAGTCAGCCCGGTAATAGTGGGCCTCCTTGAGCTCCTCGCCTCCATCGGCGATCACCTCGGTGAAGCGCGCAATGGCCTCGGAGTACCGCTTCAGTTCGAAGAGCAGCACGGCGGCGCTCATCTTTCCGCCTGCAAGGGTGGGGTCGATGGCCAGCGCCGCTTCGATATCGGCCAGGCCCGCGTCCTCCTTGAACAGCTCACCCTTCACCACCCCGCGCAGGAACAGGGCGTTGGCATGCTGTGGGGCGTTCTCCAGCGCCCGGTCCAGGTCGCGCAACGCCCCCTCGTTGTTGCGGCCCACGTAGTTGGCGCAGGCCCGGTTGTACCACGCATCGGCATCCTTCGGGTCCAGCTTCAGGGCGCGGTCGGCGTCGTACACGGCCTCCTTCACCCGGCCCTCGCTCACATACACGGCCGAGCGGCTCACGTATAGCCGGGGGTCGTCCGGGGTGTATTTCTCGGCCTTGGTGTAGTCCACCAGCGCACCATGCAGGTTCTTCTGCCGCTGCTTGATGTCGCCCCGCAGCTTGTAGCCCCCGGCGATGGTCTGGTCCGCGGCGATCGCCGAGTCCGCGTAGGCCAGGGCGATGGTCAGCTCATTGGCCTGGTAGGCGGTGCGCGCCTTGGCCAGGTGGGCGGCAGCGCTGCCCTGCGCGTGGGCGAGGACGGGAAGGACGGCAAGGAGAAGGACGACGTGACGCATCAGCATGGGTCCGATGAATATCGGACGAAGATCGTTCAAAGCGGCATTGACCGCCAGCCGATCCCTCCTCAAGAAAGGACCGTGCCGGACGGAACCCTTTCTGCCATCGACAAGTCGGCGGGCCTTCTTTCAGGCGATGTGCTCGCGGTCCACGCTCCAGGCCTCCGCCGGGGCGGCGAACAAGGCCTTCACCACGGGCCACACGTCCGCGAACACCGCACTGGTCCGGTAGCGCTCCAGGTCGTCCGGACCGTCCCAATGGCTGTAGGTGAAGAAGATGCACGTGTCGTTCACGTCGTGGAGCAGCTCCAGGTGCCGGCAGCCGGGGAAACTGCGGATGCGCGGCTTCCAGCCCTCGAAAAGCTCCTGGAACCGGACCACCTCCTCCGGCCGGAAGGTCATTTTCACGATGCGTACGATCATGCTGTTGGGCTATCGGCGGTCGCTGAACTCCACCCGCACCGGTGACCCCTCGCGGGCCCCGAAGAGCCGCGCCGCTCCGCCGCCATGGCCTTCAGCCCCTTTGTTCACGGCGATCTCCAGCAGCCCGGTGCTGCCGAAGAAGGCCACCTTCTCACCATCGGGCACATCGCTGTAGGTGGTGTGCAACTGAACGATCTCGTCCTCCTTGCTGGCGAAGCCGATGCGGAACGCACGCCCACGACCCACGTCGTGGAACAGCTTCTGCCGGATGTTGGTCACCAAATTGCCGTAGCCGTCCACATGCACCACCTTGCCCCGGATGGCCGCGGCGTCCACCGCCGGCTGGAAGCCGATCAGTTCGCGCACGCGCTCCACCCGCCGGCCGATCACGTCGGGCGTGCCGCCCCGCGCCAGGTGGCACGCCGCCTTCACAAAGACGTTCTTCACGGGAAAGCTCCGGTGGTCGGCGTCCAGCTTCAGCGTCAGCTCGAAGGCCTCCTGCGGCTGGCCCTCGAAGAGCAGGGAGAAGAGCCCGTTGTCGGCGCCGATGAAGTAGTGGCCCTCGTGCCGCACCACCAGGTGCGCGGTGCGGCCATCGGCCTCGGGGTTCACGCCCACGATGTGGATGCTGCCCTTGGGGAACTCCGCCCAGGCATTGCCCAGGGTGAAGGCCGCGCCCGCATTGTCAAAGGGCTTCACCTGGTGGCTGATGTCCACGATCCGTGCATCGGGGAACTGCGACAGGATGGCACCCTTCACTGCGGCCACATAGTGGTCCTTCAGCCCCATGTCGGTGGTGAGGGTGATGATGGCCATGGCAACGGCGGGTGCGCGGGCAAGGGCTACCTTCGGCGCACAAAACTACCCGTGCCGGAGAGCGTCCTCCGGAGAATGTTTCAACAACCGCGAGTTTTCCATTGAGCGAGAAGCTGATCACCATCTCCGGCGTCGATCCCGTGGCGGTCCTGGGGGCCAACGATGCCCACCTGCGCCTCATCAAGCCGCTGTTCCCGAAGCTCAACCTCATCGCCCGGGGCGACACGCTCAAGGTCTCCGGGGCCGAGGCGGACATCGCCCTCTTCGAGGAGCGCTTCAACGAACTGGTGGCCCACGTGGCCCGCTACAACGAACTGCCCCGCAAGGTGCTGGACGATATCATGGGCACCGGCGAGCGCGGCGAGGTCGCCGGAGCGGACGATGCCGATGTGCTCGTCTACGGCAACGCCGGCCTGCGCGTGAAGGCCCGCACCCTCAACCAGCAGAAGCTCGTGAAGGCGGTGGAGGGTAGCGACATGGTCTTCGCCATTGGGCCGGCCGGCACCGGCAAGACCTACACCGCCGTGGCCCTCGCGGTGAAGGCGTTGAAGGAGCGGAAGGTGCGTCGCATCATCCTGACCCGTCCGGCCGTGGAGGCGGGGGAGAACCTCGGCTTCCTGCCCGGCGACCTGCGCGAGAAGCTCGATCCCTACCTGCAGCCGCTTTACGATGCGCTCAAGGAGATGATCCCCGCCTCGCGCCTGGCCGACCACCTCGACGAGGGCATCATCCAGATCGCGCCGCTCGCCTTCATGCGCGGCCGCACCCTCGACCACGCCTTCGTGATCCTCGACGAGGCCCAGAACGCCACGCTGCCGCAGCTCAAGATGTTCCTCACCCGCATGGGCCGCAACGCCAAGTTCGTCATCACCGGCGATGTCACCCAGGTGGACCTGCCCGACCGCCAGCCCAGTGGCCTGATGCCCGCCGTGGCCATGCTCCGCCATATCGAAGGCATCAGCGTCATCGAGCTCGATGAGAAGGATGTCATCCGCCACGAATTGGTGACCCGCGTGCTCGGCGCGTTCAAGGAACTGGAGCAGCGGAACGACAAGAAGGACCGACCCCAATGACCACCACACTGCCCGGGACGCTGATGCGTTCCGACCTCCAGCACCCGCTCATCACGAACGTCTACCGCGGCAAGGTGCGCGATGTGTACACCCTGTCCGACGGCCGCATCATCCTGGTGGCCAGCGACCGCATCAGCGCCTTCGATGTGGTGCTGCCGCGCGGCATTCCCCACAAGGGCCAGGTGCTCAGCCAGCTCAGCTGGCACATGCTCCAGGCCACGCGGCACGTGGCGCCCAACTGGGCCGAGGCATCGCCCGATCCCAACGTGGTCATCGGGGCGGCCTGCTCCACGGTGAAGGTGGAGATGGTGGTACGCGGCTATCTGGCCGGTCACGCCTGGCGCACCTACCAGGCTGGTGGTCGCACGTTGTGCGGGGCCGCGCTGCCCGACGGGATGAAGGAGAACGACCGCTTCCCCACGCCCCTCATCACGCCCAGTACCAAGGCCGATGTGGGGCACGACGAGGACATCACCCCCGACGAGATCCTGGCGCGCGGTCTATGCACGCCACAGGAGTGGGACACCATGCAGCGCTACGCCCTGGCGCTCTTCGCCGAGGGCAGCCGCATCGCCGCCGAGCGCGGCCTGCTGCTGGTGGACACCAAGTACGAGTTCGGCCGCACACCCGATGGCCGCATCCTCCTCATCGACGAGATCCACACGCCCGATAGTTCCCGCTACTTCTACGCCGACGGCTATGCCGAACGCCAGGCCCGCGGCGAACGCCAGAAGCAACTGAGCAAGGAGTTCGTGCGCGAATGGCTCATCGCCGGTGGCTTCATGGGCAAGGAGGGCCAGCAGGTGCCCCCCATGGACGATGCATTTGTGCAGAGCGTCACCGAGCGCTACGTGGAGCTCTTCGAGCGCATCACCGGCCAGCGCTTCCACCCCGCACCCACGGAGGACATCAATGCCCGGGTGCAACGGGCGGTGGCGGAGTATTTGGGCTAGGGAACGCCTCTACCGCTCGTCTGCCAGGAAAGGCCGCATCTCCTCCTCGATCGCGGAGCTGAGGGACTTCAGCTTCATGGCGTAACGCTCCAGCTCCTGTTCCCGGGCGGTGCGTGGGGTCCATTGCCGCACGGAGGTGGCCTTGCCCTGTTCATCCACCGCCACGAAGACGATCACGCAATGGGTCTTCTTCTCCAATTGGGTCTCGGCCAGCGAGCGCGCATGCACGTCGATGGCGATGTGGATGCTGGAGGTGCCGGTGTGGATGATGGTGGCCTGCACCCGCACCAGGTCGCCGATGTTGATGGGCTTGTAGAAGCGGATGCCGCCCACGTACACCGTTACGCAATAGGTGCCGGCCCAGGCGCGGGCACAGGTGTAGGCCGTCTGGTCGATCCACTTCATCACCGCGCCGCCGTGCACCTTGCCCCCGAAGTTCACGTCCGTGGGCTCGCTGATGAACTGGAAGGCGATCTGGTGGTCGGTGTTCATGGGCAGGGCGCGAAGGACCGGTGCGCGGTCTCCATCGTCCATCCCAAGGGGAAAAGTACGGAAGCGGAGGGGAAGGTGGCCTGCACGGTCCGGCCATCGGGGCCACAGCGCATGGGCCGCGGGACGTGAACCCTACTGGCGGTGGTCATTCGTAGTTGAACGCTGTTGCGAGGCTTGGCGAGCGATGGCGTTCAACGGTTTGGGGCTTGGCGAAGGTGGCGATTTTCACCACAAATGTTGATGCGGAGAACAAACTTTGATTAACCACAAATGTGTCTGCGGAGCACTGAACCGCCACTTTTGCCAAACCCGTGTTATAGCCAGTGCTTCTTTCTTGTCGTCCAATGTTTGATTGTCTGAGCATAACTTAATACTGAAATAGAGTTTTAAAAGTAATCTCAAATTTTTTGTATTTGTCAGAAGTTTGGTCTGCTCGTAATTCTTTAATATAGTTGTCAAAATATTCCTTTTGAGCTTCTAAAAAGTTCCAAGGACTTACTAAAATTCCGTTGTTAATTGGACTGTTATAAAAAACCTTTTTTTTCTCCATATGAATACTGTCAATTAGAAGTCCCGACTTAATTGTCATATCGTGAAATATACCACAACGAGAAATGCCATAAAAATTTGTTGATTTAATTTTCCCTAAAGTTGTTTTGTCAATTCGTGAGGTTTGCTCAAGAAATTTCAAAAACGGGTCAAATCCAAATCTGAAACATTTACCATTTGCGGTAATAGTATTTCCTGATAGATATTTTCCGTGTGGTTCAAAAAATAATAGCTCAAGTCCAAACATTGAATAACCATTTTCAAATGATTGTTTTTTATCAAGTGCTAATTGTTCTAATGGTCTGAATAACCAACTTGTTATTTGTTCTTCATAAACGTCAATTGGTGATTTTCTACCAGATTTCAAATCACCAAAGGTTATAGTTTTTGTAATTCGTATTAGATTGTCCATTATATTTTGAGTTTTAGATAATGCCATTCTTTGAAACTGTCCCAAGAAAAGTTATAATCTTGGGAAAGTGTAAGGTCAGGTCCGTGAGGTTTTGCTGTTTTGTATTGAAGAACTTTTTTGGCTGTATATGATTTGCCATTTCTAAAGTCAAAGTCGCCCGTGTCCGCAGAGTATTCGGATTGACTTACATAATGGTCGTGGTCGGTAGCAACAAAGAAATAGCACAAGTCAGTTCCGTGTTGCTTGTAAAGTTCTAGGTTGTGAATGTCCTTAAAAACATCATACCTATTGTTAGGTTCTCTGTGATTTATTTTCTTAAATAATTTAAGTTCTATTGCGGCAGTCGTCAATTGTTCGTCAGTTTGGTATTTTAGGAAAATGTCAACCCGAGCATTTTTTGATTTGCTTTTTACGCTTTCTATATTGAGTTTATAAGAGTTTTCAAACTCTACGTAAAACTTGTCCGTAAGTCTAAATTCATAAAGCTGTCCAAGTGTTTTTAAAATATGTCCAAACTCAAGTTGAAACGCAGCTTCATTACTTGCTACAAGTCCACCTTGTCCAAGTTTATTGATTAACAGTCGAAATGCTGTCAATATGATTTCTTCTGTCAGTTTTATTTGGTCGTCTTTTAGCATTGGCTATAACTGATCATTGCCGCATTGCGTCAATTTCCGGACTTGTCTGGAGGGCGCTATTGCGTATATCGTTCCCAAACGGGTGATATTGCGCAATGGTACCGTCATAGGTCCAGGTCGTCGAGCGGGCTGCGGATCTTGCCAAGTGCTTTGGTGCTTACGTGGGTGTAGATCTCCGTGGTCTTGCTGGAACTGTGTCCCAACAGCGCCTGAATATAGCGCAGGTCTGTACCCTTCTCCAAGAGGTGGGTGGCGAAGCTGTGCCGAAGGGTATGCACCGTGGCCGGCTTGGTGATACCAGCCTTTTCCCGGGCCCGATGGAAGATGACCTGTACGCTGCGAGGGGAGTAGGGGCCGCCATCGGGGCCTTCGAAAAGGTATCGCTTCGGCTTGTAGGTGGTCAGGTATTCCTCCAAGGAGGCCAAGGCCTTACGGCTGAGCAGCGTGACCCGGTCCTTGCTTCCCTTGCCGCTGCGAACGATCAGCTGACCACGTTCCACGGCCAGGTCCTGTCGCTCCAGTCCGATGAGCTCACTGAGCCGCAGCCCAGCGGAATAGATGAGCATGAGGATGCTGCGGTGCTTCAGGTTGTCCACGCTGCGCAACAGGGAGGCGACCTCCTCTTCGCTCAGCACCATGGGCAGTTTCTTCTCATGGCGCGGCCGCTCAATGAAGGTCACCCGCCGCGCATCGCCCACCACGTTCATGTAGTAGTAGCGGATGGCGTTCACCGCTTGGTTCAGGGTGCTGTTGCTCACCTTGCGCACGGTGGCCAGGTGGTGCTGGAAAGCCTCGATGTCCTCCGTGCGGATGTCGTTCGGGTGCTTCTGCGGGAAGTGCTGGAACAACTGCTTGGTGGCCCCGAGATACACCTGGATGCTGCGCGGGCTGTAGCGGGCCACTTCCAGTTTCCGGCGCATGGCCGCCAGGGCCTTCTCCTGCACATCCGTCACGATGGGCTTTTCTGGGACCACGCGTGATGGCTTCGGTGATGGTGGAACCTGCTTGGTCTCGCGCGCAGGCTCTGAGATCGTGCGTGCCGGTGACGACCGCGGGGTGGCTGTGGTCACATCCTCGTTCTTGCGAAGGCCGTTCATGTCCACCCAGGCCTTGCCCTTGAAGGCGGCGAAGATGGCCTGCAGGTGTTCCGGGCCGTTGGGAGTCCACCAACACTGGTGCGTGTTGCTCCATTGGGCGCCAGCCTGCTTGGCCGCTTGCACCAAGACCGCGTTGTAAGGGAAGTGCAGGGCAATGCACCGCTGGGCCTTATGCACCAGGTGCTCCAGTCTCACCGCGTGTTCCTGCTTGTTGGCCATGGCGTCACGACCAAATTAATGACCGGTGGATCGCGATGGGCGATCTAGGGGGAATCCACGGGACAGAAAGAACCAGGTGGCATGCGCTGCGCGCTTGCATGGCGCATCAACCCGTGAACGCTGTCCTTCAGACCGGTTCGATCGGTTCCGTTGGCTGCACAAAAGGGCCATGAAGCCCTACGGGCTCACCAGGTGGATGCCCACCTGCGCGTACGGGGCGCCCCCCAGGCTGTTCAGCATGGCGAAGGGCTGGTCGCCGAAGAGGCCGCGGAAGAACTCGTCGCCCCCGGGCAGTTCGTCGGCGTTGAAGCTCCAGTCGTGGCGGTAGCCGGCCTGCACGCTCAGCCAGAGGAAGCCCTTCAGCTGCCGCTGGTACTCGGCCCGCAACCGCAGTTCGCCCCGGCGCACCTCGAAGCTGTACGCCTCGGTGCTGAGGCCCTGGATGCGGTAGCTCTGGCCCTCCAGCTCGTAGCCGGTGAGCAGCAGGCTCCGCGGGCTGAAGGTGCGGCGGTAGTGGCCCCGCGCGGGAAAGAGGATCTCCGTGCCCCATTTGCGGTTGGGCGCCGTGTAGTTGTACATCACCACCGGGATGTAGTTGATGGCTCCCACGCGGTAGGTGCGGCTCAGGCCCACGCCCCATTGCAGGCGGTCGTGCGGCCGCTTGCCCCACACCACCGCCGCGCTGTAGCGCAGGTATTCCAGGGGTTGCGGGTCGTCCAGGAAGTAGTCGCCGCTGAGGTCGGCGCTGGCCTGCAGGATCAGGAAGGCGGTCTCGCTGAGCGGTTTGAACACGGTGGTGCCCAGGCCCGCCGTGCGCAGCCCGCGGTCGCCCAGGGTGCGGAGCAGTCCGGCGGAGGCATCGGTGCTGAAGGTGGGAGACACATCATAGCGCACGTCCCAGTAGTTGGCCTGCATCTGCCACACGATGCTGTTGCGCGACACCACCGGGATGTTGGCCTGCACGCGCAGGCCTCCCGTGTAATTGGCGCGGGCTTCCTCGGCCACCGGGGCATCGGCCTCCTCGGGCCACGAGCCCAGGGGCGAGCTCTGCATGGTGTAGGCCCCCTGCGCGTCCCACAGCACCGAGATGAAGCGCTGCGGGCTCAGGTCGAGCACCTTGGGATGGGCGTACCGCTTGGCCTTCTCGTCCGCGAAGCCGAGGTCGTCGTACTGGCTGTAGTCCTCCTCGTCGGCGGCGGGGATGGTGTCCGGCTGCGCTTTCAGGCAGGCGGGGACCAGCAGGGCAAGGAGCAGGAGCGTGCGGGCCGCCATGGATCACTTGGCCTGGAGGCGCTTCCACACATCGGTGCGGCCCAGGGCCTTCACCCCGATGAAGCCGCGGATGTCGAGGGTGTTGTTGTCCTTCAGGGTGATCACGCAGCTGTAGGTGCTGCCGTTCTCCGGGTCGTAGATGGTGCCCTCGGCCCACTCGTCGTTCCCGGCGTAGGTGAAGTCCTTCAGCAGGCGGTAGCCGCGCAGGGGCACGGTGCGCAGGGCCTCGTCGGGGTTGTTCTTGTCCACCTTGGGGGCGTTGGTGGCGGGGTCGTTGGGTTCGCGCAGCCACACGATCTTGCCGTAGTACTTGCCGCCGATCTTCTCGATCTTCACGCGGGCCTTGCCATTGCTGGGCTCCCACACGCCGATCAGGCGGTCACCGGGTTCGGGCGGGGCCTGGGCGTGCGCACGGGTCAGGGGAAGCAGCAGCAGGGCGATGAACAGGAGGGTGGTTCTCATGGTGCAACGGTGAGTTCGAGGGTGAAGCTGCCGATCACGTGCCGATCTGCGTCACTATCGGCGTCGAGGTCCAGGTCGGCCACCACGGTGATGGTGCCCGTGCGGAGCAGTTCGGCCAGCTTGGGCTGTTCATCGGCCACGGTGAGGGCCACGGTGCTGGAGTCCACGGGGAGCGGATTGCGCACGGCCATCTGCACCATGCCTTGCTCGCCGCCCACCCATTGCACGCTCACGCTGCGGATGCCTTGGAGCCCGGTGCTGTCGGCGCCGGTCAGGGTGGCACCGGTGAGGCGCACTTCACGCAGGTCCGCCAGCTGGTGTCCCTCGGCCTTCAGGAAGGCCTCCACACCGGTGGTCCATTCGCCCTGCGCGGTGTTGGTGCCCTCGAAGAGCGGTCCGGTAGCCACCAGCGGGATGGGGCCGCTCTCGTACACGAGGTGTTCGGGTTCGGTGCAGGCGCTCAGCGTCGCCACCACCATCGCAAGCAGAGGTATCCGGAACATGGGCAGGTCGGTGTCCAAAAATAGAGGACACTTGGGACCGCCAAATGGTTCGGATCGTTCACTCCGTGCCCAACCGGTGCTCCAGCACGCCCACCAGGTCCTTCAGCATGGCGCCCTTGTAGGCATCGCCTTCCTCGGCGGCCGCTTTCCGCACCCGGGACAGGCCCAGGCGGGCGGCCTTCTCGGGCCAGATCTCCTGGTTCTCGATCACGGTGAGGCACTCGAAGCACTCATCAGCGCTGCCTTCCACCGCGAGCCCGATGAAACGGTCCAGATGGTCGCGCACATCGAGGCCTGCGCTCCAGAAGGTGGAGAGCACGGTGCGGCGCACGCCACGCAGGGCGGGGTCGTCCAGCGCGGCCATCAGTTCCTCCACCGCGTTGGTGGCCTTCACCTGGTGCAGCAGACCGGTGATGCGCTGTTGCACCTTGGGGTCGTTGGTCCTCGCCAAGGCGTTGAGCAGGGGGCGTATGGCACGCGCATCCCCTTCGGCCTCGATGCGGGTGAGGGCGGTGAGCACCTGGGCGTCATCCCCGCTCAACAGCGCGGCAAAGGCCAGGTCCAGCTTCTTCTTCTTGGGGGCGGCGTCGCTCATGCCGCGAAGGTCGCACTTCCTGCGGGCCTACATGTGCACGTAGCTGCGGCGACCCGGCCGCCGCTTGAACTTGTAGCTCACCTCGAAGCTGATGAAGCTGAAGTTGTCCAGCAGCCCGGGGTTGCCGCGGCGGCTGGTGAGGCGCGTCACGGTGCCGTCCGTGCCCCAGCCGGTGGGGTCGCTGATGTAACGGGCCAGCTCCTGCCGCGTGGGGTCGTTCGCATAGACGGCGTCGATCTCCGCATAGGTGGCGTACCGCTGGCTCACATTGTCCAGCATGTCGTCGAAGAACATCATGTAGCTGAACTCCATGCCCACGCTCACTTTCTTGGTGAGCATGTAGCGGATGCCGAAGCCCATCGGCATGGCCACATGCCAGGGGGAGGGTCGGGACACTGCGTTCACATCACTGGAGTTGCCAGACCCTTCGGTCACCCAATCGTAGAGGTCGGTCTCGTAGGTGCCGTCACGCTCGATGATCTGGGCGTCGGGCGTGCCGCGCGGCGCGTTGCGCACGGTGCCGTCCTCCCAGAAGTGGTAGCGGTTGTCGATGGAGATGTCGCCCAGGAAGAGGTCGGCCTTGGGGCGCCCATAGTACACGCCCAGACCTATTTGGAAGGTCATGAAGAAGCGCTGCTGGAAGAGGGGCTGGTAGGGCTCGCGGTAGGCGTTCAGCACCAAATGTCCAGAGGCGCCAAAGAGGTCGGTGCGGAAGCCGAGGCCACGCTTGTAATTGCGGAGCTCGCTGACGTCCATGCCCTTGATCATGTCGGTCTCCTCGTAGCCGATGCGGTACCAGCCGATGCGGGCCTCCGTGGTGAGTGAGCGGGTCACGTAGCGCTTCGGGTTGTTGAGGAAGTCGCGGAAGGTGACCTGCAGGCCGGGCCGGAAGCCGTTCCATTGCACGGCGCCTCCGTAATTGCCGAGGTCGCCCTGGTAGTTGGTGACACCACCGGCGATGCCCACTTCGAGATTGCGCTGGGCGATCAGGGGGCTGCTGGAAAGTAGTGCGGCGGAAAGCAGCAGGGTAACGTGGCGCATGGGCACACAGGTTCAGGTTCCCGAAAGGTACATCCGGAAGACGTGCTTTGTTCCGCCGGTTGCCTCCCGGATCGGCGGCTCGATCGGGATCCTTCAGGCGCCCCGCTCCCCGAAGATGGCCGTGCCGATGCGCACCAGCGTGCTGCCTTCGGCGATGGCGATCGCCGCGTCGCCGCTCATGCCCATGCTCAGCTCGGTGAACTGGCCTTCGGGGAACATGCCGAGGGCCCGGACCTCTTCCCACAACTGCCGCAGCCCGCGGAACTCGGCGGCGATCCGCCCGTGGTCGTTCGTGAAGGTGGCCATCCCCATCAGCCCCCGCACCCGCACATGGGGCCAGGAGGCCCACGGCCAGCTGTGCAGGGCCGTCCGCAGTTCGCCCGGCGAGAGGCCGTGCTTGGTCTCCTCCTGCGCGATGTGCACCTGCAGCAGCACGTCCACGGTCCGGTCCAACGCCGCAGCGCGCTTCTCGATCTCGTCCAGGAGCCGGTCGTTCTCCACCCCATGGACGAGGTGTGAGAAGGGCAGCACGTGCTTCACGTTGCCGCGCTGCAGGTGACCGATGAAGTGCCAGTGGATGTCCGTCGGCAGTTGGGGGGCCTTCTCCCGCAGCTCCTGGGGATAGTTCTCCCCGAAATGTCGTTGCCCCAGGTCGTAGAGGGCTTTCACCTCGGCCGCGGTGCGGGTCTTGCTCACCGCCACCAGGGTCACCCCGCTGGGGATGCCTGCTTTCACGGCGGCGTAGCGCGCGGCCAGTGCTGGGATGTCCACGGCGCGGTCCATGCTCACACGTCCTCCAGCGAGTACACGGTGAGCCCGCTGCGCAGTTTGGGTTCGATGTAGGTGCTCTTGGGCGGCATGGTGCCCCCGCTGTCGGCCACGGCCTGCAGCTCTGCGAAGCGCACTGGGTGCAGGTGGAAGGCCACATCGGCCTCGCCATTGTCCACCAGGCGCTGTAGTTCATGGGTGCCGCTGGTGCCGGGCACGAAGTGCGCGCGCGGATCGGTGCGCAGGTCGGCCACGCCCAGCAGCGGGCCCAGCACGGCGGTGCTCAGGCGGGCGGCATCGAGCTGGTCGGAGGCCGTGCCCTGCGCCGCAGGCAGCTCGAAGGCATACCACTGGTGGTCCAGGTAGATGCCCACGGTGCCCGGTGCGGACCAGGGGGCGTCCACGCGTTGCAATTTACCCAGCGCGGACAGCGCCTGGACCAGGCTCGCGGGGGAATGGCCGTTCAGCCCCTGCACAGCGCGGTCGAAGTTGTAGATGTACAGCTGCGGCCGGGGCACGATGTAGGCCAGGCACCAAGCCTTGGGGTCGACATCGGAGGCCCGTTCGCGTGCGGCCAGTCCCGCACTGGAGGCCATCCGGTGATGGCCATCGGCGATGTAGAGGCTGGGCACTTCGGCGAAATGGCGCTGCAGTTCCTCGCGGAACCGACGGTCGCTGATGGCCCAGAGCCGGTGCCGCACGCGGTCGGTGGTGGTGAAGTCCTGGTCTGGTCGCTGCGCCGCGATGGGGTCCAGCAGGCTGTCCCACGCGACACCGTCCGGGGTGGCCAGCAGCACGGGTTCGGCGTTGATGCCGGTGTGCTGCAGGTAATCCACGAAGAGCTGTTCCCGGGCGGTGAGGGTCTGCTCGTGCACCTTGATGCGCCCGTCGCGGTACGCTTCCACGCTCACCCCGGTGATGATGCCGCGGGTGCGGTTGCCCCGGGCGGTCTGCTCGTACACATAGATGCAGGGTTCGGCATCGCGCACCAGTACGCCCTCGTCGCAGAACGCCTTGAAGGCCTGACGCACGCGCAGGAAGCGGTGGTGGCGGTCCTGCGGGGCCGGGTTGCCGGGCTCGGGGTGCAGGACGTGCAGGAAGGTGTAGGGGTTGCCGGCCAGCTTCTCGGCCAGCTGTTCGGTGGTGTAGGACACGTAGCTGCGCGAGCCCACCAGATGGGCCTTGTCCGGCGTGGCCCGCCAGGCACGGAACGGACGCAACTCGATCATCAGTCCACGGTGACGGACGAGCGCCAGGCGAGGATGCGGTCCACCAGTTCATCGCCCACGCGCCCCTGCGCTTCAGCGGTGGCGGCACCGATATGGGGGCTGAGGCTGATGTTCTCCTGGGCCAGGATGTCGGCGCGGGGCTCGGGCTCGCCATCGAACACATCCAGGGCGGCGGCCTTCACACGACCATCCTTCAGCGCTTCCAACAAGGCGTCCTCGTCGATGCTGCCACCACGCGCGGTGTTCACCAGCACCACACCGGGCTTCACCTTGGCCAGTTCAGCCTTGCCGAGCACGGGGCGGCCATCCTTCTGGGCGGGTACGTGCAGGCTGATGGCATCGGCCTGGGCGAGCATCTCGTCCAGCGTCACCATCTTCACCGGCACGCGCACGGTCTGCCCACCGATCTCCATCTCGAGGGCCTCGGCAGTGGCGTGGTTGTCCACGTAGAGCACCCGCATGCCGGCACCCAGGGCGTAGCGCGCGGTCCATTGTCCGATGCGGCCGAAGCCGATCACGCCCAGCGTCTTGCCGCGCACCTCGGCCCCCTTCTCGTATTCCTTTTTCAGTTCCTTGAAGTGACTGCGGCCTTCGCCCGGCATGCGGCGGTTGGCCTTGTGCAGGTTGCGCATCAGGCCGAAGAGGTGCGCCATCACCAGCTCCGCCACGGAGATGGAGGAGGAGGCCGGCGTGTTGATCACGGGGATGCCCTTGGCCTTCGCGTGGACCACATCGATGTTGTCGAGGCCCACACCACCGCGTCCGATGAGCTTCAGGCCGGGACAGGCGTCGATGAGGTCCTTCTTCACCTTGGTGGCACTGCGCACCAGCAGCACCTCCACCTTCTCCTTGGTCAGGTAGGCGGCTAGCTGGTCCTGGGGCACGTGGTCGGTGGTCACGGTGGCCCCTTCCTCCTGGAGGGCGGCCTTGGCCGTGGCGGCGAGTCCGTCGTTGGCGTGAATGCGCATGGTGTGTTATCCGTTCTTCTTCGCGAAATGGTCCATCACGTCCACCAGCACCTGGACGCTTTCAATGGGCAGGGCATTGTACATGCTGGCGCGGTAGCCGCCCACGCTGCGGTGGCCGCGCAATCCGCTGATGCCGGCCTCCTTCCAGAGGGCGTCGAAGGCGGGCTCCAAAGCGGTGTCGGCCAGCACGAAGGTGGCGTTCATCACGCTGCGGTCCTCCACGGCCGTGGTGCCCTTGAACACGGGGGCCAGGCGGTCGATGGCGCCGTAGAGCAGTTCGGCCTTGGCGGCGTTACGCTGCTCCATGGCGGCCACACCGCCCATTTTCTTCATCCACTCCATGGTGAGCATGCTCACGTACACGGCGTAGACCGGCGGGGTGTTGTACATGCTCTCCTTGGAACCGTGGTTCTTCAGATCGAGCATGGGGCTGAGCTTGCGGCCCGTGTGGCCCAGGCGCTCGGGATCGAAGAGGTACACCGTGGCACCGGCAGGCCCCATGTTCTTCTGCGCACCGGCATAGATCAGCGCGAAGTCGGCGGTGTTCACCGGACGGCTGAAGATGTCGCTGCTCATGTCGCAGATCAGCGGTGCGGCGCTCTTCGGCATTTGCTTGTACTGCGTGCCGAAGATGGTGTTGTTGCTGGTGAAGTGGAAGTAGTCCACATCGGCCGGCACGGCGAAGCCCTTGGGGATGTAGCTGAAGTTCTTGTCCTCGCTGCTGGCCACCACCACGGTGTCGCCGATCAGCTTGCTCTCCTTGATGGCGCGGGTGGCCCACTCACCGGTGTTGACGTAGGCGCTCTTGCCGCCCAGCTTCATGTAGTTGAGCGGAACCATGTGGAAGCCCAGGCTGGCCCCGCCACCGAGGAACACCACCTGATAGTGCTCGGGTGCGCCCAGCAGTTCCTTCACCAGGCCCTGGGCCTTGGCCATCACGGCCTCGAAGGGTTTGCTGCGGTGGCTGATCTCCAGGATGCTGAGGCCGCTGCCCTCGAAGTCGAGCACGGCCTGCGCGGCCTGTTCAAAGACCTCCTGCGGCAGGATGCAGGGGCCGGCGCTGTAGTTGTGGACCTTCTTCTGGGTGGCGACGGTCATGGGATGTGGATCAAGGCCCCAAAGGTATCGGGTTGCGGTGGAGCATGCAGGCCGCCCGCTGAACCCTCTGTCATCAAGGCTTCGGGGCGGTCGGGGGGGCCTTGAAGGGCTTGTTGTCGCGCCGGTCGTCGCGCGCATCGATGTCGCGCACGAAACGCCAATGGCCCTTCTCCCACACGTAGGCATCGTAGCTCATGTCGGGACCGTAGAAGGCCCATTGCCCCTCAAGATCGGCGCGGGCCGGCACCAGGTGGTCCAGCACGATGCGCTCCTGCTCGCTTTCGTAGCGCAGGGTCATGGTGGCCTGGAAGGAATAGCCGAACACCACACGCTGCTTCTTCACCTTACCCGTTCCGAACAACGGGGCTCCGAAGCGGGGCGTGCTGCCCCGGAAGCTCAGCACCTCGATCACCTTGCGGGTCTCCACCTTGTTGAAGCCTTTCCACCCCAGCAGGGTGTAGTAGGTCTTGCCGCCCTTCTTCACCGGGATCACCTGGTAGTACAGGGCGCCATACCAGCGGTCCGGTCCCAGCTCAGGCACGTCGGGCGCGCTCACGTCCGCGGTGCGGTCACGCAGTTCGATCAGCTGCCTGCGCTTACCGTCCTGCACCAGGAGCAGGCCTTCATAGCGGTGGCCGCCGGTCATGTTCGGCACATTCCAAGTGAACAGGCGGAAGCGGCCGTCCGGGGCATCCACCCGGCTCAGGGGGATGTCGCTGAGGTCGGCCGTCAGGGAGGCGGGGTCCGCAGCGAGGGCCCGTAGCCCTTCCTTGATGCGCAGGCTCAGGCTGTCGCGGGCCGCATCGGTGCGGGCCAGGGGCAGGGCCGTCGCGCTGGCGATGAGGTCCGTGCGTACCTCCGGCTGGGCGGCCGCCACGGTGTGGAGCGCGAGCAGGAGGAGGGTGAAGGCGTGCCGCATGGTCCTTTCAACGGGGATCCGGCCGTGCAGCGTATGGCCCGGAAGGCCGGCTGGGCGGCTGCTCAGAGGTGCATGAACTCCTTCTTGGCAAGGAGCTGCTCCTTCGTTTCGCGGTGGTCGGGGTCGTCCACACAGCAATCCACGGGACAGACGGCGGCGCACTGGGGCTCATCGTGGAAACCGGTGCACTCGGTGCACTTGTCCGTCACGATGTAGTACACGTCCATGGCACCGGGCTTCTGGGCCGCATCGGCATCGTAGCTGTTGCCCATGGGCGTGGTCTGGGCCCCATGCAGCGAGGTGCCGTCGGCAAGGCGCCATTCGCTGCCACCCTCATAGATGGCGTTGTTGGGGCATTCCGGTTCGCATGCACCACAGTTGATGCATTCATCGGTGATCATGATCGCCATGGCGGTACGGTCTACTTTTGCGGCCCGGCCTGAACTGGCCGGGAACGGCGGGCAAAGATATGAGCAAGAGCATGGCCGGTCCGGGTCCGGTACAACCCGATCAGCGCACGTTGGACCAGCACCTGGCCGCCTTGGCACAATTGGGCCGCGTGATGGCCGCCATCGGGGCCGCTGCACCATGGCCGGGCCACGCCATCGGACTGGCCCAGCCTGAGTATGATCACCTGGATGCACTGGTGCGTCGGGCCCACCTGGCCAATGGCTGGGCCACCGAGGCGAACGTGCGGCATGCGTTCGCGGCCTGGGGCGCGGCCCTGGAGCCGGCCTCGCTGCGGACCTGGACAAGCGCCTATCCCCAACTGGCCATGCCCCGTGATCCGGTGCGGACCGTGGGACTGGTGCTCGCGGGCAACGTGCCCCTGGTGGGCCTGCACGATGTGCTCTGCGTGTGGCTGTCGGGTCATCGCGCCCGCTTGAAGACCTCCTCGCAGGACCCCGAGCTGATCCCGGCCCTGGTGCAGGTGCTGGACCATTTCGCCCCCGGTGCGGCCGAGCGGATCCATTTTTCCACCGACAAGTTGGGCGAGGTGGAGGCCGTGATCGCCACCGGCAGCAACAACACCGCCCGCTATTTCGAGCATTATTTCAGCCACCTGCCGCGCATCGTCCGCCGTAGCCGCGTGAGCGTGGCGGTGCTGGACGGCACCGAGACCGATGCCGAACTGGAGGCGCTGGGCGAGGACGTGTTCCGCTACTTCGGGCTGGGCTGCCGCAA
>Ga0315900_10002522_pt1 | contig 27839 bp, 28 predicted proteins | sample LakEriMetagenome_FD_203521 | JGI IMG/M metagenome (GOLD analysis project Ga0315900, IMG submission 203521) | Freshwater fungal communities from buoy surface, Lake Erie, Ohio, United States - Buoy 12 MA114 | ecosystem: Environmental > Aquatic > Freshwater > Lake > Lake biofilm | place: USA: Lake...
GCCATCCATGCTGGCCTCCTGCTTCCAGCAAGAAGGATGAATCAGAACCGCGCCCGCAAGGGAATCCCCACCGAGTCAGAACGTGGGGAAAACGCTCTAGCCAACGGTGTCGGAATGGCGCGAATCAGGCCGCCAACCTGATTTCGAAGAAATCGCATCATAGGCACTTTGTTGGATACACGGCGGATACACAGACCTAAACCGGTCTGGTGTCGGGATCCTCTATGATGTCCGGAAACCGCTCTTTTCCGCGGTTTTGTGTGGTGGGCGGTAACGGGCTCGAACCGCTGACCCTCTCGGTGTAAACGAGATGCTCTACCAACTGAGCTAACCGCCCCACGGCGTGGGCCGCTTCTCTAGCGGGCGCTCGCGCAAATGCAATTGTCCTGTAGCCTCGCGCGGCGCGGGTCGGTAGGGCTGCGGGCATGAGCAGGCCCCGTATCCTTGTCCTTGGCACCGGCGGCACGATTGCCGGAGCGGGCAGCAATGCCACCGGTGCGGCCTATCGCCCGGGCGGGCTGGCGCTGGACGTGCTGATCGGCCACCTCGCGGCGCTCGGCCTTGATGCCGAGCTGGTCTCGCAGGAGATCGCGCGGATCGGCTCACAGGATATCGGCTTTGCCGAGTGGCAGGCGCTCCACGCCGCCTGCACCGCCGCGCTGGCTGATCCGGCCATTGTAGGCGTGATTATCACCCACGGGACAGACACGGCCGAGGAGACGGGCTTCCTGCTCGATCTCACCCTGCCCACCACCAAGCCGATCGTGCTGGTCGGCGCGATGCGGCCCGCCGATGCCGTGGGGGCGGACGGGATGCGCAACTTCGCCAATGCGGTGAAGGTGGCGAGCGATCCTGCGGCGGCAGGCAGGGGCGTGATGCTGGTGATGGGCGACGCCGTGCTCGCCGCGCGCGATGCCCGCAAGGCAGCGACCTCGGCGATCGACGCCTTCAGGAGCTTCCCGAGAGGCCCGCTCGCAAGGGTCACCCCGTCAAGCCTCGACTGGTTCGGCCCGCCGCACCGCGCGGGCGAGGGCGCGCGCTATGCCTTCCCGGCTGAGCTACCGCGTGTGGCGATCCTGACTGCGGGCGCGGGGATGGACGAACAGCCGGTCGCCGCCCTGCTCGGGATCGGCTGCAAAGGCATGGTGCTCGCCGGCATGGGACAGGGCAATGCGCCCGCCAGCGTCATCGCCGCCCTGTCCCGCGCGGCGGCGAGCGGCGTGCCGGTGGTCCGCTCGACCCGCGTCGACGAAGGGTTGGTCGACCGCAATGTCGAGGTCGATGACGATGCGCTGGGGCTGGTGGCGGCAAGAGCCCTCGGTCCCGCCAAGGCGCGGGTGCTACTGATGGTGCTGATCGCGAACGGGGTTACGGGCGCGGCGGCGGTGCAGGCGGCGTTTGACGGGGGGTGAGGGGCGCATCCAATCGACGCCCGAAATTCCGTGCCGCGCCTTGTTGCTGATGTCTGATGATCCCACTAGGAATTGCGCCATGGGGACATTTATGCAGAAAGCTGACCTCACTGCCGACGGCGTTGAGTTTGCAGCGTGGACGACAGGATTCGAGGATGACGATCTAGAGCTCGTCTCTCTCCAATTCGCGAACGACCGCAGCCTCGTCGCAGTGTTTTCTTCCTATCAAAGGGCTGGCCGGATACGTTTGACCTACAGTAATACTGGCGCGTTCAGAGTTCTTGATGAAGGCGGGCTGTTGGAGCTTTGGGCCGCGTCGCAAAAGACACCGCGCCCGGCACAATCGATGTTTCGGGCGCGGGGCCACCGGTGGCAGGCCGAAAGCCCGCTGGTCTGGGTGCATGGCTCGGATGAAAACGGTTTTAGCTACTTCGTTGCCACCGACTGGCATTGCCTCGAGGTTGTCACATGGGATGCTCCTGTTGTGGAGCTGGTCGAGATTGACAGCTGAGCCTTCCGTCACCCCGGCCATCGCAGGGGCAGGCAAGTCCGGGGCGACGTCGATGGATGCAGCCCCCTCCTCTTGAGAGGAGGGGGTTGGGGGGTGGTGGCGCGGCGCGGTAGCGTCGCGCTTTGCTGCGGGTCACCACCCCGCTGCGACTAGGCGGCAAGCCGCCAAGTCTCGATCCCCTCCTCTGAAGAGGAGGGGGGACTCAAGCCCCTCACCCCCAGGGCGTGACCAGATATTTCTCGCCGGTCTTCATCTGGCGGTAGTCGAGGATCGCGTCCTTCTCCAGCATCCCTTCCAGCGTCACCTTGGCCTTGTAATGCGAGGCAAAGGTGGTGGTGAGGTTCGCCTGAACGCGCTGGCGCATCCGCACCACGGTCTCCATGCCTGCGCGCTGGAGGAAGGGGGTGAGCAGCCAGCCGGCGATGCTCCACTGGAGGCCGTAGGACGGCGTCAGGATCGTCGGGTTCTGGAGATCGAGCCGGCCGTAGATATACATCTTCTTCTGCTGGTTCGAACCATAGCGCGAGAACTCGCCCATCTGGCTCGCCGCGACCTGTTCCATCGCCTTCAAGACCCCGTCCGAGGCCTGCCCGCCGCCGATCGGATCGAAGCCGAGGTAAGCGCCGGTCTCGGCAATCGCGGCGCGCAGATCGGCCATGTATGTCGGGGCCGAGCTGTCGACCACATAGGTCGCGCCCTGCGCCTTGAGCATGGCGACATGCTCGGGCTTGCGCACGATGTTCACGAGCTTCATCCCGTCCTCGATGCAGATGCGGTTGAGCATCTGGCCGAGGTTCGAGGCAGCGGCGAGGTGGACGATGGCCGAGTGGCCTTCCATCTTCGCGGTCTCGACAAAGCCGAGCGCGGTCATCGGGTTGACGAAGCTGGAGGCGCCAACCTCGGAGGAATGCTCGCCCAGGGGCAGGCACATCATCGCATCGGCAATCGCATATTGGCTGAAGGCATTGCCCGGCACGCAGGCGACGCGCTGGCCCATCAGCGCCTTGGCCATGTCGGTGTCACCAGTGGCGATCACCGTGCCCGCGCCCTCGTTGCCCGCCGGCAGGCGCTGGCCGTGGCGGCCCTTCTGGCCCGACAGGAAGGGCTCGGGCATGGTCGCGACGACCTTGCCGGGGGTGTATTCCGCGTTCTCGAAATCGGCGGCGCTGGTGAGGATCGCGAGATCGGAAGGGTTGATCGGCGCGGCTTCCATCTTGACCAGCACCTGATTGCCGGTGGGCGCGGGGAAGGTGCTCTCCGCGACTTCGAGCGTCAGCTTGCCGTCGGCATTGAGGGTGGTGAAGAGCTGCTTTCCAGTGGTGGTCATTGTTTATCCTCTCGCGAATCCGGGTATGTTGCCTCCACGAAGTAGAGGCCGTGAGGGGGCGCGTTAAGCCCCAAAGCGTTGCGGTCGCGCGCGGCGAGCGCCTCCGCGATGCGCTCTTCCGGCCAAGTGCCTGCGCCGACCAGCTTCAGACACCCCACCATCGAGCGCACCTGATGATGGAGGAACGAGCGCGCCGCTGCGTGGATGTGGATCTCCTCGCCGACCTTCTCGACATCCAGAAGGTCCAGCGACTTGACCGGATCGGCGGCCTGGCAATGGACCGAGCGGAAGGTGGTGAAGTCATGCCGCCCCACCAGCGCCTGCGCGGCGCGGTGCATCGCTGCGACATCGAGCGGCTGGGCGACATGCCACGCCCTCTCGCGCATCAGGGTCAGCGGGGCGCGGCGGTTGACGATGCGGTAGAGATAGCGCCGCCCGGTGCAGGAAAAGCGCGCGTGCCAGTCGTCCGGCACCACCTCGCAGGCTGTCACCGCGACCGGATCGGGGCGCAGATGGGCGTTTAGAGCCTCCATCAGGCGGAAGGGATCGAATCGCTTGTCGATATCGACATGGGAGCGCATCGCCAGCGCATGGACTCCCGCGTCGGTGCGGCCCGCGGAGTGGAGCGTGACTTGCTCGCCGGTGATCCGCTGGAGCGCATCCTCGATGCTCTGCTGCACGCTCGGCCCGTGGCTCTGGCGTTGCAGCCCGAAGAACGGCGTGCCGTCGAATTCGAGGGTGAGAGCGAAACGGGTCAAGCGAGCACCGTACCTGCCGCGACCGCCCGCCCGCGCAGGAATTCCGCGCGGCTCATTGCCGGCTTGCCAGCCCGCTGGAGCATCAGGGGCCGCAGCGCGCCGCTGCCGCAAGCGATGGTGAAATCGTCGTCAAGCACGGTTCCGGGCGCGCCTGCACCCTCTGCCACCTCGGCGAGCAGCAGCTTGACGCGTTCCCCGTCAAGCTCGAACCAGGCGCCGGGGAAGGGGGCAAGGCCGCGCACCAGGCGTTCGATCACATCGGCGTCCGCAGTCCAGTCGATCCGGCCTTCCGCCTTGTCGATCTTGGGCGCGTAGATCGCCGCGGCATCGTCCTGCACCTCCTGCGGGAAAGCCGCGAGGTCGGCCAGCACCGCCACCATCGCTGCCGCGCCGCAATCGCCCAGTTCCACGAACAGCTCGCCCGTCGTCTTGCGGCCCACGGGAACGGTGACCTTGTGCAGCATCGGCCCGGTATCGAGCCCGGCTTCCATCTGCATGATGGTGACGCCCGTCTCGGCGTCGCCTGCCATCACCGCTCGGTGGATCGGCGCCGCCCCGCGCCAGCGTGGCAGCAGGCTCGCGTGGATATTGAGGCAGCCATGCACGGGCGCATTGAGCACCGCTTGCGGCAGGATCAGGCCGTAAGCGGCGACCACCGCCACATCGGCCTGCAAGGCGGCGAATTCCGCCTGCGCTTCCGCGTTCCGCAGCGAGAGCGGACAGCGCACCGGCAGACCCAGCCGCTCGGCTGCGATCTGCACCGGCGAGGGGCTCAGCTTCTTTCCTCGCCCCGCCGGACGCGGCGGCTGGGTGTAGACGCACACCACCTCGTGCCCCGCATCATGCAGCGCCGCCAGCGCCGGCACCGCGAAATCGGGCGTTCCCATGAAGATGATGCGCAAATGACCAACCCCGTTCGTGCTGAGCTTGTCGAAGCACTGCACTTTCTTCTAGCCCGGCCCATAAAGAGCAGAACAGCCCTTCGACAAGCTCAGGGCGAGCGGGTAGAGAAATTTCATGGCCTCACAGGAAATCGAAGCTCTGAGTTCCGCGCTCGCCCGCCTGCCCGGGCTGGGACCGCGTTCGGCGCGGCGGGCGGTGCTGTGGCTGGTGAAGCACCGCGAATCCGCGCTGCCCGCGCTGCTCGAAGCGCTTGCGGCGGTCTCGGAAACGCTGGTCGAGTGCGATACCTGCGGCAATGTCGATACGACCAACCCCTGCGGCATCTGCACCGATCCGCGCCGCGATGCGCGCAGCTTGTGCGTGGTCGAGGAAGTCTCGGACGTCTGGGCATTGGACCGTGCGCGGCTCTTCCCCGGACGCTATCACGTGCTCGGCGGGCGGCTCTCGGCGCTGGACGGGGTGGGGCCGGAAAACCTCAACATCGCCAGCCTGCTTGCCCGTGTCGAAGGCGGCGGGGTGGACGAGGTGGTGCTTGCCATGAACGCCACGCTCGAAGGCCAGACCACTGCGCATTACCTTGCCGAGCGGCTCGATGCCTTCCCGCTGCGCGTCACCCAGCTCGCCCACGGACTGCCGGTCGGCGGCGAGCTCGACTATCTTGACGAAGGCACGCTCGCCCAGGCGCTGCGGGCAAGAAGGCCGGTGGGTTAGCCCGCCGGCGCTTGCGAAGCGTTGTAATTCGCGCCCCTTCGGACTATCTGCACGCCCATGGCTATCCGCGAAATCCTCGAAGTGCCGGACCCCCGGCTCAAAGTCGTCTCGACCCCGGTTGAACCCCACGAGTTCAACGACGATCTGCGCACCCTCGTCGCAGACATGTTCGAGACGATGTATGATGCCCCCGGCATCGGCCTTGCCGCGATCCAGGTCGGCGTGCCCAAGCGCGTGCTGGTGATCGATCTCCAGCCCGACGATCCCGACGCCGAGCCGGTGGAATGCACCGCCCATGGCGGCCACAAGCACACGCACCCCGCCACCAAGAAGGAACCGCGGGTGTTCATCAACCCCGTGATCCTCGATCCGGCGGCCGAGCTTTCGACCTATCAGGAAGGCTGCCTTTCGGTTCCCGAGATCTATGCCGACGTTGATCGCCCTGCGACCTGCAAGGTCCGCTATCAGGACCTCGACGGCAACACCCACGAGGAAGCGCTCGACGGGCTGATGGCGACCTGCCTGCAGCACGAGATGGACCATCTCGAAGGCATTCTCTTCATCGACCACCTCTCGCGCCTCAAGCGCGCGATGGTGCTGAAGAAGCTCGAAAAGATCCGCCGCGCGGCGTAATCTGCTTTGCGAAGGCGCCTGCGCGCCTTCGTCCTCGCTGCGTTTCGTGCTGCGCACGAGCAGCTGCGGGCGGCCGTTCGGCCTTGCGGTTCGCTGCGCGAACCGAAACCAGCCCTCTTCCGTCACCCCGGACTTGCCTGCCCTGGCGTAGGCAAGGGATTCGGCGGGGCAGCTTTCTTGGGATATCGAGCAAAGGCGGCTAGCGTTCCCCATACGTTCCGTGTAGGATTGCGCGATGGACACCTCGATTCTCCCCTTCATCGCTCTGATTCTCGGTGCCGCGATCGGCGGCGCGGTGGGCTGGTTCATGGCCAGCCAGCCGCTCGCGGAGCTGCGTTCGCGGCTTGCGGCGGCGGAAGCCTCCGGGGCCGAGCGCGAGAGCGAGTTCAAGCGCGCCGTCGCCGAACTCGGCGAAGCGCGGATCGAGGTGGCCGCTCTGGGTGAACGCGCCGCGCGCGCCGATGGCCTCGTTGAACAGCTCGATGCCGCGCGCGAGGAAAATGCCCGTTTCCGCGCCGAGCGCGCCGCCTTCGAGGAGCAGAAGCGCTTGCTCGAGGAATCGCGCTCGAACCTGCTCAAGGAATTCGAGAACACCGGCGCACAGGTGCTGAACCGCGCGCAGGAAGCTTTCCTCAAGCGCGCCGAGGAACGCCTCGGCCATTCCGAAAAGGCGAGCGAGGAGAAGCTCAAGGCCCTGCTTGCCCCCGTGGGGGACCGGCTCAAGAGCTACGAGGAACAGGTCAAGGCGCTCGAGGAAAAGCGCGTCGATGCCTTCGGCCAGCTCGCCGGGGTGATCGAGGAAATGCGCAAAGGCCAGGACGAGGTGAAGCGCGAGGCGCAGCGGCTCGGCAATTCGCTCACCAACGCCCCCAAGGCACGCGGGCGCTGGGGGGAAAAGGCGCTGCAGAACCTGCTCGAACAATGCGGCCTCGCGCAGCACACCGATTTCATCATGGAGCATTCGGTCTCGACCGAGGATGGCCGCCTGCGCCCCGATGCGATCGTGCGCATCCCCGGCGGCAAGGTGCTGGTGATCGATTCCAAGGTTTCGCTCAACGCCTATCAGGAAGCCTTCGAGGCCGACAGCGAGGAGGCCCGCGCGCGGTTTCTGGCCGACCACGTCAAATCGATGCGCAATCACGTGCAGACGCTCGGGGCCAAGAGCTACCAGTCGCAGTTTGCCGAAGCGCCTGATTACGTCGTGATGTTCGTCCCCGGCGAGCATTTCGTCGCTGCCGCGCTCGAACATGATCCCGACCTGTGGAACTTCGCCTTTGACAAGCGCGTGCTGCTGGCGACCCCGACCAATCTTGTTGCCATTGCCCGCACCGTAGCGCAGGTCTGGCGGCAGGACGGCCTCGCCAAGGAAGCGCAGGAAATCGGTCGGATGGGCGCTGAGCTTTATGATCGTCTCGCCACCGCTGCCGAGCATTTGAAGCGCGTCGGCGGGGGGCTGGAAAGCGCGGTCAACAACTACAACAAGTTCGTCGGCAGCTTTGAGCGCAATGTCCTGTCCTCGGGCCGCAGGTTGGCCGATAAGGGCGTCGAGATCGGCAAGCGCGAGATCGACGAGGTGCCGCTGGTGGCCAGCGCCCCGCGCTACAATGCCGATGATCTTGCCGCGCTCGAAGCGGCTGATAAGAAGGACGAAAGCGAGACGCGCGACGCAGCGGAATGAGGCCCATGGGAGACAAGGTCGGCAGCGGAAAGGGCACGGGCTGGCAGCTCGCCCAGATCAATATCGGCAAGTTGCTCGCCCCCGAAGGCGATCCGCGGGTGCAGCCCTTTTTCGATGCGCTCGACAAGGTCAACGCCATCGCCGATGCAGCGCCGGGCTTCGTCTGGCGGCTGCAATCGGAAAGCGGCAATGCCACCGATTTCGATGTCGCCTCCGATCCCCTGCTGCTGCTCAACATGTCGGTGTGGCAGGATGCCGAGAGCCTGTTCGACTTCGTCTACCGCTCCGGTCACACGCCGGAAATGGCGCGGCGGCGCGACTATTTCCACCGGTTCGATAGCGCCTATCAGGCTTTGTGGTGGGTGCCCGAAGGCCACCGTCCGAGCATCGACGAGGGCCTCTCGCGGCTGTGGATGCTCGACCGCTACGGCCCGACGCCGCAGGCCTTCACCTTCAAGGCCCGCTTTCCGAAGCCGGGTGAGGGCTCGCCGCCCGTCGACATGAAGCCCGATCCCTGGTGCATCGGCAACGCCTGAGCACCTAGCCTGCGTCGAGAGCCGCCAGCACCTCGTAAGCCAGCACCGCACCAGCCACGGCAGCATTGAGCGAGTCTGCCCGACCGCGCATCGGCATGGTCACGCGCAGATCGCAGGCCGCCTCGTAATCCTCGGGCAGGCCTTGCGATTCGTTGCCGACCAGAATGAAGCACGGCGCCTGATAATCTGCGCCGCGATAGGGAACGGCATCGCGCAAACTCGCCGCGACCAACTGCCCCGCTCCGCTGCGCAGCCAGGGCAGGAACTCCTCCCACCGCGCCTGCGCCACGGGCACGGTGAAGACCGCCCCCATGCTGGCGCGCACGGCTTCGGCGCTGAAGGGATCGGCGCAGTCGTCGATCAGGATCAGCCCGCCTGCGCCAACCGCATCGCCGGTGCGCAGCATGGTGCCGAGATTGCCCGGATCGCGCAAAGCCTGCGCCACCAGCCAGATCGGCGCATTGCTGCGATCGAGCGCCGCGAGCGAGGTATCCCATTCGTCGAACACCCCCGCGACGCTCTGGGCGTTCTCCTTGCCGGTGATCTTGGAAAGGATGTCGGGCGTAGTGGCAATCACCTCGCCGCCGGCCGCCGTGACCTCGGCCTCCAGCCGCTCGAGCAGCGGATGTTCGCGCCCATCGGCCATCACCAGCATCTGCGGCAGCCGACCCATGCTGCGCGCATCCTCGAGCAGCCGCAGCCCCTCGACGAGGAACTGGCCGGCGCGCTTTCTGTGCTTCTTGTCGCGCAGGGACCGCAGATATTTGACGGTCGGATTGGAAAAGCCGGTGATGTGCTTGCGCATGGGTGTGACCGCTGACGGCAGAGGCCGCGCGCTAATCCTCGCCGAAGCCGTTTTCGACCAGCGCGGCCAGCCCGGCCAGCACGTCCTCGGCGTTCTCGCCCTCGACCAGCACTTCGATCGAATCGCCCTTGGCCGCACCGAGCATCATCAGCCCGAGGATAGATCCGCCAGCAGCGCTGTTCGGCGCCTTGCTGACGGTGACCTTGACGCCCGCGGGCAAGGCAGCGACCTGGCCAACGAACTTCGCGCTCGCCCGGGCATGGAGCCCGCGGCGGTTGACGATGGTGATGGTCTTGCGTGCCTCCCCCACGGCGGCTCTCCTAAGCCTCGGCCCTTGCGGGCGGGGCATCCTGACCCAGCAGTTCGCTGGCGATGGTGATGTAATTGCGTCCGGCCATCTGCGCAGCGTGGACCGCGCCGGTCACATCCATCGCCTTGCGCGCCCCGGCCAAGCGGATCAGCATCGGCAGGTTGATCCCCGCAATCACCTCGACATGGCCGGCATCGAGCAGCGAGATCGCGAGGTTTGACGGCGTGCCGCCGAACAGATCGGTGAGGATGATGACGCCGCTGCCGGTGTCGACCGTGCCGATCGCCTCCGCAATATCCGCGCGGCGCTGTTCCATGTCGTCATTGGGCCCGATGCAGACGGTCACAATACCGTCCTGCGGGCCGACGACGTGTTCCATCGCTTCGACGAACTGGTCGGCGAGACGACCGTGAGTAACCAGGATCAAGCCGATCATGCGTGAATTTCGGTCCGTTAATTGCCCGCTGCGGCGCGGCCCTTACGCGTTTCCACCGAGCTGGACAATGCCAGACATGGCATCGTTCCTGCTAGCGTCGGTCCCGCTCGATCTCGTCCGCTGCGCGCGAGCCCAGATTGCGGTGCCGGACAGTGGGCGAAAATCCCGCGGCACGCAAGCCTTCAGCCATGGCTTCAGCGGTGTAGACCGAGCGGTGTCTCCCGCCGGTACAGCCAAAGGCGATATGGACATAGGGCTTGCCCTGCGCTGCGTAGCGCGGGAGCAGCACCAGCAGCAGATCGCGGATCCGCGCGAAGGCATCGGCAAAGGCCGGGTCGCGCCGGATATGCTCGCCCACGGCGGCGTCCTGTCCGGTCAGCTCGCGCAAGGCAGGCACCCAGTGCGGATTGTCGAGAAAGCGCATGTCGAACACCAGATCGGCCAGCGGCGGCATGCCCCGGGCAAAGCCGAAGCTCGACAGGGTCAGCGTCATCGCCGCATCGCCCGCTTCAGGGGCAAAGAGCTGGCGGACATGGGCCTGCAGATCGTTGCTGGTCATGGCCGAGGTGTCGATCATGATCTCGGCCCAGCGGCGCAGGGGTTCGAGCAACTCGCGCTCGGCCGCGATCCCTTCCATCACCGGACGGCCGGCTGCCATCGGGTGACGGCGGCGGGTTTCGTTGTAGCGCCGCTCCAGCTCGCTGCCGGCGCAGTCGAGGAACATGAAGGTGAGCGCGATATCCTCGCGTGCGGCAAGGTCCTTCACCAGCGCGATGATCTCGGCGGGCACAAAGCCGCGGGTGCGCGAATCGAAGCCGATGGCGAGCGGCCCGCGCGCCTCGTCGGGCATGGCGACCAAGCGCTTGAGGAGGCGGACGGGAAAATTGTCCATCGTCTCCCAGCCGAGATCCTCGAGAACGGCCAAGGCGGTGGACTTGCCCGCGCCTGAAAGGCCGGTGACCAGCAGGAGCCGCTGGGGCGCGCGGGGACTGTCAGGCGTATCCGTCATGGGCCTATTGTCGCCCCGAAGCGGCGGAAAGGGAAGGCGTATCTGCTCCGATACCGTGGAGCGCTAGCGCCTGTTCGGCCCGCAGAGCGGGAGCGATGGTGCCGGGATCGAAGGCGAGAACCGGCACTTCCACCCCGCCAATGCTGCGGGTGGGCAGGGGTGTTTCAGGCAGGCGCACGGGCACTTCGCCGCCCAATGCCAGCATCAGCGCGACCGGAGCGGGCGCAGCAATTGCGAGCCGCAGCAGTCCCACGCCGCGCACTTCGATCAGTCCGGCAATATTCGGCGGCGGACTGGCGATCAGCGCACCGCCCAGCTGTTCCAGCGTCACCGCGTCATCGCCAATCAGTCCCGCACCGCGATCGATCAGCGCGAGCGCGAGGCTCGACTTGCCGCTGCCGGGTGGCCCCTCGATCAGCAGCGCCCGCCCGCCGATCACGACCGCGCTGGCCTGCAGGACGATCATGCCGCGGCCGGCAGTCGCAGCTTCAGACACGCGCCGGGCGCGCCATCGGGCCGGCTTTCGGCGGTCAGCGTGCCGTCATGCGCCTCGGCAATCGCGCGGCCGATCGCAAGGCCGAGCCCTGAGTGATTGCCGAAAGCCTCCTCGTCCGGGCGCACCGAATGGAACCGCTGGAACACCTTCTCGCGCGATTCCTCCGGAATGCCGGGGCCGTGATCGCACACCGTCAGCGTCACCCACTTGGCATCGCGCGCAATGGTGACCTCGATCGGCGCATCGGGCGGTGAAAAGGACACGGCATTGTCGAGCAGGTTTTCCACCACCCGTTCCAGCCGCGCGCCCACCCCGCGCACCCGCGGCGCGGTGCTGCTGGTCGAAAGGGCGATCGGGCGGCCTTCGTTCTCGGCGCGGTTCTCGCGCCCGCCGATGATCGCGCCCACCAGTGCGGCAAGATCGATCGTCTCCAGCGTAGCCCGGCTCATCTCCGCATCGATCCGGCTGGCATCGGAGATTTCGGTGACCAGCCGGTCGATCCGCCGCACATCATGGGTGGCGATCTGGATCAGCTCGTCCTTGAGCGCCGGGTCCGCCACCCGGGGCAGGGATTCGATCGCGCTGCGCAAGCTGGCGAGCGGGTTCTTGATCTCGTGCGCGACATCGGCGGCGAAGCTGTCGACCGCGTCGATCCGGCCGCGCAGGGCGGTGGTCATGTCGGACACCGCGCGGGCGAGCAGGCCGATCTCGTCGCTGCGCTGGGGCAGGCGCGGCACTTCGACTTCTCGCTCGCGCCCCTGCCGCACCCGCACCGCCGCACGGGCCAGCTGGCGCAGCGGGGTGACGATGGTGCGTGCGAGGAACAGCGAGAGCAGCGCCGAGGCAGCCAGCACCAGCAGCATGGCAAAGCCCAGCGTGGTGCGCGCCGCGCGCACGCTTTCGGTGATGTCGACCGCGTTGCGCACGGTCAGCAGAGTCGCCCCCTGCAAGCCCACGGGCGCGGCGGCAGTGATAACCGGGGTGCCGTCGCGCCAGTCATAGAGGCGGACCTGCGACAGGCCGAGTTCGCGCGCGCGGGCAAGTTCGGGCCAGGCGTCGGCCTGCTTGCCCTCGGGCTCGACATAGTCCTGCACCGCCTCGGCACTGACGATGGTGTCGACCGTGCGATCGAGCCAGCGCGAGAAGCGCTGTTCCCAGTCGTCATCATTGATGTCGTTGAAGCGGAACGAGGGATCGGCGAGTTCGAAACTGTCGGCGGCAAGCTTGCCGTTCTTGTCGAACATGCGCAGCCGCATGCGCTGTTCCTTGCCGATCTGCACCAGCAGCGCCTCCTGCCGCTCACGGGTGGCCCCGGCCAGCGCCTCGGCGGTGATCTGGGCTTCGATCCGGGCGAGCTTGAAGCGTTCGTCGATCAGCTGGGTGCGGTAGCTGTCGAGATAGAACAGCCCGCCGCCCATCACCGCCAGCGGCAGGATGTTGACGGCAAGGATGCGCGCGGTGAGCGCGAAGCGGCCCGTAGCGGTGAGCTGTTCGCCGCTTGCCCCGCTCCGGCGCGCGTCAGCCATCGGTGAAGCTGTAGCCCGCGCCATAGAGCGTATCGATCGCACCGAACCGCGAATCGACCACGCGGAACTTGCGCCGCATCCGCTTGATGTGGCTGTCGACGGTGCGATCATCGACGAAGACGTCGTCGGGGTAGGCCGCGTCCATCAGCTGGTTGCGGCTCTTGATCACGCCCGGGCGCACCGCGAGGGCTTCGAGGATCAGGAATTCGGTGACGGTGAGGCTGACCGGCTGGCCGTCCCATGTGACGCGGTGGCGCGCCGGATCCATGAACAGCCGTCCGCGGGTGATCGAGGCCTGAGCGGGTTCGGCCGGGGTATCGGGCGCGGGCGCACCTTCGCGCAGCGGCTCGGCGCGGCGCAGGATCGCGCGGATCCGGGCCACCAGCAGGCGCAGCGAGAAGGGCTTGGCGATGTAGTCGTCCGCGCCCTGTTCAAGGCCCGCTTCCTCGTCGCTTTCGTCGTCCTTGCTGGTGAGGAAGATCACGGGGAGGGCGGAATGCTCGCGCAGGCGGCGAAGCAGCTCCATCCCGTCCATCTTGGGCATCTTGATGTCGAACACCGCCAGATCGGGCGGATTGTCGAGCAGCGCCTTCAGTGCCGTCTCGCCATCGGAATAGAGCCGCGTGGCAAAGCCTTCGGCCTGAAGCGCGATCGAGACCGTGGTGAGGATGTTGCGATCATCATCCACAAGCGCGATCTGCATCGCGCGCTCGCCTTCGGGCGCGCCTTCGCCGACCACCGGACCGGCCGGATCGGGGGTGCCTTCGGACATGGTGTCTATCCCTCTCGCCGCCACCGTCGCATGGCCTATGGGGTAGCGCCATTGTTTGCCCGAGACAATGTGTCAGCTTGGCTGCGATACGACACCATCCACCGCCCGCGCAAAAATGTCAGGGGGGCCGCGTTTGACGCAAGTGGCAAGGCGAATTATGGGCGCGGGCCATGGGATCGGTCATGTTGCGCATCGCGCGGTAGCGGCTGTTTGCATACGTATGCGCGAGTGCTAGGGCAGGCCTAGCGGATTCGCCCCATCCATTCGTTTTGCTGCCGTCTTGACTGGCTCAGGAGATACGACCTTGACCTCGCTCGCTACCCCGCTGGCTGCCCAGAACCTTGCCACCCGTGCGACCATCCACGCCAATCTCGGCACCTCGGCGCTGGTCGAACATGCGCTGAAGAAAGGCGAGGGCAAGCTGACCAAGCATGGCGCGCTGCTGGTCGATACCGGCCGCTTCACCGGCCGCAGCGTGAAGGACAAGTATATTGTCCGCGATGCCGGGACCGAGAACACGATCAACTGGGGCACGATCAACCAGCCGATGAGCGAGGCGCACTTCGCCAACCTGAAGGCCGATTTCCTGAAGGAGCTCGAAGGGCAGAACGAACTCTACGTCGCCGATCTGTTCGGCGGCTCGCAGCCCGAATATCGTGTGAACGTGCGCGTCATCAACCAGATGGCATGGCACAATCTGTTCATCCGCACCCTGCTGGTGCGCCCCACGGCGGACGAGCTGGCGAGCTTTGTCCCCGAATACACCATCATCAACCTGCCGAGCTTCAAGGCCGACCCGGAACGCCACGGCTGCCGCAGCGACACGGTGATCGCGGTGAGCTTCACCGAAAAGCTGATCCTGATCGGCAACACCGAATATTCGGGCGAGATGAAGAAGGGCGTGTTCGGCCTCCTCAACTATCTCCTGCCCGCGCAGGGCGTGATGCCGATGCACTGTTCGGCCAATATCGGCGCGGACGGCAAGAGCGCGATCTTCTTCGGCCTGTCGGGCACCGGCAAGACCACGCTGTCGGCCGATGCCAGCCGCACCCTGATCGGCGATGACGAGCACGGCTGGTCGGACACCGCGGTCTTCAACTTCGAAGGCGGCTGCTACGCCAAGATGATCAACCTTTCGGCCGAGGGCGAGCCGGAGATCTACGCCACCACCAGGATGTTCGGCACCATCCTCGAAAACGTGGCGATGGACGAGGATACCCGCGAGCTCGACTTCACGGATTCGAGCAAGACCGAGAATACCCGCGGTGCCTATCCGATCGAATCGATCCCCAACACCTCGGAAAAGAACCTCGGCCCGGCGCCGTCCAACGTGATCATGCTCACCGCCGATGCCTTCGGCGTGCTGCCTCCGATCGCGCGGCTGACCGCCGATCAGGCGATGTACTACTTCCTCAGCGGCTACACCGCCAAGGTCGCCGGCACCGAAATCGGCGTGACCGAGCCGGAAGCCACCTTCAGCACCTGCTTCGGCGCTGCCTTCATGCCGCGCCACCCGAGCGTCTACGGCAACCTCCTGAAGGAGCGGATCGCCAAGGGCGGGGCGCAGTGCTGGCTGGTCAACACCGGCTGGACCGGCGGCAAGTACGGCACCGGCAGCCGCATGCCGATCAAGGCTACCCGCGCGCTGCTCAACGCCGTGCTCGACGGCAAGATGGACGAAGTCGAGTTCCGCAAGGACCCGAACTTCGGCTTCGACGTCCCGGTTTTCGTGCCGGCGCTGGCCGAAGCCGGGCTCGATCAGACGATCCTCGATCCGCGCAGCACCTGGGCCGACAAGGCCGAGTACGACGCGACCGCGCAGAAGCTGGTGCAGCTGTTCATCGACAACTTCGCCCAGTTCGAAGCCCATGTCGACGAAGGCGTGCGCCAGGCCGCTCCGGCCCCCGTCGCCGCCTGATCCGTTCATCCCTTAGGGAGAGGGGCCCCGCCCGGCAGATGCCGGAGCGGGGCCTTGTTCTTTGAAAAGCCGCAAGCCTGCGTCACACTCGCTCCCACGCGATTCGCGGGAGGGACATGATGAGCATTCTCGATGGTATTCTGAAGAACATCGGCGGCGCGCCGGACGATGTGGTGAACCTTGCCAAGCAGGTGGGGCTTGATCCGGGCATGGTGGAAACTGCCATTGGCGCGCTCGGGCGCACCCATCAGCTGGACGGCGACACGGTGACGCTGGCCGCGGAAAAGACCGGGCTCAGCCCCGAAGTGCTCCAGCAGATCGTCACCGCGATCGGCGGCGAGGGCTCGCTGTCGAACTTCGCGTCGATCCTTGACCGCGATGGCGACGGCAATCCGGTCGACGACATCATGGACATCGCCAAGGGGCTGTTCGGCAAGAGCTAAGCGGGTTCAGCCGGCGGGGCGCGTATCTTCCAGATATTGCCAGATCCGGCTGACCACCACCGAGCCTTCGCCCACCGCACTCGCCACGCGTTTGACCGAGCCTGCGCGCACATCGCCCACGGCAAAGATGCCTTGCGCGGTGGTGGCGTAGTCATCCCCCTGTCCGGCTGCGGCGCCGGTCAGGACGAAGCCCTTCTCGTCGGTTGCCGCGAGGCCTGACAGCCAGCCGGTATTGGGCGCAGCGCCGATCATGATGAACAGCGCACGGCTATCGATCCGCCGTTCGCTTGCGCCGGTTTTCAGCGTGATGCCGTCGAGCCAGCTTTCGCCGTGGAGCGCGGTGACTTCGGAGTGATAGTGGATGGTGACGCGCGGATCGGCTTCGAGCCGCTGCATCAGATAGGATGACATGCTCTCGGCCAGACTGCCCGAACGCACCACCAGATGGACATGGGCCGCCGCGCGGCTGAGGAACATCGCGGCTTGGCCCGCCGAATTGCCGCCGCCGATCACCACGGCTTCGGTCTTCGAGCAGAAGCGCGCCTCCATTTCGGTCGCCGAATAGAAGATGCCTGCGCCCTCCAGCTCTTCCAGCCGGGCGAGCGGCAGGCGGCGATATTGCACCCCGGTCGCCACCAGCACGGCGCGCGCGCAGAGCTCGTCATCATCGTCGAGCGTGATGCAATAGGTGCCGTCTGCGCGCAGCGACAGGCCCTCGACCCGGCGCGGCATGACGAAGCGCGTGCCGAACTTCATCGCCTGCACCTGACCGCGCCAGGTCAGGTCCGTGCCGCTGATCCCGGTCGGGAAACCCATGTAGTTCTCGATCCGGCTCGACGTGCCGGCCTGCCCGCCCACCGCCGTATCCTCGATCACCAGCGCGGGGATGCCTTCCGAACCGGCATAGACCGCCGCCGCCACCCCCGCCGGCCCGCCGCCGACGATCACCAGCTCGTAGGTGCGGCGCGAACAGATATCGAGATCGAGCCCGAGATATTGCGCCACCTTGCGCGGGGTTGGGTCGTCCAGCCGGGTGCTGGTGCCGAGGATCACCGAAGGCTCGTGCTTGATCAGGCTGCACACCTGCACCGTTTCCGGGTCGACCCCGTCGAGGTCGTAGCTCTGGAAGGGGATGCGATTGCGCGACAGGAACCGCTCGACCGCCTGAACCTTGGGATCGCGGTCCGCGCCGATCACCTTGACCGCGCTGTTCTTCAATTCGAACTGCTTGCGGCGGCGCGCGGCGAAGACGGTGATGATGTGATCGGAAAGCTCGGGGACGCGGCTCATCAGTTCGAGCATGGCGGTGCGCGGAGCTTCGATCACGCGGGTGTCCACGGCGGCGCGCATCTTGAGATAATTGGTCGCCCCGCTCAGAAACCCGATCTCGCCCATGAATTGGGTCGGGCCGAGCGCATGGGAGAACATCCGTTCGCCCGTATAGGGATTGGCGATCTCCACCTCGCCCTCGAGGATGTAGACGAAGCGATCGAGCGCATCGCCGATGTCCATGACGATGGAGCCGGCGGGGTAGAAGACCTCGCCCCCGATCGCGCAGATCGCATCGACATGGGCCGGTGCCAGCGGCACCCGGCGCATGGTTTCGAGGTCTTGTCCAAGCGTTTCCATGCGGTCCTCCTGCCTGCTGCGCGTTGCAACATGGGGACAGGCTAGCGGTTTGGGAAGCGGAGGGGTGTGCGAGGATTGCGCTCTTTTTCGTGCGGTCAGTCGCCCTTCTCGGCCGCGAGCGCGCGGTCGTCGCGTTCCTGATTTCGGCGGAATTCGAGAACTTCGGCGACCTGTTCGCGCAGGGCGGGCGTGGTGCAGCGATCGGGCTGTGGGTTAGCGATGCCGGCTTCCTCGCGCTCGGCACACAGGTGGGCCGCCACTTGCTCCGGCACCAGGTCGAGCGGCTCGGACGCGGTATCGCCCGCGTCGATCACCTTGCGCAGCGCGGCAATCTGGCGGAGCAGGAAGCGGCGGTTCTCGGCGTTCTTGCGAACCGCGTATTCGGCCTTGCGATCGGTCGGCTCGGGCACATCGAGCGCGGCGATCGGCAGGCTGTCCAGCGCCGCGCGGGCGGCATCGAATCCGCCCAGTTCGCGCCGCGCATTGGCGAGGCGGAAGCGCAGGAACAGGGTGTCGAGATTTTCCGCTTCGGGTGCGATTGCCTCCGCCGCATCGGCAAAGGCGCGCTGGTAGCGGGCCTTGAGCGCCGGGTCCTCGTCCGCCTCCCAGCTCGCCTGAAGCAGCAGGAAGGCCGCACCTGTCCGGTCTTCGGGCTCCAGCCGCGCCGAGAGCCACGATGCGCGGAAATACTGCGTCTCGCCGCGCAGCGCCTGATATTCGGGCGAGGCGACCAGCGCAGTCAGCGCCGGGATCTCCTCGGCCTTGAACTCGCGGTAGACCACCAGCGCGTTCGAGGGGCATTCTGGCATGGCGAGCGGGAACCGCCAGCTGCCGTAGGGCTTGCCGTCGGGCCGTTGGCCGAACGTCGAGTAGCTGCCGGTCGTGATATGGGTAAAGGATTCGCCGCCGACCGGGCAGGTCATCTTGATTTCGACCGGGAACCCGGCACTGGCCGGCACGGCCCACGCCGCCATGATCAAAGCAATGGCGGCGCGGCGCATTACCCCTTCGCCCCCGCAATGTAGCGGCTGACGGTATTTGCCACGACATTGAGCGGCGCATTGCCACCGAGGATGACGGCGGTGTTGAAGGCCTTGAGATCGTAACGGCTGCCCAGTTCCGCCTGTGCGCGCGAACGCTGGCGCACGATTTCGGAATGGCCGATCTTGTAGCCGCAGGCCTGCCCCGGCCAGCTGCAATAGCGATCGACCTCCGAGGCGACCTCCTCGGCCTTGGAGCCGTTGCGCTCGACGAAGAACTGGCGGCCCTGTTCGCGGGTCCAGCGCTTGGAGTGAAGGCCCGTGTCGACCACCAGGCGGCAGGCGCGGAAGGCGAGCGATTGCAGGTAGCCGAGCCGTCCGACCTTGAATTCGTCATAGGCGCCCAGCTCGTCCGCCAGCTGTTCGGCATAGAGCGCCCAGCCTTCGCTAAAGGCATTGAAGGCGAGGATCGAGCGGATCAGCGGCAGGCGGTTGGAGAATTCGCCCTCCCACACATGGCCGGGGATGCTCTCGTGGAAGGTGAGATCGGCCAGATCATACTTGCGGTGCAGATCGGTGGTTCTGAGGTTGATCCAGAAGCGCCCCGGGATCGATCCGTCCTTGCTCCCAGCGCCGCCATAGGCTCCCGGAGCGCCCGGCTCCTCGACCAGCGGCAGACGGCGGACTTCCATGCGGGGATTGACCAGCTGGTTGAAGGCGCGCGGCATCTGCGCCTTGATCCAGCCGAGCCGCTCGTTGATGAAGGCGAAGATTTCCGCGCGGCCCTCGTCGCCTTCCGCAAAGTGGTAGCGCGGGTCCTGCGAGAGCGCCTGCATCCGCTCGCCGACGCTGCCCTTGGTATAGCCGATCTCCCTCAGGATCGGGTCCATCCGGCCGTGGATTTCCTCCAGCTCCGCAAGGCCCTGGCGGTGGATCTCGTCGGGGGTGAGGCGCGTGGTGGTCGAAGCGCCGACCGCCCAGGCGTAATATTCCTCGCCCATCGGCTGGGCCCACATGCCCGCGCTGTCGCCGGCCTTGGCGCGCTGGAGCCGGAGCTCGGCAAGCTGGCGTTCAAGCGCGGGGACGATGCCTTGGCTGACCACCCCTCCGGCCTGTTCGCCAGCCTTGCCCGCCCCTTCGATCTGCGTTGCCGCAAGCGGGCCGACATAGCTTTCCGACGCCCCCGCGATGGCCGCCTCCATCTGGCGGATCGCCTTGTCGAGCAGGAAGCCCGGCGGCACCACGCCCATGTCGCGCGCCGAGCGGATGCGGTCGAGCTCGCCGTCGAGCAGGGCCGGGACTTCGGCTAGACGGTCCATGTAGGGGCCGATATCGGCGGGCGCGGCGAGCGGCTGGGTCGAGCCGAAGAAGCGCGGCAGGTCGATATAGCCGCCGACGTTCTGGATCACGACATAGGGCGCATTGCGCCAGCTGCCGACCGCGACATCGCCATAGGGCATGGCCATGCCCTCGATCGCGCGGCTGAAGGCGGTCTCGACCACCTCGAACCCGATTTCCTGATCATCGGTCAGCCCCTCGCGCGGGAAGGCGCGGGCCTCGGTCACCAGCTGCTTGAGCGTTGCGGCATAGGCGCGGCGGCCCTCTTCGCCGCCCACCCCGAAGGTCGATCGCCACGCGGCAAACTCGCCGGTGTCGACCCCGAGCCCCGTCGCCCGGCCCGGTTCATGGGCGAGCATCTTGTAGGCGATGCGGTCCAGCGCCGCATCGGCCCCGCCGGCCAGCGGCGTGCTGACGGGCGTAGCGCCGGTGCGCGCACAGGCGGGCAGCAGGGCAAGGGCGGAAACTCCGGCAAGCCCCGCAAGGGCCTGACGGCGGGTGAAATCGGCGGTTCTCTCTCTCATGAGGGCAGGGTTTGGCGGGCGCCCGAGCCCAAGTCAATTGCGCGGGGGCGGGATGTCCGGCTAGAGCGCGCTGTATGACCGATTTCGTTCTTTCACTCGTAATGCTCGCCGCGCTCGCACTGGTGGCGGGCGCTTTCGTCCTGTGGCGCCGCACGGGCGAGGTGAAGCAGCCGCTGCTGATGGTGCTGCTCGCGGTGATCGGAGTGGTCAACGTGCTGATCTGGACCGTGCCGACCTCCAGCGGCAAGGTTCCGATCGACGAGGTCAAGGCGGCCGGAGAGGGCTAAGCGCCCATCCTCGGAGAAAAACCGCGAGGAACGGCGCGCCCGGATGGGCGCGCCGCCCCAAATCAATCGGGTATACTCCAGGTGATGGAACCCGAGTAGCTGCCAGCAACCGGCTTGCCGCTGCCGTCGCGCGCGGCATCGAAGCGGGCGCGCTTGCTCACCAGTTCGCAGGTTGCCGCATCGAGCACGCCGTGCCCGGTCGATCGGGTGATGCTGCACCCGGCCACCTTGCCCGCCGCATCGATCGTCAGCGTAAAGCGCGCGCTGCCCGACAGGCCCTGCCGCAGCCAGTTGGAGCGATAGTCGCTATCCAGCACCCAGCGCGCCGGATTGTTGCGCGGGACCGCGCCGACGGGATCGAAGGGCGATGCGCTCGGGCCCGGCCCAGGGATCCCGAAATCGACCGGGCCGACATCGACCCCGCCCAGATCGTCGATCCCGGGCAGGGTGTTCACCGGCGCGGTGGCGAAGTCGAAGGCGGTGGTGTCGGGCCGGTTGATCACCGTGGTGCTGGTGGTCTTCGAGGTGGCAGCACTCTTGGGGGTTACCGGATCGGTCGGCGGGGGCGGGGGGATCGGCGTCGGGGTCACCGTGAAACCCTGAAGCGGCGGGGGCGGGTCGCGGGTGACGACCGTCACCGCCAGACCCACCACCAGCAAGGCGCCGAAAGCGGCCGGAATGCCGAGCGCGCCGGCAAGGGCAGCGGGGTTGGGACGCCGATTGTGTGAAGCATAGTTCATTCGGGGGCTCCTCTCTCCATCATCATGGGAGCGGTGGCCGGAGCACCCTAGGGGAAGCGTGAACCCTCCGGCTCCGCTCGGGAACAAGAGTACTATGACTTTTGTTAGGCGCGAAGAAGTTTCGCGTTGCATTTCAATACTGTAATTTTTGCAACTAATTCAGTAGAGAAAGTTGCGCAAGGGGCGCGCACACCCCTGTCACCCGCACACGGGCGGGAGCCCGGCTCACGCTTTGCACGTGCCGGAAGGCTTGGCTGGATCCCCGCCTGCGCGGGGATGACCGCGTATCCAGGCGAGCTATCTCTCGCCCGGGAACGTCGTCACTTGATCGGGCAATCCGGCGAGAGGCGGAAGTCGAGATAGTTGTCGACCGACTTCATCAGCTCTTCGAGTTCGTTCTCGAAGAAGTGGTTGGCGCGCGGAATTTCCTCGTGGTGGATGGTGATGTGCTTCTGGGTGCGCAGCTTGTCGACCAGCTTCTGCACCGCATTGGGCTGCACCACCGTATCCGCCGCGCCCTGCACGAAGATGCCGCTGGCAGGGCAGGGGGCGAGGAAGGAGAAATCATACATGTTCGCCGGCGGCGCGACCGAGATGAAGCCGCGCACTTCGGGGCGGCGCATCAGCAATTGCATGCCGATCAGCGCGCCAAAGGAATAGCCCGCGATCCAGGTGCTCTGCGCTTCGGGATGGATCGACTGCACCCAGTCGAGCGCCGAGGCCGCGTCGGAAAGTTCGCCAATGCCGCTGTCGAACGAGCCTTGCGAACGCCCCACGCCGCGGAAGTTGAAGCGCAGCGTCGCAAAGCCGCGATCGGCGAAGGTCTTGTAGAGCCGCTGCACGATCCGGTCATTCATCGTGCCGCCGCCTTCGGGGTGCGGATGGAGGATCATCGCCACCGGCGCACGCGGGCGCGGGGGCGGCGAGAAACGGCCTTCAAGGCGGCCTTCCGGGCCGGGGAAGATGACTGAGGGCATCGGTAAACCTTGTGATCGAGAAGCCTCGCGCCGGGTGGCGCCGGAAATTGTGCGGCCTATATAGGGCCGAACGCGAAAACCGCAATTATTGTGAGGAATCCCGCCATTCCCGAGAGGGTCTATCTCGATCACGCCGCCACCTCGCCGCTGCGCCCCGAGGCGCGGGCGGCGATGGAGGAGGGATTTACGCTATGGGCGAACCCGTCCAGCCCCCACGCGGAAGGCCGCCGCGCCCGCGCCGCGCTGGAAGATGCGCGCGAGCGGGTGAAGCGGGCGCTGGGGTGGGAAGGGGAGCTGATCTTCACCAGCGGCGCGAGCGAGGCGCTGTGGATCGCACTGAACCGCGCGAAGGTAGATCGCAGAATTGTGAGCGCGGTCGAGCACGACGCGGTGTTCCGGGCGGCACCGGATGCGGAGGTGGTGCCGATCGGCTCTGCACACATGCCCGACATCGATATGCTCATTGATATGCTTGAGGCGAAGCCCTCTTCAGTTGTGGCCCTGCAAACGATCAATTCCGAGATCGGTTCGGTTGTGATCAATCTCCCTGGCTCGGACAACATTCTTGCCTATGCCTTGCGGGATAGCGGTAGCCTGCTTCTGGCCGACTGTTCGCAGTCTGCCGGAAAACTCCCCTTGCCGTGGGCCGATATGGCGGTGGTCTCCGCCCACAAGTTCGGCGGCCCGATTGGAATAGGCGCGTTGCTCGTCAAGGATTTCGCGATGCTGGAGCCCATTGGCGGGCACGAGCGCGGATACCGACAAGGGACCGAAAACCTCCCCGCTGCAATGGGCATGGCGGCTGCACTTGAAGCTGGTGGGCTGGAAAGTTGGGCGTCCACTGCGGACCAGCGTATGGACTTTCAGATTGCCATGGCCGAATCTGGCTATTGGCAAGCGCGCGGTGCCCACATTGATTACATCACGGCACTGACCCACCCGACCATGAGCGCGCAGGCCCTCCTGATCCGGCTCGACGCGATGGGCTTTGCCGTGTCGGCGGGGAGCGCCTGTTCGTCCGGCACGCTCAAGAAAAGCCGGGTGCTCGATGCCTTTGGCGTGCCGGATGAAATGGCGGCGCGCACGATCCGGGTGAGCCTCGGGTGGTCGACTACGCTCGAGGATCTGGAGCGGTTCAGCGAGGCCTGGGCTTCGCTATGCTGAACCCCACCCGTCTCCCCGGACTTGATCCGGGGCCCCGCTTCTTTTTGACGGCTGGCAGGGCAGCGGGATCCCGGGTCAAGCCCGGGAAGACGAGAGGCGCATGATCTATCTCGACTATCAGGCCACCACGCCCCTGTGCCCCGATGCGCGCGAGGCGATGTTGCGCTGGCTGGGCGGACCTGACAGCGAGACTTTCGGAAACCCCCATTCACCGCACCGCATGGGCCGCATGGCCGCCGCTGCGGTCGAGGTCGCGCGCGAGCAGGTCGCGGCGCTGTGTCCGCCGGGCGGGCGGGTGGTCTTCACCTCCGGTGCGACCGAGGCGCTCAACATGGCGCTGCTTGGCACGCGGGGCGATGTCCTCACATTCGTGACCGAGCATGCCGCGGTGCTCGATTGCGCCCGCGCCGTGGAGGCGCAGGGGCGGCGCTTCACCGTGCTCCCGGTGCTGCCCGATGGCCGCGCCGATCTGGCGGCGCTGCAAGCAGCGATCACGCCCGATGTGGGCCTTCTCGCGATCATGGCGGTCAATAACGAGATCGGGGTGGTGCACCCGCTCGCCGAGACCGTCGCGATCGCCAAAACGGCCGGAATCGCGGTGCTGGTGGATGCGGTCCAGGCCTATGCCAGACTGCCCTTGACCCCCCTTAGCCCCGATTACATCGCGGTCAGCGCGCACAAGGTGCATGGTCCCAAGGGCATCGGTGCGCTGTGGATTTCGGGCGATGCAGCCCCCCTCTTGCCCCTGCTTCACGGCGGCGGACAGGAGGCCAGCCTGCGCTCAGGCACCCTCTCGCCTGCCCTTTGCGCAGGCTTCGGAGCGGCCGCGGCGCTGGCTGAGGGGGAATTCGAGACGCAAATGTTTCACGTGAAACATTTGTGGACCATAGCCCGCGATCTGTTTGCCGATTGGGAGTTGAACGGCAGCGCCGAGCACCGCTGGCACGGCAATCTCAACATCCGCCCAAAGGACGAGAGCCACGGCCTCGATGTCGCCCGCCTGATGAGCGACTGCCGCTCCGTCATGTTCTCCGCCGGCTCGGCCTGCGCCAGCGGATCGGGGCGGCCGAGCCACGTGCTGCGCGCCATCGGCCTCACCGGCGCACAAGCAAAGTCCTCTATCCGCATCGGTTTCGGGCGCTATACGACGGCGCAGGAGATCGAGGCCGCCGCCGCCGCGATTCTCGCCGCCGCGAAGGAACAGGGCTTGTGAGCATCACCATCACCTTCATCGACCCGCGCGGGAGCAACGTCACCGCCCGCGCCGAGCCGGGCGACAGCCTGCTGCGCGTCGGCCAGGCGGCGGGCCTGCCGCTCGAGGGCACCTGCGAGGGGCAGATGGCCTGCTCCACCTGCCATGTGATCGTCGCAAGCGAGTGGTTCGACCGCCTGCCTCCCGCCGCCGAGGAGGAGGAGGACATGCTCGATTTCGCCGCCGGTGCGCGCCGCACCTCGCGCCTCTCGTGCCAGATCGAGCTGACCGCGCAGATGGACGGGCTGACCGTCAGCATACCCTCCGAAAGCAGCGACGCGCGCCGCATGTAAGCGCTCAACCCTGTGGAAACCCCTCTCCCTCGAGGGCGCGCAGGTTGCTAGACGAAAGCCATGTCCGAAACCACGACCACCGAGGCACCGGACGATGGCTTTGACGCCATCGTCGATGCGCCCTTCGATGCCGCGCTGTCCGAGCGCTACCTCGTCTATGCCCTCTCGACCATTACCGCACGCTCGCTGCCCGATCTGCGCGACGGGCTGAAGCCGGTCCACCGCCGCTTGCTGTGGGCGATGCGCCAGCTGAAGCTCAACCCCAGCGATGCCTTCAAGAAGTCCGCCCGCGTGGTGGGCGATGTGATCGGCAAGTATCACCCCCATGGCGATGCCTCTGTCTATGACGCGATGGTCCGCCTCGCGCAGGAATTCAGCCTCCGCTATCCGCTGGTCGAGGGGCAGGGGAACTTCGGCAATGTCGACGGCGATAATGCCGCAGCCTATCGCTACACCGAAGCGCGCCTCACGAAGACCGCGCTCGAACTGATGGCGGGCCTCGACGAGGGCACGGTCGATTTCCTGCCGACCTATAATGGCGAGGAAATCGAGCCGGAGATCTTCCCCGGCCTGTTCCCCAATCTGCTCGCCAATGGTGCCAGCGGCATCGCGGTGGGCATGGCGACTTCGATCCCCAGCCACAATGTCGCGGAAATCATTGATGCGACGCTGGAGCTGATCGACAACCCCCATGTCGAGCACGCGCGGCTGATGGAACTGTTCCACGGCCCCGATTTCGCCACCGGCGGACAGGTTGTGGACAGCGCCGCCGCAATCAGCGAGGCCTATCGCACCGGGCGCGGCTCCTTCCGTCTGCGCGGGCGCTTCCATGCGCCCGAGGCCAGGGACCCGGTCGATATCGCCGCCGGGATCGAGCGCCTGGGCGGCGGCCAGTGGCAGCTGGTCATCTCGGAAATTCCCTATCAGGTGCCCAAGGGCAAGCTGATCGAGCAGATCGCGCAGGCCATCGCCGATCGCAAGCTGCCGATCCTCGAGGACGTGCGCGACGAAAGCGACGAGGCGATCCGCATCGTGCTGGTGCCCAAGAGCCGCAATGTCGATCCCGAGCTGCTCAAGGAAAGCCTGTTCAAGCTGACCGATCTGGAGACGCGCTTCAGCCTCAATCTGAACGTCCTCGACGCGCGCCCGGGCATGGGTCGCACGCCGATGGTCATGGGGCTGAAGGAACTGCTAGAAAGCTGGACCTTCGCACAGATCGACATCCTCCAGCGCCGCGCTAAGCACCGGCTCGAACAGATCGAAAAGCGCCTCGAACTGGTGCGCGGCTACATCATTGCCTTCCTCAACCTTGATCGGGTGATCGAAATCATCCGCAATGAGGACGAGCCCAAGCCGGTGATGATGGCCGAATTCGAGCTGACCGACCGGCAGGCCGAGGCGATCCTCAACATGCGCCTGCGGAGCTTGCGCAAGCTTGAGGAAATGCAGCTGCGCAAGGAAATGGACGAGTTGCTGGCCGAGCAGGACGAGCTCGAAAAGCTGCTCGAAAGCCCGGCCCGCCAGCGCACGCGCCTCAAGAAGGACCTGCGCAATCTGCGCAAGGACTATGCCGAGGACACGCCGCTCGGCCGCCGCCGCACCCTGATTGCCGAGGCTGCGCCGACCATCGAGTTCTCCATGGACGCGATGATCGAGAAGGCGCCGGTCACCGTGATCCTCAGCCAGAAGGGCTGGATCCGCGCCGCGAGCGGGCATGTGCCGCTGGATCAGGAGTTCAAGTACAAGGAGGGTGACGGTCTCGCCTTCATTCTCCACGCCCAGACCACCGACAAGCTGCTGCTCGCCGCCAGCGACGGGCGGTTCTTCACGCTGGGCTGCGACAAGCTGCCGGGTGCGCGCGGCTTCGGCGAGCCGGTGCGCACGATGATCGATCTCGAAAGCGACGCTTCGGTCACCGCGCTGATGGTGCACCGTCCCGGCGGCAAGCTGCTGCTCGCCTCCAGCCTCGGCAAGGGCTTTGTTGCCGAGACCAGCGAGCTGCTCGCCGAAACCCGCAAGGGCCGGCAGGTGGTCAATCTCAAGGATGGCGCCGTGCTGCGGGTGATCCGCCCGATCGCGGAGAACCACGATCACGTCGCCTGCGTTGGCGACAACCGCAAGCTCGTCGTGTTCAACCTCGAGGAACTGCCGATCATGGCGCGCGGGCAGGGGGTGCAGCTCCAACGCTTCCGCGATGGCGGCTTGTCGGATGCGATCACCTTTGTGCTCGCGGACGGGCTCAGCTGGCAGATGGGCGGATCGGGCGAACGCACCCGCACCGAGACCGAAATCCGCATGTGGAAGGTCGCGCGCGGCGCTGCCGGACGGATGCCGCCGCAGGGTTTCCCCAAGTCGGGCCGCTTCGATTAGAGCGTTTTCCCCACGTTCTGACTCGGTGGGGATTCCCTTGCGGGCGCGGTTCTGATTCATCCTTCTTGCTGGAAGCAGGAGGCCAGCATGGATGGCACGGA